>Ga0207718_101162_pt1 | contig 15230 bp, 13 predicted proteins | sample A23M2SouthBayCA_FD_187749 | JGI IMG/M metagenome (GOLD analysis project Ga0207718, IMG submission 187749) | Aerobic enrichment media microbial communities from Eden Landing Ponds, California, USA - A23 M2 (SPAdes) | ecosystem: Environmental > Aquatic > Marine > Unclassified | place: Emeryville... | reverse complement strand
GCGACCTCGTCGCCGCGGGTGATCCCGCCGAAGATGTTGAACACGACGCTGTCGACGTTGTCGTCGGCGAAGACGACTTCAAGGGCGTTGCGGACGCGACCGGCTTTCGCCCCGCCACCGATGTCGAGGAAGTTCGCCGGCGCGCCGCCGTAGTAATCGACGAGGTCGAGCGTCGTCATCACCAGGCCCGCACCGTTGCCGATGATGCCGACGTTGCCATCGAGGCGGACGTAATCGAAGCCGTACTCGCTGGCCATCGCTTCGAGGTCGTCGTCGGTCGTCTCGCCCTCGAGTTGGGCGATCTCGGACTGCCGAAAGAGGGCGTCGTCGTCGACGTTGAAGACGGCGTCGGCGGCGATGACTCCGTCTTCGTCAGTGATCATGACGGGGTTGATCTCGGCGTCGCTGCCGTCCTTCTCGTCCCAGAGATCGTACAGCGTCGAGAGGATGGAGGCGACGTCGCCGGCCACCTCGCGGTCGACGCCCGCGTCGTAGACGGCTTTCCGGGCCTGGTACGGGTGGAGGCCGTAGGCCGGATCGACGTGCTCGCGCGCGATGGCGTCGGGGTCCGCCGCGGCGACCTCCTCGATGTTGACGCCACCCTTTGTCGAGACCATCGCGACTGGCTGGCCCTCCCCACGGTCCATCGTCACACCGACGTAGAGTTCGTTCACGAAGTCGACTGCCTCCTCGACGAGAACCCGGTCGACGGTGTAGCCTTTCAGATCCATCCCGAGGATGTCCTCGGCTGCCGCGCGAGCCTCATCGGCGTCGTCGGCGAGTTTGATCCCGCCGGCCTTGCCCCGTCCGCCGACGTGTACCTGCGCCTTGATCGCGACCGGGTACCCGATGTCGTCGGCCGCGTCGACGGCCTCCTCGACGGTCGTCGCGAGCGTCGCGTCGGGAACCGGGATCCCGGCGTCGGCGAAGACGCGTTTGGCCTGATATTCGTGGAGTCGCATGTATCCCTACCGGGGAGCGGCGGACGCATAAATCCCGCTCTTTGCTATCGATTCCCACAGTAGCGGAGATATCTGCCGGTGGCCGTACCGGGCTTTCCCGGGGTTGGTCTCAGGGGCGTACTTACTTGCGAAACCGGGTCGTATCATAGCGCATGCTCTCGCGTCGTCAGTACGTGCGTACTGTCGGTTTCGTCGGCGTCGGGGCCCTTGCAGGCTGTAATGGGACGGCGACCACGACCACCACGGTCGGCCCACACGGCCTCGCGTTTCGGTCGCCCGCGTTCGCGGACGGCGGATCTATCCCCGTGCAGTACACGGCCGACGGTCCCGAACAATCACCGCCTCTCTCGATCGCGTCCGTCGCCGATGGGACGGAAACACTGTCCCTGATCGTCGACGATCCCGACGCCCCGGGTGGCGCGTTCGTTCACTGGCTCCTCTGGAACGTGCCGGCGGAACGACGCGAGATCCCGGTCGGCCTCCCGCCGGCTGAGACGGTCCCGGAACTCGGGGGCGCACGACAGGGGACGAACGACTTCGGTGAGGTCGGTTACGGCGGCCCCGCGCCGCCGGCGGACGACGACCCGCACACCTACCGATTCACCCTCTACGCCGTCGATCGTTCGCTCGACGTCCCGGGGGGTGCACACCGTGAGGCGCTCGAATCGGCGCTTGACGGCGCTGTGCTCGGACGGGCCCGGATCACGGCCACGTATGGCCGGTAGCCAGTAGCTTTTGCCGTCGACGATCGAACCGATCCCATGGGTCATCACACGTTCGACGCCGAGCGGGCGGACGCCCTGGAAGACGACTCACGGTACGCCTACCTCTCGGTCGACGAGTTGCTGGGGCTGTTCGACTTCGAAGAGACCGACTGCGTCGCCGACCTCGGGAGCGGGACCGGTTTCTACACGCGATCGGTGGCCGAACACGTCGAGGACGTGCTCGCGATCGACGTCCAGCCGGCGATGCACGCCGCCTTCGAGGAGTTCGGTCAACCGCGGAACGTCTTTCCGATCACCGCCAGCGTCGACTGGCTTCCGGTCGGCGAGGACGCCTTCGCCGCCGCGTACTCGACGATGACGTACCACGAGTTCGTGAGCGAGCGCGCCCTCGCGGAACTCGCCCGGGCGATCGAACCCGGTGGACGCGTCGCGATCGCTGATTGGTCGGCCGAAGGCATCGGCGAACGCGGCCCGCCGCTCTCGGAACGATACGACGCGGCGACGGTCGCCGAGCACCTCTCGAAACACGGCTTTGCCGTCGACAAAGCGGAGGAGCGGCGCGAAACGCTGGTCGTCTCGGCACGCTACGAGCCGACCTCGGCCTGATAGCGGGAGATCGGACGCTCGAAGGGTCCATCGCGTCCCGACAGTCGTAAGGAGGCCGGGGGTAGTATGCCAGACAATGAGTGATACGGGCGACCCACCGGGACAGAACGCGGCCGGTGGCGAGGGGTCGATCCATCTCCTCGGGACGGCACACGTCTCGGCGGAGAGTGCCGACCGCGTCGAGCGGACGATCGAGGACGAGCAACCCGACGTCGTCGCCGTCGAACTCGACGAGGGACGCTTTCGCCAGCTCAAGGGTGAATCGCCCGACGACATCGAGGCGAGCGACCTCCTGCAGGGCAACACCGTCTTTCAGTTCCTGGCCTACTGGATGCTCTCGTACGTCCAGGCGCGTCTCGGCGATCGCTTCGACGTCACGCCCGGCGCGGACATGATGGCCGGCGTCGAGACCGCCGAGGCGGCGGGCATCGACGTCGCCCTGGTCGACCGGGACATCCAGACGACGATCCAGCGCTTCTGGAAGCGCCTCACCGGCATCGAGAAGCTCAAACTCTTCGGCGGGATGCTCGTCGGCGTCGCCGGCCCGTGGACGGCGGCCTGGACGATCGGGCTGACAGTCGGGCTGTTCGTCGGCATCATCGGATCCGTCCTCGGGTTTTCAGTCCTCGGGACGCTCGGTGTTGCCGTCCCGTTCGCGGGCGCGCTCGACGTCCTCCTCCTGGCCGGGGCCGTCGGAACGGCGATCGCGTTGCCGATGCTGGCCGCGCTTTCAGGGTTCGAAGACGAGGATCTCGATGAGTTCGACATCGAGGAGCTGACCGACACTGACGTCGTCTCGGCGATGATGGAGGAGTTCCGACGCTTCTCGCCCGGCGGTGCCGAGGCGCTGATCGACGAACGCGACGCCTACATCGCCCATCAGCTCGTCGGGTTGCGACAGGCAGGCCAGGACGTCGTCGCGGTCGTCGGGGCCGGTCACCGCGAGGGGATTCAGCGATATCTCGACGATCCGTCCGCGCTTCCGCCGATGTCCTCGCTCACGGGGACGATTTCCGGTCGCCGGTTTTCGCTCTATAAGGTCTTTGGCTACCTGTTCACGCTCGGGTTCGGCGCGTTTTTCGTCCTGCTGTTGCTCGGCGGGGCTGAACAGGGCTGGCTGCTCAGGTTGTTCGCGGCGTGGTTCCTCGTCAACGGCGTCATCGCAGCCGGGCTTGCCAGGCTGGCGGGCGCACACTGGAGTAGTGCGGGCGTCGGTGGCGCGGTCGCCTGGCTGACGAGCGTCAACCCGTTGCTCGCCCCAGGGTGGTTCGCGGGCTACGTCGAGTTACGATATCTCGACGTCAACGTCGGCGACATCAGCCGGCTCAACGAGTTACTCGACGACGAGGAGTTGCCGATCGGTGAGCTTCTCGCCCGGATGCGCGAGGTCCCGCTGTTCCGGCTCATTCTGATCGTTGCACTCACGAACATCGGGAGCTTCATCGCGAGCGTCCTCTTTGCGAGCACCGTCCTCCCGTTCATGTCTCACGAGATCGGTGGCGTCGGCGAGGTCGCTGAACTCCTGATCATGGGGGCTCGCAACGGGGCGGAACTGCTCTGGAGTTTCCTCCCGTGAGCGGGATGCGTTCGATCCGGTTCACCCGGCGGGAACTGTTCGATCTGCTCGCTGCCTGGCTCATCTTGAGTGTCGCATTCACGCTGTTTTTGAATCCCGGGTTGTTCACTCGGTGGTCGTATTCTCCCGACCCAGGTGTCCTTCTCACGGCGTTTGGGGAATCTCTCGTGACGACCCTCCTGACGGTCGGCGTCGGGTTCATGCTCCACGAACTCGCTCACAAGGTGGTCGCGATTCGGTTCGGCCAGGTCGCCGCGTTCCAGGCCGATTACGGCATGTTGTTCCTCGCGCTCGTCTCGGCGATGGCGGGCTTTCTCTTCGCCGCGCCGGGCGCGGTCGTCCACCGCGGCCGGATCACCCTCCGGGAGTCCGGACTCATCGCCCTGGCGGGCCCGGTGACGAACCTGGCCCTGGCGCTGGTGTTTGCTCCGCTCGCACTGTTTGCCGGGACGCCGATAGCGTCGGTCGCGTCCTTCGGCGTCACGATCAACCTCCTGCTTGCGGGGTTCAACATGATCCCGTACGGCCCGCTCGATGGACGTACCGTCCTCCGATGGAATCGAGGCGTGTACCTGGCCGTCGCAGTCCCCTCGATCGTGCTTGCCGTCGCTGGCTTGTTGGGTCCCGGACTCTGAACGATACGCTCTTTTCCCCCCGGAGAGACCCTCGATCATGCGCGAGTTTCGCCCGATCTCCGCGGCCGAGACGCCGGCGTTCGATCGGATCCGCCAGTACGCCTTCCACCTGGAGGACGGTCCGCTCGAACGGGGGGACGACGAGGGCAGCGACAGCGAATCACCGCTTGGCACCCGCTACGGCTATTTCGACGGCGACGAGCTGGTGAGTATCTGCATTCACTACACCTTCGAGACGCGGTTGCGGGACGAGTGGATCGAGATGGGTGGGCTCGGAGCCGTCGCGACGCCGCCGGAGCGTCGCCGAGAGGGCAACGTCCGGCAGATGCTCGGGCGGTCGCTTCAGATCTTCGGGGACGTTCCGCTCGTCGCGCTGTGGCCGTTCTCGACGGCGTTCTACCGGCAGTTCGGCTGGGCGAGCGCAAACGAGATCACGCGCTACACGGTGCCGCCCGAAACCCTCGCCGACGTCTCCGAAGAGCCAGGCGAGTTTCGCCCGGTGGAACCTGCCGATTGGCGGGACCTCCGGGCAGTCCACCTGGCTGCCGGGCGGGGGGAGACGCTGTCTGTGCGCCGGAGCGAGCAGTGGTGGCGACGCCGGATCTTCCACGAGTGGGGTGACGACCGTCGCCACGCCTACGCGTACTACCGGGAGGACACCCCGGCGGGATACGTCGTCTACACTGTGGAACGAGACGGCGAGCGCGAACTCGACGTCGAGTACCTCGGTGCACGTGATCATGCGGCCTACCGCGCACTACTCGGATTTCTCGGCGATCACGATTCCCAGGTCGACCGCGTGTCTTTCGCCCGCCCCGGTGGTTCGACCCTCTTCGACGTCCTCGAAGACCCCCAGGCCGCCGACGCCGAACTCGTTCCGGGGCCGATGGTTCGTCTCACCGAGGTCGCGACGGCGCTCGAAGCGGTCCCGTACGCCGATGACGTCGACGAGCGTGTGATCCTCGGGGTGTGCGATCCCCTGCTGGAGGGCAACGACGGCATCTACCAACTGCTCGTCGAGGACGGTGAGGGGATCTGTCGAAGGATGCCCGAGGCTTCGCCCGACGCGACCGTCGACGTCGGCACGCTGTCGCGACTCGTCATCGGGGCGCGATCGGTCGATACCCTCGCGACTGTCGGCGACCTCACGGCCGACGCGGACGCCCGTGAGACGCTTTCCCGTCTGTTCCCGCCCGAACGGGTGTTTCTTCGGGAGTTCTTTTGAGAAGAGCGAGGCCCGAACGAAGTGAGGGCCTCGGATAATGCGAGCGGGGAACGGAGTGACCCGCGAGCAGCGAGGTCGACCGGAGGCCTCGAAAAGAGCGAACGGAGAGTGGAACGAGGTCGCGAGGTGACCTCGACGCGCGGAGCGGTGGGCTTTTGGCCTCACCGGTCGGTCACACGCGTATGGCCGAACACGAGGCGGACGACGGGGATCCTGGATCGTCGTCGGACGCGACTGACGAAACCGGGGAGGGACTGACGTACGCGGGCTCCGGCGTGGACATCGACGAGAGCGAGGCGGCGACGGAGGCACTGCTCGACGCAGCCGGCGAGTTCGCCGGCGACTTCGCTGGCCTCGTCGACATCGGTGATCGATACCTCGCGCTGGCGACCGACGGCGTGGGGACCAAACTCCTCGTCGCCGAGGCGCTCGATGACTACTCGACGGTCGGCATCGACTGCATCGCGATGAACGTCAACGACCTGGTCGCGGCGGGTATCGAACCCGTGGCCTTCGTCGACTATCTCGCCATCGACGCGCCCGATAGCACGACGACCGGCCAGATCGGAGAGGGACTCCAGATCGGAGCCGAACTCGCTGACATCGCGTTGATCGGCGGCGAAACGGCGGTCATGCCGGACGTGATCGACGGCCTCGACATCGCCGGGACGGCGGCCGGACTGGCCCCCAAGGACGGTCTCTTTGCCGGAGAGGCCGAGGCTGGCGACGCTATCGTCGGCTGGCCCTCCAGTGGTATTCACTCGAACGGCCTCACGCTCGCCCGCGAGGCGGTCACGCGTGAGCACGCGTACGACGACCCGTTCCCGCCCGAGCCCACGAAGACCATCGGCGAGGAGCTCCTCGCACCGACGCGGATCTACACCGAGTTGCTCGATCCGCTTCGAACACACGGCGCGCATGCGGCCGCCCACGTCACTGGCGGCGGGTGGCGGAACCTCACCCGCATGGGTCCTTTTCGATACGAGATCGAGGAGCCCTTCGACGCCCAGCCGATATTCGGGTTCGTGCAGACAGAGGGGGCTGTCAGCGACGCGGAGATGCACCGCACGTTCAACATGGGGACGGGCTTCGTCGCGACGTTCGACCCGGCCGACGCGATGAACGTCGTCGAGGCGACTGACGACGGGCGGATCATCGGACGCGTCGTCGACAGTGACGAGCGCGTCTCGATCCGCGGACTCGAACTGGAGTGAGCGCGGACCCGTGTCGACGACCAGCCGACCTCAAATACCGATGGCGACGGCGACCGCCTTCAATTCTCGATGTCGACGACGAATACCGGGATCTCGGCGTTTTCGATCACGCGTTGCGTCACGCTTCCCAGGTTAGCAAGTCGATCACGCCCGGTCCGGCCGTGGGTTCCCATGACGATCAGGTCGGCCCCGATGTCGTCGGCGTAGGTGAGGATCCCGCGGTGTGGGATCCCCTCCTGTAGTTGTGTCTCGACGGCGACGCCTGCGTCTTCGATCTGTTTGCGGAGGCGAGTCAGCGCCTTCTCGCCGTCGGCTTCTAAGGACTCCATGACTTCGTCCTGGGCGTCGTCGTCGGCGGCGAGGTACATCCGACGGTCGAGGACGTACAGTCCGTGGACCGTCGCGTCGTTGTCCTCTGCGATCGAGATGGCGTGCTCTAAGGTTTTGCGTGTCCCACTGCTGCCGTCCGTCGGCGCGAGGATGGTCTCGTACATGCTCCGTCCGAAAATAGGACTGCCAGGCAAATAGTTGTATGTGCCGGGATCACATACAAGTCGGCCACCGATTCACCCGACGATCACCGACCGGTGAAGTTCGGGTGGTTGCTGACGTGTCGCGGCAGGTATCGGTTCTTCTGTGGCAGTCCCTCGACGTCTTCGAGTACCTGTTCGCGGAGTTCCGCGGGCGTCATGTCGCGTTCCTCGTCGTCAGTGCGGACGTTGACGCCGATCGTCTCGCCGTCGATCTCGCGATCGCCGACGACGACGTAGTAGGGCACCCAGTCGGTCTCGGCTTTGGCGATGCGCTTGCCGACCGACTCGTCGCGGTCGTCGACGTCCGCGCGGACGTCGGCGTCTTCGAGTTCGTCGACGAGTCCCTCGCAGTACTCGAGGTGGGCGTCGGGGTTGACCGGGATGAACCGGACCTGGGTCGGCGAAAGCCACGTCGGCAACTGGGGCGTCTCCATCGAGGCGGTGTCCTCCAGGAGGGCGGCCAGCACGCGCTCGATGCCGCCGGAGGGCGAGTAGTGGAGGATCGGCGGGTGATGGCTGTCGGTGCCGTCGGTGTACTCGATATCGAACCGTTCTGCGCTCTCGACGTCGATCTGGACCGTCGGGTTCTCGATGGGGCGACCGAGGCCGTCGATGGCGGCGAAGTCGATCTTTGCCGACCAGTAGTGGTGGCGTTCGGGGATGATCTCGATGAGGGAGGGCTTGCCGAGTTCGGCGACCACGTCTTCGACCCACGCCTCGTTGTCCTCGTAGAACTCCCGGGTCATCCGGATCGCGGGTTCGTAGTTGAGGTCGAGGTCCTCGGAGGTCTGGAGCGCGAGTTCGGCCTGTTTGCGGAGTTCCTCTCGGGCTTGCTCCATGCTCTCCGTGGCGGTGTGCATGTCGGGCATCGTAAACGCTCGCAGGCGCTTGAGGCCGGTCACCTCCCCCTTCTGTTCGCGCCGGAAGGAATAGGTCGACATCTCGTAGATCCGCAGTGGGAGATCGTTGACCGAGATGTGCATGTCCCGCATGATCGAGAACTGGCCGAAACACGCGGCGAAACGCAACATCATCCGGCGATCACCGGACTCGAAGCGGTACTGACGTTCGCCGAACTTCCCGGCGTGTTCGTCGATCGAGCGCGCGCCCAGGTCGTACATGATCGGCGTCTCGACCGGCATCCCGCCGTACTCGACGACGAGGTCGTTGACGTACTCCATCAGGGCGTCACGGACCAGCTTCCCGCGGGGGTACCACCGGAGGTTTCCGACGTCCGAGAGGTCGTCGTAGCCGACCAGGCCCTTCTCCTGCATCAGGTCGACGTGTGGCGGTTCTTTGCCTTCGTTGCTGGTGATTCCTTCGACCTCGTCCTCGATGAAGGCGACGAGATCGTCGCCGACGTTCTCCTTGGCGGCGACGGCGTCTTCTACGTCACCGTCGGGCGTCATCACCTTCCACTCGCTGGGCTCGCGATCGGGTTCCGCCTCGGCCTCACCCTCGTCTTCGTCGCGGTGGGCGGCGACGTGCCGGGAGAGTTCCGAGAGGGGATGGCCCTTACAGGAAACGGAGAAGGACTTGTACCAGCCGAAGGGTGCCCGGAGGATCTCGTAGCCAGCCGATTCCATCTCGGCTTCGAGCCGGCGCATGACTTCCTTGGCGGCGTCCGGTCCGGCGAGATCCTCGCTGAGGTGGGCGTACGGGTAGAGTACGACGTCGTTCGTGTTGAGCTGGCTGGCGACGTCTTCGAGTTCCGTCAGGGCGTTCTCGACGACGCCGTCTACGTCCGCTTCGTCGTCGCTCTCGACGGTGATGAATACCGTCACGCAGTCCTCCATGCGCCCCTCCATCGGGACGCCCTCGGTCTCGGCGAGGTCGTCGGGACCTGCCTTCTCGGTCGTCTCGAACTCCAGGTGATCCGAGTGGACGAACAGCAGTCTCATAGGGAAACCCTTCCGGCGGCCGGTAAAAAGGGTGCCGAATGCAGTTACGGAACGGTTCCTATCGAGCGACAGTCTCGAACGATCTATTCCCTGCCAGTGAGTCACACCCGAATGAGAAGCGTCAACGAGTACCAATTTATAAGTAGGCCGACTGAGAACTCAGTATCCGGAGGCGTCAGAATGAAAACAAACGTCGGTGAAACGGACAGAATCGTCCGACTCGTGGTTGGGATCGTATTGCTCGCGGTGGCAGTGGCGGGCTTCGCCGAGTTGTTCACGTACGACCCACTCACTTCGACAGTCGGCCTGGCGATCCTGGCGGTGATCGGCCTGATACTGGTCGCGACGGGGGCACTCAGACAGTGTGCCCTCTATCAACTGTTGGGTATCAACACCCGGTCCTGATCGGGGAGTCCGAACAACCGTTTTGAGAAGCCGACCACCCGTCCAGCGACATCTGTCGTCACTGCTCTTCGTCTTTGAGCGTTTCCAGCTCCTCTTCGACTGCAGACTCCTCGACGTCTTCGAGGTCAATGTCGTCGGCCCCGGCCCCCTGTTCGTCCGCGTCGGCCGCCGTCTCCTCGGCCGTCGATTCCTCACCCATTTCGGCTTTGAGCGTATCGAGTTCGGCGTCGACCTCGCCTGAGGTCCGGACTTCCTCGAGTTCACGATCGAGCTGGTCCTGATCGTCGATGGCGTCCTCGAGCGCGCCCGTGTCTCGGAGTTCATCCATTGCTGCCGAGCGCGCTTCCATCTCCTCGGTCTGTTCCTGGGCTCGCTCGATCGCCCGTCCGACATCCTCGAACTGATCGCCAGCGCCCGTCATGGCCTCCGAGACGCGCGAGGAAGCTTCGGCCGCCTGATACCGCGCTTTCATCGTCTCCTTTTTCGTGCGGAACTGCTCGACCTGACTCTGGAGTTCGTTCTTCTGCTCGATCAAGCGATCCTGCTGGCCCTGGAGGTCGGCGATCTGGGTCTCTAAGTCTTCGATCTGGTTCATCTTCTGTTTTTTCTTCTCGAGGGCGCGACGTGCGAGATCGTCCCGTCCCTGTTCGACTGCTTCCCGGGCCTGTTCGTTGTGTTTCTCGACGTTCTCCTCGAGGCGACGCTTCTGGATCTCCAGGCGCTTCTTCTGTGTCGTCAGGTCGGCGATCCCCTGTTTGACGTCCTGAAGTTCGTCTCTGAGTTGCTCATAGGAGTAATCCAGCGACTCGGAGGGGTTCTCCGCCCGGTTGAGCAGTGAGTTGACCTTCGAGCGGATGACGTAGGAGGCGCGTGAGAGGATTCCCATGGGGGTCCGTATGGCAGGCACACTCTTAAAAGTCGTACCCGTTTCGTCGCGAGCCGCGGGGCGTGACATCGACTCGCGCGCCCGAACGCTCCCGAAACGGTTTAGGTCAGGGGCCGCCCACCGTCGGTATGCCGAACGAGCCCGAAACCGACTACGACCCGGAACTGGGTCGGAAGTTCATTTTCGTCACCGGTGGCGTGATGTCCGGACTGGGGAAGGGTATCACCGCCGCGAGTACCGGTCGCTTACTCGCCAACGCCGGCTTCGACGTGACCGCGGTCAAGATCGACCCGTATCTCAACGTCGACGCCGGGACGATGAACCCCTACCAGCACGGCGAGGTGTACGTTCTCAAGGACGGCGGTGAGGTCGACCTCGACCTGGGGAACTACGAACGCTTCCTCGACATCGACATGACCTCCGATCACAACGTCACCACGGGGAAAGTCTACCGGGAGGTCATCGAGAAGGAACGCGCCGGCGACTACCTCGGCCGAACGGTCCAGATCATCCCACACATCACCGACGACATCAAGCGTCGGATCCGGGAAGTCGCCGAGGGAAGCGACGTCTGCATCATCGAGGTCGGCGGGACCGTCGGCGACATCGAGGGGATGCCCTACCTCGAAGCGCTTCGACAGTTCGCCCACGAGGAGGACGAGGACGACATCCTCTTCACGCACGTCACGCTCGTTCCCTACTCGAAGAACGGCGAACAGAAGACCAAGCCGACCCAGCACAGCGTCAAGGAACTCCGGTCGATCGGCCTCCAACCGGACATCCTGGTGGGCCGATGTGACGACAAACTCGAACCAGACGTCAAGGAGAAGATCGCACTGTTCTGTGACGTCCCAACCGAGGCTGTCTTCTCGAACCCCGACGTCGACGACATTTACAAAGTTCCGCTGGTCGTCGAGGACGAAGGCCTCGACGAGTACGTGATGGACGCTCTCGACCTGACCGGGGAGGCGCTCCCCGAGAGCGAGCGTGAGAACGAGTGGCGCGAACTCGTCACCCAGGAGACGACGGGGTCGATCGACGTCGCCTTAGTCGGCAAGTACGGTCTCGAAGACGCCTACATCTCGATCCACGAGGCGCTGAAACACGCCGGTCTCGAGACGAACGTCGAAGTCGAGACGACCTGGATCCACTCCGAGGATCTCGCGGACGGTCACCACGGCCAACTCGAGAACGTCGACGCCGTCGTCGTCCCCGGTGGGTTCGGCTCCCGAGGGACCGAGGGCAAGATCGAGGTGACGCGCTACGCACGCGAGAACGACATTCCCTTCCTGGGCCTGTGTCTCGGCTTCCAGATGGCCGTCGTCGAGTATGCCCGCAACGTGCTCGACCTCGAGGGCGCACACTCCGCGGAGATGGAACCGGATACCCCCTATCCGGTCATCGACATCCTGCCCGAACAGGAGGGGGTCGAGGACATGGGCGGGACGATGCGACTCGGGGCACAGGACACCGAGATCGAGCCCGGCACGCTGGCCCACGACCTCTATGAAGACACCATCTGTCGGGAGCGCCATCGCCACCGCTACGAAGTAAACCCCGAATACATCGACGACATCGAGGACGCCGGGATGACGTTCTCCGGCGTCTCGGGGCGACGGATGGAGATCCTCGAACTCGATCCGGACACCCATCCGTACTTCGTCGGCACGCAGTTCCACCCTGAGTTCCGATCCCGACCGACGCGCGCGTCGCCACCCTTCGTCGGCCTCGTCGAGGCCGTCCTGAACGGTCCTGAGACGGACGAACCCCAGGAGGTCGAGCACTGATGGTCGACGTCGAGACGTTCATCCCCGAAGCGAAAGCCGAGATCGCGGAACAGATCGGCGACGAGAACGCTGTGATCGCGCTCTCCGGCGGTGTCGACTCCTCGACCGCTGCCGCGCTGGCGTACGACGCTATCGGCGACCAGCTCACGCCGGTGTACGTCGACACCGGATTGATGCGCAAGGGCGAAACCGAACAGATACGTGAGACGTTCGAGTACATGGATAGCCTCCGGATCGTCGACGCGACGGACCGCTTTCTCGACGAACTGGAAGGCGTGACTGATCCCGAGGAGAAGCGCCACGCCATCGGCGAACAGTTCATCCGGGAGTTCGAGACCGTCGCCCGCGAGGTCGAGGCCGACTATCTCGTCCAGGGGACGATCTACCCTGACCGCATCGAGAGCGAGGGGACGATCAAGTCCCACCACAACGTCGGCGGACTGCCCGAAGTCGTCGACTTCGAGGGGATCGTCGAACCCATGCGGGACCTCTACAAGGACGAAGTCCGTGAGGTCGCTCGCGAACTCGACTTAGAGGAGATCATCAGCGAGCGGATGCCGTTCCCCGGTCCCGGTCTCGCGGTCCGGATCATCGGCGAGGTGACCGAGGAGAAACTCGACGTCGCCCGCGAGGCCAACCACGTCGTCGAGGAGGAACTCGCCGAATACGAGCCCTGGCAGGCCCTTGCAGCGGTCATCGGCAAGGCCACCGGCGTGAAGGGGGACAACCGCGTTCACGGGTGGGTCGTCGCCGTTCGCTCCGTGGAATCCCGCGACGGCATGACTGCCCGCGCCCAGGAGATCGACTGGGAGACCCTCCAGCGCATCCAGAGTCGCATCACCGGCGAGAACGACAACGTCTCGCGGGTCGTCTACGACGTGACCCACAAACCGCCCGCGACCATCGAGTACGAGTGACCATGCAGGTCATCGTTGCCGGCCCCGACGACACCGCGATCGCCGACGCGATCAGCGCCGAGGGCCACGACGTGCGGACGGTCGCGGTCGGGAACGGCGAGTCCCTGACGGAGGCGGGCATCGCGGATGCGGACGCATACGTGCTGACCGAGATGGCCCAGGCCACGTCTATCGCGGTCGCCAAGGATAACAATCCCGACGTTCGTGTCGTCGTCTACGCCGAGGGATCGCTCCCGGAGTTCGCCACCCGACAGGCCGACCTGGTGATCGATCCCGCGCTGCTGGACCCCGAAGCGGTCGCCGAGGAACTCGCCGGCGGGCCGGAGTGACGTGACGGCGAGGGGACGGGGCGTGACGACAGGAGCGTGTCGTTCGCGGTCGTGATCACGGTCGGGTCCGATCACGGAACGTGAACCAGACCGCGACCGCGAACGTCGCCAAGAAGACGATCAACGTCGCCACGGCGAGCGGTTCCCACAGGAGTTGTTCGATCTCGCTCGGTTCGGGATACGCCGGACGTGACGACAGCTGCATCCGGCTGACTCTACTCTGAGCTCCCGCGTGGAGCCACCCGGCAACGAACGTGAGTCCCCACGTTGCCTGGATCGATCGAGTTGAGGCAGTCAGTCCCGATGCCCGTCGGCTGTCCAGCGCGAAACTCACCACGACGGCCATGATTCCCACGACCGTGACGACGCTAACGACGAGTGGATTCCATGGGTTGGAATACACGTTCGCATCGCCGTGGGGGAGAACAATCGGCAGAGACACGAGAAGAAGCGTAACGGCGATCACTGCGGCTGCGGTCACGCCGGAATCGATGCCATCGACGGTTCTGATCGACGCGGCGAACGCACCGACCGTGAGCACGGTGACGCCAAGCAAGATGCCCACGTCGTCGACGGGCAGCACACTGTAAGCGATAACGAGCGAACCCGTTCCAAAGCCGAGGACAAGCGCACCGACCACTGCCAAGACGGGGAGTTTCGCGGCGTCCCGTCTGAAGGTAACACTCATATTAGCGAGCACCACGCCAGGGAGCAGAAAGGCCGCCCAGGTCGCCGGTCGCGCTGTCCAGTCGGTAATCGGGGCGACGACGATCGGGAGTGTGACGAGCGCGAACCCCAGCGTCGACAGCCCCGCACCCTGAGTGCTCCCCGACAAGGATGCGGTCGTTCCCACGAGTGTCACTGTAATCCCGACCACGAACGCCACGGCGAGAATCGGTTCCTGAGCGAACAGTTCGCCAATCTGGTCCAGGCTCACTGACGGCAATGCATCGGTATCGCCGCTCTGCTCCAGTCTGATGTAGGGGACGTCGAAGGTTAGATCAATGAGAACGGATAGGAAGACGAGGAGGCTCCCGGCCCCTGCCAGAATTGATCGGGCTGAGGCATTTTTTCGAATGGCATTTGACATATTTTTGTTTGAATTGATTACCTTCAGTGTTCACATTCACTCAGTTCGATAGTATATTACGAAGGACTACACTTATCATAATCCTGACTGAAAGTTGCACTTAGTTCATCGAGAGCGGGGCCAGCAGCAGATATACAAGTTTTTTCCTCATAATCCAATCCTCCCCAGATAGGATCATGATATTCACCCACAGTGAACCCGATTAGGTAACCATCTTCATCAACCCACGGACTTCCCGAATCACCATTATCTGTTGGATCGTTTTCGGTTATAACGCCAAATTCAACGCCAGGTGCCGTAACATCCGTTTTTGTTTTTTGGCTCTGGTGAATCGCCATATGTCGCTTAATTTTGGTGAGTGACGGCTCGTTTGATGTTGTAGACGGAACACATCAGGACAATTTCACGGAATTCGCGGTACCACGCTCGGGCACGCACG
>Ga0207718_101161_pt1 | contig 15270 bp, 21 predicted proteins | sample A23M2SouthBayCA_FD_187749 | JGI IMG/M metagenome (GOLD analysis project Ga0207718, IMG submission 187749) | Aerobic enrichment media microbial communities from Eden Landing Ponds, California, USA - A23 M2 (SPAdes) | ecosystem: Environmental > Aquatic > Marine > Unclassified | place: Emeryville... | reverse complement strand
GCCAGTTTCTTGAACGCCTTGTACATCGGCGTGTCCGGCGTCGTGGCACGCTGCGAGAGGGTCGTCTCGATGGTTCGACGGGCCAGGGCGTTCGCGTCGCTCGGGAACCGCCCCTCACCGAACAGCGCGACGCTCGTGTCCAAGTGGTACGTCTTCTGAACCGGGTAGTTCCACGTCTTCGTGGTGGACGAGCCGGTACTCGCGTCCCGCATGTACTCGTGGAAGGCGTCGCCGATGTGCTGCCGCCACTCGGCGGGCTTGTACTCGTCGAGGAGCAGCGGGACGGCGTTCGTGGAGGCGAGCGTCACCAATGCCGAGTGCGGCGTCTTCTTCGCCTTCACCAGCTCGCCTTCCATCCCGATGAACTCCCACAGCATCTCGCCGGCGCTGGACTTCCCTGCGCCAGTGTCACCGAATCCCTGAATGTGAGCCCACTTGTCGGTCGGCGTCACCGAGGTCTCGGTGATCGGCGCGCGGAACGTCGAGGCGAACACGTATCCGAGGACCGGTAGGAAACGCTCGTGAACACGGGTCTGCGGCATGAGTTCCGCCGCTTCGCGGGCCGCGTCTTGGTCGAACTCGCCGAGGTCGGGGTCGAGTTCCCACTTGTCGATGACGTCACCTTCGGCCATGTCACCCCACACGTGCTCCGGTTCTCCGACCCACCCGTCGGGACCGAGCGTGCCGTTCGGCGTCACCAGAAGGGGCTGCTCGACACCCTCGTGGATGAGTTTGATGCGAGAGTAAGCCTTCCGGCGCGGGGCCTCCTGAGCGTTCACGAGCGTCTTCAGCGCGTCCACCGTCTCGTGGCCCTTGATGGCGCTGAAGCGCATCGAACCGCTCTTGCCCTTGATCTCCTCCCGGAAGTCCCGCGGTGAGTTGAATGCCGACGGGTCCACCGTGATTGACTTTGGGGGCTCTCGCGGGTCCGTCGGGTTGATGCAGAGCTCCCACTCCTCATCGCGGTCGGACTGGTCGGGGTACGTGAGCCGGCTGACCAGTTCGAGATCGGCGTTGATCACGAGGTCGTAGGAGACGTTGCCCTCGTCGTCTTCTTCCCGGTAGGCGTAGCCAGCGGTCCGCTGGCCGTACTTCTGGTACTCGATCCAGACGAGGTCCTCGCAGCCAGGGAGCCGGACTTCGTAGGGGGAACTACTGCCGGAGATGAACTCCCGTTCGTGGATGCCGTAGCGGGCCGTCCAGGTGGTCGCGCTGTCCTCGTCGGTATCCTCCGGGGCGTCGCCACCTTCGTCATCCGCGTCATCTGAGGCGGCGCTCTCACCCGCCTCGGCGTCCGCGTGCTGGTAGTCGTCGACGTCGATTTCGCGCTCGCTGGCGACGACGTCGTTCCCCGTCGCGTCCATGTGCACGTCCTTCGGCTCCCGACCGTGGTCGATGTCGTGGTGGTCGAGGACCGCCAGCACCCGGTTGTAGAGCGTCGGGACGGTGATCGCCTCGGTCTCCTCGTCGATGGCTTCCTCGGGGGCGAGGTCCAGAAGACGGGCGACCTTCGCCAGCGCCCAATTCGGGGTCCGGGACCGGGTCTTCGTCTCCCCGTCGGCGGTGTAGGTCCCGCCGCGAGCGGGGACGTAGACCGGGATGTTGAACCCGAGGTCACGCAGCTGGTCGAGGACCTGCGAGACCTGCTCGCCGTCGCGCCGCCAGCCGGTGGGCTTCGAGTTCGAAGATCCGAGGGTGGTCCAAGCGACGAGTTCGGCTGCATCACCGCCGCTACTGTCCGCCAGGTCGGTGAAGTTCTCGCGGCGTACGATGGCCGAGTCGCCGCTGTCAGACTGCCGCCAGTTCACCTCGATACGTGTGGCCTCGTCCCGGTCAGCGTGCGTCGTGTCGCTGACGATGCCGAGGCTCTCAGCCACGGCCTCGACGTTGAGCGCTTCCGCAGCGGCGAACGGCTCGTCCGGGTCGTCGGTGAGCGTGATCTCGTCCGCGTCCAGGTCGATGTCGAGGTCCTCCAGGGAGATCTCCGCCGCGGCGCTCCGGGCGGCTCGGTCGTCCTCCAGCCACTGCCGTAGGACACGCCGCCACGGACTCAGGCCGGTGACGTCCTCGGCCACCTCGGCGTAGATGTCCGGGAAGAGCGTCTCCACGAGGCTATCTGCGTGCGCTTCCAGGGTCTCGTCGTCGGACTCGGGGAGCCGCGTGAACTCGGCGGCCCACTCGCGGCAGTCCTCGACGAGTTCGTCGGTGACGTCCTCGACGCGGGTGAAGCTGAACCGGATCTCCTCGGTGTCGATGGGCGTGACGACGCCGGGAAGCGACTTGTGAAGCGCCAGCGGCGCTTTGTACAGCCGGTTCTTGTTGGTGTTCCCGTCGAGTTCGAAGACGCCCGTCAGGTCGGGGATCTCCTCGGCGACGTCCTCCTGAACGTCGGCGTTGAACGCACGCCAGCGCGAGGCGAGTTCATCGACGACGCGCTCGCGGTCCTCGGCGTTGAGCGCCTCGTGCGCCCAACTGAGGATGGCCGCTGTCGCCCGCGGGGCGAGCATCACGTACGTCCCGCCGACGGAGTCCAGCACGTTCACGGGCCCGCTGTCGCCCGCTGCGTCCGCGTAGGCGTCGGTCCAGCGTTCCAGCGCGTCCTCGACGAGCGAGCGGGTCTCGTCATCGACGGGACGCGTCTTCGCTGCCGCATCGAAATCGACGTCCGCGAACAGGGCGAGGCCCCGGATGTCGCTGTACTCGGGGAGTGGCTTCCCGCCAGCCCATTCACGTCCGTCGTCCCATGTGTACGGCGTCCAGTCGTCGGCGTTGACGGACTGGTAGTTGATCGTCGAGAAGACGGTCGGGTGGTCCCACTCCTGCACTTCTTCGGGGACGTCCTCGGCGTCTGCGCGGGCGATGTAGGGCCGTCCCGCTCCATCGCCGCCGTCTGTCAGTTCTGGATCTTTCGTTGACTTGTACCACGCTCGGATGCCCTTCGCGCTGGTGCCAGGGACGAGCAGCGCGTCCAGGACGTCGTCGCCGTCCTCGACAGTCCCGAGTTCGCGGTACACCGGAATCGCGCGCTCGTAGTGCTCAGCGACTGCGTCGTCGGGGATCTCGTCCGCCGACTCGAAGAGGGTCATCGCTGTGCTCCCTCCCCGCCGACGTCGGGCTGTTCCTCAAATTCGAATACTGATGTGTAGAGTATCATATCTGGTATCACCTCGCAAAACGCCCGACGTAGTCCGACGTCGGCTCCAATGCTCACTCCCGCAGCTAACGCTACGGCGGTAGATTTACATCGGAGCCGAGAGAAGACGTAGGTGTCCAACCGTTCGGGGTGGAATCGACCACCCCGGTCTTCTCCCGGTCGTTTCGCGTGTAGCTTTGCTTTTGTCCTGCCCTGTTCTTTCCGCGATTCCCTATTAAAGCCTATGTGTAGTTTATAGGTGTCACTTGCCGAACCACTCCGGGTAGTGGTAGACGGGTCATAATCGCAAGACTCGGGTGTAGTAGTACGCTCCACCGTCTCACCTCGTTTCCCGACCGACGAGGTGCTCCGCGTGGCCGGGACAGACCACGCGGGTCCCGTATCCGTCGATGATGACCTCCAGGAGGGCGGTTTTCTCGTGACACCCGAGCGCGCCACAGCAGTGCGCTGAGGGCTTCGGGGCGATCTCGACGTCGGGGTGCGCATCGAGAGGTTCGGCGCGTCCAGCTGGCGCGGTCGCTGCGCTGTTGCTGGCCGAGGTCGAGGTGGGCAGTTCGTGGTCCGTGCGGTCGTCCGTGTGAGTTTCTGCTGACATCCGGTTCCGTCTGGTCGCCGATCAGGTCGGCGGGCCCGCCGGAGCCGAGAAACGATGTAAAGGCGTGGAGGTTCACCCTCCGTAACGCCTTTCACGACCCGTGCTGAACACACGAGCACTGAGTTAGGCCTCCTCGGCCCGCTCGGCTCCGACCGTTGCTTCGACGCACGCACCCTCCGTCCTGCCACAGAAGCAGGGTGCGAGCGTCGTCCGGTTCTTTCGTTGGCGAGAGTCATCTCACCACCGCGTTCAGGCGCTCTCCCCTTCGAGCGGCTGTGAAGGCGCGTTCTCAGGTTCGTACTGTCTAACCATCTTCCGCAGCAGCGAGTCGTATGATTCGCCACCGCGCTTCTGCGCCTTCACCAGCTCCCGAGTCTCCTCGGTGCAGGGAATGAGCGGTCGAGTTCGTCCCATGTTCCGATTACAACCAGTATAGCTGGTAGTAAAGTTCTTAGGGTTAGGCCGTGAAGGTCTCAGTATATACATGAGCAACCGGCCAAGTGGCGTCCTGACCGAAGCCGACCGTGAATTCCTGGAGTCCAAAGGGGACTACTACGACGGCGAGAACGCCCGACAGAAGCGCTATCAGCGGCGTCGGGGCATCCGTGGACGCATCACTCAGTCGCTGCTGGACTTCCAGCACATCCGGACGTTCCTCGACGACAAGCTTCGAGGGCAGATATTCGACGAGCCCGAGAAGAACGGCGCGGAGAGCGACACCGAGTTCCGCGCCGCCATCCAGTCGCTGCTCGCGTGGCTGTACCTCGGGTGCCGGGAGGCGGGTATCGACTTCGAGCACCTGCTGGAAACCGCCGTCACCCGTGCCGAGGAGGACTACCAGCGGGAGAACGGCGGCGATATCGTGGACGTCGAGGCGGACCTGGACGTCGAGGTGACCGCTCGGTACGAGGGCGTCGAAGAGTTGGGGCGGGCGCTGGAGGAAGGCACGACGCTGGCGGCGCGGAACATCTACAAGATTCCGATGGTCGGCGATATCCCGGTCGATCCCGAGAAGGTCGATACCGTGCCGTTCGTCCCTGAGGCGGCGCAAATGCGGCCGGACCGCGAGAAGGAGATCGTCGAAACCATCCTCCGGGCACACCTCGGGATCGAGGCGGAGGCGGAGGTCGTCGGCGTCGCTGACCTGGAGGGCATCGATATCGAGTACGGCGACTCGGCAGCCGTCTCACCAGAGGACTACCGTGGCGGACTCGCGGACTCGTCGGACTCCGAGTAGAACAGCGGCCAGGTGTCGTCTTCTGCGGTGCTCATCCCTCGATGAGACCGCCGTGACTGTCGCCCGTGTCCCACGGGCTGCTCTCGGCGCTCTTATCGCCGTCAGCTTCGTCCGCGGCCTCGTCCTCGTCATCGGCCCCGGCGTTCTCTGCGCCGGTGCTGGACGTCTCCATGAGGACGAGAACGGCGAGCAGCGCGACGAGGGCCACGCCCCCGACGAGGACGGGCGTCGGCACTCCACCGCCCTCACTGCCGGTGCCACCGCCGTCAGCAGGCGCAGGAGACGGGTCCGCCCGAATCGGTGCGAGGTCGAGTTCCGAGTCCATCGTTACTCCAGCTCGGCGGCGACGTGGCCACAGTCTCCGTTCGAGCACTCAACGCGGTTTTTTCCTCCGAACGGCTTCTTCACTTCCAGCTCACCGTCGTTGCACTTCGGGCAGAAACCCTTCACGTCGAGGTCTGACACGGAGAGGAGCCGACGAACGTTGTCGGAGATGTCGTTCAGACGACCCACAGCCTGGCCCTTCCACCCTTCGAGAGAATCGATACGTTCACGGAGTCTCTCGTTTTCCTGCCGCAGGTCCTCGATCTCGTCCTCCAGGCTTTCGAGGTCATACTCGTAAACGGTTCCCTGAAGCATCCGGGAGTTTGCCTCGATGGCCTCGACGATGGGCTTCTCGGGGGCGTCGTTCTCCGGGACCCATGCGAGTTCAGCCGTCTCGTGAGAACTGGTGGCCTCGGTGGCCTCGCCAGCGTCCTCCGGGTCGTCCGCGTCCTCCGGGTCGTCCGCGTCCTCGATCTCGTCGGTGGCCAGGTCGGTCTCGGAGTCCTCCTCAGGCGACTCCTCCTCGACCTCGTCGGCAGGGGCGAAGTCAGCCATCAGATGAGCCCCCCGAACGTGTCACCGGCATTCTCGATGGTGTCCTGAGTTCCACCGATGACGTAATCAGCTGCGTCACCCGCTGCACCGCCAGCATCACCGGCCACGTCGCCAGCACCACGGATGGTGTCAGCAGTCCCGCCACCGACGAAGTCCACCGTATCCCCGACGACATCGCCAGTTCCGTCGGCAGCATCCGACCCGCCTTCCCACAGGTCGCTCACCATGTCCTGCGTGCCCTCGTAGGCGTCGCCAGCGGTACTCCCGACTGCCTGCCCGGCATCTCCCGCACCGTCGGCCGCGTCGTCTGCGATGTCGGTGGCCGTGTTCACGCCCTTGAACATGTAGTAGACGACACCGAGCGCGATCAGCGCCATAGCGATGTTCGCACCCTTCGAGTCGCTGGCCGCGTCGGCGATGTCGCCGCCCTCGCTCGCCAGCGCAGCAGCAGCGGGACCCGCCATTACGAGGCCCCCATACTGACCGCGGTGTGTTCATCGTGCTGTTCGCCCGTCTCAGCGTCTCTATTTCGGATCATTGGTGGAGTGGAATCGTGATGTCGTTCCCGCAATGGGGACAGTTCGTCTCGTTTTCTCGGCTCTCGCGGTAGAAGTCGAGGATCCGGCGCACGAGTTCTGCTCGTGTGACCCCGAGGCGGTCGGCCTCGTCGTCGATGAACTCGCGCATCGGCTTATCGATCTTCGTCCCGCAGGGGACGTCTCCCATACACTGTGCCATCGTGAACGTCTATTTCTGCTACTACTCCTAAAACGTACTTTCAAGCGCTTTAACACCGGTTAACAGCGTTTACAATAGGTGGCGTGAACGCCAGTTCACACTGACGAGCGCTCGCCGCCGGTGACAGGCGACTCGGGTGGGCGAGCAGCAGGTGAACTGCAATCGACCAGACGGGTTTACTCGCGGTGGGGGTGGATGTCGGTGAGCGTGAACTTCGTTTCGAGACGTTGACGCCAGGTGAACGTCGCAGTCTATCCTCGACGAGATGGCCTCGCTCGGCAGAACCGTGAACTGAGGGAACGGGGTGCCGGTCAGCGAGAGCGCAGCTGCGCTCCTGGAGGAGATCGTCACCGAGCCGAGCCGATTTAACACGCCGATCCAACGATTTAGTCCGATTTAACACCGGGTTCTGAGGAAACGTTAAATCGTAAAATCGGGAGCCGTCTGGTGGTTTCATTCTCTAATCACCCTCTGATTTAACGATTTAACACAGTCTTGTTGAGGAGGGCCTGCGTAGCGCGCGCGAGGCAGTCGTCCGAGTGTCCTCTGGCCTCGCGTGCGCGTCACGCGCCTCGGCGTGCCCCCATTGCACGAAATCGCGTTAAATCGTTAAATCGTTCCCTCTAACCCACCGCCGTCCTGCGGTTCGGGTGTGTTAAATCGCGTGTTAAACGGGTGTTGGATCGGGGGATGCGCGTGTTAAATCGGTGCCGGAGCGACACCGGTGCTCGTCGAGAGCAACTGTTCTCGGAGGACGTCGACGAGATCTCGAAGAAGGTGGAGTGCCCGCTCCAGGAGTCGAACCTGGACGGCACGAGTTTTCGTCCCGGCTCTGCTGACGGCCTCCAGTCGCGTGGCGACCGTCGCCGGTGGTGGGAGAGTACTCGTCGTGACCGTGCCTCGCAGCGGACAGATAGGCCGGTACGGAGCCGCTCCGCACCGATTCTGTTACGTGCTACTGAACTCGGGGGCGTCGTCGGCCAGCCAGATGAGGTTCTGGAGCCCGATCTGGACCTTCACGATGAAGCCCTCCTCCTCCATCGCTGAGAGGACGACGCTGACCTTCGACTTCCCCCACGGACTGTGCTCCACGATCTTCCGCTGCGGGAGCTGGCCGCCGTGGCGGTCGAGGAGATCGAGCACGAACTGGTTGTCGGGGTCCCGATCACTCCCCATCGTCCTCCTTGTCGCCAGTCTCGTCGGTACTCTCTAACTGCTGTTCGAGGTACTGCAGGCGAGCGCGGGCCTCCTTCACACGAACAGCGATGTCCTCCATCGATGCACCGCGTCGGACCGACTTCTCCAGAAGCATCTGCGCCTCGCTCAGCTCGTGTGAGACGACGTCGTCCAGGTCGTCGCTGTCCCGACCGCTAACGTCTGGTGAAGTTCTGGCGCTCATTCTTCGGTCTCGTCGGGGAACTGAAAATCGACGTGACTGATGTCGTTGAGCCAGTCCTCGCGGCTCCCTCGAATCCCTGAATGGCCGTGCTGGACCCGCGAGTGCTCGGCGAGCAGTTCCGCCTGCTCAGCCAGTTCTTCAGGGACGTCTGCGGTGATCGTGGCGTCGTCGTTCCAGAGCGACTGGCGAAGCCGCAACTCGACAGCTCCGGTGATCCACTCCTCGATGTCCACGTTCTCGCCGTGCTCCCGCCGGATGAGTTCTACCAGCGCCTCGGAGACCTCCACCTCGAACGAGACCATCGCGCGGTCTCCCTCGTCGGTCATCGTTGACCCCCCATCACGGCCTCCAGTTCGGCGCGAGAGCCGACCTCCCGCCCGTCCACGCGGTACACAGTCCGGGTGCTGCCGTCGGGTTTCCGGACGGTACGAGCCGTCACGCGGTGGTTCTGCGTCGGTGCTGCCGCCGTGGGGCCATCTTGAAGGCCCTGCGTAGCTTCGATTGACATGCTGTCGTCCTATGGCAGCACAGTCGTGGGCGCTCCAACGCCCGCGACGCCTTCCAGAGCTTCTGAGAGACGTCTTTTTCCTGTGCTACCTACGCCTAACACAGCCGCCCACATAAGTCTATGGAAACATAGTATTATGTGGCCGGGGGAATATGGCTGATATAGACTTATGGTAGCCACAGACGAGACCGGAAGTATGGGACGCACCTCGATCCAGGTCAGTGACGAGCTGGCCGACGAGTTGTATAATCGGAAGAACAGGGGGGAGAGCTACGAAGACGTCATCTGGCGGCTCATCGAGGACAAGGACGGGGCTGATGATATAGCCACATCCGGTGTATCTGAACCGGAACCGGAGCCCGAACGGACGCCGGTCGAAACGGTGGAGTCGCGCGAGAGCGGTCTCGACGACGTTGAGCGTGCCCTGGAGGACGTCGAGTTCCCGGCGACGAAGGACAGGGAGGAGTGTGTCGAGGCCATCCGCGCCGCCTACGAGCACCTGCAGGCGAACGGGAAAGCGACGATGAGCGAGTTCGTCACGGAGGTGATGCCCGAGCATCCCGCCGGGTACGATGCGGAGAGCGACGTCGAGAAAATCAACGACCCGGACCAACGCAACCGATCAACGTGGTGGCGGAAGGTCGTGAAGCCCGGTCTCGAAGCTCTGCCGGACGTCGAGAGCCCGCCGAAGGGCGGCAGCGACTGGACGTACACGGGTGATGCCGATGAGTAAGTGGATCTGCCCCGCCTGCGGTGGAGGTTTCCCCGAGCTGAAAGATGACTTCGCCTGCCCGTGGTGCGAACTCACCCTTGATGAAGTCGCGGACCTACGCCGAGATGGGCATTTCGACCCGGTCGAGGCACTCCAGGGCGGTGACCCCGATGAGTGAGCGAACTGTCCTCGGCTCGGAATTTTCGACGTGGGCCAACGAGCGCGTCGGCGACACGTGCCCGATGTGCGGAGAGGAGATCGAGTACACACCGCTCGGGATGAAAGACGGTCAGAGCACGCACCGGATCGAGTGCGGCTGCACCGTGATTGAGACCGCGCCAGCGACCGAGGTGAACGATGACTGAGAAGCCGTGGGACTTCGGGACGTGGCGCTGCGAAGCGTGCGGCGAGGAGATGCTCGGTGAACGGGCCGAACCTCCACTCGACCACGTGCACCACTGTGAGGACGCAACGGGCGACAGCTTAGTATTCGAGGAAGATGGGAGCGATGAGTAGCCGTCTCACCCGCGAGTGGCAGCAGAAGGCCGAGGAGAACGTCCGTGAGCACGGCACGCAGCACCCGGAGACGCTGCTCGCAGTGATGCAGGAAGAGGCCGGCGAGGTCGCGCAGGCCTACCTCGACGCGACGTACTTTGACGAGGCCGACCAGGAGGATCTCGCCGAGGAGATCGAGGACCTCGCCGCGCTGCTGGTGCAGCTGCACTGGTCGGTCGAGGACCATCCGATGGCCTTCGAAGCGCTCCCGACCGCCGAGGAGATCGTGGAGACGGACGGACTCAGTGGGGTGAGCCGATGAACAACCCCGGCGGGAACTTTAGAGCCTGCACAGTCTGTGCGAGTAAGGCGTTCTTTAAGTCGGCGGGGGGATGTGCGTGAGCGTCGCCTGTTACGTCCGCGTCTCGACCGCGAAGCAGAACCTCGACCGGCAGCTGACCTCCACGAAGGAGTACGCCGAGGAGCGCCTCGGTGCCGACCTCAGCGAGATCGAGGTCTACCGGGACAAGGCCACCGGCACCAGCACCACCGCCCGCGATGACTACCAGCAGCTCATCGATGACGTCGAGGACGGCGAGATCGGCGCGGTGGTGGCGCACGAGGTCTCGCGGGTCGCGCGCTCGATCTCCGACCTGGAGACGACCGCGGACCGCCTTCGAGAGGCCGGCGTAGAGCTCCACATCGTCAGCGAGGGCCTCGTGATGCGCCCGGACGAAGAAGACCCGTACCAGCGAGCACTGTTCCAGCTGCTCGGCGTCTTCGCTGAACTGGAAGCGAACATCAAGCGCCAGAACATCCGGGAGGGCATCGCAGCACGGCGCGAATCGGAGGAGTACCGACACGGCCCTGCACCGCTCGGCTTCACGAAGAACAACGGAACTCTCGTCGAGGACGAGAACTACCAGCGCGTCTGCGAGGTCCTCGACCAGGTCGTCCGCAGCGAGATGAGTAAACGCCAGGCGGCGAACGAACTCGACACGTCCAGGCGGACCATCAACCGCACCATCGAGGAACGGGGTGACCTCTACGGCCTATGACCGAGGACGACGTAGACCCGGAGAACCCCCGCCCTGAGGGGCACTACCCCCGGTTCAGGGACAACGAGTGGCACTACATCCCGGATGAACTCGCTCAGACCATCGCGCTCGGACCGGCTGGAGACGGCGAAGAGGGGCAGGATTGGGTTCTCACGTACACACCGGAGAAGCGAGACGAAGACGACCGCGAGAAGGTGCTGGTCCGGCTCACTCCTCGCTCGCTGCACGAGCTGTACGTCGAGGTGAAGGGCCTCTCGAATGACGACCGGATGCACGGCCACAGCGCTGAATGCGACTTGTGCGGCGAGCAGGTCGATCTGGAGCGCGCCATCCCGAACGCGCGCGGAGAGCCGTGTCACAGGCGGTGTTGGGCGGAGTACACGGGCGCTCCGGACTGGTTCTCGGACTACGTCTGACCCGTCCTCGTCGAAAGATAGTTGACCGTGTATGCAGACTGTATACACATGAGCACATCCATCCGCGTCACCGACGACACGAAACGGATGCTGGAGAGCCTGAAACGGGAGGACGAGACCTTTGACGAACTCCTCGAACGCCTCGCGCAGAGCGAGAAGCCCATCAACATCGGCGCGTGGAGCGAGGAGGAGGCCGACCGCGCACGAGAGGCCGTGAAGCGCTCTCGGGAGAGCTTCGAGCGGTGACGTTCCTCGATTCCTCGGTCATCATCGACATGCTCGAAGGCGTCCCTGACGTCGTCGAGTACGTTGAAGACCGCGGACAGCCCTACCTCACGTCCTCCGTCTGCGTCTTCGAGGTCATCGATGGGGAGGTCGGCTCCGGATCCACGGACGTCGTCGAGGTCCGCCAGGAGTTCGGCGGTGTCCGCTCCCTCGACCTCAACGAACAGATCGCCATGGAGGCGGGCCGGATGCAGGACCAGCTGATGGACGACGGTGAACGGATGGCCGCCCGGGATCTCCTCATCGCGGCGACCGCGCGGTCCACTGGTGACGAACTTATCGTTGCAGACGGCGATTTCGAGACGCGACTCCTCACGGACTTGATGGACGTGACGAACCTCCGAGGCGACGACTGAGGCGCTACTCGTGGCGGTAGCACACGTTGTCCGGGAAGAAGACCGTCCGACGGCAGTGGTCGCCTGAGTCCGTTTCCTCGCCGCAGTAGTAGGGCGGATTGCCGTGCTCTTCTGAGAGGACGAAGTAGCGCTGCGCCATCGCTTTCCCCTGGTTCGTATCGCGGAAGCCCATCACCCGCCGGACGATCTCGGCGTCGAAGCCCTTCTCGGCCAGCATCTTCCCGAACGTCATCCGCAGGTTGCTCCCGGAGACGGTCTTCTCGAACCCCGCTCGGGCACCGATTTCCTTCAGACGGTGGTTCACCGTCCCCGGCGTGCAGACACGGTCGTGCGCGGCGAAGTACGCCTCCATGAAGTCAGCAAACTCGGCCTCGGGGACCGGGATACGGCGTGGTTGGAGCGTTCCGTTCAGCGTCCAGTACCCCTCTCTCCGCTGCTCGCAGTGCTGGCACGGGTGCCCGCCGCCGCTGGTCGTTCGGCCTCGACGTCCAGGGCTCACGACGCACTCAACCCTGTCACCGGGGACGCGGACGAAGAGGCGACCGTCCTCCCGCTCCAGCCACTCCTCGGTCATGTGCGCGAACGTGCCGGGCTTCAGGCCGGTCAGGAGGAGTCCCTCGCCGATGAGGCGGTCCTTGTGGTCGCCGTCTCGGCTGGCCGTCCTGAACGTGTCGACGCCGTCGTTGGTAAGCGGGAGCGACTGCTCGCCCGGGTAGACCTTCAGCTGGCGCTCGCTGAGGTCCTCGGGCGGCTCACCACTTATCATCATACTCGTCTTGGACGTCCTCTCCGGCCAGTTTGATGTACTTGATCGCCTCTTCGAGGTTCTTGTGCCCCATCAGCGCCTTGATTTTGTGAGGGCCGAAGTCCTTCTTCGCCAGCAGCGTGCCGTACGTATCGCGGAGATCGTGCGCGACCACCCGCCGCTCGAACCCTGCCCGCTCACCGATGCTCTTCACGCGGTTGGTGATCGTCCCCTGCGAGGCGACGTTCTCATAGAGGTCGAAGTAGCTGTCAAGGATGTGGATGGTGTCCTCGTCGCGGACGGGGATCGGTCGGACGCCGGCCTCTGACTTCGGCGTGAAGTCCGCGCCGTCCGGTGCCCACCGCTTGTTCGCCCGGTTCCGGCAGTGGAAGCAGGGAACGCCCTCTCGGCTCGTGTCGCCCCCGCTCCCGTTCCCGGACCCGAGGGCACACACCTCGCCGTAGGGGATCTCCAGGTGGGGGCGGTCACCCGTCTCGTTACTCCACCAAGACGGCTGCATGTGAGCCATCGCTGCGGCGCGGATGCCGGTCGAGGTGAGGGTCAGTCCGATCAACTCGTCGAGGACGTCGCCGTCCTTCGCGGTCTCACGGAACCGGATGTACTGCGACGTCGGGGACGGTCGGAAGGTGCCTGTTCTGTCCCGCTCGCCTGAGAGACCGAGCGGATTGTAGGTCATTCCTGGCATGTTAGCGAAGTTACTTCACAGGAGCAATGCCATAAATGGTTGCAAAGTTGCCCCGCTAACTGGATAATCCCACACTCTCAGAGGTAGTATCTATGCAGTAAACACGTGACTCCATAGAAAAGCGGCCATTTGCCCGATTGGCAGCATGGACCGCCGACTGACAGCACGACCATATCGTGGTTGGAGATCGGGCGCTGGTCGCGCGCGCCGACTGGTGGCCTGTGTGCCTACTCGGTGCTCCCGACGAGGACAACTCCCCCGCAGAACAGCCCGACTTCCGAGACTCCGGAGACCGCTCTCGCGGAAGGTGGTTTTCTCCCCTCTCACCCCGGGGTAGACGTGCCGAAGATGGCCTTCCAGCCCCGCCGAAACGTCCGTTGACACCGATTCCGGGGGTCGCGGTGAACGTGAGTGGTCAGGTCGGTGTGTAGCCGTCGCCGGTCTCCATGATGATCCCCTTCTCGGTCACCGCGTGCTCCAGGGCGGCCTTCGCTCGCTCGGGGTCCATGAGGTCCCGATCTACGGTCGCCGCGACCACGAGTTCGTTCTCGTCGAGCGGGATGCCGCGCTGGTCCAGGAGGTTCCGGAGGCGCTGCGCGTCCGCGAGCAGCCCCTCGGCGTCCTCCGGGACATCGTCGCCTGCAGCAGCCGCGCCACCGCCGTCTGTGGCGGCTTCCTCCCCGGAGCCATCCTCGGCGGGGAGAGTGGCGTTGCTGCCGGCGTCTGCGGGCTCTGTGTTCCCGACGCCCTGCGCGATGGGAGCGAACTCGGTGTACTCCTGGACGTGGAGTTCGAGGTCGCCCTGGTAGTCGGAAACGCCGACGTCGGTGAGCCGGTAGTGGTCGCCGTCCTCCAGGTCAACGTCGCAGTCGCTCGACTCCCACACGACGAGCCGCAGCTCGTCCGTCGCGTCAACGGCGGTCGCCTCGGTGGCTATCGAGTCGGGGGTGTCCGTGTCGGGCTCGTCGACGCGGACCGTGACGGTGGCCGTCTCCCCGTCCTCGACGCCCTCCAGCGGCGTGTCCTGTTGCTGCTGGCCGTCACCGCCGCCGTCGCCGTCAGGGTCATCGTCGCCGCCCGAGGAGTCCTCGCCGCCGTCCTCGCCGTCTGCAGTGCCGTAGGGGCGGAAGTCGCTCTCCATCACGTCAAGCTCCTCACAGAGCGCCTCCCACTCCACGGCGACCATCCGCTTCCCGTTGGTGACCTTCCCGACGTCGAGACAGTACGAGTCGGGGTCTTCAGCCGCCTCCTTGATCCACGAGTAGTAGTCGTTCTTCGAGGCGACGTCGGTGTCCAGGCCGTAGTCGCGGACGTACCGATTCAGTTCCTCGACGACACTACGGAGGTGGAGCCGAAGTTCGGTCGGGCGGGCCTCGACGTCGGAGTGCACGAAGTCGTAGTGCTCACCGAAGCGCAGGTACTCCTGCTGGCCGTCCTTGAGCTTCCCGGCGGCCCGTGCGGCCAGTTCGAAGAGAACGTCGCGGTCGGACTGGTTGATGGCGTTCTCGTCGTTCTTCCGCATCGTGATGTACTCGATGGCGTCCCCGATCTCCTCGTCCGTCGGGAGCTTCTCCGGGTCAGCGTCGAGGACGTCCTCGGCGAACTGCCGCCAGATGCGGACGCCGAAGGTGACCGTCTGGACGTGCTGGCGGTACATATCGCGGTCGAGGACCTCGGTGAGGTCGTGTCCGCGGCGCTCGATCTCCTCCAACGCCCACTCGCGGGCGTCCTGCCACTCCTCGACGAGCGTCATCTTGTCCTCGACCTGCTGGAGGGCGTAGCTCCACCAGCCGAGCGCGTGGTGCAGTGTCGCCTTCTCGCCGTCGTCAGCCAGCGTTGTCGCCAGTTTCTTGAACGCCTTGTACATCGGCGTGTCCGGCGTCGTGGCACGCTGCGTGAGGGTCGTCTCGATGGTTCGACGGGCCAGGGCGTTCGCGTCGCTCGGGAACCGCCCCTCACCGAACAGCGCGACGCTCGTGTCCAAGTG
>Ga0207718_101152_pt1 | contig 15416 bp, 17 predicted proteins | sample A23M2SouthBayCA_FD_187749 | JGI IMG/M metagenome (GOLD analysis project Ga0207718, IMG submission 187749) | Aerobic enrichment media microbial communities from Eden Landing Ponds, California, USA - A23 M2 (SPAdes) | ecosystem: Environmental > Aquatic > Marine > Unclassified | place: Emeryville... | reverse complement strand
CTCCGCGAACGCTTCGGGGTGCTGGACGCGGAACTGCCGGGCAGGGAGGTGATTGCGTGAGGGCTGGCCGGCGATGGCGTAGGAGGCCAGGGTAAAGGGACCGCCGGCGAAGCCGATCAGCGAGGTCTGATCGCCGACGCTGTCGTCGAGCCGGTCGAGGAGTTCGCCCACGTAATCCAGTCGTTCGGGGATCGGCTCCCGTGCTCGCTGGACGTCCGCGGGACCGGAGACGGGGTTCTCGATGATGGGGCCGGTCCCGGATTCGATGTGATAGGAGAACCCGAGCGGTTCGAGGATGGTGAGGATGTCCGAGAACATCACCAGCCCGTCCGGGCGGTAGCGCTCCCAGGGCAGGAGGGTGATCCGCTCGGCGACTTCGGGGTCGCTGACGGCTTCGACGAACGAGTGGTTCTCGCGAATCTCGCGGTACTCGGGGATGTGCCGGCCGGCCTGGCGCATCAGCCAGACGGGCGGGCGCTCGGTTCGCTCGCCACGGGCAGCACGAACGAGGAGGTCGCTCATTGGACGCCATTCGGGCGGAGGTGTGTAAGGCGTTGCGAACTCCCGGTCAAGAAGTCGGGCCCGTCAGGCCGATTCGAGCGCGAAGTGGTAGGCTGCTCCGCAGTCTTCACCGTGCGGATCTTCGTCCGTCTCCGCCCCGGCGACGACCGACCCCCCGTCCGCGCTCGTCGCGACACTCCTGCCGAAGTAATCCCCGCGGTCGCCGTCTCCCGCGACGAGTGTCGCCAGTTCACGCCAGTCACGGCCGGCACGACCGAACGCGTAGGCCGCGCCGGCGTTGTATCCGTTGTCTCCGGCGGGCCCGCGAGCACTGAGCAGTGCAGTGGTCCCGTCCGCGCTCAGGTCGAGCGCGTAGCCGAACATGAAGTCAGCGTCGTGGCCGGCCGGAACGATACTCGTCTCCGCGTCGAATCCCTCGCCAGTATAGGCGTACACGACTCCGCCGCGAGTCAGCCCCGCCGGCTCGTCGTAAGGGGCGCCGACGAGCGCGACGCTGGCGTCGCTATCCGTTGCGACTGCCCCGCCGAACGTTTCGTTTGCCGTCCCATCTCTGGCGGTGAGGGTCCGAACACGGCCCCAGGACCCACCCGAGCGCTCGAACACCGCTGCGCTGGCGACCGCGTCGTCCGGGTTCGAGGTCTCTTCACCCTCGACGACGACGCGGAGCGGCGCACCGACGATAGCCGTCTCCCCATCGTCGGCCAGGGCGACGTCGAACGCAAAGTTGGACGCGGCTCCGTATTCGTCCGCTTGCAGTGTCCCTGCCGCTTCCCAGGAGTCTTCGAACTCGAAAACGAACGCCGAGCCACGGACCGACTGGTCCGGCCTGTACCGTATCGTCAGCCGGTCCCCAGCCGGATTCCCGACGAGTAGCGACTGACCGTCTCGCGAGGCGGCGATCGCGCGTCCGAACGCCAGGCGGTCTCCCGGAGGATGGAGTACCGCTTGCCGGGCCCACCCATCCGTCGTACGGTCGAACACGGAAACTCCCCCGCCGGACGGCGCCGAGACGAACACGCGATCGCCACCGGCCCCGATGGCCACGTCGGTACCGAACGCGACTGGCGCTGCCTCATCCTCGGGGAACAGTTTCGCACTCCAGCTCCAGGACCCGCCCGAACGTTCGAAGATCGAAGCGGATCCCGTCTGGTCGTCGTCGTTCCGTGCGCCGACGACGGCGGTCGTGCCGTCCGCTGAGACGGCGACCGCACTCCCGAAGTAGTCGTACTCTTCACCGTCGCTGTCGGCGAGTTTCTCCGTCTGCACTGCCTCGATAGGACCCGGTGTCGTCGGCGTGTCTGTCGCCCCCGATTCACTCGATTTCGGCTCTGTCGGCGGCGGATCCGTCGTCTTTCCACCGTCACCACCAGTACACCCTCCGAGTCCGAGCAGCCCGGTTGCACCGACCGTACGGAGGACCGTTCGTCGGTTCGGCATCGACGGAAACTCCGGGCCGGTGTCCCAACAAAGCTTCGACCCCCATAGCCCGTCCGGACCGCTTTGGACAACCCTATAAGTCCCGGGGTGAAACCGGATTCCATGAGCAAGCCGCGAATTCTGCTGCTCGGCCCACCGGGAGCCGGGAAAGGAACGCAGTCGAGTAACATCGCTGGGGAGTTCGGCGTCGAACACATCACGACTGGCGATGCCCTCCGGGCCAACAAGGACATGGACATCAGCGACATGGACACCGAGTACGATACGCCCCGCGAATACATGGAGCAGGGCGAACTCGTCCCGGACGCCGTCGTCAACGCCATCGTCGAGGAAGCCCTGACGTCTGCGGACGGCTTCGTGCTGGACGGCTATCCCCGAAATCTCGAGCAGGCCGAAGAACTCGAGGGCATGACCGACCTCGACGTGATTCTCTCGCTCGACGTGAGCAAAGAGGAGCTGGTCGACCGCCTGACCGGCCGCCGGGTCTGTGACGACTGCGGAGCGAACTATCACGTCGAGTTCAGCCAGCCCGAACAGGAAGGTGTCTGTGACGAGTGCGGCGGCGAGTTGATCCAGCGAGACGACGACACCGAGGAGGCCGTTCGAAACCGACTGGACGTCTTCGAGGACAACACCGCACCCGTGATCGGGCACTACAGCGACCACGCGGGCTTCGTCGAGATCGACGGCGAGCAGACGCCCGACGAAGTCTGGACGGACGTACGAGCGGCGATCGAAGAACAAGCCTGATTTAGGACGGCTCACTAGGACATCAACAATGGCACGAACCGTTCAGAAGGTGGATTCTCTGGTCGAGGAGGACGGGAGTATGGAGCCCGCGATCGAGACCGTCCTCGAAACGGCCGAGGAGAAAGGCGTCGTCCAGTGGAACGACGTCAGTGACGACCTCACGAGCGGGCAGTGGGGTCGACTCATCGAGAAGGGGATCCTCGTCGACGCCGATGGTGAAGGGTTCGTCGTCGACGACCCCGACGGGATCAGAGACGCACTCGACGAAGCTGAACCGAGCGACGAGGAAGAGAGCGACGGCAGCTGGACGAGCTGGGACAAGATCGCGCTGGTCGGTTCGCTCGCGCTGTTCGTCGGCTACTGGCAACCCGATATCCGCGACCAGATCGGCGAAGTGATCGACATCGGAATCGGCCCGATTAACTCCCTGGTTCCGTTCTACGTGACGATCCTGGTGCTGGCAGTCCTGACCGGCCTGTGGTCGACGCTGCTGCAGGATCGGCTCACGAACCTCGACAACATGAGCGGGTATCAGGAGAAACAGAAAGAGCTCCGCGAGCGCGAGAAGAAGGCCAAAGAAGAGGACGACGACGAGGCTCTCGAGGAGATTCGCCAGGAACAGATGGAGATGATGACCGAGAACCTGGGCATGATGAAACAGCAGTTCCGCTCGATGCCCTGGATAATGCTGTTCACCATCCCCATCTTCCTGTGGGTCTACTGGCAGGTCCGCGGTCTCGGCGTTGGGCAGGCCGGTCCCGTGCTGGTGATGCCGCTAGTCGGTGAGGTGAACGCCTGGGAGGCCGGAATCATCGGGCCGCTACAGGCCTGGATCTTCTGGTACATCCTCTGTTCGATGAGCCTCTCCCAGATCATCCGCAAGTCGCTGAACATCCAGACGTCGCCGACCTGAGGCGACTCCGAACTCACGTTTTCGGGACGAAGACACAATCTCTTTGAGCGGGACCCTCCGAGTGAGGATATGTTGATCACCGTCTCCGGCCCCGCCGGCAGCGGCAAGAGCACGCTCGCCGCCAGCCTGGCCGACGCACTGGACTACGAGCACGTTTCGGGCGGCGACATCTTCCGCGACCTCGCCGAAGAGCGTGGCATGACGCCGCTGGAACTGAACAAACAGGCCGAGGAAGACGACCAGATCGACCGCGATCTCGACCGTCGACTCCGTGACATCGCTCGCGATCGGGACGAACTCGTCCTCGAATCCCGACTCGCGGGCTGGATGGCCGGCGACTACGCCGACCTGAAGGTCTGGCTGAGTGCCCCCCTGGAGATCCGCGCCGAGCGAATCTCCCAGCGCGAGAACAAGCCCGTCGATCAGGCTCGCGAGGAGACCCGCGAACGCGGTGAGAGCGAGGCCCATCGCTACAACGAGTATTACGGGATCGACTTCGACGATCTGTCGATCTACGACCTCTCGATCAACACCGCCCGCTGGGGCCCGCAGGGCGTGCTCAGCCTGACGTTGCACGCCGTCGAGTCCTACAAGGAGACTGGCGACGAGGGCAAGACGCCGATCACCGGCGTCGAGTACGATATCTGAGATGGTTCGTGGTCCGCCATCCGAGCGCTCGCCCGCCGACATGCTCGAGTTCGGCGTCGTCAATCTCGACAAACCGCCCGGTCCCTCGGCCCACCAGGTCGTCGCCTGGCTCCGGGACATGGCCGGCGTCGACCGAGCAGCCCACGCCGGAACGCTCGATCCGAAGGTTACGGGTTGTCTGCCCGTCTTGCTCGGCGACGCCACCCGGATGGCGCAGGTCTTCGACGACGCCGTCAAGGAGTACGTCGCCGTCCTGGAGTTGCACGGTGAGCCGCCCGCAGATCTCTGGGAGACCGTCGCCGAGTTCGAAGGGCCGATCTACCAGAAGCCGCCCCGCAAGAGTGCCGTCGTACGGAAGCTGCGAGTCCGCGAGATTTACGACCTCGCCGTCCTGGAAGTGGAGAGTCGCCAGGCCCTGCTCCGGGTGCGCTGTGAGAGCGGGACCTACGTTCGAAAGCTGTGTCACGACCTCGGGTTGGCGCTCGGGACAGGCGCACATATGGGCCACCTCCGGCGCACGGCGACCGGGACGTTCGACGACACGACCCTGGTGACGATGCACGACCTCGCGGACGCACTGGCGTGGTACGAGCAAGACGGCGACGAGGGGTCGTTGGGAGACGTCGTCCAGCCCGCCGAACGAGCGCTCAGGGGCGTGCCCCGCGTGACGATCGCTCCCAGTGCCGCCGAGAGCGTCGCCGACGGGGCGCCGGTGTACGCCCCGGGTGTGATCGAGTGCGAGCACGAGCCGGACAGCCAGCTCGCCGCCTGTTACACGCCGGACGATGCGGCCGTCTGTCTCGGCCGGCTCGTCGGCGACCCGGACGCTGAATCCGGCGTCGTCGTCGAGTTAGAGCGGGTTCTGGTGTGAGTGGTCGACGGGATCACACCGCCGGACTGCGACCCGAAACGACACCCTTAATTGGCGCTCCCTCTTCGACCTATTTGCGGGACCGTAGGGTAGTGGTATCCTCTGCCGATGGGGTCGGTAGGACCTGAGTTCGAATCTCGGCGGTCCCATCCTTTTCAATCCCGGATCGATATTACTGGCAATAGCGGCGCTGCCGACTCAAATTTCGCGTTCGTTGAAGACGGTCCAAAGTGCCGTCTTTAAGTGCGGGAGGTGGTCGGCGTGAGTCGCGCCGAGCTCGACGTCGACCAGGAGGAGATCGGCGAGGTCGTCGAGTACCGCGCTCAGAAAGCGACCACCGTTCACCGCCCCGATCCCGACGCTGACGAGCCCCAGCCAGCGTGCCCGGAGACGCACGCTCACGGCGAGCGCGACTATCGCGAGGTGGAGTGGTCGATCGTCGCGAGTCATCGGCGTCTCTGCCGGAATCCAGAGTGTTTCGGGGGTGACTGGCGGTGAGTACTCAGGCCCGCCTCACCGAGTTCGACGCGACTGGAGACGTTGGCCAGTGGCGGCTCGCGACCGACGAACCCGGGTTCTACTCATGTCGACGATACTGGCGGACTGACGAGTTCGTTCTGGTCGCGAATCAGAACACGGGGATCTTCTCAGTCTACGCTGTAGACGTCTGGGAGTCCGGAATTCTTGGAGAAGGCAACGACCCGATCATTCAGGAGCGAGATCTCGAGGACGCGATAGGAGCGGCGAAGCGCTGGATGACTCGACATTCCGACGGGAGGGTCGACTCGTGACTAGTTTCGGTGCCGGCGGCGAAGATCTCGATCGTCCCGAGTTCCCGAATCTCGTCGAAAAGATCGGCGACGATCCAGCACGGTATCTCTACGACCGGCCGCGCTGGGTCGCGCTCGCCCGTATCCGCGGGCTGCGCACCTTCGAGGCGGTCGCCGCGTTCCGCGCCGTCGAGTTGAATCTCGCCCGGCAGAAAGATGTCCTCGAGGAGCCACGCGACTGGGTCCTGGCAGCGCTCGCCGAACGGAAGGCCCAGCTCGAAGAACACGGCGAGTTCGATCCCGACATCGAGCACGAGGAGCCCGACCTGGGGCCGTACACTCCCGACCAGTGGCAGCGTGATCCCGGCGGACTCCCGCCGATCACGCCGCACGAGGAGAACATTGCGCGCCCGGCGACCGACGGCGGCAAGGACGGTGATCAGGATGTGGCTTGAGCTGTCCCCCGCCGTCCCTTGGTGGGTCGATGCTCTCATCGAGATCGGGGCGATCATCGGCATCACCTACGGGGTTGTCGTGCTGTTCCTGCTGTTCTGGGCGCTCCTGTATCAGGACGTGGACTTCGAGGAGCGTGATCAGTCGTGACCCATCTACTCGACGGTGACGCGATCTTTCCGGTCGCGATTCTGGCTGTGATCCTCTACGGGGCCGACCTCCTGGGGCCTATCGAGTCACTGCTCGTCGCGACGGTCGGTATCGCTGCTCTCGCGTGGATTCTGTCGCCCGGTGGTGATCAGGCGTGACAGAACCATACTGTGCGATCTGCCGCCGGACTGTCACGCCCGATGGCGATCACATCGAGATCGAGGTCGTCACCGACCCCCGAGAAGAGCCCTGGGGAACGACCTACTACTTCCACCCCAGGTGCTGGGCAGACGCTGAGCCAACGTCTGAATGGAGTGATCCGGCGTGATCGCCGCCCTCGAGACCGCTGTAGGATTCGTCGGCGTGTGGGTGGTCGCCGCGATCAGTGCTCACCTGCTGCATCTGGTTGCTGGCGTCTTGGCCGTCGGCGTCGGTGAGGTTCGCCGCCAAGTGTCTGAGACCTACGACGAGTTCGGTCCGATCTGGTACGCTGTTTTCGTTCTCACGACTGGCCTCTACCAGCGGCACGAGATCGACCTCGAGCCGGAGATCGTCAACTACCCAGGCGGTGATGAACTGTGAGCGCCGAAGAAACCGAGCCCGAACGAAGCCCTACCTTCGTCCGAGCGAGCCGCCTGTACGATGTGGAGCGGTCGGAGCGGACCCCCTTCGAGTGGAACTCAGGAGGTGGGTCGCTTTGACGCCCGCTACTCCTACTTTCGTGACGTCGCTCTGTAAAACCAGCGCCCACAAAAGGGGTGGCACCACTGGCCAGGCAGTCGCAGGAGTCTGCTCAGGCCGTGTCAGGCGGACCAGTACGGGCGACACAGAGAGGGGGGTCCGGGCACCCGCGTCCGCCACCCGGTGTATTAGTTGGATTGTTAATAAATTTGCGGGGTGGGTCGCGTGAGTCAGATCCGGACCGCGCCCCACGAGTGCAAGGGGTATCTGGCGCTGGCCGATCACGGACTCGATCCCTACTGGGCGCTCACCCGGCTGTTGATCGACGACTACGACGGCCACGGCCAGATCGAGATCGAGATCGACGGTGAGACCTGGGAGGTCGAGTTCGCCTACCAGAAGAGTGGGTTCGCGCCGCGCGAGAGAGACCCGATCAACGCCGAGAGACTGTACGAGCCGCGGATCCTCGCGTACGGCGACGGCCAACGGAAGGCCACCTACAACCTCTCGCCGCGCTTCGAAGACATGCGTCACTACGAGACAGGCGAGCAGCTGCCCCAGCCGTTCAACGCGATCGATCCCGACGAGGGGCTGAGCGTTCACTTCCAGGGCTCGAATCTCGAGCCCCAGCAGTACAAGGATCTGCTGCCGGTGTTCGTCGACGCGCTCGCTGAGGAAGCGGGCACCCGCATGCGGGAGGGGTATTTCCGCCAGCCAGCCCACCCGATGAGCACGATCTACGAGTACGAGCGCTACGTTCGGATCACTCGATCGATGAACCAGAAGCTCATCGGCCAGGGTGGCGTGATGCAGAAGCTCATGCTGCTGCTCGCCGAAAAAGAGGGGACAAAGGCGACCTACGATATCGACAACGAGGACGTCGTCGGGAAGATCCACAAGCTGCTCCTCGAGCGCGTCGACGTCCAGGAGATGCTGCCCGGCCATCACCGCGGCCGGCAGTTGAAGAGTTATCTCACTAAGAACCCCGACTACTTCGACTCCGAGGACGATCTCTATCATCCGAAGGTCGGCGTGCTGCTGAAGAAATCGCTGAACAACGGGAACGCCTTCGACTGGCACAAGCGCGACGAGCTTCGCGAGCGTATCGACGAGACGATCGTGAACGCGCTCGCCTGGAGCGATATCCCCATCCAGGCAGGCGGCACCACGTTCGTCTCCGACGATCACTTCCAGGCGACGGCCGCCGGGGAGTCCGTGGCGATCTACGACGATCCGACGCCCGAGATGGAAGCCCAGCAGCAGTCGGTTCTGATCACCGCGTTGCAGTCCATGACCGAGGCTGATTCGGACATCGTCGAGAGTCTCGTCACTGACGGGGGCCGTGTCCATCCCGAGGAGTTGGCCGATCGGACCGGCTACGGCCTCAGCACGATCTACCGGGCGCTCCAGCGACTCGACGGCGTCCTTGAGAACGCTGGCGCGAGTGTGCGGTTCACATCGCGGAAGATCGCCGACGAGATTCAGGGGATCGTCGAGAGTGCCGAGTACCAGATCGAGAACGCCGCCGAGCGTGTCGAGGCGCTGCTGGGCATGGAAACCCGGCAGGCAGCGTCTGGCGCGTTCCAGGCGTGGCTCAACCGCTACGCTGGAGACGTCGAGATCGAAGAGCCTGGCGACGGAGAGACGCTCCGGATCCGCGTTGATACGGTCCTTTCGCGATACAAGCACACCACGAACCCGCGCGTCCAGGAGGTCGTGCGCGAACTCCTCGAGGCGTGGGACGACGACGGTCGCGACGTCCGCCAGCTCCGCGACGCCTATCTCGAGTACAAGACTGGTTCCGGCGATCGCGACGTCGCCCCGCTCAGGACCCTCCTGTGACGCCCGACGTCTGAGTGGCAACACTACTCAGCGCTACCTTTCTTTAAGTACCCATCCGCGTCCGAGCTTGTTTTTCGTCGAGATCTCCTCGAGTAGTGTCGCGATCGTGGTCGCGAGCCCCAGCTGGGCACGCGGGTCTTTCCCGCTCGGCGGGCAGACCCCCTTAGCCGGTGTGCCTAAGGGCACACCCTTCGGGTGTCAAAAAATACCCCACCCCCGCCTGATATTCCAGCCGAAACGAGACTCCAAGCGAAACAGTCGAAACGGAGGTTCAGATACCGATCACATGCCAGCGTTGCTTTCCGCGCCGGCTGGCACTAAATAAATTTCAATAACTTTTCCGTGAATCAAAGGGGCCGGGGGTCCGAGTCAGATCTGCCTAAGCGCCCGCGTATTAACAATGAATGCGACGGGTGCTGACTGACTGTCCAGAATCGCCGGACTGCAGTCGGGCGATTTACTCGTCGGGTAGAGTCACGAACTCGTGATCCCCGTTTTTCCACTCACGAACTCGGTTTCCGACCCAGCCCTTCGAGTAATCGACGAGATCCGTCGCCTCTTCATGGGTGAGGTCTCGCGGGCCTTGCGTGGCCCGGATGACTGTCTCGACAGCCGCTCGCCACTGGCCGTCTTTGTGCGTGTCCGTGTTGTCGTCGCCGTCGTCATCGTCGGCGAGTTCGATCCGGAACTCGCTGGATTCGTACTCGGCGTAGTTCGCGGCCGTGTCGGTGAGGCCCTGATAGGTGCTGGCCTCTTCCCACTGATCTTTGCCACCCTCGGACTCGAGGAGCCGCGCGCGATCGGGCGCGGATCGCTTCGGTTTCTCGATCCCGAAGCTCGCGATCCGACGGATCGATTTTGCCGTCTTCACGCGCGTATGGCCGACCAGCAGCGCCGACCCCTTTTTCGCGTAGTCGCCGAACTCTCGATCCCGATTCCGGATCAACAGCAGGTTATCCGAGAAGTGCTCGGCGTCTTTGTTTCCGCTGCCGAAGCCACTCAGGTCCTGAGCGACCTCGTCGATCACCGCGAGGACTGGCCCTTGGATCGACGCCATCAATTCGAGCATCTCCCGATCACTGGTAAACTGCCCGTCGAACCCATCCCAGGACGTGTTACCGATGATCGCGCCGCCGGTCCGGGCTCGCCACACTTGCGCGGCGTCGATCGTGACTGAGGTCTTTCCCGAACCCGGCGAGCCGAACACGAGGCCGATCGCGCCCTCGTGCTCGAGCTGGCTCGCGACCGCGCCGTAGAAGTCGCGCCCGTCTTCGGATTGACCCGTGAGTCCGGTCGCGGCTTTCATCTGGGAGACAGCCCCGTTCCGGACGGCCTGATCGACCGTTTCCGTCGCGGCGTTTGCCAGAATCTCCTGTCCGATCCGTGTCTCTTCGATCGGCTGGGGAAGAATCGAGTCGTAGTAGTTGAGCAGCCGGAGCGTTTCCTTATCGTCGATCATGCCCGCGTGCGCTCGGACCCACTCGGCAGCCCCGCCTCTGAGTTCCGTCCCGAGTTCGGCCGCGGCGTAGGCCGACCCGTCACTCATCGGCGGACCCACCTTCGGCGTTCATCTCCTCGAGGACAGCACCGAGATCACCGAGCCCTGCCGAACCCGAGTCCTCAGGTTTGGATCCGTTTGTCGACGGTTTCGCGTCGGTCGCTGGCGACGTCTCCCAGTCGTCGGCAGAGTCGGCCTCGGTCGGATGGACCACGTCGGGCATCGACTCCTCGATCACGTCGTCGATCGATCGCGAGCCGCCGAGATCGGGCGCGAGGTGGTTGTCGAGAATCTGCTGCTGGGCCTCGGCTCGATCGGCGTCCAGCGCGCGCACGATCCCGCGGAAGCGCCTGCGCAACTCGCGCGCCTTGGCGACATCGGGCTCGAAGTCCTCCCGTAGTGAGCGGATCGCCGCGAAGGCGTCGTCGACGGTCCGGTTGGCCGCGATCGCGCTCCCGGGTTCAGACTCGCGCCAGTTCGCGATCGCGATGTTCTCGGCTGGATCGTACTCCCAGACCTCGTAGACGCGCCGAGGCGATTCATCCCAGGCGAAGAGGTCGCCGACGACATCCATGTCCTCGAAGGCCTCTTCGGAGAGTTCGTAGATCGCGCCGCCCCCGGGCTCGTCGGCCCGGAACTCGACGATCAGGATCCCCGGCGGTTCAGGGATCAGATCGAGGATCTTCCGGGCAGCCCAGCGCGCCCCGATGTATGCGGCGACGATCGCGATCGCGACCGCCGGCCACCAGGAGGGAAGGCCAGCGCTCGGCAGATTCCCAGTGTACCACAAGATCCCGAGCGCGATCAGCCCGAGGTAGGCCGCGCGACGGTTGTTCCCGAGGATCTCTCGGACAGTGGCGACCGGCGAGAGGACCCAGCCCGGAACGCGGGTGTCGTCGCTCATGCGCGCCACCTCCGCTCGTCGTGATAGGCGATCGCCCCGAATACGATCACGACAATCCCCGCGGCAGCGAGCAGAGAGGTCGCGCCCTCGAGGCCAGCGTAGAGTCCGTAACCGCCCAGGAGGCCGAAGAACGCGGTCAGCAGCGTTGCGATATCCAGCGCCGGGTGGTAGTAGCGGCCAGTCAGCCGTTTCACACCCGCCGACCACCAGGGGTGGATGTACTCCGGCGGTTCGTCTGGCATGTCCGTCATGCGATCCGCTCCCTCCGTTCGCCCTGGTCGTCGTCACGGTAGCTCCTGGCCGTCAGCGCGAAGGCCATGCCAGCGCCGCCGACCGCCGCGAGCCCGACTAAGACTGTGGCCGTCCCGAACGGGATCGGGCCGCGTTCGACGGCGTCCCCGCTCTGGAGCACCAGTGCGTTGGCGTTCTCGACGGATTCAGGAGTCGTCAGGAGCGCCGCCGCGGTCCCGCTCGATCGCTCCTCGAGGGCGATCTCGATTTCGGTCTGTTCGCCCGGGACCAGCCGAACTTGCTTGAACGAAATCTCGGTCGCGCCAGCGCTGTCCTGTTCGATCATCTCAGTCAGCGTCAGCGTCGTCGGGAGATCGCCGCGCCACGTGGCCGTGATCGTCATGGTATCGCCATTGTAGCTGTAGTCGTGAATCACGAGGTCGCCGAGTTGCTCGGTGACTTGGGTCGGGTGTGGTGTTTCGGTCTCGTCGCCGGGGAGTTCCTGGGCGGTCGCGGGGACGGCCACGCTCAGTACTGTGCCCGCGAGCGCGAGCGAGACGAGCAGTGCCAGTATCTGTCGACGTCGGTGAATTGGATCTGAAAACATGGGTTCAGGGTTAGGATGTTACCGCGTTGACTCCGGCGAGCCCGAGCACGATCGCCGCACCAGCGTACAGTGGATTCGACGGCAGCCACGAGGGCCACCAGCTCGGCGGCCACCAACTGCCGCCGCTGCCGCCGCCGACCAGTGGCGGATCGCCGAGGTCGTACTGTGAGAGCGATTCGCGATATTGCTCTGTCTGGTCCATGTAGTCGGCCCAGGCTGACGTGTCGGCTTGGTCGTACTCGGGACGTCCCCAGTCCTCGGTCGACGTCTCCTCGATCGGATCGCCGTCCTGATTCGACATCGCCGTCATCGTCAGGATCCCGTTTTCCAGCATCACCTGCTCGGACGTCGGGGCGTCGTAGAAATACGCACCAAGAACCACACCGCCGGGATCTAGATCCGGGCGAACACCTCCGTTGTAGGCAATCGTCATTTTCAGACCCTCGTTGGGCTGAGTTGATGGGACCGTCGCCAGTCCGTCCGTCCGCCACAACTCCGATCCGTCAGATCGGTCTAGACCGACGACGTCGCCGCTTTGGTCGTCTCCTGCGATCACGATGTCGCCGACCGTGGCGACGCCACAGGATCCCGAGAGGTTGCTAAACGTCCAAAGCGAGCTACCGCTGGCGGTTGCATCGACAGCGTGAACCGATCCGCTCGATGTCCCGTAGAAGACTGTCTCGCCGTCTGACGAGATATCGACGTTCTTCACGCTTTGGGATCCGGTTCCCCACTGGTTCGCCCCATCCGACTGACCGAGGGCGGTGACGCCGGAGGATGTCGCCACAACGATCGTCCCGTCAGGGCTGGACGCGATGTCGGATACCATATCGCCGACGCCAGTCCGCCAGTCCTCAGATCCATCAGAGGTGTTGAGTGCGACGACTTCCGGCGACGACGTCCCGTAATAGACGCGACTGTTGTCGTTGGAGATCGCGCCACCGCCTCGGATCGTGTCGGATGCACTCGCCGACCACAACTGATTGCCGTCACTGAGGTCGAAGGCCCCGACGCCTCCGAAGTCCATCGAGATCCCGAAACTACTATCTGGAGCGATGCTGACGCCTGTCCGTCCAGATCCGGCTCCTGAGTAGGTCCACAACTGCGAACCGTCCTCAGTGTCCAGTGCGACGACCTTCGCGTCGTCTTGGTTCCCGCCGACGATCACGGTCGTCCCGTCCGGGGTGATTTCGACACCGCCACAGTACGCATTGTGTGTCGATCGGCTCCACCTCACGTTTCCTGAGCGAAGGTCGATCGCGTAGACGACGCCGTCAGATGCGACATAGCCAGTCGGATCCGCGACGTACTTCGATCCGACATCGAGGCCCCCTTTCGAAACCTGCTGAGCGAACAGCAGCCCCTCGTACTCGACGCCGTCGACGTGGGTCCCCGGCCAGATTTCGCGGACACCGCCGTCGGTCTTCTGGACGTCCAGTCCCTCGAAGCCCGTGTACGTCGCCGTCATCGAGGCGATCTTACTCAGGTCTGCCTGCTCCATCCCGAGTTGCTGGTAGAGGGCGAGCTGGTAGGCGTCGGCGGTGGCGTCTTCGGTGTTGCTCAGGAATCGTGCCTGGCCGTCGATCCCTCGAAGATCTGCCGGGGTGATGTTGCCGGCATCCAGTTCGGCGTAGATCCCTTCTACCAACGACTGTGAGAAGGACCCGCGGACCGTGTCGGCCTGCGATCGGATCTGGTCACGGATCCGAATGTAGTCGTCCTCGAAGTGCTGGACAGTGTAGCCGGGCACGTTCGCTTCGGGGATGTTCGGAATGTCGATCCCCTTGTTGACCCACGTCGCCCGCTCGCCGTCGACGTCGAAGCCGAACTCTCCGTTTCCGTTGCGGTCGTAGTCGTTGAGCAGGTCGCCGAGGTTGACGGTCGTGCTGATTCCGGGGCTGTCCCATTTAACGAGGATATTCGGGAGTTCGACCGTCTTCGCGGCTCCGTCTTTCAGGGTGATCTCTCGCTCTTCGGTCGTGGTTTTGATCTCCGACCATGAGGATCCGCCGTGAGTCGGGTGATCGAACAGTCCGAACGCCCACGGGTTCGTGTCGTCTTTCGACTCGCCGCCTGCGAGGACGGCGTCGAGCGCCTTCTGGAAGGCGTGAGCGTGCTGGAGTGCTGATTTGGCGTTGATCTCGATCCAGTTGTTCTCGACCCGTTCTGCGTAGTACTGATCGATCCGGGCCAGTGCCCCGGACAGCGCATCCGAGGCCGGGACACCACTCTCCCACGCGGTGGCGATTTCGTCTCGCGCTTCCTGGTGGGCGAGGGTCTCGGTGTCCTGGAGGGTGTTTTCGATCTGGACGATGTCGAGCTGGTAGTTCTCCATCTCCGAGCGCGAGTTCTGGTGGGCGGTGAGTTCGTCTTCGGAGATGTTCTCGTTGACGACGTCGATCGCGCCGTCCAGCGTGGTTCCGTACAGGTAGCCGAGTCCGGTCCCGCCGAAGACACCGACAGCGGCGTATCCGATGAGCGGGGCGATGGCGTTAGCCCCACCGACTGGAGAGAGTTCCTCGAGCGGGCCGGCGCGGGTCGTGACAGCACCGACGGCCGCAACGCCAGCACCAGCCTTCAGCAGGGTCCTGCGATCCATGGTCGGCCCCCCGGATGCGGGCGGGGGTGGCGATGCGTCGTCGGTGGGCATGGTCAGATCATGTCCTCCCGGCGAGCGTACCAGTACCCGCCAGCCGACACGAGTACCACGACGATCACGATACCCGTATCCTGGCCGGCGATGGTCCCACCGATGATCGAATTGTCCTCTTGTGGAATACCCAGATACGCGCCGTCGTAGGCGCTGGCGGGGCTGACTGTCAGTGTCGCGGTGTAGGTGCCGTTGACCAGGCCGTCGGACTCGTTGACCTCGATCGTTCGTGTGGTGTCGTCACCGACGTACTCGTAGGACTGCTGGTAGACCGGCATTCCGGTGCTGTTGACGACCGAGAGGACCGCCGTCGCGTTGGTGTCGCCCTGGAAAGCGATATCGCCGACGAGCGTCTGGTTCGCAGCGTCGTCGATCACCTGCGTACGGTTGGCGATCATCCGCGTCTCGACCAGACTGACGTCGTTGGCGTTGGGCGCGTCGACGTCGATCGAGTAGTTGCCCGAGTCGACGGCACCGGGCTCGAGGACG
>Ga0207718_101145_pt1 | contig 15541 bp, 19 predicted proteins | sample A23M2SouthBayCA_FD_187749 | JGI IMG/M metagenome (GOLD analysis project Ga0207718, IMG submission 187749) | Aerobic enrichment media microbial communities from Eden Landing Ponds, California, USA - A23 M2 (SPAdes) | ecosystem: Environmental > Aquatic > Marine > Unclassified | place: Emeryville... | reverse complement strand
GGGAGCAGGATTTGAACCTGCGGACCCCTATGGGACAGCGCCCTGAACGCTGCGCCGTTGGCCTGACTTGGCTATCCCTGCACGCATAGCGCAGTATCGGTCGCCCCTTCAAACCACTTTCGGTCCTCGGCCCGACCGACGGCCCCTGACTCGGCGACGCGTCGCTCGCGCTGGCGGCGCCGTCGGGGGTGGGCGTCGGTCGGGACGGTGTGGTTGTTCGGGGCATGGGGGTCTCAGACTGCGACTTTCGATTCCAGTTCCGCCGCGCGGTCGCCGATGGATTCGACGGCGCGCGTGACCAGTTCTTCGACGCTGAACGACCCGTCCGTCTCCACATGGAAGACGAACGCGCCGGGCACGTCAGTTATCTCGAGTTCCTTGCCGGGGTAGCGGTTGGTGAGGTCGTGATCGAACTCGCTGGTCGCGACGAGTTCGCCGTCCTCCGTCTCGATGACCCCGCGAAGGATGTTCGGCTCCTGTTCGTCGAACTCGCCCTCGTCGCCGACGACTTCGACGCGCTGGAGGTGGCGGTAGCCGACGGCCACACCGCCCTGATGTTTGGCGTGGTCGCGGCCGCGGTCCAGCACGGCGTCGGCCTCGAGTTCGATCCGCTGTTGCTCCTTGAGTTCGATGATCGGGATGTTGTCGTCGGCCGGCTGGACCATCGCGTCGGACGTCTCGATGTCGCCCGAGTAGGCCGTCGCCGGCCCCTCCACGTCCAGCGCCAGCGTCACTTCCTCGCCCACCTCGAAGTCGTCGAGGGGGGTCGTCAGCGGCACCAGCCCCAGGCGGAGGCCGATCATCTCGTCGAACATGACCGACGAGTTCTCGACGAACCGGACGGTGTCGATGGAGAACGTCGGCACGTCGGCGATCATCGCCCGGCGGATGCCGTTGGCGAAGGCCGGCGTCGCTCCCCGAACGAGGAACCGCGCGTTCCGGTCGTCGCGTTCGATGAACTCGACGTCGAAGTCGGCTACCATGTTGTTAGAGGCGGCTGTTTTTCGGCGCGCGCGTCCCGTCGTGCGGGATGGGCGTCACGTCCTCGATGCGACCGATCTCCAGCCCGGCACGGGCCAGCGCTCGGATCGTCGCCTGCGCACCCGGGCCCGGGGACTTGTTGCCGTTGCCGCCGGGGCCGCGCACGCGAACGTGGACGCCCTCGACGCCGGCCGCGAGGACCTCCTCGGCGACCGTCTCGGCCATCTGCATCGCCGCGTACGGCGACGCCTCGTCGCGGTTCTGTTTCACGACCGTCCCGCCGCTCGACTTGGCGATGGTCTCCGCCCCCGTCTGGTCCGTGACCGTGATGAGGGTGTTGTTGAACGACGCGTGGACGTGGGCGATGCCCCACTTGTCTTCCTGTTCTTCGGCGCTCATTCTTGGGCCTCCGCGCGTTCGGGGTGGAGGTCGTCCGCGAGCGGGCTCGTCTCGTCGAAGGCGACGGTCGCCTGCTCGTCGGCCTCTACTTTCTTCGACGGCGTCTGCACGCGTGCGCCGTCGACCGTGATGTGGCCGTGCGTGACGAACTGACGGGCCTGCTGGGGCGTGTGGGCCAGCCCTTTCCGGTAGACGACCGTCTGGAGTCGTCGTTCGAGCAGATCCGTCACTTCCAGCGACAGCACGTCGCTGATGTCGTCCTCGCCACCGAGGATGCCGAGTCGCTGGAGCCGAGCGACGAACTCGGCGCCGGCCTCGGCCGCAATCTCGACGTCACCCTGTGCGTCGCCCAGCAGTCGTCGCGCCTCGCGGCGCATCTCGCGCAGTTCGGACTGGGCACGCCAGAGCTCTTCCTTGTTCTTCAGGCCGTAGCGCCCGAGGAGGTCGGCCTCCTCGGCGATGCGCTCGCCCTGATACGGGTGGTTCGGCGTCTCGTAGAACTTGGTGTTCTTGCCGGTGGTCATTTATCCTTCCTCCTCCTCGGCGGCTTCTTCGGCCATGTCTTCCTTGATGGCCTCGACGTTGACGCCGATGGTGCCTTCGGTGCGGCCGGTGGACTTCGTCCGCTGGCCGCGCACCTTCTGGCCGCGCTTGTGCCGGACGCCACGGTAGGAGTCGATCATCTTCATGCGGTTGATGTCCTGCGTGCGCGTCTGGCTGAGGTCGGAGCCGACCCGGTGGTCGCTCTCTCCGGTGTAGAAGTCGTTTCGCCGGTTGACCATCCACTCGGGGACTTCGTCGGCGAAGTTCTCTACTGCCTCGATCACGCGGTCGATCTCGTCGTCGTCGAGGCGTCCGAACGTGGCCGTTCGATCCACGTCGGCCGCGTCGGCGACGATGCGCGCCGTGCGCTTGCCGATGCCGTTCATGTCGGTGAGGCTCCGCTCGACGGCTTTCGTCCCGTCGAGGTCGGTCTGGCCGATTCGGACGAAGTACCGAAGGTCTTCGTCGTCCTCGGGGGAGCCGTCCTGTGGTTCTTCTGCACTCATTGGTATGGGGTGTGAGCGTTGCGGCGGGGATTCGAACCCCGGAGGCTTGACGCCACAGAGTTAGCAACCCTGCGCCTTGGGCCAGGCTTGGCTACCGCAACCCTCGCGTTCTGTATCGTCGCCCTGTCGGACTCGGGGCCGGGCGCCCCTGCAGCATGCACTCGAAGGAACTCGGGACCGATACTTAAACATCACGAAAGGCCGGGGGCGTGTGCACCCCTCGCACGGCCCGTCACAGATCCAGTATCGTCCGCGCCTCCGCCGGCGTCGCCACCGGCCGCCCCAGCGTCTCCGCTATCTCGGCCGTCCGCCCGACCAACTGCGCGTTGCTCTCGGCCAACTCCCCCTCGCGGTAGTAGAGGTTGTCCTCCAAGCCGACGCGGGCGTGCCCGCCGAGCAGGACCCCCATGGTCGTCAGCGGCAGCTGGTGCGGCCCGAACGCGAGAACGTTGAACTCGGCATCGTCGGGCAGATTCTCGACGAGAGTCAGCAGGTTTCGCGGGTGGGGAATCGTCGTCGTCCCGCCGCCGAAGACGAGGTTGAGGTAGGGTGGGTCGTCCAACTCGTCGAGGATGGCCAGCGACTCGTTGAGGTGGCCGCCGTTGAACACCTCCAGTTCCGGCTTGATACCTCGCTCCTGCATCTCGGCGTGTAAGGCCGCCACGAGGCCGCGGGTGTTCTCGCTCGTCAGATGTTGGTACCGGTTGAGCGGTCCCATATCCAGCGAGGCCATCTCCGGCGCGGGGTCGGTGCGCAACGGTTCGGCCCGCAACGCGTCCGGCGCCCCCGTCCCGCCCGTGGAGTGCTGGACTATCACGTCGTCCGTGCGTGCGCGAACGGCGTCGGTCACGGCCTGAAACCGATCGGTCGAGAACGCGCGCTCGCCGTTCGCGCGGCGGGCGTGGAGGTGGACGATGCTCGCACCGGCCGCTTCGGCGGCGGCAGCCGCCTCGCCGATTTCCGTGGGCGTCTCGGGCAGGTTGGGGTTGGCCTCCTTGCCGTGGACGCCGCCCGTCAGCGCCGCGGTCAGGATGACCGGCTTGCCGTCGCGGAAGTCGGCGTACGTCACTGCTCGGCCTCCGCATAGAACTCACAGTCCGTCTCGTGGTCGAGGTCGTAGCGGTCGTTACAGATGTCCGCGCGCATGGGCTGGACGAACGCCTCGACGGCGGTGCAGTAGGCGCGCTCGGCCTCGAACTCGTGGTCGGCGTCCTCGCAGCGGTAGTCGAGATACGGACAGGGCATGGGAAACAGTCCCACGCGAGAATGATAAGTCTACGCCGTCGGCGCGCCGATGTACTCGTCGTTGATCTCCCACTCGCCCTCGTCGTTTTGCACCATGTACTCGCCGTAGTAGGGGACGCGGTTGGCGACGGTCTCCCTGAACGTCTCACGGATCTCCGCTTTCGTCATGTCACCCATCGACCGCAGGTCGTCGTTGCGATTGAGACAGCCCTTCAGGTAGCCCTCGTGGGTGACGCGGACCCGATGGCAGTTGGCACAGAAGGTGGGGTTCTCCACGGGGTCGACGATTTCGACCATACCGCCGTTCACCCAGTAGCGCTTGCGGTCGTGCATCTCGCGGTGTTCGACCTCGTCGGCGAGGTCGGCCAGCCAGTCGTGGACGCGCCCGATGTCGATGTTCCACTCCGGCTTGCCCGTCAGTTCGGGCATGTACTCGATCAACTGGAGCTGGAGCCCGTCGTTCTCGGCGACGTGGTTCACCATCCCCTCGACGTAGCCGGCGGTGTGCTCGAAGACGACCATGTTGAGTTTGACGGGGGCGAGCCCCGCGTCGAGCGCCGCGTCGACGCCCTCCATCACCTTGTCGTAGGCGCCGGATTTGGTGATCTCCGCGAACGCCTCCTGGTCGAGGGCGTCCTGCGAGACGTTGACGCGTTCGAGGCCGGCGTCGACGAGGCCCTCGGCGCGGCCGGGGAGGTACGTTCCGTTGGTCGTCATGGACACTTCCATCGAATCGGGCGTCCGGCGGATGATCTCCTCCAAGTCGTCGCGGAGCATCGGCTCCCCGCCGGTGAACTTCACGCTGTCGACGTCGAACTCCGCGGCGACCTCCAGAAACCGAACGATCTCGTCGGCCGACATCTCGTCGTCTTGTGCCTCCATCGGCCCGCGCGTGTCACCGAGCCCCTCGTTGTGACAGTAGACGCAGTCGAAGTTGCAGCGGTCGGTGAGCGAAACCCGCACCCCCGTCACCTCTCGACCGAAGTCGTCCTCCAGCATTCTATCCGAGACTTCGCCCGAAGAGGCTTAAATTAACGCCATCGAAACCCGGCACTGTAACCACATCCAATTACGTCATTGGGGTCCGAGTCACCGTGCCTGGTTTCACGCGCTGGTGTCGCGACAAAACCCTTATCGGGGCGTCACACTCACGCTACCCCCATGGACGAAGCCGACGTACGGGAGCTGCTCGGCCGGGTCGAGGATCCGGATCTCGGCGACGACATCGTATCGCTCGGACTGGTCAACGGCGTCGCCGTCGAGGACGGCGTGGCGAAGGTGTCGCTGGCGCTCGGCGCCCCCTACGCGCCGACCGAGAGCGCCATCGCCGCGGACGTGCGGGCGGTCCTCACCGACGCCGGCCTCGACGTCGAACTCACCGCCAAGCGGCCGGCGTCGATCCGCGACGACGAGGTGCTGCCCGGCGTGAAAAACGTCGTCGCCGTCGCCTCCGGAAAGGGCGGCGTCGGCAAGTCGACGGTGGCCGTCAACCTCGCCGCCGGCCTGTCGAAGCTCGGGGCGAAGGTAGGCCTGTTCGACACCGACGTCTACGGGCCGAACGTGCCACGGATGCTCGACTCCCAGGACCCACCGACGGCGACGGACGACGACACCATCATCCCGCCCGAACGCTACGGCGTGAAGCTCATCAGCATGGCGTTCATGGTCGGCGAGGACGACCCGGTCATCTGGCGCGGCCCGATGGTGCACCAGGTGCTCACGCAGCTCGTCGAGGACGTGGAGTGGGGCGAACTCGACTACCTCGTCCTCGACATGCCGCCGGGGACGGGCGACACCCAGTTGACGATTCTCCAGACGCTCCCCCTCGCCGGCGCCGTCATCGTCACGACGCCCGAGGAGGTGGCCGTCGACGACGCCCGGAAAGGCATCCGGATGTTCGGCCGTCACGACACGAACGTCCTCGGCCTGATCGAGAACATGAGTTCCTTCGTCTGCCCGGACTGCGGTGGGCAACACGACATCTTCGGCACCGGCGGCGGGCGCGAACTGGCCGAGGCGAACAACCTGCCGTATCTCGGCGGGGTGCCGCTCGACCCCGAGATTCGGACGGGCGGGGACCCCATCGTGCTGCAAGACGACAACCCGACGGCCGACGCTTTCCGCGTCATCACCGAGGACGTGGCCAACAACGTCGGCGTCGTCAACCGGCGGCGCGTCTCCAACTCCTGATTGTCACGCGTCTGGAACGGTCGCCGACACTATAGCGTCGCGGTACCGAACGTCGCGCGTGACCAACCACGTGCTCGTCCCCGTCGACGGCTCGCCCCTGGCGTTCGACGCGCTCCGCCACGCGTTGCGGGAGTTTCCGGACGCGTCGATCACCGTCCTCCACGTCGTCGACCTCTTCGCTCCCGGCTACGGCACCGCGGACGACACCACCTACGAACCGATGCTCGGCTCCGAGGAGTGGTACGCACGGGCCGAAGACCACTCCGAAGCCCTCCTCGACGAGGCGAGTCAGCTCGCGGCCGACTACGACCGCGAGGTGACGACGGTGTCGGAGATCGGCGAGCCCGGACGAATCGTCGTCGACTACGCCACCGAAGAACCGGTGGATCACGTCGTCCTCGGGACCCACGGTCGGCCGGACGCGGAGCGATCCCTGTTCGGCAGCGTCGCCGACACCGTCGTCCGGCGGGCGCCGGTGCCCGTGACGCTCGTGCGGTAGACGCTGTCACCGACACCTTTTCCCTCCGCGGAGCGACGTGCGAACGTGGACCCAGCACAGGAACATCCCGACAATCCGTTCGGCATGGACGAGGACTGCCGGAACTGCTCGGCCCTCTGTGACGTGCGCACGAACGTCGTCCACGGCTACGGCGACGTGGGGGCGGAGTTCCTGTTCGTCGGCGGCCGGCCCGGCCCGGGGGCGGACCGAACCGGCGTCCCCTTCACCGGCGACGACGCCGGGCGCCGCCTCCAGCGAATCCTCGGCGACCTCGGCTTCTCGAACTCGCCGCCCGACGCCGATCGGCCGACGCTCGACAACGCCTACTGCACGTATCTCACCCGGTGTCGACACCCCGAGCGCGACCCGACCGACGAGGAGATCGCCACCTGCGATCCCTATCTCACCGCCGACCTGCGCATGATCAACCCGGAGATCATCGTGCCAGTCGGGACGCTGGCGCTCCGGGGCGTGGCCGTCGAACACACGACACGCGACGCCGCCGACCTCGACGCCGCGGACCAGCACGCGACGACGATCCGTGGCCGCGGGTTCGAACTCGTGCCCATGCGCGCCCTCGACGACCAGACCGACGCCGACACCGAGGCGTTCGTCGAACACGTCGCCGAGTCGGTGCTCGGCCGCGACTACCGCCAGACCAAGGGCCGAAGCGGCGCCCGGGACTAGTTCGGCGCGTTCAAGGGTCCGCCGCCCCGACCGGCACGTATGACCACCATCGCCGTGCTGGCGGACCCGCCGCGGGCGGGCCTCGTTGCGACCGATCTCGCCGCGACGAGCCCGCTGACCGAGGCCGAAGCCGCGGAGTGGTACGCGGCCGTCCTCAAGGACGTTCTCGTCGCGATCGACCGCTCCGGCGGGGACCTGCTCGTCAACTACCGCCCCGACGACCTGCTGCCCGACGAGAGCGTCACCGGGACGGCGTCGGAAGCGGCGGTGCGGGCGGTGGCCGCGTCGGCGCTCGACGACCTGGACGGCGTCCGCTTCGAACCACAGGTCGGCTCGACGGTCGCCGCCCGCGCCGGCAACACCGTCACCCACCTGCTCCGCGAGGAGGGCGTCGTCTCGGCGGCGGTCGTCGAACCGACCATCCCCTTCCTGACGCGCCCGTTGATCGACAGCGCGGCGATGAAGCTCCGGCGTTCGGAGGTCGTCCTCGGTGCCTCGACCCGCGGGCGCGTCTACTACGCGGGGTTCACGGAACCGATCGACTTCAGCGACGCCTTCGCCCACCCGGCGCTGGAGACGCTGACCGAACGCGGGCGCGACGCCGAGTCCGAGGTCGACTTCCTGCCGATGCAGCCGGTCGTCGAGACGGGCGAGGACCTGCTCGACGCCCTGCCGCTCCTGAACGCGCGGGTCGCCGCCGAACGCCCCGTGCCGGTTCATACGGCCACCGTCGCCGCCGACCTCGGTCTGCAGGTGGCGTGGGACGGCGCGGAGCCCCGCGTGGTCCGGGACTAGCGCGGCCGCACGGCGGAAGCCGACCCGGAGTCGATCGAGCAAGCCACCGCAGCGACGCCGATGGGCCGAATCGGCGAACCCGAGGAGATCGGTGACGCCGCCGTCTGGCTCTGCTCCGACGACGCGTCGTTCGTGACCGGTCATCGACGACGGCTACGTGAGCCAGTGATCGACACCGTCGCCGGAACCGACAGGCCTTAGCCCGACGCGACTGAACTTCGGAACGCGGTGGGATGGCAGAGCGGCCTATTGCGCCTGCCTTGAAAGCAGGTAGCCTCACGGCTTCCTGGGTTCGAATCCCAGTCCCACCGACTTCTCTCGTCTCGCTTCACTCGTCTCGATCAGTCGCTGATGTCCCACTCGCTCGCTCCGCTCGCTCGCTCGCGGGACTCCCACCGACTTCTCCGCGACCCCAACACCGTCGTCCACTGTGACCGACGCCCGTATGTCCCACACCACCAAACCACATGAACAATAATTATATAATTCCGGGCGTGGTAGGGGCGTGTATGTCGACACAGCAGTCGTCGGCGACGGCTTCGCACCGGTGTGGATGTGGCGAGACCTTCGACTCGACGGAGGCACTTCTCGAACACGCACGCACGGTGCACCGATTCACCCCGCTGTAGGGGGTCGACGACTGTCGAGTGTGGCTCCGTTCGAGCGTAACGGCTTTGAGCGGTGCGACCAACTGGCGAGTATGGACTGGCCCCACGATCCCGACGGCGAGGACGGAAGCGAGGGCGGACGCAAGTACGGCCACGCTGTCATCGCCAAGAAGGTCGACGAGGCGGAGGACTTCCCCCTCGACGTCGCGGCGTTCGTCGACGAGTACGGCGACGACCCCGTCCGGATCGACTTCGAAACCGTCGTCTCGCTGCGGGACATCTTCGAGGGCGTCGACGCCGACGAGTTCGCGGATTTCGTCGAGATGCATCGGGCCCTCGGCGAGGCGATGCGGGAGAACGGATACTGGTTCTACGAGGGAGCCGACGCGTTCGTCGGCGACGCCTGATCGGCCCGAATTCTCGGAAGAGTTTATAAATAATCCGACCGTTCGTGGTCGTATGGTACGCGATATCGGTCGACGCGAATTCCTGATCGGTACCGGAACGGCCGGCACCGTCGGACTGGCAGGTTGTATCGGCGGTGGCGGCGGCAACGGCGGTGGCGATGGCGGTGGCGACAGCCCCGACATGCTCGTCGTCATCGGCTACCCGGAGAGTGGGATTCAACTGTTCCGCGACTACTACTCGATGAGCAGCGGCGAACAGGACATCCTCGTTCCGGACGGCCTCCGCGACGGCGCGATGCCGGGACAGGTCGGCAACGACATGGCGAACGTCATCGGGACGGCACCGGCCGCGGGCGGCCCGAACCAGGAAGCGTTCAACAGTCTGTTCCAGGAGCAGTACGGCTCCTCGCCCGGCGTGTTCACCTCGCAGTCCTACGACTCGGTGGCGATCCAGATCCTCGCGAACGCGGCGGCGGGGGAGAACGACGGGACGGCCGTCAAGGATCAGCTGCGCCGGATCGCCAACCCCGACGGCACGGAGTACGGCCCGCAGGACTTCCTCGACGCCGTCGAGGCGGCGGCCAACGGCGAGAATATCAACTATCAGGGCGCTTCCAGTGCGACCAACTTCAATCAGGCGGGCGACCCCGCCTCGGCCGCCTACTCCATCTGGGAGTTCCAGGGCGCCGACACCGAGGGGACGACACAGCTCGAAGTTCAGAACTTCGAGAGCGCGAACCCGCAGGGTGGCGGACCGAGCGCCGACAGCGGGCCGGGTGGCATGGGCCGTACCATCGACGTGGGTATCCTCCTGCCGGAGACGGGGGACCTCGCGTCCGTCGGCGGCCCGATGATTCAGGCGGCGCAGTTGCCGGCGCGACAGGTCAACAACTCCGATCTGGACCTCGAAGTGAACGCACAGGTCGAGGACACTCAGACCTCGCCCTCGGCGGGCGTCACGGCCGCAGAATCCCTCGTCAACGCCGGGATGCCGAGCGTCTGTGGCTCCGCATCCTCCGGCGTGAACGTCCCCGTCTCACAGGAGGTGTTCATCCCCAACCAGATCGTCGGCTGTTCGCCGTCCAGCACCGCGCTGTCGGTCACGAACCTCGAGGACGACGACTACATCTTCCGGACCGCGCCGTCCGACCAGTTACAGGGTCGCGTGATGGCCCAGGTCGCCTCCGAGCGACTCGAAAACACGACGGCTGCGACGCTGTACGTCAACAACGACTACGGTCAGCAGCTTTCGAACCGGTTCACGGAGGTCTTCGAGAACGAGTTCAGCGGCAGCGTGACCAACCAGGTCGCGTTCAACATCGGCGAGTCGTCGTACACGTCGGTCATCGAAACGGCGCTGTCGGCCTAACCACCCAGGAACTGCTGGCGGACCTCCTCGTCGTCGAGGAGCGTCCGCCCGTCACCCTCGTACCGGTTCTCTCCGTTGGCGAGCACGTAACCCCGGTCACAGCGTCGAAGCGCTTCTTTCGCGTTCTGCTCGACCATCAGGATCGCCGTCCCGGCGTCGTTGATCTCGTCGATCCGATCGAACATCTCGTCGACGAGGTCGGGCGCGAGACCGGCGCTTGGCTCGTCCAGCAGGAGGAGATCCGGATCGAGCATGAGCGCCCGCCCCATGGCGAGCATCTGTCGCTGTCCGCCGCTCATCGTCCCCGCGGTCTGGTTCTGGCGCTCTTCGAGGACGGGGAAGCGCTCGAACACCTCGGCCAGTCGGTCTTCGGGCAGGTCGTCGAGGATGTACGCCCCCATCTCCAGGTTCTCGCGGACCGACAGCGACGCGAACACGTTGTCCGACTGCGGGACGTAGCCGATGCCCTCGTGGATGATCTCCTCGGGCGACCGGCCGGTGATGTCCCGATCGTCGAACGTGATCTCCCCGCCCATGTAGGTCGTGAGGCCGAACACCGACTTCATCACCGTCGACTTGCCGGCGCCGTTCGGGCCGACGATGGTGACGTACTCCTCGTCGGCCACGTCAATGTCGACGCCGTCGAGGATCTGGAGGTCGCCGTAGCCGGCGTCGAGGTCGCGGACGACCAGCAGGCCGTCCGAACTCATACGTCACCCCCCAGATACGCCTCGATGACCTCCTCGTTGGATTTGATCTCCGCGGGCGTCCCTTCGGTCAAAATCCGTCCCTGATGCATCACGATCACATGCCGGCAGTTGTTCATGATGAGGTCCATGTCGTGTTCGACCAGCAGGAAGGTGTAGCCCTGATCGCGGAGTTCGTGGATGTGATCGAGCAGTCGCTGTTCGAGGGTCGGGTTGACGCCCGCGAAAGGTTCGTCCAGCAGGAGCATGTCGGGATCGGTCAACAGCGCCCGCGCCATCTCGAGCAGTTTGCGCTGGCCGCCCGAGAGGTTGCCCGCGTACTCCTCCGCGAGGTGCTCGATTTCGAAGAACTCCAGCGTCTCCCACACGCGGTCGAGCAACTCCTCCTCCTGTGTGACGACACCGCCACGGGCGCCGGGAAGGACGGATCGCCAGAGGTGTTCGCCACGCTGGTTCATCGGGGCGAGCATCATGTTCTCCAAGACGGTCATCTCGCCGAGTTCGCGGGCGATCTGGAACGTGCGGACCAGTCCACGGTTGGCGATTTGGTGGGGTTCGAGGCCGGTGATCTCCTCGCCGTCGAAGATCACCCGTCCCTCGTCGGGCGAGAGCATGCCGGTGATGAGGTTGAACGTCGTCGACTTGCCGGCGCCGTTCGGGCCGATCAGGCCGGTGAGCGTGCCCCGTTCGACCTCGAAGGTCGCCCCGTCGACGGCCGTGATGCCGCCGAAGCGCTTCGTGAGGTCCTCGACGCGGAGCGGCGTGTCCGACACGTCCGGCCGCGACCCGGTGATCGACTCACTCACGCGACTCACCCCCGATCCCGTTGTCGTCGGTCCGAGCGGCGTCGGACTGGCTCGATCCCGACTCCGGCCCCGCGCCGCCACCCTGCCTCCCGAGCGGGATGGCCGCCGCCGTCTCCTTACGGTGGCCGAGCATCCCCTCGGGGCGGTTGTGCATCAGCCAGACGAGCACGACACCCATGACGACGAGCTGGAGCTGGCGAACGCTGTCGAGCGTGTACAGCAGGAAGGGCATGGGGTCGGCGCTGGACAGGAGCGGCGAGATGGCCGGGCCGAAGCTCCCCGGCGCGTCGCCGGGCTGGAAGACCGACGTGACGACGTTCTGGAAGTAGAGCGGCCCCTGATAGAGGACGGCGGCAAAGACGGCGCCGCCCATGACGCTTCCGGTGTTGGAGCCAGCGCCGCCGATGATGAGCGCGATCCAGACGAAGAAGGTGAGCCGCGGCCGGAAGAAGTTGGGCGTCACGGCGCCCTGACCCATCAGCCACAGGATGCCGGCCAATCCCATCAGCGCACAGCCGAGCATGAAGGAGATGATCTTGAAGCGATCGGTGTTCTTGCCGAGGGCACGGGCCACGTCCTCGTCCTCGCGGATGGCCTTCAGAACGCGACCGAACGGCGACTCGCCCGTCCGCTTCAGAAGCCAGAAGTAGGCGGCGACGACGCCGAGGAGGACGACCCCGTAGACGAGGCTGTGGGCGATGGGATCGGGGTTGTTGGGGACGACGGTCCCCACGAGGGCGACGAGGCCGTCGTACGCGCCCGAGAGGCCGAGCGCGTCGATGAGGGCGAGCAACGGATCGGGGAAATCGAGGATGAGGCCACTCCCGCCGCCGAAGCCGACGCGAGTGGTCCCGCCCGACAGCGTCGGGAACTGGAACTGCTGGAAGGTCGAGGAGAGGAAGGTGAACCGGACGATTTCGGACATCGCGATGGTGACGATGGCGAGGTAGTCGGCGCGGAGGCGGAGCGCCGGCAACGCGACGACGAAGCCGAGAACCGACGCCGCGATCATCCCGGCGAGGATGCCGACCGGAATCGGCAGCCCGAGGCCGCCGACCTGCGCGGCGCCCCCGGAGCCATAGAGGGGTTTCGAGACGAACGCCATCACGTAGATGCCCACGGCCATGAAGCCGACGACGCCGATGTTGAACAGGCCCGTGTACCCCCAGTGGAGGTTCAGGGCGAGGGCGAGCGTGGCGAAGACGCCGATGTAGAAGGTGAGGGAGGCCAGCGAGTTCAGCTGGCCGCGGAGGCTGTAGCCGAGGACGAGGCCGCTGACGAGATAGCCCGCGTAAATGACGAACAGGAGGGCGGCGATTTTGACCGCGTCCTCCGCCCAGAGTCGCCGGAGTGTGTCGGCCGGCGCTTCGTCCGTCGTGCTCATGCGGTCGACCTCCCGGAGAACAGCCCCTGTGGCCGGACGAGCAGGATGACGATCATGACGACGAACGCGGCGGCGCGGGAGAAGGCGGCGGGAATCCAGAGGACGGACACCGACGCGGCGATGCCGATGACCAGGCCGCCCGCGATGGCGCCGTAGATGGAGCCGATACCGCCGAGGATGACGGCTGCGAAGATGAGCAGGAGGAGGAGCCAGCCGTCGTTGAAGCCGAGCGTTCCCTTCCAGAGGATGAACACGTAGCCGGCGACGCCGGTGAGGCCGCCGCCGATGATCCACGTCGCGCGGACGACCCGCTCGGTCGGGATACCGGTGATGCGGGCCAAATCCTCGTTGTCGGACATGGCGCGCATCGCCTTCCCGAGCTTCGTCGTCTGGAGGAGGAGGTGGACCCCGAGCATCAGCCCACCCGCGACGACGAGCAGCGTCACGTCGTGGGCGTCGATGCGGACGACGCCGTCGACGAAGTAGAGCGCAACCTGCGGAATCGACCCGGCGGCGGTCGTCCCGCGGACGCTCGATCCGAAGACGAACTGGATCAGATAGCGGAGCGCGAACGCGACGCCGATGCTGGTGATGAGGAGAGCGATGCCGCTTTCGGAGCGGATGGGTCTGTAGACGACGCGGTCGACTGCGAGTGCGAGGAGGACCGTGGTGACGCCGGCGACGACGATGCCGGCGGCCACCGCGAGGGGCGTCGTCGTCACGCCGATGCCGAGGGCGCCACCGAGGACGGACCCGCCGGCGCCCACGAGCAGGAGCGAGCCGATGTCGGCACGACCGAGGCCGGCGATAGCGTACGTCGTCGCCCAGCCGGCGAACGCCCCGCTGGTGATGTAGTCACCGTGCGAGAAGTTCGCGAAGTTCAGGATGCTGTAGGTCATCGACAGGCCGATACCGGCCAGTCCGATCACCATCCCGCGCATCACCCCGTCCCAGACGAGCGAGCCGAGGCGTGCGAACGTGACGGCGCCGGAGACCAGTAGCCCCCAGACGAGCGAGCCGAGAAGCAGGAGGCCGATAGCGCCGAAGATAGTTGTCAGCGGCCGGTCGACTGCCATCTCCAGCCACCGTCCGCCCGTTTCTGTTACTCCAGTTTCAGTTCCCGATGCCATGATGCCTTCGTGCTGTGTGCGGACGTGACTCAGGGATAAACCTTTCTTCCGCCCGCGAAACCGACGCATCGGCGGAACTGACTTGCCCGGCGTCCCCGTACCCCGGACATGGTCACGGTCGAACCGGCCGACCCCGCGACGGCCGACGCCGTCGCCGATCTGTGGGTGGCGCTCGCACGGGAACAGCGTCCGCACGGCTCCCACCTCCGGCCGGACGCGAACCGCGACGTGGTCAGGGAGTCGCTGGCCCGACACGCCGCCGAGGACGGCCTCACCGTCGCCCGCGAGGACGACGGCCTCGTGGGGTTCGTCCGGTTCGACGTCGAGCGTGGCCCACTGACGACGGATCGGACACGCGGAATCGTCCGCGACCTCTACGTCGTGCCGGCGCGGCGCGACGACGGCGTGGGCGCGCGCCTCCTCGACGCCGCCGAGACGGCGCTGCGGGACCGGGGCGCCGACGTCGTCGCGCTGGAGGCACTGGCGACCAACGCGGACGCCATCCGGTTTTACGAACGGCGGGGCTACCGATCCCACCGGATCGAGTTCGAGCGGGAGGTCGAAAACGATAAACGCCCGCGCGGGGACCGGTAACCTGCCGTCGCGCCAGGGGAGCATGGGCGGTTCATGCACTCGACTTGTAATCGAGACTTCGTGGGTTCGAATCCCACCCCTGGCTCTTCCGGTCGAGCGCAGCGAGAGTCGTTCAGAGTGCTTCCGCTCGCAGGTACTCGAAGCCGTCCTCCAAGTCACCCATCGTCACGTCCCCTCCGCGATCGACCGTTATGAGGTAGCCGGTTTTGCGGGCGTCGGGGTCGGCTTGCACGCCGACGAATGCCTCGTCGAAGACGTGGACTGTCCCGGTGAGGTGACCACATTTGAACTCGTTTTCGAGCCGCTGCGACAGCAGCAGCCCGAGGGTAATCTCGTCGACGACGCGCTGATCTTCTCGGTCGGTGTAGAGTCCCCGGACGTCGTCGCGCATTCGCGTTTCGAACTTCCCGTGTCGAAATTTCGTGACTGCCCGCAGCTCGTCGCCGAACTGAGCGGCGAGATGCTCCCACGCCTCGTCGACCGACATCATACTGACTCGGATGCCACAGCGACGGCTTAAGTATCACGAACGTTCCAACGGAATGGGACCGGCGTCCGGGAGCGACACCGCTCGACCACGGCCGCGCCGTCGTGGCCGGCGTTCACACTCCCGTGTCGAGTACGCGTAGCGGGGGCGGAGCCCACGGTTGGTGTGGGTCACCGCTCCGCGAAACGAGGCGGCCGCCGCCAG
>Ga0207718_101144_pt1 | contig 15544 bp, 11 predicted proteins | sample A23M2SouthBayCA_FD_187749 | JGI IMG/M metagenome (GOLD analysis project Ga0207718, IMG submission 187749) | Aerobic enrichment media microbial communities from Eden Landing Ponds, California, USA - A23 M2 (SPAdes) | ecosystem: Environmental > Aquatic > Marine > Unclassified | place: Emeryville... | reverse complement strand
TTGTTGTACGTGACGTTATTGTCGCCGGTGTAGGTCACCGTCGTCGTGTGGTAATCCTGGAGGCGGTCAACAGCCCACTCCTTGTACTCCGTTTGGGTCTGGCCGAACCGTCGTTCGTCGACGTCGGCGAATACCTCTCCGAACTGGTCGACATCCAGGTCGACCGTCGCGTGGAGGTTCTCGGTGACCAGCGTCGCGACATCGTCGTCGGCCACCTTCGGATGGCCGCGCTCAGCGTGGACAACGAACTGTGTGCGGTCGTTGATCCGGTGGATGACACCGACGGAGGTCTCGAAGACAGCGTTCGTGTCGGCGGTGATCGCAACCACCGGTCGGAACGTCACTTGCGAGTGCGGCACCGGCAGATCCGCGGCCTCGATGTTCTCGATGTCGCGGAACGCCTCCTGGACCGGCGCGTCGATGTCTGCCGCCGGGTCGTACGGCCGCAGGGTCTCGTCGCAGAGGATCTCGATGCGGCCGTTGTAGAGATCCAGCCCGATCTCGTCGGCAATCTCTCGGAGGTCCTCGCCGTCGAGCAACTCGATGGGATGCGGGTCGTCGTTCTGCTGGAGGCGCTGAGCGTATTCCTGGGCAGGATTCGTGAACCGACCGGTCGTGACGACCATCCCGCGCTTCGGGCCGTCGAAGTCGAACGTCGCGATGGCCGAGTGCAGCTTCTGGACGACCGGCCGGCCGACCGTCCCGGTGTGCTTGCACTCGACGATGATCGCACGCCGCGTGCCGTCGACGACCTCCTCCATGATGACGTCGCGCCCCTCGTCAGCCGTGCGGTCGGCCTGGCGGACGTTCTCGTAGCCGAGGTTGCGAAACACGTCCTCCATCACGTCCTCGAACTCGAACCCCGAGAGATCGTCCAGTACAGCCATCCTCAATTATGTGGACAGTACGTTGTAACTGCCAAATACGTTGCCGAAAGTAAGATAAGGGTGTCAAGGATAGAGCATCGCATTATGGAGAGCGGCGAAGGCTGTAAGCCATGATCTGGCTGAGCTGGCGGTACCCTGATAGTGAAATTGGTAGTAGTAGCGTCTGGTTCGGTATGTGAAGATCCCGAACCACGCTTCGAGGAGCGACCGATTTCCCCACGTTTCACGCTCGTATTCGCAGTCTAAGAGTTCAAGCGGCCAGTCGTACCACGGGCCGCGGTCGGCCCGCACCAGCGGGCGACCGCGGCACTGTTCGAGGACATCCTTTAAAAAAAGAGCGCATCGAGGCTCGATCGGCCGGGAGAGACTTCGACGGCAAGCTCTTTCAGCGTCTTCACAATCGACTGCCGCCCAGATGTAGTACTCGTCGATACCGGCAATCGGGCTCGAAGAGGTGCTTCAACCGATGAAACCACTGCCTGATCGCCTCGTACGAGCGATCAACGAACGGTTCGATTCGCCGGTATGAGAGGCTAGCATGGTACAAAAACGCCGCGAGGACACGCCGCTTCGTCGGCGTATCCTCACAGGAAAATACTTCCTGCTGGCAAGCCTTCTCACCCATGCGGTCGAGGATCCTCAACTCACCAACTTGCCCTTGCTCGGTCGTTTTCTTCACGCTAAGCTTGACACCCGTCCGGTGAGGGAACCACTGCGATTTAGAGGGTCTTCCGAATCACCTCGTTCACCATATCGATGGCAGCGTCGACATCCGCAGCACCGTCGTCGTTGGTCACGTCTGGATGATGCGCAGAGTATTCAGCGATCCCGCGCGCCCGGAGGATCGTTCGTAATTCGAGTTGAGAGATGTCTGGATGATACTCCCGTTCTTCGGCTGCCATCTCCTGAATACTATACAATAGGTTCTGGCGAAGCGTCTGGAACGAGATCGTCTCTGCCGACGACGTCTTCCGGGCGAAGATCGCGACGTCGTAGTCGATTTGGGTCTCACCACCAGGATTTTCGACATCCATTAGCGGAATTGCGCCTCGGATCTGGAACCCAGTTTTTACGAGTATTGTAGCAATATCTCGCCATGCACTTTCCTGACCGATGTGGAACAGACAAACGAGATCACCATCAGCCCTCAGGGTGCGATAAATTTCGTCGAGGCCATTTCGAAGTGCTTGGCGATAGTACGCCTGGTCTTTCCCACGGTGTTCGTTGATCGCGATCTCTCGGAGCTTCGGGACGTGGGTCGACGAAAACTCGGAATAGCGATCGTTCAGGACCTCGCGAAGCCAGACGTAGTGGAAATCGTGGAGTTCACCGTGTTGCACCGTGTCGTAGTACGGCGGGTCGATGACTGCACAATCCACGCTTTTGGTCTCGATATCGAGTTGACCAACACTCGACACAGCCAACTGCTTGATCCGCTCGGTGCGGAGGGCTTCCTCTGGAAGTTGGATTTCGTGTCTATCGCCCGCAGGTGTCCGTAGTGTTTCGGAGGGAGACTCGAGGTATGTTTTGGCGGCCACATACCGGTCGTACGCACTCCTCAAGGATCCCTTCCACTCGTCGACGAGTGGGTTTGCTTCGACCGTTTCGACGGGGATGCTGTGACTGAACGTTCGGAATATGGTCTGGACAGAATCCCTTCTCGTGTCCCACCTGGCGTGAATATTGTTGTAGTGCAGCGTCGCCACGACGAGCGTTACGATCGTTTCTGCCACTTCTCGAGGCTCTTGTGCGTCTGCGAGTTCGAGTAGTCGTCCGAGGGCGATGCGTTGGCGCTCGGTGAAAAGTTGCTGATACTGTTCGTACCCGTAATCCAGTAAGCGGCCTGTCGTCTTCCCCTCCTGGATTTGCGAGATCGGGAGTGGGAGCGTTCCGAGTGATTCGCGATACTCAGACTGCGCCTCTGCCAGAGCTGTGGTATCTGTGTCATTCAGCTCTCGATACCGGCGATTGCCATCACCGTCCTCGTAGAACACAGCGTATCGTTGATACGATGGCGTTCGATCCCGACTGTCGAAATACTCCCGCAGGTCGGTTTGAACTCCACAGTTACACTCAAATGTCCCACGCTGACAGTTTCCGTCTTCTGGGACGAACGATTTCTGACAACACTCACAAGTTACCTGTTCAGATCGATCTGCCGACGTCCACAAAATCCGATCTTCACAGTCTATATTGGGGCAGAGATAGACCGACTCCCCCTGGTCGTTGTTCGACAATTCAAATTGGGTGTGGAGCTCTAGTGTGTCGCCACAGTCCGGACAATCAACTGTGAGTGCCATGAGATAGGCAAGAACAGTTTCCTCAGCAGGCGCGTCGAAATACGGACCCACCTCGTCCGCTGCCGCTTCGAGGAAGGAATTGAACGTCTCGTTGAAATCTGCCGGTCCGTGGACTGTCTGGCGAACCACCCACCACAGAACTGGATTGTAGTCGAATCCGACGGTATCGACACCCAGACGTGCCCCTTCGATTACTGTCGGCCCAGCCCCCATCGTCGGATCCATGACAAGCGAGTCTGACTCCGTGAGCGGAGACGCTTCGACGTAATCACCGTGCCACTCACCGTCGCGATACTCAAGGAGATCGCTGGCCGTTGTATCTTCATCTGAGAGTGTCGCTAAGAGAAGAAACCGCAGGAGCGTTCCGCCGCGGTTCGCGAACGTCCGAAACCAACTGTACGCAGGACGGTGATGGTGAGGGGCGTATAGCTCGAATTCGGCAGCCGAACGCATCTCCTCCAACGGTAGCTTCTGCCATGGATCCATTGTCCCCGACCTCTGCCTGAAAGCCGAAATATCTTTCATTTACCGGGGAATGAGGAAGGGTGTGTCTGGACTCACCGACCGATGTGGGTATACTATCGAGGCTGACGATGTCGGTGAGAACAGTCGAACTGTGGGCAGTTGCTGTTGGCGACCAGTAACAGGCGATCGAAATCGCTGTATCTGGCATGCTACTCTGGCAGAAAAAGAAGCAGACGAACTTCTAAACCACGTCTCTCCAGGAACGAATCACCTCGGCGGATCTTTCGTTCAGGATGTGTCGTTTCCAAACGGAGCTGCGATCACCTCGAGTGTATTCATCAACGCTGATCTCCGACAAACAGACTTTAGCAATACTGACCTTCGAGGGACTACGTTCGGTGAGGCAAACTTAGCTGACACTGACTTCACTAAGGCGATTCTGAGGGAGGCGCAGTTTGCGGCGAGTGACCTCTCCGGGGCTTCTCTAACGCAGGCGGATCTGACGGAGGCCGATTTGTCGAACGCACTGGCGCCGATGGTCGATCTCACGGGAGCAGATCTCCGAAACGCCGATCTTGCCAACAGCGACCTTCGCCAAGTGACTCTGACGAACGCCCATCTTGAGGGAGCCTCATTTCGCGAGGCGAGGTTGTGGGGTGCTGATTTAGCAGACGCCGATCTAACCGTGGTCGCCTTAGCGGGAGCTGATCTTCAGGAATCCACTCTCCGAGGCGCCCGGTTGTCGCAGTGTGAATTGGACAACACCAGTTTCCGTGAGGCAGATCTCTCGGGAGCGATTCTCCAGTCTGCATCATTAGAGAATGCACGGTTGCAGTCGGCGACCCTTCGGGGAGCGACACTCGTTCACTCTGATCTCCGAAGCACGTTCTGCAGACAGACCGATTTCACGGAGTGTGACCTCCGGAACGTAAAAGCGGAACGAATGTACGCGCCGGAAGCAGAGTTCGACGGCGCACGTCTTACCGAGGCCAATTTGCGGCAAGCCGAGGTAACGAGTGCCTCGTTCGATGGCGTCGACGCGTCGGGAATCGACGTGACTGAGGCAGATTTGAGCGCGACTGATTGGTCGGATGCAGATCTCTCCGGGGCGACGTTCGATCAGGTAGATCTCTCGGGAGCAACGTTGTCAGGCGCCGATCTTTCGGGGGCGACGTTCAACCAGGCGACACTCAAGGATGCAGACCTTTCAGGTGCCGATTTAACCGACGTCGAATTGTCTGATACGGCGTTGACGGGTACACTGTTGCGAGAAACGAGACTAGCCCCAGAAACCGCTTGTGGAGCTGATTTTACAGAGGCAGATCTCACTGGAGCCGATATCTCGTCTGGCCAGTTCGACGATTCGACGTTCCACGAAGCCACTCTTTCCGACGTAACAGGGACAGATGCCAGTTTTGTTGGTGCTGATTTGGAGGCCGCTACTCTCGATGCGTGTGATTTGCGCCGGACTGACTTTCGACGTGCTCGTCTCCACGGCGCTTGGTTGCGGGATATTCGACTTGACGAAGAATCGGATTTCGGCCGCATGTGCTATTACGAAGGGGAGTCGGACAAAACACTGGAACCAAACCTCACAACCCGCGACCAGCGGCTTTTCGAGCATACCGACGGGCAATCGAAGACTGGTGCGATCCGTCACCTCCTCGAGGATGTATATCCAGGACTGGTGCGATTTACGAATCGAGTTCGTCCCTCTCACCAGCTCGAAGACGAGACCGCAGAACTCGATGATGCGATCCGTGTTTACCGAACGTATCAACGACTCTTTAGAGAGAACTCTCTCCCCAGCCTTAGTCGGCGATACTACATCCGAGAGCGTCATGCGCAACGAAAGCTCGCCCTCACAGAGAACCAGTTCACGCGCTGGGCGAAGCTTTCGCTGCAGCGGTGGACGATGCTCTACGCGGAGGGAGCGGCACAGGTGATCCTGACCTCGGTGGTCCTCATTTTCGGATTTGCGATTCTGTTACCGTTCGTTGGTTTACAGCGGATCGACGGCCAAGGAGTGGCTATTCCCACATCTGGATTGGAAGCTATCGTGACCGGACGGGATCTCCTCAGTTACAGTATCAAGAACTTTCTCGCGCTCGGTGGAAACGAGTTCGAAGCGATTGGCTGGGGTGAACTCCTCGTGATGATCGAGGCATTCACGGGAGCACTCTTACTGGCGTTATTGGTCTTCGTCCTCGGACGCCGGGCGACACGATAGTGACTCGTTCGAGTTAGTGGACCGTACTTAGCGGCCATCCGACTATCGATACTGGATGGAGGAACCTGCTACCAACTGCTCCTCCGAACCGGCCAGAAACCGGATCAAAATCTAATTTCCGAACACGAACGGGAATACATATATGGTGTCGATTTCGGGTCGTTACTGTTTATTGCCCTCGAGAGGGTGTGGGAGATTCACTCCCCGTCACCGAGCCATGACCGAATTAGAGTACCCCTGGCGAGACGAATCGCTCCGTTATGACCCCTACTGGAAGCAGGAGTTGAGGATGAGGTCGAGAGTTTATAACTCGTTACGGGGGAACCGTGGAGGGAGGTGACGAAGCCGTGACCGACCATATCTGTGACTACTGTGGCGAGTCGTTTGCGACCTCCCATGAGTTGGGTGGCCACGTAACCGCTGTCCATCGTCGCGACCAGATCGTAACGGACGCGGATGTTATTCTCGACGACATTCAGCGTGTCGCAGACAAATTAGGAAAACCGCCGACAGCAAAGGAGATGAGCGAGCACGGAGAGTATTCTCAGCGCGTCTGTCAGAACAGATTCGGGAGCTGGAACGAGGTGATTCGTGAGGCTGGCTACGCTCCAAATCGGAAATTCCGACTCACCGATCAGGACCTATTGGATGAGATTGACCGCCTTGCGGAGCAGCTCGGTCGCCCGCCATCGAGCGGGGAGATGGATCGGATTGGGGAGTATCATAGATGGACGTATGACCACCGATTTGGGGGGTGGGAAGAGGCACTCAACGAAGCTGGCTTCTCACAACCACGGTCCTATCAAGAACATTCAGAGATTCCGTACGGGCCAAATTGGCCGGAGAAACGGCGGCAAGCACTGGAACGAGATGACTTCCAGTGCCAAACGCCGTGGTGTGGGATTACCCAAGCGGATCATCAAGAGCAGGTTGGGAAGGACATCTCTGTCCACCATTTGGTCCCGCGGAAGTTCTTTGTCACCCCCGATGGACAGTTTGACCACGAACAGGCGAATCGAGTCTCGAATCTCGTGACGGTCTGTTCGAAGCATCATCTCATCTGGGAAGCCGTCGCCCCGCAGCGGTTGGATACAATTGTCGACGCCACACGGCCACCAAATCGAGGTGGGCCGGAGGGTGTTGCTCTCCCCCAACGAGGGGATGAGGGATAGCCCCCTCGTGATTCAAATGCGACAGACAGACGAGTCTATCCCGACGCCCAATCCAGACGATCTCACGAACAGAGAACGACTCCGGAGGCACCTCACCAGTGCCCTCGAAAGCGCCGAGTCGTCAGAGACGAAAGCCCATCTCCGAGGAGCCCTTGCTGCATGGCAGAATCTCCCGCCGACACCACTCGTCGAGTGTCCGCTCTGTGGGAAAGTCGGGCTTCCAGAGCGAATCCAAGCTCACGAGTGTCGGCAGTCGTAGCGTCGTTTTTTGCGCCTCGATGGGTGGAGGCGCAGATCAGAACGCTTCGCGCCTTCGGAGGATGCTATGAAAGACCCAGAGGAAGCTACGGTCTTCGCAGGCCTTGATGGGCGAACCGACACCGAACTACCCGAGTGGTACGCCGAGCAATACGGAGGTCCCGAACCAATCAGCTTCAGTGAGGCGATTCGAAACCTCCCACAGGCGGTCGATACAGCAGTCGCATATCGCAACCCGTACAGCGATGAGTGGGTCGAAACGGAGCGGTTCAACGCAATCGTCGAGCCGTCGCGATTGCAAGCAGAAGCGAATGGGGGCACCGAGGCGGAGTCGCTATTTCACATCCCGACTGACTCGTACTCGATCATCAACCCGGTCGACATCTACGGCCCGCTAGAGGAGGTTCTCCGCGACGAGACCATCGACGGTACGCCGCTGGGCGAGGTGATGTTCGGCGAGATTCGGCGCTACCGGGGCGGCGGCGAGGTCCATATGGATATCATGTTCGACGGCCTCGAGGTGCGCCTGCCCGGCCGGTCGGAGCCGATCACGATGGGCGTCACAGCGGTAACAGCGCGGAAGTCCACGGATTTAGCCGTGGGAGGGAGTGCGTAAGCTCCGATCGACAAACCACTAACTACGGCAGGACTGACTCCCAATACAGTAATAAAAATTAATAAAGTATAGCTATTACTGTGAAATACATGGCGTGGGAGGTGACTCGAACAGTCCGTGTCCGCCTTGACGTGCCCGACGACCGCAAGAGTGACCTCCACGCCACCAACGATCGATTCCAGTACTGCGCTAACCGCACCGCAGACTGGGCGTGGCGCTACCCTGAAGAGGACTGCGTGACCAGCAAAAGCGAAGCTGAAAACGCAATCTATGACGACCTCCGCGAAGAAACCGACAGGCTGCACGCGAATCTCGTCCAGAAAGCCATCAAACGCGCCACTGACGACATCGACAGCTGTGTAGACAGACTGGCTGACGACGAAGATACCAGCAAGCCAGAGTACGACACGTTCAGCATCGTCTACGACAAGCGCGCCGCCACCTACCACCGCGACAAAGTGAGCCTCGCCACGGTCAACGGACGGGTCGAGTGCGAGTACGACCTGCCCGCCGACCCGGAAGGTACACCACACGGCGAGTACCTGCTGAACGACGACTACGATTTTTCGACCAGCACTGTCCACTACGACAGTGACGCCGACGAGTTCTACCTCCACGCCGCGATGGAACGGGAAATAGACGCGAGCAGTCCTGAGAAAGCCGAGGATTCGAGAGTCCTTGGCGTGGACTGCAACGTTGACGACCACATCGCCGTGACTAGCACGGGGAATTTCATCGGCAACGCCGACTACCTCAACCACCAGCGCCGCGAGTTCGAGAAGCGGCGTGCCAGCCTGCAACAGACCGGGACGCGAAGCGCCCACCTGACTTACCAGCGCATCGGTGACAGGTTTGGTCACTGGAGCCGTGACTACTTGCATCGATGTTCCAAACAAATTGTCAAAGAGGCCGAACGCCACGGCTGTACGCACATCGCCTTCGAGGACTTGACACAGATTCGAGGGCGTATCAGCGGCGGTAAGAAATTCCAGCAGTGGGCGTTCCGCGAACTGCAAGAACAGGTGGCGTACAAAGCGGAAGAACACGGTATCGTGGTTGAGACAGTTGAACCGTCCTACACCAGCCAGCAATGCTCGAAGTGTGGCTGTACGTTAGAAGAAAACCGCGAGGGGCAACGCTTCGCCTGCTTGGACTGTTCGTACTCGGTTAACGCCGACTACAACGCAGCGAAGAACGTTGCTCGGAAACTCGCACTCAAACTCCAGCGGGGGCAGAAGTCCCCTGCTGGAGGGGCGTTCTGTCAGTACGCCCTCAAGTCGGGGATTATGACCGTGAACACGACTGACGTGGCGTCCGACACGCCTGTGTCGGCAGAACGGGAGTCCACCGACAAGCCCACCGCTTCAGCGGTGGGTCACTGACGTCGGGCTACGACTTCTTCGGTGAGCACGCCGTCTACGTGGAGGGGTTCGCTCAGGACGGCTACTGCTCGAACACGATGCGCTCGCTCACCGACAAGGAGGTCATCAAACACGTCGGCGACGTCCGGAACTTCCGCACCTGGTGGGAGGAACTTCTCGCACAGGTCGAACTCGTTTCGACGATCTCTTCGAGTTCATCCGGGACGCCCAGGACATCGACCTCGACCTCTCGGACCTGCCGTTCACCGTCACGGAGTTCTACACCCTACTGGGGTTCCCGGACTACCTGGCCGAGCGTGCTGCCGGCGATGCAGAAGCCAATGCCGCGTCACCGTTCGAGATCGACATGTGGACGCTGCATTCCGGCGCGACGTACGCGCTGACCCACTTCTTCCAAGGCAAGGAGGGCGCGTCACTGGACGGCTACGTTCGCACGGCCAACGACATTCTGTTCAACCCGGAGGGCACCATCGAGCGCGTCGAGCGAGCCTACGAGGAGCAGTTGGAAGCGGATGGCGATGATGGGTCGCAGGCATCACTCGCCGGTGAGCGGGCGCTCGCAAGCATCGAACGTGTCAGCGATGACCTACAGGACAAGGTCGACCAGTTCGAGGAGCGTGAGGACGCGCTCCGTGAGCGGTTCCAGGACGCGATGGCCTGATGTCGTGACGGTGATGTAGGCGACCGTCCTGTTTCCATAGCTCTCAAGCAGTGGAGGACACAGTAGAGAGTTTCACCAAGGTTTACACACCCTCCTTATTATTCAAGTATTAATGTCTGATATCCCTGCGAGCCATCCGGAGACGCCTGAAAAAGCTCGAGGGGTAGTTGAAGATCGTAGAGAGACGGTTCTAGAGGCGTACAAGAGCGAGAATGACTTCATTCAGGGGTTGGCAAAAAACTATGACCGGGACGTAAAGCGCGACCTAGATACGCCTGCGCAAGTCATCCCCGAACTCCTACAGAATGCTGACGACGTGGAAGAATGTCGGGCCGTCGAGATTCATCTTTCTGACGACGAACTGTGTATCCGAAATAACGGTCGACCTCTATTTGAAAATGAATTCAGAGCTCTCTGCCACATTGGAGAAAGTACGAAACAGGAGCCCGGCTATATCGGCCATTTCGGCCGCGGTTTCAAATCAGTATTCAGTGTCACCGACAACCCACAAATCCGTTCTGGGTATTTTCGTTTTCAGTTTCATCGAGACCGGTGCGTTCTTCCGGAACATCTCAACTCCGGTACAGACTCTGAGGAAATTACGTATGGATCCGGGACAGAAATCCGGCTCCCCCTGAAAGGTCTATCCGAACACGACCGGGGCCAGCTTGAGAGACAGATCGACGAGATCCAACGGTTGCTACCGTATCTGCGCCATATTACTGAAATCTTTGTCAACAACCGAGGGAATCAAACACACTATCGCCGAGAGAAAACTGACCGAGGTCCACTCACCGAGGTCGAGATTTACAGAGATGGATCCGTCACTGACTGTCGTCACATCTTTTCCGTTGAACGTGTTCCTCCTTCCGACGAGTTCGATGAACTGGTTGACCATCGGGATCTAGAAAACGTTGAAGCGTTCCGCGACGAGCCAGTTCCCATTCAGCTATCGGTTCCTGTAGATACGGATGGAAATCCCGTATCAACTGAGGATGCGGGACGTCTAGTCAATTTCTTTCCAACACGGCGGGATCTGGACTGTCCGTTCGACATCCAGGCCGATTTCCTCCTTGACTCAGACCGCACTGATCTCAAAAATACAGATGGTCCGTACAACAGTTGGATCTTCGAGCAAGTGGGGGACGCCTACGAGAAAGCAGTAGATCATTATCTCGACCAGAATCCCTCGTCAGATGCGTTTCTAGATATTCTTCCGACCCGTGTGGAACTCGAGCCATACCTCGATCAAGTGCGTGAGGATATGATCGATATCCTCCGGAGACGGCCATGTATCCCCACCCAGAGTTGCGAGTGGCACTCGCCTGACGAAATCATCGTGCCGAAGGACGACCTCGAGGCATATCTCTCGGAAAACGATCTTGAGCAAATACTAGACGAGAGGGTGCATTACCCCGACGATTCGCTTACTAAGAAGCAACTTGAGAGCTTGGTCAGAATCGGTCTACTAGAGGAGTTCTCTGTCGAAGATTTGGTCGAAAAGGGGCGTGGAAGCCAAATCTACCAGGAGAAATCACTCAACGAGCTTCTTCAATTAGTGGCGCTCTTTAACGAGCTTTGGGAAGAGACGTATAAATACGAATCACACTGGAAAGACGATAGACAGGAATTCATTTCGGCGCTCAAAGAAACGCCACTGATCCCAGTTCAAGGAGGTGGGACCGTGAGTGTCGAAAAATGCGATACAAGACCGGTCCTTCCGCCCGAGAAACAGGGTGGCGAATACGAGAGATTCATTGATCGAGTTACTCTCGTTGATCTTTCACCAGATACGGATGCGGCAGATGAAAGCGATCTCGATGCAGTCATTGAGAATGCTCGTTCGTTCTTCGAAGAGGTATTAGAACTTGAGGTGGTTTCAGAGGATTTCGTGATTACTGAGGTAATTGCGCCTGCCTTCAGGAATATAGCCGAAGAGACTGACGACACCCTCGACTCGTATCTCGAGTTTATTAGAGAGAGCCGGAGCAGGCAGCGGACAGCTATTAAGAATGATGCTTTCCGGTTCAGAACCAAGACCTCCGGAACCGGCGAGTCGAGCTATAGAGCCCCAGAGAGATTATTCATACCGGACGAGTACGGACTAGAGTATAGTCTCGAGGCCCTCCTCGAAGACGTTGAGGGGGCAGAGTTTGTAACGGCAGAATATCTCAATCCCAACGGCTCCAAACGACAGTGGCGGAGATTCCTGAAGGAGGCGGGAGTGAATCACAGACTCGAGGTAGAGGAACAATCACCATCGTCGCGGAAGAAGTTCAAGAATCGGACAGAGCTAAAGTCTTCCCTCGAATCGTCTGGTGATGCCTCGGCCACACCACCAGAGGCACCTATAAAATCGGGGAGTAGCTACGGCCGGTGGCTAAACGGCTATCGGTACGCTCTATCAGACTATTTGATCAGCGGAACATTCGAAAGGGTTCTCGAAATTATCCAAAAGGAAAAATCAGAGTCCAGAGCCCGACACCTGGCACACCTGCTCTCAGAGGAATGGGAGTATTACAGTAGTCGGGCTACGAGAACACTCTACTACGCAAATCGGCGAGGGAAAGGGAATCCCTATCGGGCAGATGAGAAGGAAACAAATTGCCCTTCCTCATTCATCAAGGCTGTCCGCGAAACACCATGGTGCCCGACAAAAGCGGGAATGCTTCGTCCCCCATCTACTCTTCTTGTCGAATCCCCACAAACGCAAGGGCAGAACAATGAGCGGTATATCGATGACGACCTCCCCTTTTCAGAAGAGATCTACGAGACAATTGGGACGCGGACTCGCCTAACCCCAGAGGCCGTACTCGACCTACTGACCCAGGCACCGGCAGTATGGGGGGACGATGATCCGAGCGTTATCCGATCAGAAATTATTTCGCAGGTGGATCAGCTCAAAGCAGAGCTAACTAACGAGCCCGAAGAGAAACGGCAGCAGATTATCGAAGAGCTTCGAGAAGCTCCGTTTATTTACGTTGAATCGGCACCAACGCAGTTCCGGACGCCGCAGGAAGTCGTACTTCAAGGCATCTCTCTCGACGATCGGTTCATCTCAATTTCGAATCTTTACGATCGACACCACGAGTTTTTCGTCGAACAGCTGGATGTACGCGAACGGGTGACACTTGAGGACTGTTTGAGATTCCTCGCGGAGTATTCTGGCGATGAGCTCTCCGAGGAACACCTCAAGGCATGGACCGAGGTAGTCCGCCAGTTCGTCAGCGAGATGGATTCACTGAGTACGGAAGAATTTCAGAATCTCAGTACCGTCAAGCAACTCACCGAGCAAGCAGTTATTCCTACACAAACCGGGGAGACAGCGCACCTCTCCGCTGTTGACTTCTTTTGCCCGAACAAAGAGTTCCTTGAAAACATCACGCAGAATATTTGCGCACGTACGATTCGGCAGCCAGAAGGGTCACAGATCTCCCAGGAACGCCTCACCACACTGTGGGAGAGACTGGGACTCGCAAACCTTCGGAACGAAGTTAGCCTTGATCTCGTCGATGATCCCGTTGGTCCTGATATTTCCGGCTCGAACCCGGCCAGAAATGATGAACGGCTGACGAAGCTGTTGGCTGTCTGCCGAATTTACCTCAATAAGCAAGATGACCCTGTAGACGAAAGCCTCGAAATCGTCGAGAAGCTCGCAGACTACCGGCTCTCAGAACATTCTGAGATACAAGGTCATTACACCCTTAAGGGGACCGTGATTTCGGACCCAATCTCAATAGCATCCTATATCGATCATCAAAACAGTCGATTGCTAAAGACCGAGGATATCGAGTCATACTATCACCTTGCCTCGGAATTAGCCAAGACGTTCCCTCTCGCTTCGAATTCACAGAAAGAACTGCAGTCTATTCTCACCGGTGCAGTCGGGACGGAAACCGCCCTTTTAGGGGCATATCTCGATAGTCAGGGGATCAGGACCGATGATGTGGACGACGCGATAAAAAGTATAGGCGAGACCGAAGCAGCAGAGGCAGACGATGGAGAACCCTCTCAAAACGAGCCTACATCAGAAACCGGCGATGGACAGCTCACCGCGGATACACCGGATTCGCAGGGATCCAAGAAGGAGAACAAAGCCGTCGAATCCGTGACCGGAGAGGAAGGGGTCGAAGGAGTGTCAAATAGCCAAACAAACGGGACTTCTAGGCCTGTATCCAATACCAGTCAATCATCAGGAGGAGCTTCAACAGCAGCGAGTGGGAACAGTTCGTATTCACAAACATCGGGAATCACCGGTAGCAATTCATCGGCGAACCGAAACACGGGAGAATCCACTTTCGAACCGGAAGTTTCTCCAGAAGATCTCGACAGTCAGACAGTAATCGAAAATCGTCCAGACAACATCAGCAGTTCAGGCTCGGGAAGCAACTCTGGCGGGGGTGGGGGTGGAGGTGGCGGACAAGCTGCGGAGGACATAGGACGGTATGGGGAAGAGTTCGTTGTAGCCGAGTTAGCCGCCATCGTGCGCGAAGAATTTTCTCCTGAACAGGTCAGCTGGTATTGGGATCCTGAATTCAGTACCATCGAAGACCAGATCGAGGCAGAGGATCTGGTGGAACCTGATTCAAAATTAAGCTCGGGTAAGTACAGCTGCAGCGAGCCAGGAATAGAGATCGAGCTCGAGGATCAAACCATTCGTATTCTCCACATCAGAGATGCGCGACTCGGGGCAGACATTTTGATTGAAGGCCTCTCGTTCAATGCCGAGCCTGAAGCAGGTAGACTACTAGCGCCGAAAGAAACCGCCCTAGATGCGGAAACCTGGATTGAGGTGAAATCAACACAGAACACGGGAGCAGAATTTCCACTGACCATCGGGGAATACGGTCGTGCACGAGAAAAAGGAGAAGACTATCATATCATTCGTCTATGCCAAGTCGGATCCGAGAAGATGTACGTCGACAGACTGTTGACCGATTTAGGGATGCTATTGGAAAGAAACGATGTGAAAATCGATGCTGACTCACTCCAGCTTAGTTACTGATATATCGTACCTGAGAGTACCGATGCTGTCCGTGGATCCTGCAGCTATGAATACTACTTTTCCTACTGCCACCGGAAACAACCTCGAAGAAATCGGGAAAGAGCATCACCTGCTCGCCGGCGTAAACTCTACCAAGCTGAACAACCAGCCCACCCACAAGGACCGCCGCGCACAATCCATATAGCGGCTAAGGCACTACGACTTGGTAATGGACGAGTCATCTTCCGCACAGACACAATCTCGCATCTACACGGCGCCGCGAACAGACATCTCGCAGAACCAGGGCAAGTTCCGGATCCATTTCAATTTCCCCGGCCGTGCCGTCCCCGACCACAACGACCACGGCTACGGCCCGCTCGCGACTGTCGTCGAGTCGTTCATGGATCCCGGAACGCTGATCCGGATGCACCAGCACCGCAACGAGGAGATCATCTCCTGGGTTCCCGAGGGCGTGATGCGCCACGACGACCGCCAAGGGAACGAACTCGTCACCGATCCCGACCACCTGATGGTGATGAACGCCGGCAGCGGTTTCTGGCATGCCGAAGAGACGCTCGCGGACGACCCG
>Ga0207718_101129_pt1 | contig 15789 bp, 11 predicted proteins | sample A23M2SouthBayCA_FD_187749 | JGI IMG/M metagenome (GOLD analysis project Ga0207718, IMG submission 187749) | Aerobic enrichment media microbial communities from Eden Landing Ponds, California, USA - A23 M2 (SPAdes) | ecosystem: Environmental > Aquatic > Marine > Unclassified | place: Emeryville... | reverse complement strand
CCAAACGACACAGATCTGCATGTGGGTCACATGCACGCCATCGCTGTCCGTCGGGGCGAGACCGAACCGGAACTGATCGAGAAGCCGCGACCCGAGCCGACCGACGGCGAAGTGCTCGTACGCATTCTTCGAGTCGGGATCGACGGCACCGATCACGAGGTGATCGAGCACGGGCCCGACGAGTTTCCGCCCGGTGACGAGCACATGGTTCTGGGCCACGAGGCCGTCGGCGTCGTCGAAGATTCCAGCGGAACCAACTACGAGATCGGCGACATCGTCGTCCCGACCGTCCGGCGGCGGCCCGACGACGAGCCAAACGAGTATTTCGATCGCGGTGAGCCGGACATGGCCCCAACGGGCTATCACGTCGAGTGTGGCATCTCCGGAGCCCACGGGTTCATGGCCGAGTTCATCACCGTGCCCGAGGATCGAGTGGTCGAGATCCCGCGACGGCTGGCCGAACTGGGCTGTTTCGTCGAGCCGATCAGCATCTCCGAGAAGGCAATCGAGCACGCCTACGCCTCCCGATCGGCGTTCGACTGGACACCACAGCAGGCGCTCGTTCTCGGTAACGGATCGCTCGGGCTGGTGACGCTGGCGATGTTACGCCAGGAGTTCGAGGAGATTTACTGCCTCGGTCGGCGCGACCGCCCGGATTCGACGATTGACATCATCGAGGACCTCGGCGGGACCTACGTCGACTCCCGGGAAACGCCCGTCGACGAGATCCCCGCTGTCCACGGCGGCATGGACTTCATCTACGAGGCCACTGGCTATGCAAGACATCCGATTCAGGCCGTCCACGGACTCGCTCCCAACGGCGTCGCCGCGCTAGTCGGTATCTCCGGACCCTGGGAGTTCGAAATCGACGGTGGCTCGTTACACACTGAACTGGTGGTCCACAACAAAGCGCTCGTAGGCACCGTCAACTCGAACGAACGACACTTCAAGCGGGCGATCCGAACCCTCAGGGCCCTTCCGGAGTGGTTGTTCGAGGAGCTGATCACGACCGTCGCCACCCCCGAAGACGTCGAGCCAGCGTTCGTCGACGACGACGGACAGATCAAAGCTGTCGTCGAGTTCAGTCAGTTGTGACGGATCAATAACAAAGGACTGATTTATTCGCTCGTAGAATAACGCTGTAATGTCGTCGGATGACCTCCTCTCGTCACTGGAGCATATCGCAGAGCGGCTGGACTTCGGCGAGTACGAAGCCAAAGCCTATCTGACGATCCTCGAACACGGTGAGCTGACCGCGTCGGAGATTGCCGAGTATACGGACATTCCCCAGCCACGGGTGTACGACACGGTACGCAGCCTCAGCGACAGTGGGCTGGTCGAACTCAGAGAGTCACGGCCGATGAAGGTTCTCGCAATCGATCCTGAGGAGGCGTTTTCGGACTATCGCAACTCACTGAGTACGCTCGTCGGCGGCCTCTCCGATCGATATACAACGCCTGCGAGGGAGGCCGAAGGCGTCTCGCTCGTGAAGTCGCGGCCGACGATGCTGCGATATCTCGCGGACGTGATCGAGTCCGCCGAATACGAACTCATGCTCTCGCTGACGCCGTCGTTGCTGGAGCGTTACGCGGATGCGCTGGCAGACGCCCACGAGGACGGGGTCGCCGTCGAGATTCTACTGTCGCCGGCCGAAGCCGTCCCGGACGTCGATTCGTTCGACGCACTGGAGATTGCGACGACGGTACGGACGCGTCGGGGCGTGACAACGCCGATAATCGCTATCGCCGACGGCGAGTACGCGATGTACGCCACTCGCGAGGGGATCCAGGGGGCAGAGGACCGCTACGGAGTCATCTTCAATCGCTCGGAACTGGGGTTCTTGCTCTCTGGCTTTCTGAACACCGTGCTCTGGACGACATCCGAGACGGTGATCGACCGCCCCGAGTCGCGTGGCTTCCCGCGACGATACGGGACGATCCGTCGGTGTGTCGCCGAACTTACTCGGATGGAGGGCGACTACTACGCCCGAATCGAGGGGCGAGACGTGGAGACAGGCGACTACTGTCACATCGAGGGCGAGGTCGTCGACGTGGACTCCGCGACCGACTGGACGACGGCGTCGATGGTCGTCGAAACCGCCGACGGTCGCGTCGAAGTCGGCGGGCAAGTCGCTGCATTCGAGGACGTCGAAGCGCACGAGATTACGATCGAGCAAGGCTCCGGGAACGAAGCGTAATCCACCCAGAATCGCCGTCCAGAGAAGAACGCTGCCCGACGTCGTGTCACCGGCGGATGTCGGGGATGGCGTGACCCAGCGCGGTCGTGTGTACACTCAACCACGCTGGGCCACGCCGGGGAACAGCAGGGGCACGTGACAGCGTCGGCGACACCACCCGGGCAGCAACTGTCGCTCCGACACCCACAGATATAAATGGTGGAGTTTTCGCTCTAACAGTATTTCAATTTGAGTTAAAAGAATATGACAAATGATCGAAGTTGGTCCGTCACTCGAAGGGAAACGAGTGCCGAATCGAGGTTACCTAGGCACTCGCACTTGCGGTGTTGAAGCCGCCGCCACCGCCCATGCCGGCACTGAACGCCGCGGCCGCGTACTGCTCGATGTAGGTGTTGAGCTTCGAGACACTTTCGACGTAGGAGATTGTCACCGTCGAGTCATTCACCGAGAACTCGATCTGGTCGAGAATCTCCTGTGCGGTCGGATTTTGATCACCACTACCCATGAGGTTCAGGGCTGCTTCGAGGTTCGTGGACAGATCCGAAGCCGACTCGTTGCTGTTCGTGTGTAGATTCATGTCGATTCCAAGGTTCGACCCCTCTGAATAGAAACTCCCGGAGACGAAGCGGATATTCTGGAGACCGACATTCATCTGTTCACCGCTTTCCGGCACCTGCTCTTCGGGGATCATCGACGCAAAGCGCAGGTAGCCACCGGAGGTCTGGTCGAAGTAGTTCGCCAGGTCGCCGGAGACTGCGTTCCCGTTGCCGGTTGAGACATCGATTGCGTCTTTGACTGCGTTCTCGGTCCCGAGCACGAACGAGCCGTCGCCGAGATCGCCAATCATGGTGACCTCGCCCGTCGCGTCCGTCGTGGTGTACGTCGACACACCCTGGTAGGACCCTTCCTCGACCTCCGCACCCATTCCACCGGCAGCATCGACCATCTCCTGGAAGGACCAGTCCGTCGTGAACAACATCCCGAGGTAGTTTTCGACGGCCGTCTCCCCTTCGACCTTCATGAACATCGTCATCGAGTTGAAGCCCTGCGGGTTGAGTTGGCTCTCCGACTCGGCCGTCGAGAGAATCTCTTCCATCGTCTGTGGGCCCGAATACCCGCCCTGTGCACTGGCCTCATCGAGGAATTTGTTCACGACATCTCGGATGTTCTGGTCGTTCAACATCCCCTGGGCGTCGACTTGCACCACCGCCTGTGCGGCCGCTGGAATCTGCCCGGATCCTGGTCCGTTTCCGTTTCCGTTTCCGTTGCCGTTTCCGTTCCCGTTGCCGTTCCCGTTGCCGTCGCCTCCACAGCCTGCCAGTGAACCGAGCGTAACGAACCCAGCCGCGCCAGCACTGCGTTGGAGGAGCGTTCTGCGTGTAAGTCGTTTGTCAGCCATAACTCTAACAGGATACATTGCTAGCGAGGTAGAAATAACCACTGGATAGAGTTCTTCACATTCTTGCCTGAAATAAGCAATATTTTCCCAGATCGTATGACACTCGCACTTGATTTTGGTAAACCTAAAAACTCAAGAGTCCGCAGGACGATCACCCAGATAATGAGCAATGCGGACGACGAATACGACTTCAGCGACATCGCGGTAGTGATGGGAACGTACAACGAGGAAAAAGCAATCGAGAGAGTGCTGGACGACATCGCGCAGGTGACCGACGGCGAGGCGTCAGTGGTCTGCGTCGACGGCTCCAGCGATCGGACGCCTGAGATTGCTCGCGAGAAGGGGGCCCGGGTCATCGAGCAGGAACCGCAGGGATACGGTGTCGCCGTCGAGCGCGCGCTTCGAGAGGCTGATCGACCCGTCGTCGTGACGACCGATTGTGACGACACCTATCCAATGGAGCGATTGCCGGCGTTCATCGAAGAGCTCAACGACGGTGCGGACGTCGTCAGCGGTGATCGACTCTCTCGCGGGGCCGAAACGATGCCCCGGTTCAACCGCTTCGGCAATCACGCCTTCGCCGCCGTTGCAAGCCTGCTGGTCGGCGAGCGCGTCCACGATACGACGACCGGGATGCGAGCCTACCGAAAGTCAGTCATCGACGAGATCGAGTGGACCGAGAACACCGGTCTCTCCGCGGAGTTACTCATCCGCCCGCTCTGTCGGGGATACGACGTTCGTGAGATCGAGATCGACTACGCCGAACGCGCGGGCGAGACAAAACTCGACCCGATCTCCGGCGGTGCCGAGATCGCCGGCTCGATCTTGCGTGTGAGTGTCGAGGAACGACTGACCTGAACGGCATCTGTCCTGCTATTCTGGTGGCCCGCGCTGGTAGCTGGCCGTGCCGCCTGCGTATCCTTGCGGATTCTCGATCCCGACCAGCGAGCCGCCGGTCGGCGAGGAATAGAACGCAAAGAGGAGCTCGTTGAGAAGGTAATAGCGGACGCGCTCAACCTCGTTTCCTTCGGGGTTCGCTTCGGCGTCGGCCAGCCCGAATTCGTCGAAGACCTGCTGGCGTGTCACCCGGTCGAGGTCCGCGAAAGGTGCATCGTGCCAGTACCGCGCGTTCTCGTCGATACGGTCGGCGGCGTCTCGCATACGCTCGAAATACGCGGTTCGATCCTGCACCCGGCCGACCACGTACCTCTCGACGAACGTCTCGACTCCCTCGACCTCGCTGGGATAGAGCGCCTCGGCCGCAGCGACGATGGTTTCGCGCTGGTCGGTCGACGACATCCCGTCGCTGTCACCTTCCTCCAGCGTCTCCCAGGCGAGTGCACCAAGCCCCGCAGTCGCCACGCCTGCGGCCCCGAGCGCGACGATCGCGTCCCGCCGCGAGAGTTCGGGGCTCATCCGCCCACCTCCAGCGTCGTGTTCAGCGACTGTCCGGGCCGTGTCTCGCTCGGGACGTACGCCGCCGCTCCGTCGCACTGATGTGGAACCTCACAGAGTTCCAGCCGCGGCGAGAGGGCCCCCACCCTGTCCCCGCTGGGTTCGACCGGCAGCGCGATCCCGTAGTTGAATCCGGCACCCGTCCCGTAGTCGACCACCAGCCGTGTCCGGATCGTATCACGCCCGTCGATCGGGACCGTGATCGGTTCGTCAATCGACGGCCCGGCCAGCGTTGCTCGGTCGTTTTCGACATCGAGCGAAACGGTCAGCTCCCGGCCGGGATCGGTCACAGTGGTCGTGTTCTCGCCCGCGTCAGTTTCGACGCGAATCGAGACCAGCTGGGCGTACTGCGGAATGCCGGCCGTCGCCTGCAGCCGAACTATCGAGCCCTCGACGGCCTGGATCCGCTGCAGTCGTGGGGTGACGGGCTCACCAGCGACCGGGGCCCAGCCACCGCGGAAGCTGTAGCGGTACAGCGTCCGATCCGGGAACGAATCGAGGACCTCGAAGGGGCGCTCTTCGAGCGCGTAGACGGCGTCGCCGTCGTAGCCCGGATCGTTTCGCAGCGGCTGGAACGGGTGGTTGAGCCACGGGCCGTAGGGATCCGGCAGAAAGACGAGCGCGTTCTCGAAGGAGGTCTCCTCGAAGGGCGCGTAAGCGGCCTCGTAGTGGTCAGTGATTCCCTGGTTGCTCTCGATCTGGTCGTCGACCGTCTGGACTGCGGCGACGCCACCGACGCTTGCCCCGACGGCCAGGACGGCAACGCCGACTGCCAGGGCGCGCCGTCGCGAAAGTCGGGCTGTCAGGAGCGTTCGCAACTGGGCGGCTCCCGCCCGAAGCGCAAGTCCCGCGAAGACCGACGCCGGCACGAGCAGATCGTAGTGATAGTACGGACCGAGATAGGCGATCAGCCCGTCGCCGATCTCCTCGACATCGCCGATCATATTCAGCGTCCCCCAGAAGTACAGCTCACCCAGAATCACGGTGACGACAACACCAGCGAGTGTTAATCGCCGAGCGGTATATCGGCGGATTGCGATCGCGAATCCAGCGACCGCTACAGCCGTCCCGAGGAGGCCGGCGGCGAACCAGCGGCCGGCGAACGCATCGAGGACGTAGGCGTTCGTGCGGGCCGCGAGCCGGGGGGTGTAGTCGACCTCTCGCCCGAGGAGTTCGTGGACGCCAAAGCCGATCCCGTCACGCGGTGCAAACGCGTGATAGGGGAATTCCAGCGGCGATCCCGTGACGAGGGCGTTGTAGCCGAGCGTGACTGCGACGCCGACGAGGCCGAGCACGGCGACGATCCCCTTCTGGACGACAATCTCGCGCTCGCGGGTCCGCAACCGCCACAGCGCGTGACCCACGAACGGCAGCCCGAACAGGAAAGCCGTGTAGGGCCGCGAGAAAAACGCCAGCGCGATAGCCGCGCCGGCCACGGCGGCCAATCGGCGGCTTCCGGTTCGATCGGCCCTGAGGTACGAAAGCGCGAACGCACAGTTGAGTAGTGTCGTCGGCGCGTAGGACAGGAAGACGGCCGTATTTATCAGGTACAGCGGCGAAGTGAGCAGGACGATTCCAGCCAAGAGGCCGGTCGGCCGATCGAACAGCTCCGCGCCGATCCCGGCTACGAGTGCGACGATTCCCGCGCCGATCAGCGCCAGTGCCACTCTCGGAATGCCAAGCGCCAGAAACGGCGCGAACATCGCCGCCGGGACGGGGTTGTACTTGGGATACATCCCCTGAGCACTCTCGACGAAGAACCACGGCCGGAACGCTTCCGGGACGGGTGGCTGGAGGAACAACTTTCCGTCGAGCAACATCGCAGCCTGCTGGAGATAGACCCCCTCGTCGTGGTTGAGTGAATGGTACGGAAAGACCTGCGTCGCGATGGTCCAGATTGCGACCGCGCCCACCAGCGCCAGCGTTGCGACGGCGACCATCCAGTATCGATCGGGGTCGGATTCGATGGCCGTACGACCCCTGTCGACGCCCGCCACCAGTCGGTCACGAATCGATCCCACGAATTGCTCGGCTCCGGACATCACTCCGCGGGATACCAGGCCAGGGAGTGATCAGCTTCCAGCTCGACGCAGACGCGTGTCCCGTGTTCGAAGTCAGTCGCGTGGTTGTGCTGGCAGTGGACGAGGTCACCCGAGTCCATCTGTACCCGATAGACGAACGAGGGACCGGTGTACTGCCGGTGGACGATCTCGCCGTCGGTCCCGCCCGGCGGACAGGGTTTCGCCCGGAGGTCGTCCGGACGGACCAGCACGTCGACCGCAGCACCCCGGTAGGCATCGATCGAGCCGTCAAGCTGGTCGTTGTCGAGCAGTCCCAGCGCCGTATCGACGCCGCCCTCGACGACTGTCCCCGAGAGAAAACTGGCCTGCCCGAGAAAGCTGGCGACGAACCGGGATTCGGGGTGGCCAAAGACGTCCTCGGGACGACCGATCTGCTCGACCTGGCCGTCGTTCATGATCGCGACGCGGTCGGAAATCGAGAGCGCCTCTTCCTGATCGTGAGTTACGGAGATGGCGGTGACGCCGGCTTCTTTGAGGATGCGCCGGACTTCCTGGCGCATCTCGATTCGGAGCCGAACGTCCAGATTCGAGAAGGGCTCGTCCAGCAAGAGGACATCCGGCTCGGGAGCGAGCGAGCGTGCGAGTGCGACCCGCTGGCGCTCGCCACCCGAGAGACTTTCGGGATTTCGATCCTCGTACCCCTCCAGATCAACGAGTTCGAGCATCTCCTGAACACGGCCGTATTCATCTGCGCCATCGGCGTCAGTGAGTCCAAACGCAATGTTTTCGCCGACGGTGAGATGCGGGAACAGCGCGAACTCCTGGAAGACCAGCCCCACGTCGCGGTTCTCGGGAGCGACAGCCGTCGACGCGCCCGCGACTTTCTCGCCGTCGAGTCTGATTGTTCCCTCTGTGGGATCAGCCAATCCGGCGATCATCCGCAGGGTCGTGGTCTTCCCACAGCCCGAGGGCCCCAGGAGGGTGAGGAGTTCGCCCTGGTGAACGTCGATCGAAATCCCCTCGACAGCGGTCTCGCCGCCGAACTGCTTGGTTATCTCGGCGAGTTCGAGGACGACATCGCCGCTCGGGGCGGTGCGCGGTGGTACCTGTACGTACTGTCCGGCCGTCGTAGTGAGTTCATTCTTGGACATCGTATCCTCTCCAGAGTAACACGAGCATCGAGAGTCCCGAGACGCCGATCAACACCAGCGCCGGGAGTGCAGCATCGCCGTAGTCGGCGGAGCTACGGACGAGCCAGATGTATGTCGCGAGTGTCTCGAACCCCGGATAGCGCAACAGTAGCGTCGCGGCCATCTCTTTCATACTGGTCAGAAAGACCAGTGCCGCGCCGGCGATGATTCCGGGCATCACCAGCGGCAGGACGACCTTCCGGAACGCCGACAGAGAAGAGTGTCCCAGCGTCCGGGCGGCCTCGACGAGTTTCCGGTCGGTCTGGAGCACCGACGAGCGCAGCGTCCCGACGGCCTGTGGCATGAACCGGACTACGTACGCGAAGACGATGATGTCGACGGTGTAGTAGAGGCTGTCCACGTAGTGTAGCGTGAAGTAGAGCAGTCCCAGTCCGAGAACGATCCCGGGAACGGCGTAGCCGACGTAACTCGACCGCTCGGGCAGCGATGCCCAGCGACTCTCGCCTCGGGCCGAAAGATACGCCAGCGGCAGTGCTGCGAGGACGCTGACGCCGGCTGCGAGCGAGGAGACGTACACCGAGTTCCAGGCGTAGATCCACTGGAACTCGTAGCCGCCGCCGATTCCGCCGGCCGAGCGGCCGAGCCAGTACAGCAAAATTGCCGGCGGAACGACCAGCGCCAGCAGCGCCACTGTCGAGCAGAACGCCAGCGCTGGCCCCTTCCACCGTCCGAGAGAGATCGTTCCCGGGCGGTCGGTCCCGCGGTTGACGTAGGCGTCTTCCTCGTCGGCGCGCTCGATGCGGGATTCAGCCGCGAGGATGACGATGGCCATCCCGACCAGCAACAGCGAGAAAATCGACGCGTAGTCCAGCCGCCAGGCGTCGTACTCGACGTAGATCATCCGCGTGAACACGTCGTACTGCATGAGCGCCGGCGTCCCGAAATCCGAGAGCGTGTACAGCGCGACCAGCAACGCTCCGGCAGCGATTCCGGGCACGAGCTGTGGCAGCGTCACGCGCCTGAACGCCGACAGTCGTGAGTGATTCAGTGACCGTGCGGCCTCGATCGCTCGCCCATCGAGCGACAACAGTGACGCCCGGGTCGTGAGGTAGACGTACGGATAGGTAAACAGCGTCAGCGTGATCGCCGATCCGACGAGACCGTCGATCTCGGGGATTCGCTCGATTCCGATGGGTGCCAGCACGTCGGTGAACGCCCCGCCCTGGCCGGTCGCCGAGATGAACGCGAACGCCCCGATGTAGCTCGGGATCACCAGCGGCATCGCGGCAACGACCGTCCAGAACCGCCGGAATGGCAGGTCGGTCTGGACGGTCAACATCGCCAGCGGGACGCCGACGAGCACCGATCCGATCGTGACGGCAGTCACGAGGAAGACGGTATTGAGGAAGATATCGAGCGTCTCCTGGCGGAGGAGAATCTCGAGAATCTGATCGGACGGGACCTGGCTGGCTTGCAGCACCACCCACAGCATCGGCGTCAACAGGGTGAGTGCGATCGAGCCAGCCAGCAGCGTCAGAACGAGAGACTGCCGATCCCGCGTGCTCGTCGGGAGGGATGGCACGCGTTCGAATCGGTCAGTCGTACCCATGTTCGATTAGACACTCAGTCCGGCCTCGCGCATCACGTCGAGGGTCTGGCCCCGATCGGACAGTTGCGCGAGATCAATATCCGGTGCGTCCAACTCGTCCACGGTCGGGAGGTCACCGACTGGCTGGACACCGGGAATCATCGGGTAGGCGTAGGTCCGGGTCGCAAAGAACTCTTGCGCTTCGGCCGAGAGGAGGTGACGGACGAAATCAGTCGCCGCCTCGGTGTCGTCGGCCCCGGTCAGCACTGCCGCGCCCGAGACGTTGACCAGCGCACCGGCGTCGCCCCGCGTGAACGCCAGTTCGATCGGCGGGTCATCGTTCCAGGCTTTGACTCGGAGCGCGTAGTAGTGATTTGCGAACCCGGCATCGATGTCGCCGTCTGCGACGGCCTGGGAAACCTGAAACTCGTCGGCATAGGTCTCGACGCCGGCCGCCTGCATGTCTTCGAGCCACTGGATCGCCGTCTGGTCGTCGTGAATCAGCCGCATCGCCGTGATGAACGACTGGAAGGCCCCGTAGGAGGGGGCCCAGCCCATCGACCCCTGGAGGGCGTCGGCCTCGGGGAATTCCTGCACTGTCGACGGGACGTCGCTCCCAGACAGGTCGTTCGTGTTGTACGGGACAGCGCGGGCACGACCGGCCACGCCGACCCAGTTGCGGTCGCTGTCTTTGAACGACGACGGGACCGAACTGATCGCCTCCGCGGACATCTGTCGGGTCGCACCGGCATCGGCAACGAAGCCCAGCGACCCCGCGTCGACCGAGAGGAAGATGTCCTGCTGGACGTTATCGGCGTCGGCCTCCTGCTTGATCGTGTTCGCCAGATCGGTCGACGGGGCGGTCCGGTGTTCGATCGTCAGATCGGGGTAGATCTCCTCAAACTGCTCAAAGAGATCGATGTAGAGCCCGCCTTCGCCGCCACCGAGCGCGACGCCGAACGTGCCGGACAGACTAGGCAGATCCCGGATCGATGTCCCGCTCGGTTCCGGACGGGAACTGACGAACGGACCCGACCCCCGGAACGAACCCAAATCGAACTCGTTCATCTGCCCGTTACCCGAGGAACTGTCGCCACTCGCGCCGGGCCCGCCGAGACAGCCGGCGACCGCGCCAACCGCGGTTACGCCGCTCGTCGCCAGAAATCGGCGTCGAGAAGACTTCTCTCGCCCGTCCGACGTCCCACCGTCGCTGTCGCCGTTGTCGCCTGTCATTATATGATTTAGGTTTGCCTAAAGGTATTAAGGCTGGCGGTTCTTCTCAGTCGTCCGCGACTGACGCAGCTGGTTCACTGGCGTTCAGCGCCCCAGCGTCCAGCGCTTCGAGACAGTCCAGCCAGTCGTGCATGTACTCGCCGCAGTGGTGGAGGAACTCCCCGTTCTCGTACTCGGAGATGTCCGCGGCGATCAGTTCGTCAGCCATCTTCGCGAAGGCCTCAGCGAAACTGTCGGCCTCGCCGACGCGGTCGACGTACTCCCAGACGTGTTCGTTGAGTTCCAGCCCCGCAACCTCGTTGGTGAGGTCGCCGAAGGTCGACCGTGGGGCCTTGTTGTGCTCACATAGCGGCGCGCCGTTGTAGATCTGCTTGCCCAGCAGGTCGGCGGCGCGCTTGAGGAAGACGCCGCTCCAGATGTCGTCGAACCGACCGACATCCCAGGGATTGTCGTCCATCGGGAGCTGGTAGAACGCCGGGATGACCTCCCGTTCGAAGGCGAGGTTCATCGAGCACACAGTGAGATACTGCCCGGACGCAGCGACGAAATCGCGGCCGAAGTGCTCGGCGTCGAGTCGGGTCTGGGCCTGGCCCTGCAGGTCGCCGTCCATCAGAATGCGAACGGCGTCGAGATCCGGGACGTTCGTCCACAGACCCTGGGAGGCGACGACGTCCGATACCGTGGTCGTTTCCGTCCGCACGTCCTCGTCCATCGCGCTGTAGGGGTAGCCCCGTGGATAGAGGTCAGTATCGGTGTCGTAGAGGACGTTCACCCAGCGTTCGTCGGACTCAACGGCCTCGATCGCGCCGCGATAGTCCAGATTGTCCATGTGGGTTCCGAAGAAGTCCACCTCTTCGTGAGGGAGTGTGTCGTCGTCGATGAAAACGCCGCGCTCGAAGTCGCTTTCCCACATGTAGAGAAGGCCGAAACTCGTCTGGGCGTGGCTAGCTTCGGGGATCAGGTGGGCGAACTCGCTGATCCCGTGGTCGTCGAACCACGCTTCGCGGGCACTCCCGTCGAAGACCTCCCCTGAGACATCTAGGTCGTCGAGCATCTCGGCCATCGCCTCGGTGTCACAGAAGTCCTCGGTCACCAGTACCAGGTGCAACCGATCGGTGTCGAAGCCGTGCTCGTGAGCGTTCGCGACGTACTCGCGCATGCACTCGTACTCGCGTATCGTCGGCACGATCACGCAGATGTCCGCGGTCATTGATTGACAGATAGTCTTTAGGCTACCCTAAAGAGTGTGTCGTTCCAGTTCGGTCGAGGCCGAAACGACCGGTCCACTCCTGTAGGCGGCGGCGAGCGTGCTGTCGGCGGTCGGGTGGGGCCTCGATCGGATCGACTGCTACCTGCGCGAAACCGTCGACGCACGTCTGGACGCCTTCGGCAGGTAGTCGCGCTCCCTACGTTCCGTGCTGCCAGGAACTCATGTACTCGCGCTGCTCGGCGGATAGCTCGTCGATCTCGATCCCTTCGGCGTCGAGTTTGATTTCGGCGACCTCTCGATCCAGGCGGTCAGGTACGTCGTGGACGCCGGCGTCGTACTCCGCACCATTCTGGGCCATTTCGCGAGCACAGACGGCCTGAATGCCGAAGCTCTGGTCCATGACCTCGACGGGGTGGCCCTCGGCTTTCGGCGCGGCGAGATTCACGAGTCGGCCATCTGCGAGGACGTTCAGCTGGCGACCATCCGGCAGGACGTAGCCGGTGACACCGTCACGAGCCCCGAAGACGCGCTCTGCCATCGAATCGAGCTGGTCGAGGTTGATCTCGACATCGAAGTGACCTGCGTTGGCCAGGAGGACGCCGTCCTGCATGACCGCGAAGTCCTCCTCGGTGATGACGTCGCGATTCCCGGTCGTGGTCACGAAGATGTCGCCTTTCTTGGCGGCCTCGGCCATCGGGAGGACCTCGAACCCTTCCATGTGAGCTTCCAGAGCCTGACGGGGGTCGATCTCGGTGACGACCACGTCGGCGTTCATCCCGGCAGCCTTCTTCGCGACGCCCTTGCCACACTGACCGTACCCGCCGACGACGACGGTTTTACCCGCGATGGAGAGATTGGTCGTCAGTTCGATCGCGGTCAGAGAAGCTTCTCCCGTGCCGTGGACGTTGTCGAACAGGCGCTTCATCGGTGTGTCGTTGACAGCGAACATCGGATAGTCGAGCGCGCCGTCCGCGTCCATCGCGCGGAGGCGGTGGACACCCGTTGTGGTCTCCTCACACCCACCGACGATCGAGTCGATGAGTTCAGGATACTCTTCGTGGATCAGGAAAACGAGGTCCGCCCCGTCGTCGATCGTGATCGTCGGGTCGTGGTCGATCACGGCGTGCATCGCGTCGTAATAGGCCTCGTCGTCGACACCGCGTCTGGCGTAGGAGGTGATGTTTTCGTTCGCGTTCAGTGCTGCGGAGACATCGTCGTGGGTCGAGAGGGGATTGCAGCCCGTGATCGCAATCTCTGCGCCACCAGCCGCAAGTGCCTCGGTCAAGACGGCTGTCGTGGCCTCAACGTGCATCGCCATCGCGATCGTCTCGCCTTCGAGAGGTTTCTCGGCCTCGAACTCCTCGCGGAGGTGCTCGACGATCGACATGTGCTGTCGGGCCCAGTCGATCTTCTTACGCCCCTTCTGGACGGCTGTTTCGATGTCGTCGAGTCGCTCGGCAATCGGCTGCTCGGTCATACTGGTGCCAACGGCTAGGGGGAGGAAAACCCTGCCGAAGCCGGCCGAGTGACTCGTCACGACGACGATATCGCTGGCGAGTCGGTGAGAACAGAGGTAAAGCTGCGCTTTCTATCGGCCTTTCGCGTGTGCCGGTGGGCCGCGCTGCTGGTCGTCCCCTCCGTCTTCAGCAACCTCATCGCCACCCGGGCCGTGGTCTTCGGGCGGGCCAGCGTCTTCAGGCGGCCCCTGGGTCTTGTTCTCTGGCGGGCCGGCGTGAGCGGGCGGCCCCTGAGTCTTGTTCTCGGGCGGACCAGCGTGAGCGGGCGGCCCCTGAGTCTTGTTCTCTGGCGGACCAGCGTGAGCGGGCGCGTTACCTGGGTTGAACGTCGTCACGAACGTGGCGACGGCGTGTCCCATCGGCCCGGAGACGTTCTCGTCCTGCACCATGTGGACGAACGAACTGACGTACAGCCCGAACGGATTACCGTCGTCGACCGTCACGTTGCTGTAGTCGACAGTGCCGTTGTCGAAGGTGACGTTCACATCGACGTCCGTCGTCACGTTCTCAGTCTCGTTCTCGACGACCGGCTCCGCGAGCAGATCAGCAGTCGTCGATGCCGTGAGGTTGCCCGACGAGGCGTCGACCGAGATGGTCAGGTTTTCCGCGGGCGCGGACAACTCGACGACACCTTCGTCGTCAGTCGTGTAGTTGCCCGCCTCCTCGTAGGTCGTGTTCGTCGCGTTGACCGTCTCGACGACGACCGATGCGTCGGAGACGGTCGTGTTGTTCTGTGTCACCGAGACGGTGACGTCGTCCCCGTCCTGGGAAACCGATACGTTCAGTCCGTCAGCCGCTGCCGCCGGGCCCACAATCGAGAGGGCCAGTACGGCGACCATGGCCAACGCCACTATCTTGCTCGTGCGCATCTCGTTCGAGACACAGTGTGATACACCCATAAACCCGGATTCTCGTTCAGCAGTGTTCATCCCTGCTCTACGGCCGATAGTACCGCCACAGATTCGTTTGTACCGTTCAAAAAAAGTGCTGAGCGTTTAATCCACAACCCAGGAACGACGCACACGGCCCGTCCATGTCGTCACGTTTTTCAATCTCGACAGGTCCTGACTACATAGTCAGTATGTCTGTCGCGAGTTGCAGTCTGCGGGACAGCAGTGGTGATACCTGTGGCCACTGACGAGTCCGAACCGTCAGTAAATCTCACTGACGGACCGCTTCTGAAGCCGCTCATCTTGCTCACGCTGCCGATTGTCGCCTCGCAGCTGATGCAGGTGACATACAATATCGCAGACACGTACTGGGTTGGGCGGCTTGGACAGAGCGCAGTGACGGCGCTGTCGCTATCGCTGCCGTTCGTCTTCTTGATGATCAGTCTGGGGGGCGGGCTGACCGTCGCTGGAACGGTATTAGTGTCACAGAACACGGGCGCGGGCCGAACCGACCGGGTCAGTCACGTCGCTGGCCAGACGATCGCGTTCGTCTCGCTCGTCTCAATCGCGTTGGCTGGGCTCGGATTCCTGCTTGCACCATACCTGTTGCCGTTGATCGGTGGGGAGGCAGATCCCGAAGCCATCAGACTAGCCGTCAACTACACGCGGATCATCTTCGTCGGCGTCGTCTTCATGTTCGGTTTTTTCATCTTTCAGGCGCTGCTGCGCGGGTACGGCGATACAGTGACGCCGATGTACCTGATGGGCGCGAGTGTCGTCCTGAACGTCCTGCTCGATCCGTTTCTGATCTTCGGGTTCCGGGACAATCTGTTGTTCGAGTGGGCCACCAAACTCCCCGTCGGAATCGACTTCCTCGCGCTGCAGGCGGACCTCTATGGGGCGACCGGGTTCGCCGGATTCGGCGTCGAGGGCGCGGCGATCGCGACGGTCGCCTCCCGTGGGGTCGCGGCGATGATCGGCCTCTGGCTTCTGTTTTCGGGCCGGCTCGGGCTGACACTCTCGCTATCGGATCTGCGTCTCGAACTGGAGACAGTTCGAAAGATCGTCGACATCGGCGTCCCGACCGCGGCCGAGCAGGGCGCGAACTCGCTGGCCTATACCGTGATG
>Ga0207718_101127_pt1 | contig 15804 bp, 16 predicted proteins | sample A23M2SouthBayCA_FD_187749 | JGI IMG/M metagenome (GOLD analysis project Ga0207718, IMG submission 187749) | Aerobic enrichment media microbial communities from Eden Landing Ponds, California, USA - A23 M2 (SPAdes) | ecosystem: Environmental > Aquatic > Marine > Unclassified | place: Emeryville... | reverse complement strand
TGCACGACGTTGACGCCGCCAGCGATGGCAGCCCGGACGATCTCGCGGGTGTCTCGCCCCTTCGAGTGGCGCTGCTGGGTGACGAGGTAGACGTTCCAGCCGGTCATTGGCGGTGGTTCTGCGGGACGGAAGGAGGGTCTTGCGGTCAGCGTCTTCCTGTTTCACTGCCCCTCTCGAACCCACGCCGCGATCTGCTGGCTGTAGGTGTCGTACACGTCGAGGCCGGTCTGGAGCGTCTCGTACACTTCTTCGCTGTCGATGTGTCCGTATTCGTGTGCGAGGACGTTTCTGAACCCAATCGCACTGACCAGCGTCGTCATCGTCTCCTCATCGATCACATCTTCCTGAGACAGCACCCGGACCGCGCCTTTGGTGGTACTACCGTCGTGGCCAAACTCCTGGGTCGCGACGTGCTGTGCGAGATCCGCACACGCCTGAATCGCGTTTTCGAACATTCGCTCGACGGCCCGCTGTTCGGTCGTGCTCTGGAGAAATTCGCTCCGTGAAAGTGTCTCCCGCTTCGTGGTCAGCTCGCCGTGGTACTGCTCGATCTGTTCGAGTTTGATCGCGACGACGCGTTCGTCAACCACGCAGCCCCTCCTCGGCAATCCGGTCGATCACCGCACGCTGGCGGCGGCGCAACTCCTCGTGCTCGTCCTCGAACTGCGCCTCGACGGCCGTCTTGAACTGCTCGAAAGCGTCTCTATCGCCGCAGACGAACCGGCCGTCGACTGCATCGTGTGCGACGTCGAGCGGGAGCGCCTCGATGTCCGAGACGTCGACGAACGGTGCGTCGTCCCGCTGGAGATTGCCCGAGAGAAAACACCGTCTCTCGAAGCGGTCGTGGTCCGATAGTTCGTCCGCAAATTTGATCGCAAGATCGAGGTCGGAGTCACGATTCGGGTTCCCCGTGATCTGCGAGCCGAATGCCACCACGAACTCGACAGCCGAGTCGGCACAGACCGACTCCGAGAGGGCGGCGAGTTGCTCCGACGCTCGATCTCCCATGTTCGAATCGACGGCACATTTTCACAAAAGGATTCCGCCCTCCCGGATGACGGTTTTGTCATAGACGATTTCGTGGTGTCTCGCCCCCCCTCGAGCGTGACGGCCAGCGGAAGCGTCCAGTCGTGTGGTTCGAGGAACTGCAGATCAACCACCCCTTCGAACGCAACGCCAGCGATGCCGCGACGTCCCGCACTAATCGGCGCTAGATCCGGCCGCCGCTCATCCGCGAACTGCTCGACCCGCTATCCTCACCGCCCAGCGCCGAGAAGTCCATGTCCTCGAAGAACTCCGGCGCGGTGTTCTCGGTCGCGTAGACGTACAGTGCGGTCTTTGCGATTCCAGTGAGGGACTTGCCGATCAGCAGGCCGAAGATGATCCCGGTGAAGCCGATGGCGATTGCCGCGAGGATGCCGGCCGTCCCGGGGACGACGAGGAACGTCACGGCCCCGAGGAGGACGCCGACGAGCACGAGCAGAAAGGTGACGATGTTGATCGCGCCCATCGCGCCGATGGACTCGCCCCAGGTGTTCTTGAACGTCCGCGCGCTCTCTGTGAACATCCCCGAGATAGACTCGTCCTCGAAGACGATCACCGGGACGATGAAGTAGGTCATCACCGACCAGGCGACGGCGAACAGCCCCGCCAGAATGCGGGCGAGGAGGTTGTCCTGTGACTCGATGGCCTGGATGATGACGCCGATGATCGCCGCGATGACCGACCACGCCAGCAGCGGCCACTTGTGGTCCCAGGCGGCCCGCATCGCCCCGCCGACGGTCGGCGTCTCGCCGTGGAAGGCCTCCCGTGTCGCGGCGACCAGCGCCGCCGCGAAGAAGGAGGCGATGAACGTCTCGATCACGTAGGCGACGAACAGCGCGCCGTACAGGACCGGCCCTGGGCTCTCGTAGAAACCCCCGACGAACAGCCCGCCGAACAGCGTGGCCATGAACGCGATGCCTGCGATTCCCCCGAGCAACGGCAGGATCAGGAGGTTCGGATGCGCCCGCAGGACGCGCCCGCTCCGGCGAGCCATGCCGAACCCGATCTTCAGCCGTCTGAATATCCCGAACATCTCTATCGGGCGTTCGCCAGCAGGGGCCTTCAAAGTATCCGATACCCGACCAGTGGTCTTTTCGGCGGCGCCGGCCCAAGCCCGGGCCATGGCACCGCTCGCGCTCGAGACCGTAATCGTGCTCGCGACGATCGGCGGGCTCTGGCTCGGCGCGCGGTTGCTCGTCGACGGCGCGTCCGCGCTGGCCGCCCGGCTCGGCGTCAGCCGGCTCGTGATCGGGTTGACCGTCGTCGCTTTCGGTACGTCGATGCCCGAATTTGCGGTGACGACCGAGGCCGCCCTCGCCGGGCGCGGGGACATCGCCGTCGGTAACGTCGTCGGCTCGAACGTGTTCAACCTCGGGTTCGTTCTCGGGATAACGGCGCTGCTCGGGACGCTCGATCGGACGCGGCGGCTGGTCCACCGCGACGGATTCGTTCTCGTGCTCGCCTCGATCGCCCTTCTCGTCGTCCTCTGGGACGGCCAGCTCTCGCGGCTCGAAGGCGGCGTGTTCATGGCCGGATTGGTCGCGTACCTGCTCGTGCTCGTCCGTAGCGGCGCGATCGCGACTGTCGCCGAGCCCGCCGACCCCACGAATCCGGCCGTCGACGCCGCCCGACTGGCCGGCGGGCTCGTGTTCGTCGTCGTCAGTGCCCGACTGTTGATCGACAGCGCCTCGACCATCGCGGCCGCGGCGGGAATCTCCGAGTGGGCGATCGGGGTCACGGTCGTCGCCGCCGGGACGTCGACGCCGGAACTGGTGACGGCGCTCGTGGCCGCGCGACGCGGCCAGTCGGGGCTGTCGGTCGGGAGTCTCCTCGGCAGCGACCTGTTCAACGTCCTCGGCGTCCTCGGGCTGGCGGGCTTGCTACAGCCGCTCGCCGTCTCCTCGGAGGCGACCTGGAGCGTGGTCTGGTTGCTCGGGACCGTCCTGCTGGTCGTCGCGCTGCTGTGGACTGGCCGGCAGTTGACCCGGCTGGAGGGGGCGGCGTTGCTCGTCCTCGCCGGGATCCGCTGGGCGATCAATCTCGTCTGAGATCGATCTCGAATCGCCGACCCGTCAGCGTTTCGGGGTCGAGTTCGTACAGCTCGACGTCCTCGTCTTCGCCCCAGGCCTCCAGGAGCGGCCGCTTCGAGCCGCCGTACTGGTAGATCTCTTCGACCGAGAGTTCGTCCCGGAAGAGCCTCGTCAGCGTGCCGTCGGCGACCACGCTGGTGTAGCCCCCGTCGCGTTGCTCGGTCACGACCAGCCGGGCCGGCGTCGTCGCGCCGAGAAAGCGCTGCTTCTCGCTGTCGTCGTTGCTCACCAGCTGGAAGTAAAACCGGTGCTCGACCCCGTCGTATCCATAGGAGACGGGGATCGCGTAGGGGTCGTCACCGCGGGCCAGCGCGAGCACGCCCTCTTCGTTCCGTCCGAGCACCTCGTCGCGTTCGTCGTCGCTGAGGTCGCTGTACTGTCGAGTGCCCATGCCGGGTCGAGAACGGCGAGCGAGGAATAGTTATGCTCGCTACGCGCGTTGCTCATACTACCAGCTGTAAGTCAATAACGAATCTCGGCACCCCGGGGTGCCGAGTATCTTCAAATAGTTACAGCCGGCAGTATCAGTCGAACCGGATCAGCGGCTTGATGATGTCGTCTCGCTTGTCGTCCATCATCTCGAAGGCCGTCTCGATCTCGTCGAAGGAGAACTCGTGAGTCGTCATCTTCCTCGGGTCGACCTTGCCAGCCTGGAGCAGGCGCAGGAGACGGCTGATCCGGACGCGGCCGCCGGGACAGAGGTCGTTGACGATCGAGATCTCGGACATCCCGACGCCCCACTCCTCGCGGGGGATGTGCCGGAACTCGCCCTCGCCGTGGTAGCCGACGTTCGAGACTGTCCCGCCGGGTTTGGTGACCTTGATACAGTTCTGGAGCGTCTCGTCGGCCCCGAGCGCCTCGATGGCGGCGTCGACGCCCCTGTCGTTCGTGAGGTCCATGATCTGTGCGACCGGGTCCCCGTCCTGGAAGTCGACGATGTCTGTCGCGCCGTACACCCGGGCCAGCTCTTTGCGGTTCTCACGGGTCTCGACGGCGATGATCTGGCCGGCTCCCTGGAGGGCGGCCCCCTTCGTGGCCATCAGCCCGACCGGGCCCTGCGCGAAGATTGCGACTGTGCCGCCCATCGGGATGTCGGCGTTCTCCGCGCCGGCGAAGCCCGTCGAGAGCATGTCGGCCGTGTAGACGGCCTGGTGGTCGGTGACGCCTTTCGGGATGGGCGCGAGGTTGCCGTCGGCGTCGTTGACGTGGACGTACTCGGCGAACGTCCCGTCCTTGACGTTGGCGAACTTCCAGCCGCCGAGCGCGCCGTTCGATTGAGAGGGATGGCCCTCCTGGGCGGCCTCTGCGTTCCAGTCGGGTGTGATCGCACCGACCGCGACCCGGTCGCCCGCCATGAAGTCCTCGACTTCCGATCCCACTTCGTCGACGATCCCGACGACCTCGTGGCCGAGCGTGAGGTTGTCCCGGTCGCCGATCGCACCGTGGACGGTGTGGCAATCCGACGTACAGATCAACCCGACTGTTGGTTTGAGGATGGCGTCCATCGGTCCCGGCTCTGGCCGCTCTTTCTCGACGATCGCCGTCTCCCCGATCCCTTGCATGACGAAAGCTTTCATTTGGTCTACACCACTACTAGCTTCGCCGGGAACTATGATAAAAGAATACCCAGAATAGCTCTGGCTGGGAAATGGTGGTCGGCTCGCGGACGGGGTACGACACTGGGGCAGGCGCAGGCCCGTAGTTTCATATCCTAGCCCGGAGACGGCCGGAACCATGAGACAGGTTCGACCGGCCCGAGTTGGGAGGAGTCGATAGTGGCGGTCGCCGACCAGTTCGTCGAGGTGTTCGGCAGCGATCCGCTGATACACGGCCTCGTCGGCGGGCTGTTCATCGCGTCGCTGAATCTGCTCGGTGCGTCGCTGGTACTCGTCTGGAAGGATCCCAGCGAGCGCATGCTGGACGCCGCACTCGGGTTCGCCGCGGGCGTGATGATGGCCGCGGCGTTCACGAGCCTCATCATCCCCGGGATCGAGTTGACCCCCGAGGCCGTCGGGTGGGCGACGGGATTCCTCCAGCCCGTGCCCGTCCTCGCTGGCGTCCTCCTCGGGGCGCTCGCGCTCGACCGCGGTGACGTGATCGTCCCGCACGCCCACTACCTGCTGACGGGTCGGAAACGCTCTGACGCCGCCAACCCCGGCGATTCGGTTCCGTCGGTCGACGATCCGCGGGTCGCCTCGGTCGTGCTGTTCATCCTCGCGATCACGCTGCACAACATGCCCGAGGGCCTCGCGGTCGGCGTCGGCTTCGGGGCCGCCGGCGGAGAAACGGCGGGCGTCGGCGAGGCGCTCGCGCTCATGCTCGCCATCGGCATCCAGAACGTCCCCGAGGGACTCGCGGTGTCCGTCGCGGCGATCAACGCCGGCTTCGATCGGAAGATGTACGCGCTGTTCGCTGGCGTCCGGGCCGGCGTCGTCGAGATCCCGCTGGCCGTGGCGGGCGCGGTGGCCGTCGTGATCTTCGAGCCACTGCTGCCGTGGGCGATGGGCTTTGCCGCGGGCGCGATGATCTTCGTCATCAGCGACGAGATCGTCCCCGAGACCCACACCCGCGGCCACGAACGCGTCGCGACGCTCGGGCTCATGCTCGGGGTCGTTGTCATGCTGTATCTAGATATCGCACTGGCCGGGTGATCGCGATGCTGGCGAGGATCAGGTCCCGTTGTCCAGTCCGACGTGTGCCTCGATCTCTTCCAGGCGCTCGCGCAACTGTTCGTTCTCGGCCTCCAATTCGTCGATCCGCTCTTCCTTCCGCTTGAGCCGCTCCGAGAGGCCCTGGATGGCGGCGAAGGCCAACCCGTCGGCGTTTATGGAGTTGATGTGCTCGTCGCTATCACCCAGGTCGGCCTCGAAGGCCTCGTGGAAGTCCTCGGCCATCGGCCCGACGTGGGTCACGCCTGCACCCTCGCCGTCCTCGTCTTCGTACTCCCAGGTGCAGACGTCCATCTCTTCGACACCGGAGAGTGCGGCGTCGGGTTCGAAGGGGCTGACGTTGGTCTTGACCGCTCGCGAAGAGGAGATCGACCAGCCCGTCGACCCCGAAGAGATGTAGGTCACTTTGCTCGACCCCGTGGCGAACCGAACCCCACCGTAGGCGCGAGCGCTGAACGTATTTGCACCGGTGGGATCGGAGGTACCGACCTGACCGGAAGAACTGAAATTCGTGGCACCCTGGTCATCGGCCCAGACGAATGCGCCATCGTCGACGGCCTGAGCGCGGTAGCCGGCGGCGAAACTGACCTTCCCGGTCGCCTTGTTTCCTCTCCCACCGGGGATCGTCGCGCGGTCGCCATCGGCGATGTTGAAGTACCCACCGCCAACGGCTGCCTGGAGTGCACCAGACTTGATTTCGTTGTCGAAGCCGCCAGCGACCACCGACTGTGTCCCGGATGCGATGTTCTCGACCCCCCCGACGACGACGGCCTGGGTCTCCTGGACCTGGTTTTTCTCCCCGCCGGCGACCGTCCCTTTCGCGGCAGTCACACTGTTGCTCGTCCCGCCGCTGACGGTCGCGTGCTGGGCACTGGCGGTGTTAGCCTCTCCACCGCCGACAGTCGTGCGAGCGGCCGAGGCCGTGTTGTCCTGGCCGCCACCGACGACGGCGTAGATGGCATTGGAGGTACTGTCGTCCATCCCAGCCTGGTTGTTCCCGCCGCCGCCCACTGTACCGTAGTCGTCGTAGACCGCGTTGCCCGTCGCGTCGGTGCCGTCGGTGCTGCCGCCGCCGGCGATCGTCGCGTGGCTCGCCATCACGTCGTTGTACTGGCCACCACCGACGACCGACCACTCGCCAAAGGCGAGGTTCGAATCGCCGCCGCTAACTGTCGCGTTTTTGCCGCTGCCCTCGTTGTTCTGTCCGCCGCCAACCGTCGCGTACTGTGCATAGGCTCTGTTGGAATCACCGCCGCCGACAGTCGCAGCGGTCAGCGTGGCCTCGTTGCCGAAGCCCCCGCCGATCGTCGATTTCTCTCCCCTCGCTGCGTTCCCCCCGCCGCCTGCGACGGTGGCTCGGCCCCTCTCTGCGGAATTGCTACCGCCCCCACCGATCGTCGCCTCGGTGGCCATCGAATGTATACTGTTATTGGACCCACCTGCGATGGTCGCGGCGTATCCGCTCGCCTGGTTCTTATCCCCGCCAGCGACTGTCGAAGCTTCACCGGCCGCCACGTTATTGTAGCCCCCACCAATCGTCGCGTACTCCGATGTGGTCGGATCGTCGTCGTTCGGCGATCCAGCGACGTTTCGCTGGCCGCCTGCGATCGTGTTGTAGTTATCGTACACTTCATTGGTGAACGCGACGGCTCCGTCGTCCCACCCGCCGCCACCGATCGTCGCGCCAACCACGGCGTCCGCGACGTGGTTACTCGCGTGCCCAAGGATCACGTTCTGTCCTTCCTTGGTTGATGTCGTCCCCGCCTGCACCCTGAAGTCGGTCTCGTCGGTGTCGAGGATCCCCGCCAGCCGCATATCGTCTGGCGTCGCCAGCCCGTACCCACTGCTACTGTTCGGCACTGCCCCCTGCACGCCGATGGGCGTCCCGCTCCCGGCGTCGTTCCGTCCCAGCACGCCGGCGCCCTGGTAGTCGGTGAACTGCCCCAGAACCTTGTAGTTCGAGACGACCGCCATCGTCGCCAGCGACTCAGTCGCCTCGGTCGAATCCACGTTCTCTGAATCGGGTGCCTCTGACATTGTAAAGCTCCTCGACCGCCCGTCGCTGGGTGCCGAATGACACTAAATGATGTTTTCTACCCAATAAAAATCCGGGAAGGGTCGAAAATAGCTGGTTCTGTCCCTCATAGCCGGTAATTCGCCGCCCACCCGGTGGTTGCAGCCCTAATCGTCCGCCGAGGCAGGTCGCGGGTTCCCACTGGCCAGTTGCTCGACGGCCGCTTCGAGGTCGTCCAGTCGGTCCTCTAACTGTTCGATTGTCTCCTCTTTCCGAGCGAGCTCGGCCCGCAGTTGCTCGACGTTCTCGTCGTCGCTTCCGGCCGTCGACGCCCGACCCACGAACGCTTCGACTGTCCTGGAGCCGCTGTCGGTCGCCGCGACCGATTCGAGCGCCCGGCCGACGACCGGCGCGTCGGCAGCACTGGGATCCGCGCCCGAGGCGGACTCGGCACGACCGTCGCCGGCAGCCACCAGGAGATTGCCGGCATCGACAGCGCCTGCCACCTTCACCGGAACCTGGCCCAGCAAGGCCACGCATTCGTGGTCGTCGGGTGACCCTTCGCCCGCGTCCGGGTTCTTGCCCGTGATCGCGGCGTCCCGGGTGACGACCAGAGCCGCCTCCGCACCGTCTGCGTCGGCGACGAGTTCACCTGACTCTAGGCCGAGGACTGTCCCCGCCTCGGTGTCGGTCTCGGGATCGGCGAGCGGGAAGTACTCCGCGAAGTCACCAGCGGCGGTGTCCAGTTTGATGCCGCCGCTGCTGCCCTCGATCGCGCCGATCGGCCCCGTACTGTCGAGAAACGTGAGGAAATTATTTCCTTCCGCAGGCCCGCTGATGTTCGGCATCTCCAGTGCCATGACGTGATTGAAGCCGTCGCTCGGCTCCGTGTTGCTGATCGCAGCGACGTGGTCCGTGAGAGTGTTCGCCCCGCCACTGACGGTCGCCGAGGCAGTCAGGCGACCGAGGGCCTCGACCGCCGGGACATCGTCCGGTGCGTCCCCTTGGACGGCTGCGTGGGCCGACGACGTGTCGACCACGCCCTCGACGGCGACACCGGTCGCACTGGAGTTTGTCAGTTTTGCCTTGAGACCCCGTGCACCGGGATCGGTCGAATTGCAATCAGCGCGGACACCGAAATTGAACCCCGACCCGGAGGAGGCGATTCCGTACACGCCGTTGCGGGTTTGGCCGGTAGTCTCGGCGCGGATGCCGTGGGTGTCGGTCCCGAGGGCTTTGATCCCGGCAGCCTGGAAATCGTCCGACTGCGTCTCCCCGTAGACCCCGTATGTCTGCCCGCTGTTCTCGGTCGCACGCCCACGGACACCGGCCGCGTCTGTACCCGACGACACCGTGACGCCGTCGACGCCGTAATTCTGACCGGTCCCGTTCTCGGCCTCGCCGTACACACCCGCCGTACCAGTGCCCGAGCCCCGGGCCCGGCCCTCGACACCGTAGCCGGCGCCACTCGGGTTGTTGATGTTCGACGAGCGCGCCCAGACGGCGGCCCGGCCTGCGTCGAGAGTCGTGAACTGAGCACCCCGGCTGTCCGACGACTGACAGACAATCCCAATCCCGGTTTCCGCCAGTCCGAAGAACGCGTCACCGCCCGTGGTCGTCGAGTAGACGCCTCGGCCCTCCGCGGCGTCGGCACGGACTGCTGCAGCGGCCGTGGCGTCAGACTGTGTCGTCCCGTAGACGCCGTAGGTCTGGCCGCTCCCCTGGGTGGCTTCACCTCGAACGCCGGCGGCGTCAGTCACCGACGACTGCGTGGTCCCCTCGACACCGTAGGCCAGGGTACCGGTATCGGTCGCGGCGCCCCGCACACCGGTGCCGCCACTCCGCGACTCGCCGTAGACGCCGTCCCCGTCGCCGACCGCCAATCCCCGGACGCCGTCGGCCGATCCGTTGGCGTCTGTCGTCCCACCGTTGATGCCCGCAGCACGATTGTCGGCGGACGCGGTGACGCCGTTGACGCCGTAGGTCACCCCGTTTCCCTGCGTGGCCTCGCCGTAGATGCCCGCCGAGCCCGCGCCGGTGGCCTGCGTGCGCGCCTCGACGCCGTATCCCTCGTCACTTACGTTGGTTCCGGCCAGGTTCTGCACGAACACACCGGAGGCATCGCCGTTGTTCGTGTACAGCGCCGCGCCGAAGGACTGCTCGGACCGCGCGTACATCCCCCGCCCGGAGTTGGACGTCCCCTTGAGCCCATCGCCGTCCGTGGAAGATCCGTACACGCCGCTGCCGTTCAACGCGTCTCCTCGCACGCCCGCAGAGTTGCCGACGTCCGATTCGACGATACCCTCGACGCCGTGGGCAGCGCCAGTCGGGGCTGTATTGTATCCCAGCACACCAGTGCCATCCGGCGCATCCTGTTTGCCACGTGTCTTGTAGTTCGACGACGGCGACGCCGTCGCAGATGTGTCGTTCTTCTCGGTCGAGTCGGGAGTGTTCGTCTCGTCTGAGTTGGACATCTTCGATCACCTGACGCTTGATAGCACGTAACACAGATCGATTGGCATGTTGAAAAAACCAGTGGTAATCAAACTCAACTGACACCAGTCACAGCTCGTCCGTTCCGGGATTTTTCCGGTCACGACCGGCTCGTTGCTCCCGACCGAGGTGCCACTTCACGGGTTTCCCTGACCGATACGGGGGTCGAAACCCGATCGATGAGACCGAGACAGAGAGCTACTCGACGACCAGCGGATCGATGACCTGCTCCAGCAACGAGTCGTGGACGGTCGCGGCGATGTCCTCGCGGGTGGTCGCGACCTGGTTGACTCGCGCACCTTTGATCGCGGCCATGATGTGTGCCGCCGTCCGGTCGGCGTCGACCTCGCGGAAGACGCCCTGCTCGATCCCGTTGTCGATGATGTCGGTCACGAGGTGTCGAACGTGGTCGTAGTTGTCGGTGAACTGCGCCTGGAACGTCTCGTCGTGGGGTGCGTGTGACTGGACCTCCAGCAGCGCCGTGTGAAACTCCCAGTGGCCGCTGGAGTCGCCGTCGCGGCCGTTCGGTCCGAACAGCATCGCCTCGACGAGCGCCCGCAGTCGCTGTTCCGGATCGCCCTCCTCGCCGATGTCGACCTCCGAGAGAAACTCCGCCAGCAGATACGCCAGCGTCTCGGCCAACAATTCGGCTTTCGTGTCGAAGTGATAGTGAAGCGCTGCCTTGCTCTTCTCGGACTCGTCGGCGATCGACTGCATCGTCAGATCCGCGAAGCCGTGCTTGCACATCGCTTCCCGGGCTGCCTCCAGCAACTCGATCCGCGTCTCGTTCGGCTCCCACTCCGGATCCCCGTTCGCAACGTCCATTCCTGACTGACCAGTTAGTTAATGACAGGGAAGAACCTTCCGGTTGTCCCCGGCTGGAACCGTTGCGTTAACCCCTTTCGGGGCCGTATTCATCGATATGTCTTCGACTCCATCGTTCGATCCCGATCAGCCGCCGGAGCGACCCGTCGATCTGGCCGACAGCGAGGCGCTCGATTCGCTGGTCGAGACGTATCCGCGCGTGCTCGTCGAGTTCTATACAGATGGCTGTGGGATCTGTGCCTCGATGGAGCCCATCCTCGGCGGGCTCGCCCGGTCGGGTGTCGTCGTCGGAACGATCAATCCCCGGAACGATCCGCCGCTGATCGACCAGTTCGACATCGCGAGCGTCCCGACGTTCGTGCTGTTCGTCGACGGCGAGCCGGTCGACCGCCTCTCGGACGGGTTCGTCCCGAGCGAGGAGTTACAGGATTTCGCGACCACGTGATATGTCTCAGCCGCGTCGCCACAGCAGCAGGATCGAGAGCCCCGAGACGGTCGCCACTGCGGCGACGTGGCCCGAGACGAGCACGAGCAACAGCGGCTGCGCTCCGAGAAACGGCAGGAGGACGACCTGTACGGCGGCGAAGCCGATCGTGACCAGATCGACTTCGATCAGTGCCGCTCGGGTGTCGGGATCGAACTGGTCGGCAAACAACACCGACCGCCACAGCCCGACGAGACTGGCCCACCAGCCGGTTCCGATGCGATAGCAGACGTCCCAGAGTACCAGCAGCATGAAGTACACCGACAGCAGCGACGGCTCGGGACCGAGCAACCGCTGGATCAGCGGCTCGCCCGCCTGACGCGGGTCGGCGACGAACAGGTAGGTCACTAGCCCGACAAAGGAGAGGACGCCGAGGACGATCTCGATCTGGGAGCCAAAGAGGGTGTGCGTGTAGATCTGGGGGACGTCCAGCCGTCGGATTCGCCGGCCGATCGTCAGCATGAGCACGCTCCCGGCCGAGACGACGAGCACGGCCGCCAGCCCCGGCGCGAGCCCCTCCCAGCGGTCGGTCAGCGCTGCGAGCACGACGACGCCCAGCCCGAACAGCCCCAGCTGAATCGCCACCGCCTGCGCCCGTGAGAAGTGGACACCCGGGATCGCGCCCACGATACTCTCGTAGACCCACCGATCTTCGCCCTCGGTCGCTGTCGCCATCGACGGGGTGGTGGTCCCACTGTCGTCAGTCACTCGTCGACCTCCGTCAGTGCTCGCTCGACGGCTTCCTGAAACGGCGTCCGGTCGACGCGGACGTGCTGTTCGATACTGTCGTCGGTGACGATGACGGGGTTCTTGAGACCGAGGATCAGCGGGTGAGAGATCGATCGCGGGATGTCCGTCACGAGATCGACCCAGTACGACGACAGTCGCGGACTCAACACCGGGACTGGGACGATCAGTCGTCGCTTGCCCATCGCCTCGCCCGTGCGGACGAGCATCTCCTTGTAGGTGAGCACTTCCGGACCGCCGATCTCGTAGGTCTCGCCGGCCGTCTCGGGTGCGTCCAGCACCCCCACGAGATACGAGACGACGTCGCTGATCGCGATGGGCTGGCAGTAGGTGTAGACCCACTTCGGGGCGATCATCACGGGGAGCTTGGTGACCAGTTGGCGGACCATCTGGAAGCTGACGCTGCCCGCGCCGACGATGATCGCCGCCCGCAGCGTCGTCAGATCGTACGAACCTCTGGCGAGCAGGGTCTCGACTTCCTGGCGTGACCGCAGGTGTGGCGAGAGGTCGTCGCCAGTCTCGCCCAGTCCGCCGAGGTAGAGCACTCGCTCGACGCCGGCGGCGCTGGCGGCCGCCGAGAAGTTCGTCGCGGCCTCCCGGTCGCGCTCCTCGAAGTCGCCGCCGGTCTGCAGCGAGTGGACCAGATAGTAGGCCGCGTCGACGCCGTCGAAGTCACCGGCCAGCGTCTCGGGTTCGAGGAGGTCTCCCTCGACGACTTCGACGCCTTCGGGTGGTTCGTATCGGCCGGCGTCGCGGGTCATCGCGACGACGTCGTGGCCCGCATCGAGCAGTGCCGGGACGAGGTTGCTCCCGACGAACCCAGTCGCGCCCGTGACGAGTACTCGCATACCCTTGCTGTGGGCCGCCAGCGCAAAAAACCGCGGGGCGTCTGCGGATCGGGGCGGTCAGTTCCCCTCAGCCGCCGGGGAGACGTCGAAGCGCTTGAGAAACTCCTGAACGGCGGCGTCGCTGCCGACGAGGACGAGTCGGTCGTCGGCGTGGAGTTCTCGTTGCGGATCGATCCGCGTGGTCAGGCCCGATTCGTCGTCGATCGCGATCACCCGACACCCCGTCTGCTCGGTGATGCCGGCAGTCGCGAGCGTCTCGCCCGCGAAGGGGGTCGCCGGGACGCGTATCACCCGGATCTGACTCGCAGGTTCGAGGACGTCCTCACCGCGGAGATCCCGAGCGACCATCCGCGCGCTGACCTGCGGCACTGCCAGCACGTAGTCCGCGCCGGCCCGGAACGCCTTCGAGACTGTCGCCATCTCGTTGGCCCGCACCAGTACCTCGATGTCGGGGTTGATCGCCTGTGCCTGAACCGTCGTCAGCAGCGCCTGTGAGTCGTCGGGGACACAGACGAGGAGCATCCCGGCGTCTTCGACTCCGGCCTCGCGGAGGACCTCGCGCTCACCGGCGTCCCCGATGATATCAGCCCCGGTCGATTCGTTGCGGTCGATGGTGACCGTCTCGATCCCTTCCTCGTCGAGCACTCGCTCGGCCGCGCTCCCGACTTCACCCGTGCCCGCAAGAACGACCCTGTCCGGTCGGCCGAATGGGTCGGCCGAGCGGGTAAATTCGCTCAGTTCTTCGAGCGCCTCGTGTTCGCCAGCGACCAGCAAGACGGTGTTCTCTTGGATGACCGAATCGGGGTCGGGCGGCAACTGGAGCTCGCCGTCGATCCAGGCCCCGACGACGTTCGCCCCGGTCCGTTCTCGGATTCCGGACTCGCGGATCCGGACCCCATCCAGCGAGCTCCCGCGTTCGACGGAGACTTCAGTCAGTTCGATGTCCTCGCCGAGTTCGACGGCGTCGCCCAGTTCCGTATCGAACGAGGCGACGACCTTCTCTGCCAGCCGATGGCCCAGGACGCTGTGCGGCGAGAGGACGCTGTCGGCTCCCGTCTCGTAGAGGACGTCTTCGAGACTGCTGTCGTCGGTGAGCGCGATGACGTCGATGTCCGGTCTGACCGAGCGAATCGTCAGAATCGTGTCGACGTTGGCCTCGCCCGCGTCGGTGATGACCGCCCGGGCGCTGTCGATGCTGGCTCGTCGGTACGCCTCGGCGTCCTGTGGCGAGCCGTCGATCGCCGCGTAGCCGTCGTCGGAGAGTCGTCTGGCCTCGTCTTCGTCCGAGGAGATGAGGACGTACTCGATCCCGAGTTCTTCGAGTTCTTCGAGCAGGACCTCCGAGTCCCGGCGGTACTCACAGACGACGACGTGGTCGCGTTTCGGGGTGAGGCGGTTGTCGAGGTTGACGTCCGCGCTGGAGAACAGCGGGATGATGATCAGCCGCAGCGTGAAGAAACCGATCCCGATCCCGGAGATCTGCACCCCAGCGACGTACAGGAACATCAGGGGATGGTTCCAGTAGCCCGAATCCTGGCCGTAACCCGTCGTGGTCATCGTCTGGACGACGAACTCGAAAGAGGCGAAGATCGACTGATCGACGCCTTCGATCCGCGCCATCGCCAGGTTGTACACGCCCGTGTAGGTGAGCACGAGCACGGTCAGTCCGACGAGGTAGTAGACGACGAGTCGGTCCCGGCGAGTGAGGTTCACGTCGCCGACCGATCCCGGGAGTGATACCATGTCGATTGCCAACGGCTTCAAGCCGGGTCGAAAAAAGCGTCCCGGTGCCCGTCGGTCGTCTTCTCGACGGTCAGCGTTGCTCCTGGGCGTTCTGCTTCTGGTGGCTGAGCCGCTCTGCCACGACCGACGGAACGGTCGTCTGACAGATACGACACTGCCACTGCGGGCGTTTCGTCCCGTCGAGCTTTCGCAGGTCTTTCTCGTTGTCCAGCCGTGCCCCGCACCCGTCGCAGGTGTAGGTCGTGCGGGTCATATTCCCGTCTAGCCCTGCCACCACCCTCGGTGTTTCGCTTCTCGCCCTTCGTGAAAGTCTTTACTCACTACCGAAAAAATATATACCAGCACTCCGTACCCCCAGGTATGTCCCTCAGTAGCGAGGCACTGATGGCCTGTCCAGTGTGTGGAAGTAGCGACCGACAGACGACGGGGCGCGAGCGCGTCCCGGGCGGGACGGACTGGCGGTACTTCGAGTGTGCGCGGTGCGGTCACGAGTGGCGTTCGTAGTCGATTCTCCCGTTCCGGGATCGGACCGCACTTTTATAGCTGCGTGGTCGGAACCACCGCATACGAATGTCAACTGGACGCATCAAAGGCAAGGTCGCGATCGTCGGGACGGGCGACGTCGGTGCGACGACGGCGTTCGCACTGATGAACAGCGGCACCGTCTCCGAGATCGCACTCATCGACATCGACCGCGAAAAGGCAGAGGGTGAGGCGATGGACCTCTCTCACGGGGTCGGCTTCGTCAAGCCCGTCGACGTCTACGTCGGCGACTGGGAGGACTGCTGGGACGCCGACGTGGTCGTCATCACCGCGGGCGCGAGCCAGAAGCCCGGCGAGACCCGAC
>Ga0207718_101124_pt1 | contig 15838 bp, 10 predicted proteins | sample A23M2SouthBayCA_FD_187749 | JGI IMG/M metagenome (GOLD analysis project Ga0207718, IMG submission 187749) | Aerobic enrichment media microbial communities from Eden Landing Ponds, California, USA - A23 M2 (SPAdes) | ecosystem: Environmental > Aquatic > Marine > Unclassified | place: Emeryville... | reverse complement strand
CGGGTTTTGAGAGGGGCCACGTTTCCAAATCCGCGACACGGCCAGCGCGGAATTGAGGTCTTCAACTCCGCCTTTAGGGTTGGTTTCTGACCGTTAAAACCACGTATTTTCTCTGTTGTATTAATTGTTTTGGTTACTGTAGTGACGGGCTTCACCCTCGGGGTCAAGCCCCGAGGCACTCGCCCTACTCCGCCTGTAGAAGAGGATTCCTCCGCGGGTCGCATCCGTTTCCCGCTCCGGTACGAGGTTCTTCCCTTCGCTCAGAACCTCGCTACTCCACGTAGGTGTACTTCCGCTCGCCCATTCGGCCCCAGCCGTCAAAGACGAACTCGCCTTCCGGCGTCGTGTAGGCGTCGATATCAGTGGATTCGTCGTGGTTGTGCACGTCGTGGATCTGTTCGTACTGCTCCCAGGAGATGTCGTAGCGCTCGACCAGCTGGTCGTCGATGTTCAGCGCCGCGATCTCATCTTCCCAGCCGGGCTGGACGGTCTCGGCGTGGATCTCCGCCTGAGCACCCGACCCGTACGAACACACGAGGAGCTGCTCGTTATCGAGGTCGATCCCGTTCTCCCGAGCGTGTTTCAGCCCGCCGATCCGGGCGACGTGGACCGAGCCGGTGTACCAGTTGCCCACCTGCGCGGAGACCTCGAGAGTCGGCTCGATCGTCCGCGAGTACCACTCACTGTAAAGGTCGGTTTCGGTCAGCTTGTCCGTGTACTCCTTCAGGGCGTCACGATACGCCTCCTCGTCGTCGAACGCCTCGGGGCGGGGCTGGCGGCCGATCTCCTCGGCCAGTTCCTCCTCGACGTCGGTGTCGCGAGCGACGTGGCGATACCCCAGGGCGGCGGCCTTCCGAACCATCCCCGGGAACGGCGTGTGGAACGGGACGAGTGCGAAGTCGTCCGGGTGGGTCGGCGTCTGCATCTCGAAGTCCTCCAACGCTTCGCGCATCCGCATGAGATAGACCTGCATCGAGCGCTTGCCGTCGACGCTCGGGAACTGCTGATTGGGTTTGAGGAAATCCGTCTCGTCGGCGCTGCCGAAGCCCTGCTCCGGCTCGATCACGGTCAGGTCGGGATCTTCGTCGATGAGCATGGCGACTGCACCCGCGCCCTGCGTGGCCTCGCCGGGGTCGCCACGCTCGTAGAGTGCGGTGTCGGTCGCGATCACCAGCGCCGCGCGGCCGCGATTCTTGCCCGCTGCGATCCAGTTGACGGCGTCGTCGATGCTCTGGGTGCCCGCGATACAGGCGAACTTCCGCTCGCCCTTGTTCGCGTGGTGGAAGTCGCCGTCGTAGACCTGCTCCAGACAGCCGGCGACGTACGTCGAGACCGGCTTGGAGTGGTCGAACGCGCTCTCGGTGGCCACGTCGATCCGGCCGATGTCCTCCGGCGCGAGGCCCTTGCGGTCCATCAGGCGCTTGGCCGCGTTGGCGGCCATCGTCACGATGTCCTCGTAGGCGTCCGGGAACGAGGAAGCGTGCAGTCCGAGCCCCTTCGTGTACTTGGCGGGGTCGTCGTCTTTCTCGTCGGCGAACGTCTCCGCGAGATCGAGCTTGAGTTTGCCGCTCCGGAACTCGGCTGCGTCGATGCCTACGTCTGTCATGTTCACCTCACTCTCCGCGGAACTGGGTTAAGTGTTTGTCGACTACTGTTACGACGATCGTCGAAATTCAGTGGGATTTTTGTCCGACGGGCGTCCCACACCAGTATGGCACAGCGAGTGATTCACGTCGGCTGCGGCGGCTGGGGCGCGATGTGGGTCGGTGAGTTCCTCCCGGCGAACGTCGAAGACGACACGATCGACGTCGTCGCCGCTGTCGATCAGGACCCCGAGGCGCTCGAAAACGCGAACCGCGATCTCGATCTTCCCGACGAGCGCTGTTACACCGACGCCGAGACAGCCTTCGAGAGCCACGACGCCGAGTTCGCGACGCTCGTCGTCCCGCCTGAGGTGCGCAAACCGCTGGTCGAGGCCGCGCTGGCGCACGATCTCGATCTCCTGACGGAGAAACCGATCGCGCCGACGCTCGCCGAGGCTGTCGAGATTGCGGACATTGTCGAGCAAGCGGGTGCGAAGATGGCCGTCACGATGAGCCACCGCTTCGACCGGGACAAGACGACGCTGCGGCGACGCATCCAGCGTGGTGAGTACGGCCCGCTGGACTACCTCGTCTTCCGGTTCACCCAGCGCTATCGCCAGCGCGACGAGTGGGTCGCGGGCCGACCGTACGAGATGGACCACCCACTCCTGGTCGAGGGCGGCGTCCACCATCTCGATCTGCTGGCATCGCTGGCGGGCGCGAAGTGCGAACGCCTCTACGCGCGCACCTGGAATCCCGAATGGAGTGACTTTTCGGGCGATTCCCAGGCGCTCGTGACGATGGAGTTCGAAAACGGCGTTCACGCGACCTACGAAGGCGCGACGACGAACGCCGTCTCGATGAACGGCTGGAACAACGAGTACGTCCGCGCGGAGTGCCGTGACGCCACGTTGGAACTCGACGCCCGGGAGTTGACGGCCTATCCCTACGATCCCGACGCCGAACCACGGCATACCGCCTCCGGGCCGCCCGAGGGCGAGACGATTCCACTGGACGACCGCGAGAAGTGGATGAATTCGTGGTTGATCGAGCAATTTTGCCAGTGGCGAGCGGGTGGCGAACCGATGCCGACGCGGGTCTCGGAGAACCTGCAATCCGTCGCGTTGATCGAGGCCGCGATGCGCTCGAGCGAGCGCGACGAACCCGTGGCGGTTCAGGAGTTACTCGAACACGTCCGGCGGGAGTGAGGACAGTAGATTTATCGGGACGTGTCCAATTGGGTTTCGTGTGCCTTCCGAACACCCCCCACATATCGACCGCCGTGACTTTCTCGGCGGGCTGTCGCTAACGGCAGCAGCCGCGTTCTCGCTGACTGTTCCGGCCCAGGTCGCAGCGCGCGTGACCGACGGCCAGGACGACCCCGTCCAGACTATCTCCTCACCGGACGGATCGATCGAGGTCACGGTCGACGTCGGCGACGGTTCGCTCACCTACAGCGTCACCCACGACGGGACGACCGTCGTCGGCGACTCGGCGCTCGGGTTCGCGTTCCAGAACCAGCCGGCGTTCGGCGACGGCCTGGCCGTCACCGGGAGCGAACGCGCGACGACTGACCAGACCTGGACGCCGGTCTGGGACCAGTACGACGAGATTCGAAATCACCACGAGGAACTGCGGATCGGTCTCGAAGAGTCGAGCGATCCGGGTCGGTCGCTGACCCTCGCGGTCAGGGCCTTCGACGACGGCGCCGCCTTCCGGTACGTCTTCCCCGAAGACAGTGGGTTCGGCGACTTCGTCATCACGGGCGAACGGACGCAGTTCGCCTTCGAGGGCGACCACACGAGCTGGTGGATCCAGAACGACTACAACAGCTACGAGTACTCCTATCGAGAGACGCCGCTGAGCGAACTCGGCTCGGGAACGTCCTACGAGGGCGCGCACACGCCGCTGACGATGCGGACCGAAAACGACCGCTACGTCAGCGTCCACGAGGCCGACCTGCTGGACTACGCGGCGATGGGACTCGAACCGACCGAGACGGCGACCACTCTTGAGTCGGATCTCGCGCCGCTGCCCGACGGGACGAAAGTGACCGCCAGCGCCCCCCACCGCACGCCCTGGCGGACGATTCAGATCGCCGACCGACCGGGCGCGCTGATCGAGTCGAATCTGATCGTCAACTGTAACGAGCCGCTCGATCCCGAGCACTTCCCGCAGGGGACCGACTGGATCGAACCGGCGAAGTTCATCGGTATCTGGTGGCTGATGATCACTGGGCGCGCGAGCTGGCAGTACCGGGGGCCGACCCAGGGCAACCACGCCGCCCAGACCGAACGGATGAAACAGTACATGGACTTCGCCAGCGAGCACGGGATCCGATCGGTGCTGGTCGAGGGCTGGAACCAGGGGTGGGACTCCTACCCCGGCAGCGGCGACACGATGGACTTCGACCAGTCCTACGAGGACTTCGACCTGGAGGGAGTCACGGACTACGGTCAGTCGCTGGATCCGCCGGTCGAGATGACCGCCCACAACGAGACGTCGGGCAACATCTCGCGATACGAGTCGCAACTGGCCGAAGACCCCAACCACTTCGCCGACTACGACGACCTGGGAATCCACTCGATCAAGACCGGCTACGTCGCCGACAACGGGGTCCGAATCGACGGCGAGATTCACAGCCACCACTGCCAGCCCCTGGTCAACCACCACCACCTCGTCTACCGCGAGGCCGCGAAAAACCGACAGATGCTCGAAGTTCACGAGCCGGTCAAGCCGACTGGCGAGCGCCGGCGCTTCCCGAACGTCATGACCAAAGAGGGCGTTCTCGGCCAGGAGTACGACTCCTTCGGGACGAACAGCCCGAGCCACCACGTGACCTTCCCGTTTACCCGGATGCTCGCCGGACCCGTCGAGTACACGCCCGGCATATTCGACATGGACTCGGGCTCGGGCGGCATCGAGACGACGCGAGCCAAACAGCTCGCGATGTACCCGACGTACCTCAGCGGCCTGCACATGGTCGCGGACCTCCCGAGTTCGTACCTCGCCGACCAGCCCGCGACGCTGTCGGTCGGCGGTGTCGGCCAGGCCGAGTTCGCTGAACTCGGTCCCTTCAGTGCCGAGGCCGCCTGGGGTCACGCACAGGGCGAACGCTACGTCCCCGTCGATCGCTCTAGCGGCTCGACCGGCTCGCGACTCACCTGGACGGTCGAGGACGTGCCCGAAGCCGGCGAGTACGACGTTCACGTCCGGTACGCCAACGGGACCGGCAGCGAGGGGACGCTCTCGGTCGTCGCGGGCGACAGCGAGACCCAGGTGACGTTCCCCAAGACCGACCACTGGGACGTCTGGAACAGCGTCTCGACGACGATGGCGCTCGATGCGGGAGACAACACCGTCGGGCTGAAACTCGCTGCCGGCGATTCGGGACGGATCAACGTCGACGCGATCGCAATCAGTCAGCCGGGCGAGTCGATGCCCGAACCGGAGACGGCCCCGATACGGGGCCCGACCGTCGAGGAGTTCCAGTTCGTCGAAGACGTACCGGCAGCGGGCTGGGACGACACGCGCGTCCTCGATTCGGTAATCGGGGAGTACACCGTCACTGCCCGCCGGAAGGACGAGGAGTGGTTCGTCGGCGTCATGACCGGCGACGACGCCCGCGTGCTCGACGTCCCCCTGGAGTTCCTCGACGACGCCCAGTACGTCGCTGAACTCTACGGCGACGGCCCCGACGCGGCCTTCGACACGAACCTCGACGACGTCAGCGTCGAGGCGGCCCTCGTCGACAGGCAAACGACGCTGCTGGCCTCGCTGGTCGGCAGCGGTGGCATGGCCGTCAGACTCCGGCCGGCAGACGCGGACGACCAGGAGACGCTGTCGAGTTACGAGCGACCGACCCAGAACGTGAGCGCGTCGATCGACAGCGAGACGCTCACTAGCCAGCCGTTCGCGACGGTGACCGTCGCAAACGAGGGGACACACGTCGGCGGAACGGAGATCGAACTCCTCGTCGATGGGGAGGTCGTCGAAGCGCTGAACGCACGGGCTGGGCCCGACGAGTCCCGGACGATCTCGCTCGGCCATCGATTCACCGAAGGCGGAACCTACGAGGTCGAGATTCGGACGGGAGAGACGACGATCGCCACCGAGTCCGTGACCGCGATCCGACCCCAGTCGGTCGCCGCGTTCCTCGACGGCTTCGGCGACGACGGCGGCCCCGGCGAGTTCACCTATCCCAGCGGGTCAGCCTACAGGAGCGGTGCGTTCGACCTGCAGTCGTTCGTCGTCACGTCCACGCCCGACCGGGCACGGTTCGCGTTCGAGGTCGCGACCCTCTACGACGCCCGCGAGGCATCTCGTGGCTTCTCGCCACACATGTTCGTGCTGTGGGTCCACGACCCGAGTGCCGACGGCGGGCGGACCAGCGCTCGCGACGACCTCGGCGCGAACGTCGACTTCCAGCGGTCGTGGCACTACCGGGTCGCCGTCAGCGGCTCGACGGCGAGCGTGATCCGGGCGGACGGTTCGACGCTCGTCGAAACTGCCGAGATCGATACGCTCGTCGATATAGAGGGGAACACGGTGACTGTCGCTGTCCCGCGATCGGCCTTCGACGGCGAGATGTCGACGTTCTCGGTCGCAGCGGGCGTCCACGCTGGGGCCGACGGCACGCTCATGGCGGTCGCCGCCGAGGCCAGCGAGTCAGCGTTCGGCGGGGCCGACCCGGTGGAGAACGCACCTCGTCTCAGCGACATCGTCACTCCCTCCGATGTCGAGCAATCCGAGGCACTGAGTTACGGTTCCGACGACCGCGCGTCGCTGCCGTTCGTCCCGCTCGGCGAGGGGGCCGACGACGGCGGTGAGACGACACCGTCCGGGTCGGGCGACGGGCCCGGATTCGGCGTCGTCTCGGGCGCGCTCGGGACGGCCGGCGGACTCGCCTACGGGATCCGGTCGCTGACGAACCAGGATGGCGGACCCGAGGACAGGTCAGACCACTAGGCCCCGGGAAGATCTGACTGTCGCACATCGCGAATCGGGATCGAATTTTGATTCACGGCTTTTGCTGTCGAATCTGTCGGGAAAACCGTGACCTTTTTAAAATCCAACTGTGTGGGCTGTAACCATGAAACGGCGACAGTACCTTGGTAGTATGGCTGGACTCAGTGCGGCTTCGGCACTCGGAATCCAGTCAGTGACGGCAGATTCGTCCTCGACAACGGCCAATCACGTCGGGACGATCCACGACGCGACAGGCGACGACGTCGGTCCGGGTACGTACACCTATCCGAACAACCTCTCGAAGGGTCAGCTCGACGTCGAGCAACTCGACATCGAGGACACCGAAGACAGCTGGGAGTTCACGGCTCACATGGGTCTGGTGAACAACCAGTTCGACAACGAGGCTGGATTCAGCACCCAGGTCATCCAGCTGTACTTCCAGGATCCGAACGCGCCCGAGGACGCCCCCTCCTCGTCGACACCGCGGCCGGGCGTCGTCTCGTCGTTCCAGGAAGGCTATCACTACCGCGCACACATCATGTCCGGCGGCTCGGTTCTGGAGACCCCCAACCAGGACCCGACCGCCGAGGAATACTCGCCGCTTGCGGAGCTGTCGGCGTCGGGAAGCGCCGAGAACGACACGATCAGCTTCTCCATTCCCAAAGAGCACTTCGACTCGGACCTGCGCGAGATGAAGGGCGCGATCATGACGTTCAGCCAGGACGGCTTCGGGACAGCCGGCATCCGTCAGGGATTCGCCCAGGAAGCGGCTGACTGGAGCTTCGGTGGTGCGAAGGCCGACTCGACGGATACCGCCCCCCGAATCCTCGATCTGGTCGGTCCGGACACGGTCGTCAACCAGTCGGGCGCACTGGAGTACAGCGCCGACGAGGCGGCGAGCATCCCGTTGTACGAGTACGACGATCTGATCGACGGTGGGACGATCGACGACCCCGAGGGTGACGACACTGGCCCCGGAACGTACACCTACCCGAACAACCTCTCGAAGGGGCAACTCGACGTCACCGGCGTCGACATCAACACGACGGCCGACGCCTGGGAGTTCACGGCTCACATGGGCCTAGTGAACAACCAGTTCGACAACGAGGCTGGATTCAGCGCCCAGGTCATCCAGCTCTACCTGCAGGATCCGAACGCGCCTGACGACGCGCCGACCTCGGCGACGCCGCGGCCGGGCGTGGTCTCGACGCTGCAGGAAGGCTATCACTACCGCGTGCACATCATGGCCGGCGGCTCCGTCCTGGAAACCCCCGATCAGGACCCGACCGCCGACGAGTACTCGCCCGTTGCCGAGCTGTCGGCGTCGGGTGATACCGAGAACGACACGATCAGCTTCACGCTGCCCAAAGAGCACATCGCCTCGGACTCGCTCAGTGAGCTGAAAGGCGTCATGATGACGTTCAGCCAGGACGGCTTCGGGACAGCCGGCATTCGCCAGGGCTTCGCCCAGGAAGCGGCCGATTGGAGCTTCGGCGGAGCAAAGGCCGACTCCACCGAGACCGCACCGCGGATCCTCGACCTCGTCGGTCCCGAAGACATCGTCGCACAGTCCGAGTCGCTGTCCTACAGCGCCGACGAGCCGGCGAGCATCCCGCTGTTCCCGATCACGTCGCTCGTGACCGGCGAGCAGTCGGTCTCGCTGACGGCGCTCGCACCCCCGGTCGGGGAAGTGTGGGCCGGCCTGGAGGGCCAGCTCGACGCGTCGAGTTCCTCGGACCCGGACGGACAGACGTTGAGTTTCAGCTGGACACAGACCGGTGGTCCGGACGCGCCACTCTCGGATGCTGACACGGCCCAGCCGACGTTCACCGCACCGGAAGTCGACGAGCGGACGACGCTCACCTTCGAGGTCACAGTCACAGATCCGGACGGCAACAGCGCGACGGCGACGACGACGGCGACGGCCGTCCCCCAGTCCGAAAACGACGCGCCGGTCGCCGAAGTGGTGAACGGCGATCGCACAGTCTCACCCGGCGACATCGTCCTGCTGGACGGCACGCCGTCGAGCGACCCCAACGGCGGCACGCTGACGTTCCAGTGGGAACAGACCGGTGGCAGCCCGTCGGTCGAACTCTCCAACGCTGAGACGTCCGGTGCAGGGTTCACTGCGCCCGACGTCGACAGCGAGACGGAGCTGACGTTCACGCTCACCGTCAGCGACGGCCAGGGCAAGAGCGCCTCCACCGAGGTCACGATTACGGTCAGTGGCAGCGGCGGTGGCACGACCGATAGCGGCGACGGCGACGGCGACGGCGACACCGGTTCCGGGTTCGGCCCCGGCTTCGGTGCCATCGGGAGCCTCGTCGGCATCGCAGGCGGTGCGGCCTACGCCGGCAAGCGCCGACTGACCGGCGAGAGCGACGACGAGTAACGCACTCCGACCCCGTCCGACTTCGACGACGATTTTTTGTGGCGACTCGATAGCGAGCCCCAGCCGTGTGTACCGTCGCCCAGTGTCAACCCGCACCGTTTTTAACGGCTGGCGTGTAAGTGGTTCATAACCGAGCAGACGGCCGCCCGGCGTTCGGCGGCCGAGGGATGCGTCGACTTCGACGGTACGCGACGATCCGGTTCGAGGGCGACGGCTGCGGTGGCCCGCCTACCCGAACCGCGCCGGTCCACAGTGGTAGCGAATATCCGGACGACCGGACAGTTCGCAGTGCTGTGACCGAGGCAGTCCCCCGGTCGCCGAGCCGCGTCGGCTGTTCTCGGAGGTAAACTATGGAAATCGAAATCGCTACGATCGGCGGCTACGAGGAAGTCGGCCGCCAGATGACCGCAGTTCGCGCCGGTGACGACGTCGTCGTCTTCGACATGGGGCTGAACCTCTCGAAGGTTCTCATCCACGACAACGTCGAGACCGAGCGCATGCACAGCCTCGACCTGATCGACATGGGCGCTATCCCGGACGACCGCGTGATGAGCGACCTCGAAGGTGACGTGAAGGCCATCGTGCCGACCCACGGCCACCTCGACCACATCGGTGCCATCTCGAAACTGGCCCACCGCTACGACGCGCCGGTCGTCGGCACACCATTCACGATCGAGCTGGTCAAACAGCAGATCAAGGGCGAGGAGAAGTTCGGCGTCCAGAACGATCTCGTGAAGATGAGCGCGGGCGAGACGATGGCCATCGGCGACGAGAACGAACTCGAGTTCGTCAACGTCACCCACTCCATCATCGACGCGATCAACCCGGTCTTGCACACGCCCGAGGGCGCGATCGTCTACGGCCTGGACAAGCGCATGGACCACACGCCCGTCCTTGGCGACCCGATCGACATGGACCGCTTCCGCGAGATCGGTCGCGAGGGCGTGCTGTGTTACATCGAGGACTGTACCAACGCCGGCAAGAAGGGCCGCACGCCCTCCGAGTCGGTCGCGCGACGCCACCTCAAGGACGTCATGTACAGTCTGGAGGACTACGACGGCGGTATCGTCGCCACGACCTTCTCCAGCCACATTGCCCGCGTGAAATCGCTGGTCGAGTTCGCCGACGACATCGGCCGCCAGCCCGTGCTGCTGGGCCGCTCGATGGAGAAGTATTCGGGCACCGCAGAGCGCCTGGACTTCGTGGACTTCCCGGACGACCTGGGGATGTACGGCCACCGCAAGTCCGTCGACCGCACGTTCAAGCGGATCATGAACGAGGGCAAGGAGAACTTCCTGCCGATCGTCACGGGCCACCAGGGCGAGCCGCGCGCGATGCTCACCAGGATGGGGCGCGGCGAGACGCCCTACGAGCTAGACGACGGCGACAAGGTCATCTTCTCGGCACGGGTCATCCCGGAGCCGACCAACGAGGGTCAGCGCTACCAGAGCGAGAAGCTGCTGGGCATGCAGGGTGCTCGTATTTACGACGACATCCACGTCTCGGGCCACCTCAACCGCGAGGGCCACTACGAGATGCTCGACGCCCTCCAGCCGGAGAACGTCATCCCGGCCCACCAGGATATGAAAGGCTTCGCCCCGTACGTCGACCTGGCCGAGAGCATGGGGTACTCGATGGGTGACGATCTGCACGTCACTCGCAACGGCAACCTGATTCAGCTGGTCGAGTGAGACCATGACCGAAGGTGCCGACGTCGACGCCGTGACGCGCGCGATCGCCGAGCGACGTCAGCTCGTCAACGAAGCGATTCCCCAGCAGTTACCGATCAAACGGCCCGAGCGTCTCTACGAGGCCTCGCGATACCTGCTGGACGCTGGCGGGAAGCGACTGCGCCCGACGGTGTTGCTGTTGACTTCGGAAGCGCTGATGGACGTGCCGCCGCTGGAGGAGGACTACCGCGAATTCCCCGCCCCCAACGGGACGATCGACATGATGGTCGCCGCCGTCAGCGTCGAGATCATCCAGTCGTTCACGTTGATCCACGACGACATCATGGACGACGATGACATGCGTCGCGGCGTCCCGGCCGTCCACAACGAGTTCGATCTCTCGACGGCGATTCTCGCGGGCGACACCCTCTACGCGAAGGCCTTCGAGAACATGCTCGAAACGGGCGCGACCGCCGAGCGCTCCGTTCGGGCGCTCTCGGAACTGTCGACCACCTGTACGAAGATCTGTGAGGGCCAGAGTTTCGACATCGACTTCGAGACGCGCGAGGAGGTCACGACCGACGAGTATCTGGAGATGGTCGAACTCAAGACCGCAGTCCTGTACGCGGCAGCGGCCTCAATTCCAGCGATCTTGCTGGGGAAAGACGACGCGGTCGACGCGCTCTATCAGTACGGCCTGAACGTCGGCCGAGCCTTCCAGATCCAGGACGACCTGCTCGATCTGACGACGCCCTCGGAGAAACTGGGCAAGCAGCGCGGGTCGGATCTGGTCGAGAACAAGCAGACGATCATCACACTCCACGCGCGCCAGCAGGGCGTCGACGTCGACAGTCTCGTCCCCGAAGACGACGTCGAGGCCGTCGAGGAGGAGACGATCGAGCAGGCAGTCGCGACCCTCGAAGAAGCCGGGAGCATCGACTTCGCTCGCGACCTCGCCCACGACCTGATCGAAGAGGGCAAAGAGCACCTCCAGGTCCTCCCGGACAACGGGGCTCGTGATCGACTGGCCGACATCGCGGACTTCCTGGTCGAACGCGAGTACTGAGCTGCCAGCCGAAAGCGCCTCTAGCGGGTTTCTCGGAGGGTGATGGGTTTCTCACTCCCTCGATACGACCCGAAGGTCTAGTCCGCCGGCCGGCCGGAGCGTGATCGCTGGGGAGAGATCGAGCGTCGTCTCCGGGACCGTCTCGAAGCGGGCCGACTGGAGCAAGCGAGCGAGGACGAGTCGTGCTTCGAGCAGGGCAAACCGATCGCCGACACAGCGACGCGGGCCGCCACCGAACGGGAAATACGCGAAGGGGCGACGGTCGTCCCGGCCGGTGCGCGCCCAGCGCTCAGGATCGAACGCCAGCGGATTGTCGTAGAACCTGGGATCGCGGTGGATCACCCACTGTGACATCGTGACCGTCGTACCCTCGGGAACGCGATAGCCACCGATCTCGTCGTCTGTGGTCGGCTCTCTGACGATTCCGGGGACCGGCGGGTACAGCCGCATGCTCTCGCGGACGACCCGCTCCAGATACGGCAGGTCGGCGAGATCTGTGACCGTAGGGGGCTGGCCCGCGAGGACGTCTTCGAGTTCGGCCTGGACGCGTCGCCCGACCTCGGGGTGGGTGGCGAGCAGGTAGCTCGTGAACGTCAGCGACTGGGCGGTGGTCTCGTGGCCGGCCAGCAGTAGTGTCAGGACCTGGTCGCGGATCGTCTCGGCGTCCATCTCGGTCCTGAGAAGCATCGAGACGACGTCGCCGGCGTCCTCACCGTCCCGGCGTTCGGCGATGATATCCGTGACGACCCGATCGAGGGTCTCGCGAGCGCTGCGGTACTGTCTGTTGTCGCTGATGGGAAGCCACTCGGGGATGTCGACGGGGCGGCCGGTCTGCCGACGGAAGTGCTCCATGACGGTTCCGAGCGCGTCACCGACGTCGGTTTCGGCGTCGCGGATGTCGACCCCGAACAGCGCGTCGGCGACGATCTCCAGGGTGAGCGCCATCATGTCTTCGTGGACGTTCGGTACTTCGGGGGTGTCCCAGCGGTCGAGCAGGCGGTCGCTGAAATCGACCATCGTCTCGCCGTAACCGGCGATCCGATCGGGGTGGAAGGCTGGCTCGATCTGGTGGCGCTGCTCGCGCCAGGTCTCGCCCTCGGCGTTCAGGAGTCCCGTCCCGAGCAGCTCCAGTCGATTCTGGAAGAACTCGCCTTTGACGTACTGTTCGTTGTTTTCGACGAGGACGTGCCGCACGTGATCCGGATGGAAGAGCGCGTAGAAGTCCTGGCCGCGTGCGAAATCGATCTTCACGACGTCGCCGTACTCCCTCGCGGACTCGGTCATGAACGAGAGTCGGTTGCTCGCGAGTTGGCGGGTGTTGCCGATCAACGGGAGACCCGACGGCCCCGGGGGGACCTGCTCGGACACTGGAGGGTCGTCGTTCATAGTGCTGGATCGATGGCTCACTCCTTGAACGTTGGCCCCCCGATTGGAGGGCGCTGCTCGATCACTACTTCACCCGGCAGGGGTCGTTCGAACGGGGAGCGTCTGCTCTCGAAGCGTCGCGTATCTCGACGGCGAGACTCCCGTCGAGCGTGGTGGGATCGACGCCGGTGTCCAGGCCGACCTCGCCGCTGGTCGCCAAGCTGGCTGGAGCGCACGAGGTCCGTCTTCGCGCTCTTCCGGGACGGTGGCCCGCAGTGGCCGTCAGCTACAACACGTTCGCGACCGTCCTCGGAGCACGATGACTGTCCGTAGGGTCGCCCGCGTCCGAGCGGCCCTGAGCGACTGGCTCCCGACCAGGCGGAGCGACTGGCGACTCATGGGCCGGACGATCCGGCTCGTGCTCTCGCGCGTGAGGTATGCGCTCTTCGCGGTCGTGGCCGCTGCAGTCGCGCTGATGGTGTTCTCGCTCACGCAGAATTTCTGGTTTCTCGTGGACGTGCTGGGCTTCGAGTTTCTCTCCCTGGAAGACAAGCTCTACGTCGTCCTCGATCAGTACCCGCTCGTGGGGACGCAGTTCGATCTGTTCCAGAGTCTCCTGTTGTACACCGTAGCGATCCTGACGGGCGCGAACCTGACGCTGGCGGTGTATCACGTCCGCGAGCACGGCCTGAATCTGAAGACTGGCGGCGCGGGGACGCTCGGAACGGTCTTCGCGATTCTCGGGGTCGGGTGTGCGGCCTGTGGCTCGGCGGTGCTCGTCGGCCTGCTGTCGCTCTTTGGAGCCTCCTCGACGCTGTTGTTGTTGCCCATGGAGGGCCTGGAGTTGCTGGTGGTCGCGCTGGTGTTGCTCGTGCTCTCGATCTACTGGCTCGCCGAGGGGATGCGCGGCGACCAGATTCACGGCTGCCCCGTCTAGCAATTCGTGGGTGTGTTGTCGCTCTTTGCTCGGCAGAACTCACTGCCACAGGATTCGACGACCCAAGAACGCTCGCATCACGCTCGCTAGGAAACGACAGAACCGCTGTGGTCAACAACTCAGGAAAGCCCTCACCACGTCTTCGCGCGGCCGCCGGCCGCGCGAATGGTCCGAGAGAGCTTCCTCTCTCGCTACTCGCGGTCGCTGAGCAAGATATCTTCGCTCACTTCGTTCGCTCAGATAGAGCTTGCTCAGGCGACTCACTTTCAGCGCGACCGCGGGTTCGCCCTTTCAGTCCTCCAGGGCCGCGACCGCAACCGCAGTATCGTAGCCCCACTCCTCCCCGGCCGCGCGCAGTCCTGCGCGCGGCACGCTTCCTGACCGCTCCGCGGTGGCCGGGAGCGAGTGCCACGACAATAGTCGTGGTCGAAGCGACCCGGGGAAGGGCAGGCCTGCTGTGCGGTACCTGGTGGATCGAAAGGGCGAGTCGAGGGCGTTCCCTGCCTGTTGTTTGCGGTGCAGCCACTATTTCCTGGCCAGCGAGTCGATGGCAGTCCTGCGTCGAGCGCAGCACCAATATCAGAATCACAATCGCCTAGCCCCCAGAGCCAAGAGCGTCCCGCCAGAAGTCACGAGTAATGCCAACGCCGTCAGACACGTTCATCGAGAACAGAGACCGCATTCAGCCCAACCAGACCAACAACTACGACACGGCTCACGGGGGGATCGTGATGAAGTTCATGGACGAGGTCGGCGCGATGTCGGCGATGCGCTTCTCGGGCGAGCAGTGCGTCACCGCGGCCGTCGACGCGCTGGATTTCAAGCGGCCGATCCCCCGCGGTGACATCGCAGTCGTCACAGCCTGGGTGTTCGACGAGGGCGAGACGAGCGTCAAAGTGCGGCTGACGGCCGAACGCGAGAACCCACTGACCGGCGAGTGCGAGCGCACCAGCGAGTCGGTGTTCACTTTCGTCGCGATCGACGAGGACGGCCGCCCGGTCACGGTTCCCGATCTCGAAATCGAGAGCGAGCGAGACGAACAACTCCGCGACCGCGGACTGGACGCTCAGAACTAATTCAGCCGCCAGGACATGTCACGCCGGGGGCGTCGTAGGTCGTCTCGGTGGCCGTGCTGGTGTCTTCGATCACGACGGTCTCGCCGAGGAGGACACTGTTGTCGTAGGACGCTTGCACGTCGACGAGTTTGAGCGTGCTCTGGTCACAGCCCGGTGAGAACACGAGATAGATGTCGTTGGTCGGCTCGCTTCCGCCGGCGGTGGGGACGACCTGATCGCCCTGGATCTCGTAGGCATCCGCGCCAGCGTCCGGCGGGGCCTCGGCGTCGTAGTCGGCGTTGTCCGCGAGGACGATCACCCACGTCGGGCCGTCGAGCCCTTCCAGCGAGCGGTCGTAGCGCTGGACGTAGTGCCAGCCGTTCGTCACCGAGATCGGGCCCTCGCCGTCGGCCGTGCCCTCGCCCTGCGGGTCGATGTACAGCGAGAACTCGTAGCTCGGGTCGAACAGCGACACTGCGCGGTCTTCGACGATCACCGAGGCGAACGGGACGCTCGTCCCCGGCAGCGAGCAGGCCGTGGCCGTCTCGACCTCGTGGCTGGCGATCAGATACGACCGGCCGCTCTGCTCACGCGAGCGGATCGTGAGTTCGTTGCCGGGGAACAGACATCGGAGCCGGCGCTGTTCGGACAGTCCATCGCCGCGCCAGGAGTAGACGCGCTGGCCATCGATCAGCAGATCGAATCGGGTGTCGTCTTCCATGTACGTCGGTGTCACCGCGAGCACACCGCTGGCGCTCCGGTCGAACTGGAACGATGCCTCCGGACGCGGTGACGGCTCCTC
>Ga0207718_101123_pt1 | contig 15857 bp, 17 predicted proteins | sample A23M2SouthBayCA_FD_187749 | JGI IMG/M metagenome (GOLD analysis project Ga0207718, IMG submission 187749) | Aerobic enrichment media microbial communities from Eden Landing Ponds, California, USA - A23 M2 (SPAdes) | ecosystem: Environmental > Aquatic > Marine > Unclassified | place: Emeryville... | reverse complement strand
AAAGCCCCCGACTGCAGTACGACAGGGTGCGCCCGGGTGGCTTAGCTGGACATAGCGCCGCACTCATAGGGTTACCGTGCGCGGCAGCTTGCATGCGCCCCCGAGGCTCGTCAGCCTCGAACCTGGGTCATGCGGAGATCGAGGGTTCGGAGCCCTCCCCGGGCATATCTCGTTGCGTCACGAACGACGGTGAGTGACGACGCCGGGATTTCCGGGGAAAGGCGGAGAACCCGCAGGTCCTGGGCGAGCGCCAGTGAGCGCAGGGCAGGAAAATCTCCGATTGTCCGTGGTTCGGAACTCCTCGGGTATTCTACCAGATCTCGTCGTGCCCAGCGGCCACGTTCTCACCCCGCGATCGTTGCCCCGGCCAGAAACGCGAGCGACGCGACGAGGACGCCGACCCCGAGGAGCGCGTAGTTCCCGTGGGCGCTCGTCGCGAACTGCACCTCGAAGGCGTAGGTCACCTCGCTGAGTGGGGCGAACGGGCGGACGCCGGGGGGCGTCAGGGCGTCGGCGACGATGTGGATGGCGACGGCGAACGCCCCGAGTACGAACCCGACCGCGAAGACCACGAGTGGGCCCAGTCCGAGAACGACGGGGCCGACGACGGCGGCGACCGCTCCCGTGAAGACGCCGAAGACGAGTGCGAACCAGACGGTGTGTGTCGGTCCGCGGCGGTCGAGCCAGTCGAGCCGACGGTCGTAGTCGGGGACCATCGTGGTGCCCACGACGAGCGCGCCGCCACAGAGCGCCAGCAACTCGAAGCCGAGTGCGGCGACGACGCCGCCGACTGGCGCGTACGCGAGCATCGCCGCGCCGTGGTGACCGGGTCGATACATCCGACTCGTCGTTTCTGCTCCAGCGAGAGAAACGTATCGACTGCAGTGACGACGAAGAGACGACAGCGGAAACTGTGACCGATGGACGAGAACGCAGTTAGGCGCCGCCGGGGAACTCCTGGAACATCGCCTCGAAGTCCTCCGTCTCACCGAGTTCCGCGACGGTATCGTCGGCTTCCTGGCGGAGTTGTTCGACTCGCTCGTCGAGACGTTCGTACTCCTCGTTGTTGCGCAACTCGACGGGGTCTTTCTGGGCCTCCAGGGTCGCTTTCTTCGCCGAGAGGGCGAAGAAATCCTGCATCTGTTCGTCGTAACTCTCGCGGGTGCGCATTCGCTCGACTGCGTCGCGCAACTCCTCCAACATGACTGGTTTGGTCAGGTAGTCGTCGAACCCCATGTCGACGATGTCGAAATCCGGATCGACGGCTGTCACCATGACTACCCGACAGTCGAGGTCGCGCTCGCGTATCCGCTCGAGGACCTCGTCCCCGGTCATCTCCGGCATCTGCCTGTCGAGTAACACGACGTCGACCTCCTCGTCGGCATGGTCCAGAGCCTCCCCCGCCCCGTAGGCGGTCCGAACAGCGTAGCTCTCCTCCAGCCAGGCCGAGTAGAGGTCTGCGATGTCCCGCTCGTCGTCGACGACGAGTACTGTGGCCTCGTCGGTGTGGCTTGTCGCCGAGCTCATCGTTTGCCCCGTGATGCGTTGGTCACCGGTTACTGGATATCGGGGGAAAGGCGTCTTAAATCCACCTGGTGTATTATCACCCGTGAAAATAGCGTGTGATCCAGTCGCGTGGACTACCGGTAGACAGACCCTATTCGGTGGAGATTAGCGTCTCGACGTCCAAGCAGGTATCCATGAGTGGAGCGGATCGGGATCCGAACGTGATACGGTCAGTCGCGGTCACGGCCGACGACGTCGTCGCCGCGGTCGAGAGTCGCTACCAGCGCGACGAGCGGGTCGTCCTGCGAGTCACGCCGCCGTTCAGCGGCCGGATGCGAGCTCGGCTCCACGTCGCGGGGTCGGCCGACGATTCGGCGGACAGCACAGAGACGAACGCGGTCCACCTCGATCCGACGTCCCTGCTCGACGCGTCGGCACCCGACTATCCCCGACCGGCCGAGACGGAAGACGAACTCCGCGCCGACCCCGACGTCGAGTACACCGTCGACCGTCACCACGAGCGCCACCGCCACGCGCTAGAGCGCTGGCGCGACCGACTCGGCGACCACCTCGTCGACGAGGTCGCTGTCGAAACCCTGGAGGGGACGGTCAGTGTCGAGGTCGCTGTCCTGGGGTGAACTGCCCCGGGGTCGCGCCCCGTGACATCCGCCTCGTGTCGCCCGTGAACGGACCCCCCGACCACCAGTGCCCAGCAATCACGCCGCGGCCGCGTCTGACGGAAGTCTGACAGAGCGTCTGCACGCGCCGCCCAAACCGGGCCAGAGAGACTCCCGAACGAAGGGCGACGTGGATTTTCGATAACCAGTCGAGAGGGGGCGATAAAACATCTGCGGCCCTCTACAGCCGTTGTGAAAGGTCGAGGGTCGAGTTCCACGGCGCGTGAAACGTGGTGAAATGACGCCAACCCTCTGGCGGATATAAGGGACCGGCAGTGTATGGATGGGGTAGAAGGTGTCCCCGCATGGCAGCGCGACTAACTGACCTCACGACCACGGTATCGCAGTCGGAGACGGCCCTCGGGAGCGTCCGGGAAACCGTCGTGACGCCGGTCACGGCGGCAGCGTTCTGGAGCGCGGTCGCCCTCCCGTTCCTCCACCTCCCGCTCCTCCTGCTGACAGGCCTCTCGAACGAAAGCACGGCGACGGCGTTTCTCGCCCTCCTCGGACTGAACGTCGTCGCCCTCCTCGTCGGTCACCCGTATTACCGGGACTGACGGCGCCCGCGACCGCCCCCTCGATCGACTCTGGCTTCGCGGATTCTCGCAACCACTACCAGCTGGTAGTGTTCGACACTCGGTCGAGTGTCCGGCGTTTACTGGCCGGTCCGTGGTCGACCAGTCCCCGGTCGGCCGGTCGTCGGTCAGCCGATCACCGTCGGCCGATCGTTGGTCAGTCGATGGCCAGACACCCGATCGTCGGCCAGTCGATCACCGGTCGGTCGACTCCCCGTCCCTGCCGGTGAGCGCGTCCGTCAGTCGCGGGAGTTCCTGCCGGATGGCCCGTCGCTTGATCAGGACGAAGCCGGCGAATATCAGGACGAAGCCCACGCCCGTCCAGACGTCGACGACTTCTTCGAGGAAGAGATAGCCGGTGAGGGCGGCGAACAGCGGCGCCACGTAGGAGACGAGGTTGATCTCGATCGGCCCGAGGCGTTCGAGGAGCACGAAGTAGACGAGAAAGCCCACAGCGCTGGCACCGAGCGCGAGGTAGCCAAGCGCCAGCAGCCCTCGGGTCGACCACGTGATCGCCGCGAACGATTCGCCGAGTCCGAGACTGACCGCGTGCATGAGCAGGGCTCCCCCGACCATCGACCACGCCTCCATCGTCTCGTGTTCGAGGTCCGAACCGAGTCGCGTCGTCAGGACGCTCCCGAGGGCGAAAGACAGCGCCGCCAGGAAGACGAGCAGGTTCGCGACGACGTCGGTCGCGAGCAGGTCCGACGTGCTCGGACTGGCGACGGCCGCCACTCCCGCGAGACCGAGGAGTGCGCCGACGATACCGGCGGCCGACAGACGCTCCTCGGGGAGGAGTACGCGGGCGAACAGCGTCGTCAGCACCGGTGAGAGGCTGACGACGACCGCTGCCGCGGCGCTGGTCGTCCCCTGCTCGCCGACGAACAGGAAGGCGTGATAGCCGGCGATCAGAAAGACCGCGCCGACGCCGACGGTCGTCCACTGCTGGCGGGTGGCCGGAATCCATCGGTCGGCCCGGAGGACCGCGTAGGCCAGCATGACGACGCCGGCGATATCGTAGCGCAACGCGGCGAAGAGAACGGGCGGGAACTCGGAGAGCCCGGCCTTGATCGCCACGAACGCCGACCCCCAGACGGCGGCGAGTCCGAGGAAGAGACCCAGGTTCCGGTAGCGAGACACGTCCGAACGTCGGCGTGGCCGCGCCTGAACCTTTCGTCTGCGAGCCAGCAGACTCATCCCGGAAGAGCGTGCGGTCGCAGGGTTCGCGCCGGCCCATATATTTAAATTCGGGGACCTCGAAGCGGGGATATGGCCGCTTACGGCCGGCCGACGTTGCGTGACCTGTTCGACGAGGCACCGACGCCCCACATCGCCCACCCGCCGCGGACACACCACCGAGACTTCTATCTCGCCACAGACGGCTCCTACAGATCCCCGCGTGGCGCCGACGGTGGACCCAACGGTGGACTCGGCGTCGTGATCGAGACACGAGACGGCGAGCGCGTCGCGCGCCTCTCGGTCCCCAACAGTACACCCGACAACAACGTCGCCGAGTATCGGGCGCTCCACCTCGGGCTCGACGTGCTCGCCGCACGCGCTCCCGAGAACGCCCGCGTCGGCGTCCTCATCGACCACGACGACCTCGCCGGGAACGTCAACGCCGCCGTGATCGCGGGGCGTGACGCCGGCTTCGAACCCACACACCGGGTGTCAGTCCCCCACGACACCGGTCTCCACTGGCGCGGTATCGAAGCCCGCATCCGTGATTTCGCCGAACTCCGCGCCGCGCGCATCCGCAGCGGGCACAACCCCGCCCATCCCCTCGCCAACGCCCCCGACGAGTACGCTCACGTCAACGACGAACCCGACCGCTGTGTCCTGCCCGAGGACCCCGTGTCGGGCGACGACCGCTATCCGCCGCCCTCCCGGGCCGACCGCGGGAGCGCGAGTGACTGAGCGGGCTAGTCCGGAAGCTGTTCGACCAGCGAGAGCAGCCGCCGCGCGTCCTGCTTTCGTTTCTGCCGGAGCGTCTCGCTGTAGGAAGGCGCATCGAGTCCGTCCAGCGCCGTGAACGCCCGGTCGAACCCCCGGATCTCTTCGACCAGCGCCTCGCCCTCCTCGACGGAGACGTCGCCGTCGTCGAGACGCTGTATCCGTGCCAGCCGCTCGCGTTTGAGTTGTCGTTTCACCTCGTCGACGCGGTCTCGCTGGTCCTCGGAGAGTCCCTCGACGCGCTTGCACTCGAAGACGAACTCCCGGAGGTCGATCTCGGTGCCCTGGACGGTGACCGTCCCGGGGAGGTCCGTGCCGATCGTCCCGGAGTTGCGCCGCGCCCTGTCCAGCAGTCGCTTGCGTTCGTACTCGTCCATGGTATGGGTGGTCGCTGTCGGTTCGTTCCCGATGTCTCTGCCGTCCTGTTCGCACGTCGACAGTACGGTCGGTCGGCAGGTAAGCGTTCGGAGCAGGCGATTACTCCAAGTATTCTGACAGGCACTCACCGTTTTGTTCCGGCCGGTCCGACACGCCGGACATGGGTGGTGAGTCGGACCCACTGAAGACGTTCGACCGCGTGAGCAACCCGCTCCGACTGGCGGTCCTCCGGACGCTGGCGCGGGCGTTCAGCGAGTCGCCGATCGATCCGTGCCTGCGCTACAGCGACCTCCGCGAGGCAGTCGGGGTCCCCGACAAGGGCAACTTCAACTACCACCTCGACCGGCTGGACGGCCTCGTGAGGAAAGAGTCGGAGGGCTACGTGATCACGAGCGTCGGACTGACGGTCGTCTCGACAGTGGCCTCGGGGGCGCTCGACCCGGACTGGTCGTGGGGGCCCCGCGAGGTGCCCGGGGAGTGTTTCTTCTGTGGCGACACACTCACACTCCGGCACGAGGACGGGCACCTCCTGCTGTCCTGCGATACCGACGAACACGGTCTGGTGTTCTCGGTGCCGCCGAGTCTCGTCGACGACCACCCCGACGAGGCGGTGCTGGAGCGGGTAGCGCACGTCCTCTACCAGCAAGCCACAGCGGTCAAACGCGGCGTCTGTCCCGAGTGCAAGGGGGCGGTGACGGCGGAGGTGATCCCCGAGCTCAGGCCCGGCGGGGACTACTTTTTCCACGGCGACTGCCACAACTGCGGGTTCCAGCACGGCTTTCCCGTGGGTGCGGCCGCGCTCTCACACCCCGAGGTGCTGGCCACCTGTGCCGAGGCGAACGTGGACCCTCGGACCACGCCGTTCTGGACGCTCCCGTGGTGTCACGTCGGCCACGAAGCAGTGGTCTCCGAGGATCCCTTTCGGGTTACGGTAGAGGTAAACACCGACGACGAGGCACTGTCCGTCACGCTGGACCGGTCGGGAACCGTCGTGTCTACAGAAGAGTCGTCACCCGCCTGAGACCCGACCGGACGCGTCACGCCGAGTGGTTCTGGACCGCGGCTACGAACCGTTCGCACGCGTCGACGAACGCCGCTCGATTCTCGTCATCGACGACGACACCGAGCGGGAACTTGCCGGTCGAGCCCTGGTCGGGAAGCTCGGACCGGTCGGGGACACCGTCGTGGTCCAGAGCGGCGATGTCGTCGTACCAGGAGGCGACCAGGTCCGCCGGCCAGGACCGGTCTTCCTGATTGAAGTTCGGCATCCAGATCTCGACGTGGCCGCCGGTGTTCGCCGAGAAGAGTGTCCGACTCCCCTCGAGTGCCTCCCACTCGGGCTGAAGGGAGACGTTCGCGGACCCGCCGTAGTCTACCTCGTCCGCATGCTCGTGTGCGAACTCGTGGAGGTCCCGGAGCGCTTCGGCCTCCGCCGTGTCGAGGTTACCGTCGCGTTGCTTGTCGCTGACGTCGGCCAGGAAGTCGTCGCTGTCGTGGTCCGGTCGCGTCGTACTGGTCGGTTCGTCGGTGTGACCGTAGAGTCGGGGAACGTACGCCTCCCGGTCCCCGTCGGAGTACTGCGTCACCTCGACCGCGAAGGCTTCGGCCGGGTCCAGTTGTTCGCTCAGAAACTCGACGACTGTCCGGAGTTCCGGCGGGACTTCGTCGGCCACGAACACCAGCCTGACGTGACCGCTCCGGAGGTTCGCTTCGGCCTGTTCCCAGAACTGGGCCGGTTGCAGGTCTTCGTCACCGGTCAGTTCCGCGAGGACCGTCTCCGGCGTCCGGTCCCGTGTCGTCTGACTCTCTTCGAACCGCGACCGGAGGTCCGACTCGTCCCAGTACGAGGAAGCGTGAGCGACGTAATCGAGCATCTGCCCGACGACTTCCCGACGGATCCTGGTGTCTGCGCCCCGTTTGACCTCGACGATCGTCGGGATCGCGTCCTGGTCGACGAAGAGGTGGTCGGCGGACCACCGTTGGGAACCACCCTCCTTGTCCGGGACCGCCGCTTCCCGGGCGACGAGCGCCCATCGGCGCGGACTCTCCGGGTCCATCTGCTCGCCCGCAAGCAGTCGCGGATACGAGGCCAGATCGCCCTGGAGGGCGTCCTCTCTGTCGACGCTCTCCTCGGTGAGTTCTACCAGTCCGTCCTCCCCGAGCAGGTAGATGCCGCCAGCGTGTTCCATGACGGTTGGATCCGCTAACTCGCGGTATATCGAGGTACCGGCCCAGCTATCGGGAACGATACTGACCGAGCCCGACTGCGTTCACAATCGGACCACGACGGTGGAAAACAGTCCGGTGCTCGTGACCCCTCACCGGGGTTGTGGTCTGGCGGCCGAAACCGACAGGTTCCTCACTCTTCCTGTTGCTGTGCGTCGACCACCGCGACGCCCGCCAGGTTGACGATATCCTTCACTTCGTCGCCGCGCTGGAGGACGTGGACCGGCTTGTCCATCCCGACGAGCATCGGGCCGATGGCCTCGGCGCCGCCCAGACGCTGGAGGAGCTTGTAGCCGATGTTGCCCGCTTCGAGGTTCGGGAAGACGAGCACGTTCGCCGGGTCTTCGAGGTCGGCGAAGTCGTACGTGCCGTTCAGGATATCCTCGACGAGTGCGGTGTCGGCCTGCATCTCGCCGTCGACCGGGAAGTCGACCTCGGGGTCTCCGTGGAGGTCGGCGACCGCGTCGCGCAGTTTCGCGGTGCCCTCGTTCTCGACGCTCCCGAAGTTCGAATACGAGAGCAGCGCCGCGCGCGGTTCGACGTTGAAATCACGCGCCAGGTTGGCGGTGTGTTTGGTGACCTCCGAGAGGACGTCCGCCCCCGGGTCGAGGTTGACGGTCGCGTCGGCACAGAAGAGGACGCGATTGCGGAAAGTGAGCATATAGACGCCCGCGGCATACTCGGCGTCGGGCGCCGTACCGATGACTTCCAGGGGCGGGCGCAGCGCCGAGGGGTAGTGGTGGGTCAGCCCCGTCAGCATCGCGTCGGCGTCGTCCTGTTCGACCATGACGCTGGCGAGGTAGTTGGTGTCGTTCTCGACGAGTTCGGAGGCCTCGCTACGGGTGATGCCCTTGCGCCGCCGGATCTCGTGGAGGCGTTCGGCGTACTCCTCGTAGTCGCCGTTCTCCGGGTCGACGATCTCCGGGTCGAACTCCAGGCCGAGTCGTTTCGTCGTCTGCTCGATCTCCTCGGACTCGCCGATGAGGACCGGGTTGGCGATGCCCTGTTCCTGGATCTGGAAGGCCGCGCGGATCATCTTCTCGTCGGTCCCTTCCGCCAGCGCGAGGCGCTTGGGGTCGTTTTTCGCCTTGTTCAGCACGACGCGCATCATCTCGCGCGATTTCCCGAGGCGGGCTTCCAGGCGCTCGACGTAGGCGTCGGTGTCCAGTTCCTTGCGCGCCGCACCCGACTCGATCGCGGCCTTGGCGACGGCCGGTGCGACCTGGAAGAGCACGCGCGGGTCGACGGGTTTCGGGATGATGTACTCGGGGCCGTACTGGAGCGGCTGGTCGCCGTAGGCCTTGACGACCTCGTCGGGGACGTCCTGGCGAGCCAGTTCGGCCAGCGCCTCGGCGGCGGCGAGTTTCATGTCCTCGTTGATGTCGGTGGCGCGCACGTCCAGTGCACCGCGGAAGATGAAGGGGAACCCGAGGACGTTGTTGACCTGGTTGGGGTAATCGGAGCGACCGGTCCCCATGATGACCGTATCCTCGCGGGCGGCCTTGGCGGCCTCGTAGTCGATCTCGGGGTCGGGGTTGGCCATCGCGAAGATGATCGGGTTCTCGTTCATCGACCGGACCATCTCCTGGTCGACGATACCACCGACCGAGAGGCCGACGAACACGTCTGCGTCGTCCATCGCGTCGGCCAGGTCCCCCTCGGGAACGTCCCGGGCGAACTCCTGTTTGTACTCGTTGACCTCGCCCGCCGCAGCGCGCTCCTCAGTGATGATCCCCGAGGAGTCACACATCAGGATGTTCTCCTTTTTCGCGCCCAGGGAGACGTAGAATCGGGCGGTCGCGATGGCACTCGCCCCCGCTCCGGAGAAGACGATCCGCATGTCCTCCAGGGACTTGCCCGAGAGGTCGGCGGCGTTGATCAGGGCAGCACCGGAGATGATCGCGGTGCCGTGCTGGTCGTCGTGGAAGACGGGGACGTCCATGCGCTCGCGGAGTTCCGACTCCATCGTGAAACACTCCGGCGCGCTGATGTCCTCCAGGTTGATGCCGCCGAAGGTCGGTTCCATCGCCGCGACGGCGTCGATGAACGCGTCGGTGTCGTGTTCGTCGAGTTCGATGTCGAAGACGTCGATGTCCGCGAACCGCTTGAACAGGACGCCCTTGCCCTCCATCACGGGTTTGGACGCCTGGGCGCCGATGTCCCCCAGTCCCAGCACGGCAGTTCCGTTGGAGACGACGCCGACCATGTTGGCCTTCGTCGTGTACTCGTAGGCGTCGTCGGGGTTCTCGTGGATACGGCGGCAGGGCGCCGCGACCCCCGGAGAGTAGGCCAGTTGCAGGTCCCGCTGGGTGTTCGTCGGTTTGGTCGTCGAGATCTCTATCTTGCCTGGCGGTTCCGTCCGGTGATACTCCAGTGCGTCCTCGTCGAGTCCCATACCGAGACGGCGACCGGAACGGAAAAAAAGGTTCGCGTTCAGTCAAACGACGACACCAGGTTCGCCGTTCGACGAACCGGCGACTCGAACGGAGGGACCGGTCGTAAATGAGCGGTAAACGCCTTTCGGCGAACATTTTCGGCGTATTCGCAGGATCCGGGAAGAATCCCGGGACTAAATACGAACCACACCTAACGGCCGTCCATGGACCTCCGACTTCGCCATCTCGCGGGCGTCACGACGGGGTTGACGTTCGTGCTCATCCTGCTCGGGTTGCACACGGGGTCGACCGGCGGCGGGCTGACGTGTGGGACCCGGTGGCCGCTGTGTAACGGCTGGCTCGGCCTGTTTCCCGCAAACTGGGCGAGCTTTTTCGAGTGGTTCCATCGCCTGGTCGCGATGGTCGTCGGCTTTCTCCTGCTGGGCTGGCTCTGGGGCGTCTGGCGCTGGCAGGACGACCGCCGGATCCGCTACAGCGTGACCGCCGCGATCGCCGTCCTCCCGGCCCAGATCGTCCTCGGCGGCATGACCACGACCGCCAACGGGCTGTTCCCCTGGGGATTCCACCCCACGGTCATGACCGCTCACTTCACGACCGCGACGGTCATCTTCTCGTTGCTCGTCTACGCGACGGCGCGGACGTTCGGCGCACCGGACGCCGACCGGGTCCGACAGGTTGCCGGTGCCGGCGTCGCGCTGGTCGCCCTCCACGCCCTCTTCGAGTTCGTCGACGTGTTCGCCTACGAACCGACCAACCAGGCGGCCTACTACGCGGCGTCGTTCGCGCTGCTCGCCGCGCTCGTCGCCCTGTTGACCTGGAGCGAGTCGGCCGTCAACCCCGCACGGCTCCTGCGTTTCCGCGCGATCGCCGGTGCCGGCGCGCTCGTCTGTTACGGCGACATGGTGTTGAGTCGGCGACTGTGGGGCGTTCCGGCCGTCGTCGGCGAGGCGACAACGCTCCTCCTCGCCGTGCTCGTCGTCGCGCTCGCGTTCGTCGCCAGCCGGACCGTCACCGGGACGAACAACCTCCGGACACAGCGCGCCGACTAGTCGACCGATCCATCCCCCGGTGCCGACCCCGCGCCACAACCTATTTACTGTCGGAGAATCGACACCCGGACGTGGCCCTCAACCCCGTCACGTACGTCCTCCTCGCCAGTCTGGTCGCCCTCCCGGCGATCGCAGTCGTCCAGTACTGGCGCGACCGGCTGTATCGCTGGCGACTCGCACTGGTGGCGTCCAACTGGCTGATCGTCGTGTCGACTGTCCTGCCACAACTGACCGACGACGGACTGCTTCCGGGGTCCGGGCTCTGGCCGGCGCTTTCCGTCGTGTTCGCGCTCGCAGGGATGGTCGGACTGGCCCTCACTGTGTGGTTCTGGCGACAGCGCGAGCGACCGTCCCGCGGTCCGGTCGGCGCCTGACCGCGCCGACCGGTCACATGAAATCCGAGAGGCCCGACTGCTGGTCGTCCTCGGCCGCCTCGTCTTCCTCTTCGACCGACTCGTCGTCCACCACGTCCTCGCCCTCCGTCCCCGCATCGCTCGCACTCCCGTCGAGCGACGCCTGAGCGCCCGAGTCGTCGCCGGTCTCGTCCGCGTCACCACCTGCTGTTTCGGCGTCCGCTTCGTCACCGTCGGCCCCAGCGCCGTCGTCCGCGTCCCCGCTACTGCTCCCGCCCTCGAACGCCCCACCGCCGTGTTCGACGGCGAGTTCCTCGCGTAACGCCTGGGCGTCTTCGACGATCGACTGGACCTTGTTGGTGTCCTCGCCGCTGCCGGTGACGAAGGAAACGTGCTTTTCCTCGAGGTCGTAGCGGGCGGCCATCGCTACCGTCAGATCGCGGTTCTTGCAGTGGTGGGTCATGACCGCGAGGTGGGGCATGATCTCCCGTCGTGCCGTGGCCATGCTGACGCCGTTTTCCTCCGCGACCTGGCGAGCGACGTAGTCACGGGTGTTTCGGGTCCCGCTCGTGCGCCCGAGTTTCGACCAGTAACTCGGCGGGCCGTAGCGGGTCCACCCGCCCTTGGGTTTCCGGCGGGCGGCCGCGACGCCGGCAGTCATGTTGTCTCCCGCGTAGCGCCAGAAGGTGTAGTTCTGTGTCTCCCGGACGCGACCGAGCCAGCGGTCGGCGTTCGCCAGGAACTCGTAGGCGACGGCCAGCTCCTCGCCCTCGTAGTCTTTGGGCATGTTGTCCTCGATCCAGTTGATGAGGTCGTCCGGCGTCTCGTCGACGTCGTAGGACGCTTCCAGGGCCTCCTGGGCGCCCGCCTCCTTGATCACGGTGTCGAGATAGTCGAAGACGCCCTTCGTCCGGTCGCGCTCGCCGGTCACGACGTCGTCGGCCGCGATGGCGTCTCGGCCCTCCGCCAGGGCCTGGAGGTCTTTCACCGCGCCCCGGAGGTCCCCCGAGTTCATCTCGGCGATCCGCTGGAGCGCCTCGCTCTCGAACTCGATGCCTTCCTGGCGACAGAGGTCCCGGAGGACGGGCACGATAGAGCGCTTGCCGACGTCCCGGAACTCGATGTCCTCGCAGGCGTTCCGGAGGCCGTTGGACATGTCGTAGAACTCGTTTGCGATCAGCACCATCGGCTGACTGGCCTCCTTGACGAGCGAGGTGATGGCACGGGTCCCGCCGCGGTCGACGTTGCCGTGGAGGTTGTCGGCCTCGTCCAAGATGACGAGTCGCCGGCCGCTCCCGCCGGCCGTCAGGGTCCCCGATTTCGCCGCCTCACCGGCGACGCGCTCGATGACGTCTTTGGTGCGCGAGTCGGAGGCGTTGAGTTCGATCGTCGGCCAGCCCATGTCGCTGGCGAGTGCGTGGGCCGACGAGGTCTTGCCCACCCCGGGCGACCCGTGGAGGATGACCGCTTTCCGGTGGTCGTCCCACGTCTCGGCCCACTCCCTGAAGGCGTCCCGGGCCTTGTCGTTGCCCCGGATCTCCGACAGTGAGGACGGCCGATATTTCTCCGTCCAGTCCATTGGTGAGTGGCAGGCGTCGGCCGCGTTTAGTGGTTGCGGAGCGCCAGTCCTCGCGGCCCGATTGCAGGCAAATCGCGAAGTAGCCAGGTCTCAGACTCGGTCCCCCCAGAAGACACTTCCCGGGCGGGGGCGAGGGGCCGGACATGTCGACACGCTCGGAGTCAGACGCGGCTGTAACGCTCGCTCGTGGTGGCCTCGTCGGCCTCGCCGCGTGGCTACTGGGCTATCTGGTCACGTTTCTGTTACACGCCGGGAGCGTTCGCGAGGCGTTCGCGACGAACGTCCTGGAGTTCCTGGCGGGCGACCCGGTCACCTGGAAGCTGGTCGGGTGGCTCTACTTCAACGCGCACTTCGTCGCCACGTCGATCCCGGGACTGTTCGGCGACTCGACGACGAACTTCCTCTCTGGTGCCGAGGAGATCACGCTGCTCGTCCTCTACGTCCTCCCGCCGCTGGTGTTGCTGGCGGCGGGTGCCGCCGTCGCACGCGGTTCGAGCGACCCAACTGAAGGTGCGAAAGCCGGCGGCGCGGTCGCGCCCGGCTACCTCGTCGCCTCGGTCGTCGGCGCGTTCGTCGTCCGCATCTCGGTCGCGGACGCCGTCGCCGGGCCGTCGCTCGTCACCGCGATACTGCTCGCAGGTGTCGTCTACCCGCTGGTCTTCGGTGCGCTCGGCGGCGGCGCGACGGCCGTCCTCACCGAGGAGTAGCCGACGGGTCCGCACCGTCAGAGAACACCATCGGACCGCAGGAGAACCGCGCCCGGCCGTCTCCGGTACGCTTTTGTCGCCACTGGCAGATCCAAGCCCCAATGGAGGGCGGACAGCGTCGGGAACTCGCCGAGAAGATGGCCGGCGAGATCACGCTCAGCGACGACCCGGGGGGGACGCTCAGGAAGTGGCGTACGGACTTCGAGATCGCCCAGACCGAACTGGCCGACGAACTCTCGGTATCGCCGTCGGTCGTCTCCGACTACGAGAGCGGCCGCCGGGAGAGCCCTGGTATCGGCGTCGTCAAGCGCTCCGTCGAGGCGTTGCTTTCCATCGACGACCGCCGCGGGGGCAGCCACATCCGCCAGCACGCTCGCGTCCTCTCGGCCGGGTTCGACGCCGACATCGTCCACGACCTCCGGGAGTACCAGACCGCCGTCTCGCTCGACAGTTTCTACGACGCCATCGGGGCTGTCGAAGTCGCCGAGGGCACGTACGATACCGTCGCCGGCCACACCGTCATCGACAGCATCCAGGCCATCTCGCGGCTCTCCTCCGAGGAGTTCTACCGGCTCTACGGCCAGTCGACCAACCGCGCGCTGGTGTTCACCAACGTCACCAGCGGCGAGGGGCCACTCGTCGCCCTGCGCGTCGCCAACCCGACGCCGACGGCGGTCGTCCTGCACGGTCTCGACGAGGAGAGTCTCTGGGACCACGCCGACGACCTCGCCCGCGTCGACGGTTACTCGCTGGCGGTCTGTCCCACGGACCTAGACGAGATGCTCGACGACCTGCGTGATTTCCCCTGACTCGCGAAGACGTGTTCGATTCTCGGTTCGTCGTATGTCTGCTGGTAGTTGACCGAATTACCACAGTGGCGCGCGCCGTCTCGCGTGCCGAGTATTACGAGGCGCGCGAGACGGAAGCGCGAGGGATGAGCATCGCAGCGTAGCGAGAAGCGCAATCGGTTGGGGAGGTGTGTGGCCTGCGGTCGCGGTGCTGTGCGGTGCGGTGTGGTTGCGGTGCTGTTTCCTGGCGGACTGAAAGGGCGAGACCCGCTCGCGTTCATATGGTCGCCTCAGCGACCCCTATCCGAAGCGAACGTAGTGAGCAAGGTTATGTCGCTGAGCGACCGCGAGAGCGAGGCCGACCGGAGGGAGGCCTCGATGCGAACGGGGAGCGGTGCGGGGCGCGACCTCAGGAGCGCCTCGATGCGAACGGGGAACGGAGTGACCCGTGAGCAACGCGACCCGTGAGCGAGCGGGTCGAGGGCTTTCAGCGGACACTGTGAGTAGCGGTCGATCAAACTGCGAGCGAGCGGGTCGAGGGCTTTCAGCGGACACTGTGAGTAGCGGTCGATCAAACTGCGAGCGAGCGGGTCGAGGGCTTTCGTCGAGTGTTCCGAGTGGCTGTTGCGGTGACTACCACAACGAGCGGGTCAAAGTCCTCGCTCGTGCCACAGATCCAGCTCACAGCAACGAGAACAGAACATCCTCGAATACCCACGCCAACGCCCCACACACCGGGAGAACGCTGAATACGGCTGCCACAGACTATCGAATATGTCCAGTCCGGTGTTCCTCGAAGGCGAGTCGGTGACACTCCACCCGGTCGAGGAGGGCGATGCCGAGTTCCTCCAGCGACTCGTGAACGACCCGCGGGTACGACGCGGGGTCGGTACCACGGACCCGACCTCGCTCGCCGAAGAGCGCGAGTATATCGAGTCGGTCGGTGAGGGGGACGGCACACAGTTTCTCGTGCGGGCAGACGGCGACCGCGTGGGGACGATCGGGCTCCACGACGTGACCGCCACGCACGGGAACGGCGAAGTGGGCTATTTTTTCGCGCCGGACGCGTGGGGGAACGGGTACGCCACCGACGCCACCTGGACCGTGGTCGAGTACGCCTTCACCGAGCGGCGCCTCCACAAGGTGTACGCCCGGACGTTCGCGTTCAACGACGCCTCCGCCCGGGTGCTGGAGAAGGTCGGCTTCGAACGCGAGGGCACCCATCGCGACCAGGTCTTCGTCGGCGGCGAGCACGTCGACGTCTATCGCTTCGGGATACTCGCCGAGGAGTGGGAGGAAAGCTGATTGCTCTCCGTATGCTCGCTCGCAGTTGACCTGAGAACACTCGCCCTCACTCGCTGAAAGCCCTCTGCCCGCTCGCTAGCTGTCGTTGCGACCGCTACTCCTGATAGGCGCTGAAAGCCCTCTGCCCGCTCGCTAGCTGTCGTCGTGACCGCTACTCCTGATAGGCCCTGAAAGCCCTCTGCCCGCTCGCTAGCTGTCGTCGTGACCGCCACTCCTGATAGGCCCTGAAAGCCCTCGGCCCGCTCGCTCACGGGTCGCGTTGCTCCCCGTTCGCATCGAGGCCTCCCTGCTCGCGGGTCACGCTGTTCCCCGCTCGCTCTTGGAGGCGCTCCTCCGTCGCGCCTCCCACCGGTCGGCCTCGCTCT
>Ga0207718_101116_pt1 | contig 15937 bp, 16 predicted proteins | sample A23M2SouthBayCA_FD_187749 | JGI IMG/M metagenome (GOLD analysis project Ga0207718, IMG submission 187749) | Aerobic enrichment media microbial communities from Eden Landing Ponds, California, USA - A23 M2 (SPAdes) | ecosystem: Environmental > Aquatic > Marine > Unclassified | place: Emeryville... | reverse complement strand
GACTCAGAAAGGGCGAGGGCGCTTCGGTCGTCCCCCGACCCCGCAAGCACCGCAGGCACGAGGCGCGCAGTGGTGGTCGCGGGATGCCGAGCGGCCGAGGGCTTTCACGAGATGCGTCTCAGTCGTCTCCCTGCGCGTTCAATTTCCGAAGGGTCCAGACAGCCGTCGTGCCAATTCGAACACCATCGAAATTGCGCATATCGAGGTTGACCGTGGCTGTCCGAAACGGATAGTGCTCAACGAGCACACGATGGATGACAGTTCTGACCACATCTGCACCATATCGATCGACGACAGCAGCCATGGCCTCGTCGAAATGTGCGTTGTGGTGGTCTTCACGCGGTTCCCGTGCTCGATCAAGGACCAGTGTGATCACGTCGTCGACCGATGCGTGAGCTGGATTCCCCGTCCGTTCTCGAACGTCGTAGAGCGCGTCGGTCTCGGTCATGGGTAGTACTATCCACTGTCGACGGTGTCAGTTGAGTCGGCCCCGGCAGTCTTGAGACGACGCTGACGGCGGACCTCAACGAGGGCGTCTTCGAGCGTCGTGAGGTCGTCAATCGCCGTAGCCTCGTTCATTATGTCGTCGAGAAGCGCGGCTCGCTTGACAGCGTGGGTGTCTCCCTCGGTTGTCTCGATCGAGTCGATGGACACCGACCGCTCCTCACTCCATCCACACGCCCAACAATTTCGGGCGACGACGATCTGCTCGTCTTCGTCAGCAGCAAGCAGTGCATCCGCCACTGATGCTGAGAGCGGGTGGTTTGGCCCCACTTCCATCGTGACAGGGCCGCCACACGCAGGGCACTCCATATCGATACCGAATACCGCCGTCGCTTTCAATATATGGCGTCCGAGTCATACCATCACGTGGTCGTCGAGTAGGCGCTGCCGTAGCGAGATTGGGCGCCGTCAGGAAATGTGTTCGATGGTGATTTCAGGGAGTGAGTGCGCTGCTGGCTCCAGCTCGGCGAAGGATTCGTCGTTTGTGAGAATAGTCGGTTCGCGGTCACGGTGCTCAAACGCCAGCACGAGGATTGGAACGTCCTTCGGCTGGATCTCACAGACGCGAGCGAGCGTCTGCACGGTAGGAGCTGATCGCTGTTCTCGCAGGAGTGCGTCGCTCACATCGCGACTCGACGGCGCCTCGATGAGCCCTGTCATTCGTGTAAGTTTCGTCAGAAACCTCGTTTTGACGGTATCACGGTCCGCCGCAGAGAGACTCTGTGTCCGGTCGAATGCGGCCAGCGCTTCTTGGACCATGTACGCGTTGATAGCAGACGTTGTCTCACCGTGGTCGATTTCAGCAAGCAATTCAGCGGCCTGCTCGTTGGTTCGCAGTGTCCCGAAGACCCACAAATTCGTATCGAGGATCTTCACGCGTCAGACCCGTACACCTGCTCGGACGTCTCGTTTCGTGCCTCTTCGACGGCCTGTTCGAGGTCGTCCGCATCGACTTTCTCCCCGAGTGCCGCGAGCTCTGCGTCGATATCGCTATCGGACTGGCGGCTCTGTTCGGCCTGCGCCAGCAACTGCTCTAGCCGAAGCGCGGCGATCGCCGTGTCGTCATTGAGTTCTCGGAGATGGGACCGACATGCTTCCTTGATGAACTCGCTCTTATTCGTGTAGATCCCCGTTTCATCGAGGAATCGCTCGATTTCGGTGTCAAGCTCGACCGGGAATTTGACGCTGACACTCGCGTATTTCATGGTAGTACCATCGTGCTACAAATATTTAAATGACGGGCTCAGCCTTTGTTCCGGTGGGCGACATACGGACATCGCTTGTCCTCTTTACTCGGTGACCTCTTGGACAAGATGCTCCTCGAGGTCGCGCGTCCAGTACGTTGCAAGTCCGCCGGGACTACATCGCTCGCAAAATTGCAACGAGCCTTCGAGATGACCGACCTCTACGCGGAACCGGGTAAGGGCCGCGAGGGCGTCGACGACGAGCCCACACCCGTCGCAGGCGTGGTGATCGCGCTCCTGGGAATCAGGCCGCTCCTGGAGCGCACAGTCGACGCAGATCGGGTGTGTCACCCGTTCGTCTTTCCCCCAGGTATGCGCCTCGCCCATCTCTGTGCCGGGTGGTGCATCGCAGAAGGCACACCCAGCGAGCGTCTGTTGCATCAGTCGTCCTCCGCGTCTCTTGCGGCCTGCCAGCCGCGATGAAACATGGCAAGCTGGGTGATCGACTCGAATGGCGTGCTACTGGGCTCGTGGACGAGAATGAGGTGGTCAGGGATCGTCGTCACCACATCGTCCTCAATGAGTTCATCAACGAGACGGCGGGCACTCCGCTCGTCGACGTCCGCTGTCGAGACCCGGGCTGCATCCCGGTCCTGTGCCACGAGTTCGGTTTCGAGTCGTTCGTAGTCGTCTGTCGTATCGTCGAGGATATCAGGTACAGTCATGGAAGCTCACGCTCTGGACGCGCTTCGAGCGCGTCTCACGCCTCCTGGCGCCGATAGACACACCTGCGATGCGGGTACGACGTCCCACGGTAGCGATCCGCGCCCAGCTATCGTCGTTCCTGGCGGGAAGGGAGCGAGACGTCACTCCAACAGCCTCCTGTGGGCCACCCCTCGCTGTCGGTCCCCGTCGGTCTGTTAGAGCCAGATCACGAGCCCGGTCACGAGTGTTACGAGTCCGAGTGCCAGCCACGTCGTCCGCGCTGCAAGACGCTGCCAAACCCGCCTCCCCAGCTGGCGGAATTGATCACGGAGAGCTGCCCGCCGTTCGGTTTCGAGGACCGCAACTTCGTCGTAGTAGTCACGGCGATCTGCGGGTAGCGTCCGGAGTGTCGTCTGGCACTCGCTGCAGGTATATTCGAACTCTGCCCGGACGTGCTGGCGGCGGAATTCTTGCTCACCGCCCTCGTCATAACCCGTGACCTCGTACACGAGGAGCTTCGAAACGAAGCGGCGGGCCCCGCACTCCGGACAGTGGTTCAGCCTGAGCGTTGGCGTTCCATCCTCGCTGCTCGCATCGTCTGGCCACGACGGCTGCGAATCTGTGTCCTCGGTCTCTCTCGGTGGACTCGTGTGGTTCTCTGACGGCGATGCACTCGCTGCCTCGGAGTTACTGAACGTAGACATGGATTCACCTGTGACCGCGCTCAGCCGGCAACAGGCTGGACACCACGATGGCTCTCGTGGTGGTGCCCATCGATCTGAGCGCCGTCACCCTTGGTCGGCGCGATAAACGCCACTGCGGGGGAGTCGTCTACTCGTCCCACAGTACTGCAATCCGGTCTTCGATCTCGTCGAGGACGAGTCGCAGGACATCACGATGGTCGATCGGCCAGGAGTCATCGTCACCGGGCGTCGGGGCGGTGGGCGGGGGATGGAAGTGGTCGCGCGTATTGTGGGGGTTCGGATGCCGATCCCACCGGCATTCCCAGGTGTGCGCCGAATGGACCTCTCGATAGTGGATTGTGAAGTCGTCGTTCGTGTACCAGCGGACAGTCAGGGTTGCTTCGTTGATGGACGCTGGGTAATATGACGATGCAAAGACGACCTGAAGCTCGAGATGGCCGCTTGCATCCGTGATGGCCGACTGGGAGACTTGTCTCGTGGCTTGGAGCCGTGTCTGAAGGAACTCGAGGATGGGACGATCGATGGGGGCAGGGCTCCCGCCATCGCCAGTCGGTGGCACCATCAGGCGGGCTACCCGGACGCCTGTTCGCGCTCGCCACCCGTCCGTTGCTGGCGCGCGCGTTCGTAGCGGTCACGCTCCTCGCGGGCGGTCGCCCAGTCGGCGAGGTCGCTGTACACGTCGTCGATGGTCCGCTGTTCGCTGGCTTCCGCGGCAGCGACGGCATCGATAGCAGCCGGTGACGCGGCGTCGTACGTGTCTTCGTACTCGGTGATGCGCGTCGTGAGTTCACGAACGCGCTCCTGCAGGTCCTCGACGGAATGGTCGGCTGCGAGCTGGTTGATGCGTCGCCACTCGAAATACGCGTCATTCCGTTCGTAGGTGGCTGGATGTCCGTCGTGCCGGGTGACGATGCCGAGATCGTCGAACCAGCCCAGATACTTCCGGGCGGTCTTGGGGTCACAGTCGACGCTGTCGGCGATCGCGCTTGCCGTCGTCGGCTCGCGGGTCTGCAGGATGGTGCCGTAGATGCGTTGTTCGACATCGTCGCCGGCGAACGCATCCTCGAAGGGAGGCGGCCCATCGGCGGCGTCTGACTCGGACATACGTGGGCTTGTAGGCCAGAGGATATAGTTCTTGCTTCGAGGAATAGTTTCCCAAAGCACAGTATCCTGTGGTACCCCCGATTTTGCGGCGAGATCGAGCGTAGTTAACCAACAAGCAGCGTGATATAGCGAGTATGTTGGGTAATTCTCCCTCTGGCAGAACCAGAACTCTCGAGGGAGGACTTCTATCGGGGTGAAGCTACGACGCTAATCAAAGGGATTAGCGTGAGTCTCCATACTTTCTTACTAGTATATTACAGATACATTGAAATTGGCGTGACCGATCCAGAGAATGGATGTACCACAGTGTTGGAATTTTCAAAGAACATCCATATAGCTGACCGCTGGGAGCCACTCTGGGACAGTTTTTTGGTGAGCAGCGTGGTAGTCCGTAACACAATGTCTTGCGATGAACTTCCCCCTAAACCCGACCCCGACGATGACGTCTTCGAGGTGTGTCCGGTTGCCAGAGCGTTCGAGATCGTCGGTTCGAAGTGGCGGCTCACCGTGCTCCGGAGCCTCCACCTGTATGGGGAGCAACGGTTCAGTGAACTCCAAGAGACGACGACAGCCGACTCGACGACCCTCTCACGCGTCCTCGAGAACTTAGAAGAACAAGATCTCATTACCCGTCGCCTGGAGGACCGGCCAATTGCCACCTACTACGACTTGACGGATCGGGGTGACTCGCTCGCTGGCGTGTTCGAGGAGTTCGAGGAGTGGGCGTTCGAACACACCGCCGCGGAGATGCCTGCTGTCGATCTTCCTGAGTAGTTCGGACAGTTCGAAGATGCTCTGCAGTTACGAAATGTTACTTCCTTATACAGCCGTGACTGACTCACAGGTTTATCACAAAAATTATAATTTTGCTCGTGCCGACATCGTCGTCGTGGCCAGCTCCGTCACGGACCCTGATACATATGCCAAGAAATCCAGCGGGTTCAACGGGTGGAAGCATAGGAACCGTATTAGTAGTTGGTGCGACGGGAAACCAAGGTAGTGTCACCATCGATCACCTCCTCGCGGCTGACAGGGAATTCGACGTCCGTGGCCTAACACGAACACCGAGGAGCGAAGCCGCACAAGCACTGGCAGATCGGGGAGTAGACATCAGACGAGGGAACCTGAACGACAAGGAGACGCTCCGAACCGCCGTCGATGGAGTGGACGCGGTCGTCATCGTGACGAACATCTGGACGGCCGGCTTCGACGAGTCGGTCCGCCACGGAAAGAACATCGCCGACGTCGCGGCCAACGCAGGAGTCAACCACGTCGTATTCAGCGGCGCAGGCTACCACGACCGGAATCTTGGTGTCGTCGCGCTTGAACCGGCCGGAGCGGTTGAGCGGTACATCAGGTCGCTGGACGTATCCGCGACCTTCGTGCGGCCGGTATGGTTCATGCATAACCTCGAACCCGCCTTCGAAGATGTACTTGACGGGACGCTCGCCCTGCCACTTGAGGAAGGTGTGACCCTCCAGATGATCGATGTTGCTGATGTTGGTCGGGCTATCGCGCGAATTCTCGCTGATCCCGACGAGTTCGCCGGCGAGGGCTTCGACCTCGCCGGAGACGAACACACACTCGCTGAGATGGCTCAGATCCTCTCCCAGGTAACGGATGCTGACGTCCAACCGTTTACAGTCCCGATCGAGGAGGCCCGGAAAGAGATGGGTGAGGAGATGGCTGAACTGTTTTAGTGGTTCAACGAGGAAGGCTACGCGGTCGATACAGAGGACCTAGAGCGGCGGTTTGGATTCGAGTTCACGAGGTTTCGTGAGTACCTCGAGAAAAACGACTGGACTGACAAGAATCGACCCGCTCGGATACCGGGCCTGGTCAAGGCGATGATGCAACACTGACGCAGACACCGAGACCATGACGACAACCAATACATCGTCCACGGTCGTTGCAGGTGGCCATCGGTACGGAGTTGACAGCGTCAACCCCCACACGGTTCAGGAGAACGATGGCAGTAATTGACCAGCCGACGTCCCATCGGGAAGAGCTCGGGTTAGTCGTCGAACGGGCCGATCAGCAGTTCGCCATCACCGCCGTCCTCATCACGATCGGCGCACCGGTGGTTGCATACCTGTCGGGCATCGCATCGCTCATGTTTTACGTCCACGTGGCACTCGGGGCGTTCTGGTTCGGGCTCGACTTCTTTTTCAAATTCGTCCTCGGGCCGTCGCTGGACGCTGCACCCGATGAGGCGGCTGGCGCGGTCAACTACCAGCTCATCCCAAAACTGGCTGTGGTGGCTGAACCCCTCAGTATTGGTGTGGTCGGGTCTGGCATCGGCCTCGCACACATGCTTGGGTATTGGGCCGACCCTTCGATCTGGCTGTGGGGAGCCCTGATCATCGGCGTGCTGATGCTCGTCAACGGCTTCGGACCACTGCACTTCGCCACGACAAAGATGGTCGTGGAACTCGACAAGGACGAGCCCGATAGCGATCGCCTCGACGCGTTGTTCGGTACGGCCCTACAGTGGGGTCTCCTTCAGACTGTGTTTATGATCGCTATCATCGTCATGATGGTTGGCCTTCGCGGATTCATATGATGATTTCCAAACTGACCGAGGGAGTGTATCGATGCGGTAGCGACCGCGTCAATTGGTACCTCGTCGAGGACGACAACGCGCTTACGATGATCGATACCGGCTTCCCGACCCACTGGCAGCAGTTTCTCCATCGACTCAACGAGCTGGGCTATGACCGCACCGACATTGAGGCGTGCCTGCTCACCCATGCGCATCCTGATCACATCGGGTTTGCAGAGCGACTCCGGGAGACGTGTGACGTCTCAGTGTGGCTGCACCCGGCAGATGTGCAACGCGCTCAAGCCGGAGGCGAGCCTCCGCTCGGCGGAATGGTCAAAAATCTATGGCGGCCAGCAGTCCTGCGATACTTCATCGAAGTGATTCAGTCGGATGGGACTTCGATTCAACCCGTGCAGACGGTCGAGAAGTTTGCCGATGACCGCGAACTCGACGCACCGGGCCAGCCAGCAGTGATACACGTTCCTGGCCACACCGAGGGCGAGGTCGCCTTCTATCTGCCCGACCGCAATGTCCTGTTCTCTGGCGATGCGTTGGCTACCGTGGACTTCGAGACGTGGCAGGGCAACACACCACAACTCCTACCACAGTGGTTGAACGTCGACCACGACCAGGCACGGGCGTCGCTTGCGGATCTCGAATCACTCGGGGACGTCCTTCTATTACCCGGCCACGGAGACCCGTGGACCGGCGATCTGAGTGACATCCTCTTTTGATGAGGCTACCTCATTTTCGATTAGAGATGGTGCTAGTCACGACGGAACAGATAGCCCCAACGGCGGCGACTCTCCCAAGGTGTATTTATGACCCAATCTAACGAGATTGGGCCTGCAAGATACGCGCCTTCCATCTTGCACGCCATTTCTGACAAATTATGAGCACGTCTAATACCAACCTATGGATTGCTCCGCTAATCCCTATTAGACCGACCGCTGAATAATCGACTCAACATGGAGGCTGGCTCTGACTCATCACCGGTCTCTCTCGCAGTACCGGAGTCTTCCTCGTGGGGCTGCTCAGTCTCTCGGCCACGGGCTTCAAGTTCATCGGTGAGCCGCTCGATCTCTGCTTCGAGAGTCTCGATCCGCTCAGTCTTCTGTTCGAGTGTTGCCTCGAGTTCGTCGACGCGCTCGCTCAACAGTCGGTTTTTCTCCGCCAGATACGCACGACTCCGGTCTGCGTCGTCAGGAGTCTCGCCAGCTGTGACACCGTCCGATGGGCCATGGGAATCTGCGGCGTCGTCGCCGGTGTTCGGGTCGTAGAACTCCGAAGTAGTCGCAATCGCTCGTTCGATGGTCTTCTCGCCGTACGTCGACCCGTCAGCGTAGTGGACCTCGTCCCACTTCTCCCGAAGCAATCCTGACTGCCGGAACAACTGCTCTATTTGGGTCCGGTCGCCGCCGGTCCAGAACGCCAGCAGACAACACAGCGCCATGTCGGCCTCGGACTGACTGTCGTAGCCGACCGTATTTCCGTTCCAGAGCCGCTCGAACTTCTCGCCGTTCGATGCGTTTCGCGCTTTCTCGAGGAGGTCCTCGTCGTCGAGGTCGACGTCAACGTCGGCTGCACCGGTCGTCGGTGACTCATCGTCAGCGCCACCATGCTGTTTGGACTCGGATGCTGTGTCACGCTTGGCGTCTTGGACGTACTCGCGGTGAATCGCTGTGAGCGCGTCCTGGCGGCGTGCAACGCGCGTTGGTGTCCGCTCGACGTGATCGCCAGTGACGGTGAAAAAGCGTGCCGTGTCGTACAGTTCGACGCTTCCGCGACGGTTCCGCCCGTCGGGGAGTGTGCCGGTGATCAGGACGTGATAGCCGGTACCGGACGGCGACACCTCCGTATAGGAGTCGAGTCGCTCGATGATGTCCAACGCTGCGTCGTCGACGTCGTCAGTCTCGGGATCGCGACAGTCGTCCAGATCGACGCCGACGATGGGATCGTCGTCGGTAAACACGAACCCGATGCCATCAGCGTACTCCGTCTCGGTGTAGTCGAGTGCTGTCTCGAAACTCGCCCACGTCTCCGACTCTGTCGATGACGCGAACCCCCCAGCCCCTGGCGTCACCGGGATCTTCGTCGGCTTGCCGTCCCGCTCCTCTTCCCGCCAGCACACCCACTGGTCGCGTTCGCGTAACGTCTCCGGAATTGCCTCCGGCTCGTCGACGATAGGTTCACTCATTCTCACGTAGCACCTCGTATGGCTCTCACTGGCTCTGAGCCAGCACAGAACGCTCTCTGCTGTACGTCGCGATCCAATCCCTTGGTCCCAACGGGGATCCCCCGTTCTATCCTAGTTGGTTGTTGGGTGGAACACTCACTATAGCTGGCTGCAAATCGCTGGACGTGAGCGTGTTCCACCCATTCCGATCCGTTCGTTGGTGTTCCACCCATTGGGAATTTGGGTGGAACATGCCGCCGTCGGGTGATTCCCGACCTGCGAGTTTGATCGGATGAGGTCATGATTCAGCTTGGGTGGAACAGGTCTCAAGAAGTCCCGATGAAACTGGGAATTGGACCGTGTACGTCCATTTCATGGCTGAAAGTCCTCCTCAGAGCGAATTTGGACACCTGTGTAATGCCGGACGGGTTCCCCGTCGATTCGCTTCTTCGTGGAGTCCACCTCGATGTGGGTGTTGAGCTTCCGTGTGAACCAGCTCTTATTTAGCGGATCGTCGATGTCATGTGCCTCTGCCCAGTCGTTGTAGAGACTGAATACATCGTCTTTCGGCACGGCTTCATCCGCGTCTTCAACGAGATATTCGTCGACGAACGCTTCGAACGACGGTGGCGATGGATCTTTCTGCTCTTTCTCGACTGTCTCATCTGCCTGGTCGGTCTGACTAGGTGGTTCGTCAGCGGCCTCCGATTCGGGCGGTGCGGGACGGAGTGCCCCGTCGGTGATTGCCGAGAGTGGCCGCTTCTCACCGTCTTCATACACGACCGATTCCGCCTCATCGTGAAGGATCACGATGCCGTACGTCGAACGTGTGTAGTCTGGTACGGGGAGTTCGGCTTCGGGGACGAATGGCTTCTTGACACGTACCCAGTCGTCCTCAAACACCGGTCTCGTCTCGTAGATGTGTTGCTCACCGTGCTCGTATACGACGTATTCGTCGGCAGCGTGGTCGTAGCTGTAGATGGCCGGAACACGATCTTTCGAGAGTTTTCCAAGCGACGGGAGGCGGATGTGTTCCGTCCCGCTGGTATCACGAAGGACGATCTCCTCGCCATCACTCTGCCAGATGTTCTGGGTCCCGTTCTCGTCGTCGGTCGCCGGTCGCACGGCCGTCACTCCACCTTCTTCGGTCGCTCCACCGTTGAACGTGAGATTCGAGTCAGTCGTGTAGAACCGCGTCTCACCGTTCTGGAGGGTACGGACGGGTGGTGTGAGAATGCCGTCGACACGCTCGGCCCACTCAGTTTCGTCGTTACCTGGTCGAACGACAAACAGCGGGATATCCCCTGCTTCTTGGGCTTTCCGGAGATTAGTGAGTACCTTTGAGGGATTCTCGGGTGTCGTCGTTTCGACTTCGATGGCAAATCGATCGGCAATGTCGGGGTGGCTCGCCCTCGCGTCAGGTTTCTCGCTGCCATCCTGTGCGAGGATCGAGACTGTGAAGCCGAGTGCGGTGAGCTCTTCTTCGATCTGGCGGAGTGCTGCGTCGTGAGCACTTCCACCAGCGGCCTGCACGCCACCAGTATCGGGCGTCGCGACCTCTTCTCCCGCTTCAGTGAGCCGGATGCGGAGCTCGTCGGCGTCGATATCAACGGTCGTATCGAGGTATCGAGATCGTTCGCGAATGTCCGCGAGTGCATCATACGATGGGGGGTCAGCGTCGACGTCGTCGAAGAGCCGTCTGAGTTCGTCGTCAACTGCTTCGACAGCCACCCAGCCGTTCTCTTTACGGCAGCCCTCTCGAAGCTGGAGACTCCGGACTACCTTCGCAATTGCACCGTCTAGGTTGTCGTTTTCGATATCGAGGACCTCGTGCACGTCGGCAGGTGTTCTCGTTGTTGAGGCGTCTGTTGCAGCCGGCACACCGTGTCTGTCACTGATGTGTTCGTGCATCATGGAGAGCGTCTCAGTGAATTGCTCCTCTTCACGCTCAGTGAGCGGAGATTCGCTCTCGGGGTGGCCCGGTGGAATCGGGAGTGGTTCGAGACTGAACGGATACGGCCCTGTTTCACCGAATGTCGGGCTTGGCAGGCTGGCGATCCACTCTCCGCGCGGCAACGAACGAATCCGATTGGCGAAATCTGCGGGGTCCATTTCTTCGTGGGCCATCGCTCGCGCCAGTTCTCGGTCGACATTGATTTTCCCGATGAGCGAACTGCCGATGTTGTTTAGAGCGTTCAGGTAGATTTTCCGTCCGCCTTCGGCCTCCATCTGTTCGGGGAACTGCATCGATAGGCCGACAGAGAGCCGAAAGCCCCGCCCCTTCTCAAGGAGATCGTTCATGATATCGGAGACCACGACCGATGCTGCCTCGTCGACGAGCAAGTTCACGACGTAGTCGTCCGAGTGCTGGGAGAGCGCCTGTTTGCGGTCCTTGAGGGCTGCATCGAGATTGGTCAGGATCACACCGGTCATGATCCGGGCAGCGTCGTCACGGAGGTCGCCGAGGTCGAAGAGGATGACCGTATCCTCGTTGAGGACATCCCGAAAATCGAACTGGTTCTCAGTGTTATTGAAGATCTGCCGCAGGTGCGTATCCTGTGAGATGTACGCAAGGCGGTTTCCGACACCGCCCATCACGTTCGCGAAGGTGTTCGAATCTAACTGAAGCTGCCGTCGAATCGTCCGAGTGACTTCCTCGTCGCTTGACCGTGGGGCGTCGCCGATGTTCTCGTTCGGTGGCCCGGCCTCCCAGAGCTGGTCGACGCCGTGTTCGAGCTGTCGGTGGGCGAAGTAGTCCGTCGACGCTCGGTACAGCCCGTTCTCACGCCCGTATTCCTCGTCGAACAGTGCCTTGATGAGTGTCTTGATGAGAGTTGGAGCCACAGTCGCCCGCTCGTAGCGGTCGGTTCCCATCACGAGCTTCAAAATCTCTTCGTAGTGGTCGGCCTTCCGTTGGACGGCGTCTTCGCGGCGCCGTCCGCTCTCCATCGACGGTTCGAGATCGAAAAACGAGAACCCGGGGAGGACATCCGGGATCGGGAAGTGGACGACGTTCGCTTCGAGGTCGGTCATTCCGAACCGACGCGCGTGAGCCCGCATGTAGTTCTGGGCCATGTCATCGTTCTTCGGATTGATGAGGATCGTCGGCCCCTCGGTGTTGTCGTACAGCGACAGCAGATCGTTGATGAGAGCTTTCGACTTCCCAGAGCCGGTTGTTCCGAACCGGCCGTAATGAGTGGGTAGCAGTCTGGGTGGAATGTGTGTCGGCACGTCTTCGGCCTCGCCGGTGTCGTCGAGGGCATACCCGATTGCCATCCCGTCTCGGAACTCACTCATGAGGTCTTGGTGAGGCCGGGGCAACGGATTCCGACTCTGCTGTTCCGCACGCGTCCCACGTGCCCCCTCGACAGTAAGCTGTTCCGAGGAGGGCACGAGTACGAAGTGCGCGAGTTCTCTACCACTCAACACAAACTCCGGTCGGGTCTTCCCACGGCCGGTCGTGATCTCACGATCTAATAGCCGCTGAAGCGCTGCTCGTGCGTTCCGTTCTTTCGTGGCTGCCCGCAAGCCGCTGTCGCGTAATCGTTCGGCCGCCACCTCGTAGTATGGCCCATCAAGCGGGTCGAATACCGGGACCAGTGATTGCATCCGCTCATCGAGATCATCGCGACTGTCACCGCCGGATGGAATCCCGATTGCTCGGATGTTTGCAGTGAACGACCGCTTCGGATTTTTCGCCTCGATTGCCGCGACACGTTTTGCAACCGCATCGCTCAGCTGGTTTCTGTCCCGGCTCTCCGACTGATCGTCGAGTTCGAAGAGGGAGCCAATAATCTCCTGAGCAAGTGTGTCCCGTCCGTCGATGACGTCCTCCTTGCGAAGGTCGGCATCGGACTGCCAGCTCTCACGTCGTTGGAAGACGACCTGGAACGCCACTGGTGCTGTCGCCTCCATCAGGTGGTCGACGAGCGACGCGAGCGCGCCGCCTGGCTGATCGACGGCTGGGAGTTCCGCTTCGTCGTCGGCAGTAAATGGCGAGAGTGAGGTCATCCAGTCCTGCTTTCGAGCGGCCGATCCCTGCCACCGCACGCCGAGTGGGGAGACGGTCTCGGTCGCTGGCCGGGCGAGTATCGTCCCCTCCGATGTTACCGTTGGTTTGGCAAGCGTCGTGAGTGGGTCATCCTGGGGAATCGCATCTGGTGAGGCGAGTTCGAGGGCAGTATCTTCGGTTTCGATGAGGTGGTCGGCAGACTGGTCGCCAACTGCTTCTCCATCCGCGAATGATTCGGCGTCTGCTGGCTCCGCTTCACCGTTGTCGTCAGTGCCACACTCGTATTGTTCGTCAGGGCCGAACTCGTACGTGAGTTCACCCGACTCATACTGATCGACGAACGTCTCTCGGTCGAATTCGACAGGCTGCACGAGTCGGGATGCGACGTCGACCTCGGTACGCTCGATGTCGAACGTCTCGGGATAGATCGATCGGAGCCGTTTCTCAAGCGTATCCAGATGGTCATCAGCACCGTAGTAGAATTCGACAGGGTCGTCTGCACCCTCGCTGAACGCGAGAAATTCGAATCGTAGCGGTGTTTCGCTATGGAGCGGATTGAGTTTGTCAGCTAGCCCCGGCGAGTCCGCTGAGGTCAGTTTGTGGAGGCTTTCCAGTGCCTGTGGCAGACGCTCCGGATTGAGGCGTTCGGAGGTTGGCGTCACGCGGAGGTACTCACGCATCGTCGTCACCTCCCGCTTCGCCACCGTCTGTCTCTGTTGGCGTCCGCTCAGGTGGGCGTTGTCCGTTGTCAGTCGCTCGGTTTTCAATATCGTCTTGGAACGCCTGCACGTCCGCGTCCACAGCACTCGCGCCAGTCCCGGGGAGTGAGGAACGGCGCTGCTCGGTTGGCTCAAAGTCGATAACCTGCTTCTCCTTGGGCATCGCCGCGACTTTGATGCCGCGCCACTCGCCGTCGACGCCGACCAGTGCCTCGGAGAAGCCAGCATCTTCGTTGCCAGGAACGGCGTCTTGGACGAACCGCATCTGTGCGTAGTTCAGCCCGAACTCGTCGGCCCACTCCTCGTCCATCCCGTCGAGGCGGTGGAACTGCTTGACGGCACACTGATCGAGGATCGCCTCGCTTTCGGCGTGCTCGAAGAACTCGTCGACGGTCTGGGTGACAAGTCGAATCGAGAGGTCGTGGTGGCGGTGGTGGCGGAACACCGTTTCGAGGAACGCCAGACTCGCGGCGTCCTGCATGATGTACCGCGCCTCGTCGATGTAGAACACGACCTCCTTGTCCGAGACCTTCGCCCGTTCGTACACCAACGAGATTAGCAACTGCATCGTCAGCGCCGTGCTGCTGTCCACGCTACCCTCCTGCTGGGCCAGATCGAGGTAGATGACCTTCTCGTCACGGATGTCGAAGTCAGATGCCTGACCGAGATTGCCGTGTCGACCCCCTTCCTCGAAGGGACGAAGCTGATCGAGCAGCCACGTTGCGTCGTCCTTTATCTTCCCCGCTTCCTCGTCGGACCGGACGACGAACCCCTCGGGACCGTCGACCATGTCCTCGAAGACGTCCATCATATCGCGGATGGTCGGACTCGGATTGCTGTGCGTCGAGATGTCGTCAGTGATGCCGTTGCGCTGGTAGGCGCGTTTGAGGCCGAGTTCGAGCGTGGTGCGCCGGTCGCCCAGTGAGATACCACGAAGTGCGAAGAAGTTCGTCAGGAAGCTCATCGCGTCGTCGAGCTTCTCGTTGAACGGGCTCGCGTCCTCACCCATCGCTCGCTGGACGTGTTCGGGCGTCTCGCGAATTTCCAGCGGATTCAGACCGAGCGTCCCGCCGACGGTGATACGCTTTGCGTCGAGCGCCTCGGAGACGCCAGCCCAGTTGTTCAGCGGTTCAAGGATAATGCCGATGCGGTCCTTACTCTGCTCGATAGAGCGGATGAAGTTCTGCTTGGAGCTGAACGACTTCCCCGACCCCGTGTCGCCGACGGTGAACATCGCATACCCGTTGTCCCGTGCGAAGGGGTCGATGACGACCGGGCTCTGGTTGTCCTTGTGGATCCCGAACTCGACCCCTCCTTCTTCGAGGATGGTCGCATTATGCGGTGACGAGAGCAGTGCGCCAACGGCCCCACCGAGGGCGATGGACTCGCGCCCGAATACATTGTCTCCAATCGGAGCAGCCGACTGGAGCGCGAGGTCCTGCCGACAGATCGCGGTCTTCGGCGTGAGGTTCGCCGGGTCGTCGCGGAGAGCGCTCTTGACCTTCTGGACTGAGTCCCTGAGGTCGTCCTTGTCGGCGGCGCGAACCGTGACGAACATCCCTTGGTCGAAGACGTTTGCCCCGCTCTCGACCGCCTTATAGGTCGCAGCGGCTTCGTTTGCTCTCTCTTGGAGGTACGCACTGCGGACACTCTGCTCGAGGTCGGCGTCGACCTGGAGGTCGTCAGCGATGTCCTGTAGTTCGTTCCGTGCTCGCTGCTGGTTCTTCGGCGTGATGTGCGCTGTGAGGTCAAATTCGACGTCGGTCAACTCGAAGAGGTCGCTCAGATAGCCGTCGCTCGGGTAGTCGGCATAGTCAGCGATGTACAGCGTTGTCGTCCATTGCTCCCCAACGTGTGCAGCTCGTGTTCCCCACTCAATGGCTGCTGGCGCAGTCACCGTCTTATGAGACTCAGAGATGTCGTCAAGGAGTTGGCCTTCTACATGACCCTCCTCGAGCGTCTCCTCGTCAAGGACATCCGAAAAGTCTACTTCGGGTTCGTCGTCGGCGGTATGCCGGTTCCAGAGGAGTTTACCGGCGACTCCGAGGGCCACAACCAAGAGGAGGTAAACCGCCACACCTTCGGGTGATGTTGGGTTCAGTAGCCACTCGGTGAGCTGGGCGAGAGGCCCGCCGCTCGCTTGGAGAGTGACACTACGCATTGGTCTCGTCCTTCCGGCGTGAGTGGCCGATGATCGGTTGCTCGCGAATGACGCGGTCTGCGTCGTCGTAGTCGTGCTCTCGTCCGTTCCAGAAGTCCATGTTCAGAACGAACAGTTCGACCGTAC
>Ga0207718_101111_pt1 | contig 16012 bp, 19 predicted proteins | sample A23M2SouthBayCA_FD_187749 | JGI IMG/M metagenome (GOLD analysis project Ga0207718, IMG submission 187749) | Aerobic enrichment media microbial communities from Eden Landing Ponds, California, USA - A23 M2 (SPAdes) | ecosystem: Environmental > Aquatic > Marine > Unclassified | place: Emeryville... | reverse complement strand
GGCTCTCGACCGGTTCCGGGAGGTCGTCTCTGACGACCAGTTCGACACGCCGCTGCCCGCCGCGAGTGGTCTCGGGCATGGGTACGTCTAGCCAGCACGTCTACAATAATAAATCATTATTGTCTATATTTGACTATTCGTCGTCGCTGTCGACCTGGTCCTTGATCGACCGGAGTTCGGCTTCGACGTCGACACTGGGGCCAGTTTCGAGGGTGTCGAGTTCCTCGTCAGTGAGTCGATCCTGGATCTCCTGCTGGAGAGTACGGGCGTCGTCGAGGAGTTCGCGCGCTTCGCTGTCCGGCGGCTCGGCCGCGAGCGCCGACTGTGCCTCGGCGAGCGCGTCGTCCAATCGTGCGAGCGCAGCCGCGCCGAGTTCGCTCGCGCGGTCGGCCGCCGCAGTACCCCGCGACTCGCTCGCCTCGGCCGTTCGCAGCGTCCGCTGGAGGAGTCTGAGTGCGCGGACGTTCGTCTCCAGCAGCAAGATGATCCCCGGAATCGCCACGTCGGTGGTGAACTGCCGCAGTTCGTCGGCCCGGGGCGGCCGCGGGACCAGTGGCGGTCGCCGCGACCGCTCCAGTTCACGCTGGAGTCGGTCGAGACGGTCGGTGAGTGCAGCCAGTTGCTGGTCGACTGATGGCGGGGACTCCTCGTCGCTCATACTGGATCGTTCGGGAGACGACCGCTAAAATACCGGTGGTCGATCCGTCCTGCGAGCCCCGCAGCGACACTAGCTGATGAATTCGTTGTCGCGCCAGTCGACGCCGTTCTTGCCCTGATCCTCTTTCGGGTCTTCGGTGACGGTGATCGTCGCCGGACGCTCTTCACCGTCGACGATCCGAACGGCTTCGAGTTCGTCGTCTTCGTTGGCGACGATAGCCGTCAGCGTCCCCTTCTCGGCGATCCGGGCGATCTGACAGAGAACGGTGAACATCGGGTACTGGACGGCCGTGTTCTGGAGGACAGTCTCGCGGTCGCCTTTGAAGCAGGCGTACTCGACGAGTTCGGATTCGATCTCCTCTTCTTCCTCTTCGAGCGCACCCCACTGCGGGCCGCCGCCCATCGAGGACCCCGGTCCTTCCATCTCTTCGGGGTCTTCCTCGTAGACGCGGTTCTCGGTGACGCTGGCCTTGAGCTGAGCCGTCGGGGTGTACTTGCTCATCTCCTGGTCGGCGGCGACGGCACTCAGGATGAGCGTGTTGTTCCGACGGGTGATGTCGACGTCTGTGATCTCTTCGGGGAGGTCTGGATCCTCGAAGTGATCGTAGACATCTTCGAGTGGCAGTTCGAGTGTCGAATGGAGTCGGTATACGCGGCTGGACATAGTTGGTGATGGGGGATGTGCGGTCACGCCGGGCCGCTGGCGCTGGTAGTCGTCTCTGTATAGGATACCATCGCTTATATGGCCTGCTCTTTTTGATGTGGCGTGCCAACACGGAACAGATATCGATCCGACGCGGGGCAGTATGACCCACCTCACCGGGTGAGCGACGGCTTACCTGATAATTATGTGTGCCCGCCGGATAGGATAGGCCGATGAGCGAGCACTATCAGGTCACGGTCGTCGGCGGCGGTCCCGCCGGCCTGACGACCGCGCTGTACACGACCCGCCTCGGACACGACACGGCCATGATCAACCGCGGTGGCGGTCGCGCGGCGATGATGAAAGACACCCACAACGTCATCGGCGTTACCGAGGACGTCTCGGGCAACGAGTTCCTCCAGACTGCGATCGAGCAGATTCAAGAATACGGTGCGGACTACTACCGCGATTTCGTCCAGTCCGCAGAGCGCCTCGACGACGGCCGCTTCCGGCTGGAGGCCGGTGACGTCACCGTCGAGACCGACGCGGTCGTCCTGGCGACGGGCTTCAGCGACAAACGCCCCGATCCACCTCTTCCGCGCACTGGCGCAGGGCTGCACTACTGTCTGCACTGCGACGCGTACATGTTTGTCGACGAACCGGTCTACGTGATGGGCCACAGCGACTCGGTCGCCTACGTCGCGATGATCATGCTCAACTTCACCGACGAGGTCGACATCCTCCTGCGCGGCGACGAGCCGACGTGGTCGGCCGAGACCCAGGCGATGGTCGAGGCCCACCCGATCGACGTCATCGACACCGAGATCGAAAGTGTCGAGAACGGCGCGGACGGCTGGCTCGAAGCCATCGAGTTCGAAGATGGGACCCGGCGAGAGTACCGCGGCGGCTTCGCGATGTACGGCTCGGAGTTCAATACCGAACTGGCCGAACAGCTCGGCTGTGATCTCACCGACAGCGGCGAGATCGAGGTCGGCGACCACGGGAAGACCAGCGTCGAGAACGTCTGGGCCGTCGGCGACGTCACCCCGGGACACAACCAGATCCCGGTCGCGATGGGCCAGGGCGCGAAAGCCGGAATCGACGTCCACTACGATCTCCGAACCTTCCCGATGTCAGTCGAGGAGATCGAGGCGCGCGGTGGACTCTCGAAAGACGACGTGCCGGCGATTTCGGATCGGCTCCGCGAGCGCGCGGCGGCCCACGAGGGCGGGCCCGGCGAAGAAGAGCAGGCCGCAGCCGACGACTGACGTCACGTCTCCTCGGCGTCGCTTTCACTGTCGTCATCTGCGCCCGCAGCGTCGGCATCGCTGTCGTCTTCGCCTGCCCGGCCGACGTCTTTTTCGTGACTGTGCGTCTCGTCAACATCGCTTTGGCCGCTGTTCGACTCGACAGTCTCGTTGTCGTCCGCGGATTCGTCACTCGTTGACGCACCGTCACTACCGAGGTCGGCGCGGTGGCGGAGCCGCTCGAAGACTGACTGGGCGTCGCCGTCAGCGTCGGCTTCCTGCGTGGCCTCGTCGTCTCGCGCCTGTTCGGACGCCCGTTCTGTGTCCGTCTCCGAGTCGGTCAGGCTGGCGACTGCGTCGCTCGGCTCGAGCAGGTCGTCGGCCGCCGACAGCGTCGGTGCGTCGTAGTAGTAGACGACGTCGCCGTCCAGCACGAGATAGGACTCGTCGTCTGCCACCTCGATCACGCGGCGGTCGGTGTCGATCGCGAGATCGACCAGCCCGGAGAGACTCGTCGTCTCGATACTGGTATCGGCGTCCTCGACACGACCGGCCGGGAATCGGGCTTCAGTGATCCACTCGTCGAACTCCGCGCGATCGGCGCGATAGTCGAGGTACGCGTGTTCGCGTTCGGTGACCAGTAGCAGTCCGCTGTAGCGGCCGTATCCCAGGCCGATCAGCCCGACCACCCCGACGAATAGCGCCAGCGGTCCGCCGTATCGCCACAGGGGACCCGGCGGGACCATAACCTCCTCTCGGTCCCGGACAGTTCGCTCACCCCGTTCCACGACCGGACCGCTGTCGTTCACGCGATAGAGGTCGTTCTCTATCGTCAGTGGCAACCGATAGGTCCGGTTGGTCTCGACTGGCTGTCCGCTGCGAGTGCCGTCGAGTTGGACTCTCGTGACGAACTTCGTCTCGATGGTGCCGGCCGATGTCCCGAGTTCGGTCTGGATCTGCTCGATCTCTCTCTCGAGCCGGGTGACGTTCTGCGCGAACGACTGCCGGAGCGTCTCGCCCGGCGCGAGCGTCGCCGTAGTCTTCTCGAGTGGGCGCTCGATCCGCCAGTAGTCTCGCTGTGTCACCTGGCCCCCGTCCGCGACTGACCGGACCACCAGCGTCGTCGATGCCTCTGCAGTGAGTTCGCCGCTGTCGGCAGTGTAGTTGTAGACGAACGATCCGTTCAGTCTGGGCGCGATCTTCCGGAAGTACGCCGAGCGGTTCTCCAACGTCTCCCCGACATCGAAGACTCGCGTGTCGTTGATGACGGTCGCCTGGTGGGCGAACTGCCCGGTCGACGTCCAGGTCACCTCCGTGTCGACCGTCGTCTCCGTCCGTTCGTTCGTCTGCCCGTACGCCCCGTACGTCATAAAAACGCCCAGTCCGACCAGCGCGACGAGTACGACGACCACGACTGCGACGTTCTCATCAGCGACTGCACGGACGCGAAGTCCCCCGTCGTCCATCGTGTCACTCGTTCTTGTCATCCCCACTAATCGATTCCGTATTCTTTCTCGAATCTATCTGTGAGGAGAACTATTCGCATCTATCTGAATCGTGCGAGCAAGCGGTCGGTCGCAGTGGGTCCGTCTCTGGATCGCCTGCGGACGCGTCCAGTCCCGACCAGCGTGACGCCGACGACGTAGAAGGGGGCGCCGATTAGCGCGTCGATGACGACGATAGGTACCCACGGATGGATAGCGTACAACGATTCGACGTGTGACTGTGGTAACAGCGCAAGATACCGGTATTCGGTGAGGAAGTAGCGGTAGGCACCTGTCTCGGGCGGTGCCGTGAGCGTGAGCGTCCCGTTTTCCTGGTCTGTGCCGCCGACCCGGAACCGCTCTGGTTCGATGTCGACGTTCTCGCTTCCCTCCTCGAAGAACACGTAGACGGGTACCTGTCCCCCGTTGCCGACAGTGAACTGCAGCGTCTCGCTGGTCCCCTGCTGGATCACGTCAGAGCGCTCGGACTCGAACTCCGAGCTGACGAAATCGAACTCCTGGGGGCCTGCAGGAGCGACCATCGTCGCCGTCGCCGCCAGGACGAGCGCTGCGGCCATCACTCCGATCAGCAGGCGAGCACTGAGCCCGCTGTCACGTTCGCGGCCCCTGTCGCGACGCCTGTCGTTGCTGAGGTAGACGTCGAGGGCGTACAGGACGACGGTCAGCCCGAAGATGAGATAGGCGATGCCCTGCGTACCGAGCAACGCCCGAGAGCCGAACAGCTGTGCGAGCCGGAGCTGCAGCGTCTCCAGAACCCCCTGGACGCCCTCGACGACGGTGCCCAGATACGGGATGACAATCGGGTCAGATCCGGGTTGCCAGGCGACTGCGACTATCTGCTCGCGCTTGACCGGCGGCTCCCCGCTGTCCTGGTCGGTAAAGAGGTTGTTGTCCCCGCGCGTGATGAACCCCTGGTCGGTCTCACCGACGATCCGGTGTGTCGTCAGGCCGCCGCCCTGGATCTGCTCGGCTTCGAAGATCACCACGTCGCCCGCTTCGACCGGGCCGGCGACTGCCGCGGGCACCGCGACGAACCCGTCGCCGGTCTCGATGGTCGGCTCCATGCTCTCGCTGGTGACGTAACTGAGCAGGATCGGCTGGCCGAGTACCTGACCGACGACGAGTGCGAGGACGCAGACGAGCACCAGCGCCCCGAGGCCCTTCTTGAGCAGCCCCCACCAGTTCATCACCTGTCAGTTGTGGTTCACGTGATAAGTAGTTGATGGGACTGTCAAGACTTTCGCGTGGGGTCACAGCGAGTGGTAGACGTACGTCGAAATGAACCCGAGTGCGTACCCGACGAAGTGGACGTAGAGGTTGAACACCCGTTCCCCGGCGATCGGATCGACCGGGAACGTCAGGAACGGGACCCCGACGAAGACGACTGCTCCGAGGACTGCCAGCTCGAAGTGACCCTCGCGGGTCACCGCTTGCCTGAGACGGTCTCGAAGGCTCTCCCGGGAGTCGGCCACGTACAGCGAGTAGAACGCGAGGACGACCACCAGCAGGACGACAAGTTCGACCAGCGTCGCAGCGAGGACCCAGGTCACGGACGCGGAGGTGCCGTCGACCGCCACGGTGACCGGGTTCGCGAGGACGGCCCTGAGCGTCTGGATCGTCACGAGCGTGAGCCCGACGAAAAACAGCAGCGGTGCGACCGTCCGCGTCCGGCCCAGCGCCAGCCGGGACTCGGCGTGTTCGGCCAGCACCAGCGGGAGGTAGCCGTAGTACGCCATCAGGACCCCGGAGAAGCCGAAGGTCACGCCGTCCCGGACGATCGTCAGGTTGAGATACGACAGCAGGATCGGGCTGCTCACCAGCAGGGCGACGAACACAGCGCGAAACTGTCGGCGGCGGCCGGCGGTCAGGCTCAGCGCGTACAGGAGCGGCACGACGAGCGCGTACGCGAGGAGGTTGAACAGGAGATGGGCGGCGTCGAAGTGGACGAACGGCGCGGCAAACGCCGTCCGGATCGACGGCCGAGCGTACTCGAACACGAGCGCCTCTCTGGTCGCTGTCGGCAGGAGATAGACACCGACGAGGGCAAGCGGGACGCTCGCGAGCAACAGCGCGTCGAGCGGGGTGATTCCCCGTACAATGGCAGGCCATAGCGAGTCGCCGTGATCGAACAACTCTCGCGTCATCCCGTCTCAGACTGAGGCATGGTCTGGCTGTCCCGTATCGTTGCCGGTATTGTCACCGCCGGTGCTCGCGGGACGCTTGCGGAAGGCCCCCGTCACGATCCCTGGTACCGGCGATAGGCCCGCAACGCTGCCAGCACGACGAGCAACAGGGCGAGCAGTCCCAGCGCGCCCGTCGCACCGAAGCCGCCGATCTCCGCCAGCGCTCCATCACCGTCGTCAGTCCTCGGCGACTCCGTCGTCACAGTGGGCGAACTGTTCCCACCGGTCGTCGTCTGCACACTCCCCGGATTGTCCGAGTCGGGGGCCGCCGTCGCGGTCGTCTGGTCGCGCAGGGACGAGGTGGTCGTGGGTGCTCCCGGTCCGGACGTCGACGTGGATGTCGGGGCGGTCGTCTCTGGCGGTGTGGTGGTCGTCGACGTGGTAGTCGTCTCTGGCGTCTGCTCGGGCGTGGCCGTCGGCTGGACGGTCGTCAGTGGCGGCGTCGGCGTGGCCTGTTCGACGTGGACAGTGAACCCCGAAACGTCTTCGACGTCGTGGTCACCGCGCGTATCGACCAGCAGTCCGACTGCGATCGTCTCGTTCGGGGCGACTGTTACCTCGTTCGCCGCCCCTTCGAGACTGTCATCGGGATCGCCGCCCCGGTAGAAGCGAACGTCCGCGGCGTCGTCGGAGATCCAGACGCGGGCGGACTCGATGCCGGTGTTCGTGATCGTGAACACGCGATCGATCGGCGTCACTGCGTTTTCGAGGACGCCCTCACCGTCGAGATCGGGATTTTCGTCGCTGAGCACGAGTTCGATCTCGTCTTCCTCGTTCATCATCGCGTACTTGCCGTTGGGGGCGTCGGCCGGCGCCATCTCGACGTCGACCCCTTCGATCTCGTCAGTGCCGCCGTCGAGCGGGACCGCTCCGGTCGAGACGAGCAGGGCTATCGAAGCGGTGAGCGCGGCGACGAGGAGGACAGTTCGATTCACGGATGGTCAGCGACGTTGGTCTTCGTGGGTTCTAACCGCGCCACGTCCCTTGTATTGCGGTGCCTGAACAAGGGGCAAAGAATGTCTGATCGTTGCACTCGGAGACGGCTATCGGTCGAGGGCGAGATCGACAGGGTTCACACGATACGAGATCTGTTTCGGGGACTTTCACGCACATCAATACAAGGTCGAAGCCAGTTCACGACTCTGGTGGGAGGATGTCTCTGAAAGAACCAACCGAACGGGTGGACCTGTCGGCGCTCGAGCACCACCTCTCGGAAGCGCTGGAAAACGCGGAGAACGAATCAACAAATTATCATTTGAGGGAAATCTACCAGAAGATCGTTATTCTGGCGGAGAACTGATCGGGGAAACCCGTGGAGGGCGTCTCAGTGGTCCCGGTCGTCGCCGGTGTCCTGGTGTATGAGTCGTGCCCAGTCGGCCGCGAGCTCGTCGGCTTCGAGGACAGCGAAGATTGGAGCGCGCTCCGGTCGGGCCTCGCCCCGCGAGGGCCACTCAGTCGGGGCATGCCACAAAAGTCGACTCGGGAAAAATCGTTGCTCGATCTTTTTCGTTACGAACTCACATTGAGAGTGCCAGAGAGATTTTCCTCGGAGTAGTCATCCACATTAATCGTGGAGACAACGAAACTAACATAGACGGACTCACCCGGTGAGACGTCCGTGATTTCTGCGCTGTCCGTAACCTGGGTCCCTTCAATCTCGATTGTTTCTCTCTGTCCCCACGGTATTTCCAGTCCGAAACCAAGATATCCGTCAACTTCTGATTGCTCAGCCTCATACGCCAACGTGATATCACGTGTTTCAGTGGAGCGGTTTTCTATCCTGAAGGCGTATCCCCACGCACTCATCGTAGTTGAGTGGATGGTACCCCCATTTGCACCATCATTGCTATCGAACACGTGGGCTGCGTCCAGATCGTTGGCGCCACTCCCAACCTGGGTGTGGTGGAAACTTCCAACAATATATCGAGAGTCGACGTTGACACCCGAATTACCATTGCCACCACTGAAGTCAATCGCCAGTTCACCTGGATTATCAGTAGTGTAGACTACTCCTTCTTCGTCCTCGGGGATCAATGAAATCAGACCATCATTGTCTGAAACCACATTGATATCTGCTTGCCGATCAGCCGACATGGCAGTGAACGCACCACTTCCCATTGCAGCTGCCCCACCGGCAGCGAGCGATCCCATTCCGAGCAGGAACTTGCGTCGTTTTGTCATAGTTGGTCTACCTCTGTTTGTCCGCACGCCCCCGAACCCCACCTACTGTAGCGGCCGCCTGCCAACCGGGTCGTCCTGGGGGACGCGCTTGGATGATGTCAATAGCCCTACCCCTGTTGTATTGAGCCGCTTGAAGTGATACAATAGATAGATTGAAGCGTGGTCAAACTGCCTGACACCGAGAAAAGAGTCTTTGAACACAATTTTTAAGAAAGGATTCTCCAATCGTCTCTATCTGGAACTAATACATATATTATAATATCTTGACAGTATTCTTCCCCACTTCTTTATCGTTGAATATTTGATAGAGCGTGCGATCTACCAAATCGTTCGGCCGGCTTGAAATAGAGGTGTGCAGGGCGTTGCTACGCGTTTCTGCGTAACAACACCCGTAGTCTGACCACGCAGTACTCAGCAGTACGTTCTTTGACCGGAGCTAGGTGGGATATAGCAACACTTTGTCCGCATTGCGAAGACATGGCCTGTGAGTACCGCGCCATTTGAGAGAACGCTCTTCTAGTGCACATTATTGATGGATCGCGTTCTGGTGATTTCTCAATTCAAGGTGTGAGCCAGGAACCGGGCTGAGAGGACGTTTCCGAGACGATAAGCAATCTGCTTCAAGAAGCTCGTTCGATATCCACAATCTCCGATAGAAGAGCCTGGGAGAAAGAATATGAAAGACGACGATCACGACACTGAGGACGCCGCTGACAATTTAGCTCGGATCGATATCGTCGGCGTGAATAGTGATTGTCCCTTGCAGGAGACCGTCCACATCTTCGTCTCTGAGATCAATCTCGATACCAACCCTAAAGCCACTGCCGACGCCAGTTGCCCAGGAAGCGGAAACTGCGTTGCTCTCTCCGACCATCGTATCGTCCCGGCTCCAGTTGCCGGCGATCGGGTAAACGTCGGCGTAGTCGGCGAGATCGCCTTGGAGTGTGACCCATACTTTCAGAGGCTCAGTTCCCTGGTTCTCGATGCCAAACACGTCATCAAAGTAACTTATTGCGTTCGGATTAACGCCCTGTCCACCCGCAGAGTTGGAATCGAAATCAATCGTAAGCTCTCCATCTTCAATGCTGGCGTACTCGTAGTTATTGTCTGGAGAGTTCCCGAGATCGGTGTTGAACGCGAGGTACGCTTCATCGTCGTCAGCGACCTCAACCGTGACGTTACGGGGCGCTTCGGTTGCAGATAACGCGCCACTACCCATTGCAGCTGCCCCACCGGCAGCGAGCGATCCCATTCCGAGCAGAAACTTGCGTCGTTTTGTCATTGCTAGTTCACCGTTGTTCCGCGCGCCCCCGGGCCCCACCGGGTCGACCCCACCTGGGCACCGTGACGCGCTTGGATGATGTCAATAGCCCTATCCACCTTGTATTGAGCCGACAGAACGGTCTCATGGCCTCGCCTGAAGCGGCACAAACACCGTTTGAACGAGCCGGCCCCCGCGTATAGACACCCTGAAAACGTCTCGAACCGCGCAGACACACCCTGATATCACGAAAACATCCGCGGAATCAATCAACCATCTTTTATTTCTCTGTGGCCGGTTAAACATCAACCGGCAATGCTGTAAAACCCCCTGATTCTGGCGATTTGAGTGGATTTTCATCGATACATTCACCACAGCCAATACCTTTTTGTAGCATTGAGCACATTTGTCTGACATCAAGGTGGGACTCGATGGCAAGCTCGACAGGGGGTCTACAGACCTCCACGGGAGGAGTGGGCATCGAATCGGATCAACAATCGGAGGACGATCGTGGGGAGACAGGCACCCAGGACAGCGTCGACGTCACGCTCTCGCGCGACGAGACGTTCGAGATCCTGAGCAACCACAGACGACGGTTCGCGCTGCACCATCTCCAGCAGAACGGCGACCAAGCTCAACTGGGCGAACTCTCTGAACACGTCGCCGCCTGGGAGAACGACATCGACGTGCAGGAGGTCTCCTCGACCGAGCGCAAGCGCGTCTACACCTCGCTCCAGCAGTTTCACCTGCCGAAGATGGACGAAACGGGCGTCGTCGAGTTCGACTCCCGTGAGGGCGTCGTCGAACTCACGGACGCTGCCGAGGGCGTCGACATCTATCTGGAAGTCGTCGACGACAACGACGTCCCGTGGAGCCAGTACTATCTCGCGCTCGCGGCCGTGAACCTCGGCGTCCTGGTGGGGGCGCTGGCCGGGATCTATCCGTTCACGATCGTTCCCGCGGCCGGCCTGGCGCTGTTCGTCGTCACGACCTTCTTCGTCTCCGCGATCGTTCACACGTACTTCAGCCGCACAGAGATGCGACTGGGCGACAGCGACACGCCGCCGGAAGTGGAGGGGTGATATGAACCGAAGATGGCTGTACGGCGCGATGATCGTACTCGCCATTTCGCTACTCGTGGGTACCGGCAGCTTCAGTGCAGTCTCGGCGGATCGTGGCGTCGCCATCACGGTTGCGGACGACGACAGCGCGTTCCTGGGCTTCACGTCCGAAGCGCCAGTTCTCGATAACGGCCGTCACAACGAGACCACGCTCGCGACGATACACAATCGCTTCGACGGTCGGCTGACCGACGTCGAGGTCACGATCAGCGGTGACGATAATCAGTCACCGCAAGTAAAGAGCGGTTCTGACATAAAACCGAGCACGTTAGAATCGGGAGAGAGCGGTGATATCGAGGCCGACGTTCAGTGTTCCAACTCGGGCGGAGACGGATCAACGGAGGACTGGCAACTAGAGATATCTGCCTCCAGTGACGGGGCATCGGTCGATCTGACGAGGACCGTCACCGTCGAGTGTACTGGAGAGGGGTCGGGAAATTCTAACGACAATCAGTGATTCGCTCACTGCGCTATCAACATTCTAGTCGTCGGCAGCCGCGGTCTCGCCCGACTCCTCGCTGCCGAACGCGTCGTCCTCGATACTCGGCGGGTACTTCCCGCGATCCAGCTTGAGGTCCGACTGCGGGCGCGCCATACACGTGAGCGCGTACTGCTCACGTTCCTCGTCAGTGAGCCCGCGCGCGGCCGGCTGAGTCACCTCGCCGTCGACGATCTCCGCAGAGCAAGCCAGACACATCCCGACCCGGCAGGAGTACTCCTGGGCGATCCCTTCGTCGATACACCGGCTCAGGATGGTCTCCTTGTCGGAGACGGTGATCTCCTCGTCCGTGCCCACGAACTCGACGGTGTACTCTGTCATGCACTGTCTTTCGAGGAACCACTACTAAACGCTTTATTCCGACCTCGGTCGAGCGTGCCGGGAATAAAGAGTTTTGCTCGTGGGGTGTTCAACACAGTGCATGACCACGCACGAGTACGACGTCGTCGTCGCCGGGGCCGGGACCGCGGGCTGTTACGCCGCGGCGACGATCGCCAACGAGGGACTGGACGTCGTCATCGTCGAGCGCAAAGACGAGGAGGAAGCCGGACACATCGCCTGCGGCGACGCGCTGAAGGGGGCCAGCGAATTCCCCGAAGCGATCCCCAAATCCCAGATCGAGCCGGCGTTTACGAACACGGATGTCGATCACGGCCGCTTCGAGATCCCCTCCGAAGACGCCGTGCTGGACATCCCCGTCCCGGGTGAACTCGCCGTCATCGACCGCTGGGAGTACGGCCGCCGGATTATCGACGGGGCCGACCGCGCGGGCGCCGACTTTCACTACGACACCGTGATCCAGAACGTCCGCCAGGACGCGTCGGGTCGCGTGACGGGCCTGGACGCCAAGCGCAAGGGCAGCGACGTCACCTACGAAGCCGAGGTCGTGATCGACGGTGCAGGCGCGCTCTCGCTACTCCAGGACAAGGCCGACTTCTCGGCGGCGACCTTCGACACGAACGTCAACTACTCGCAGTTCTGTTCGGCCTACCGGGAGATCGTCCACGTCGACGAACCCGTCGAGTGGGACGACGCGCTGGTGTTCAAGCCGACCGAGCGCTCGGCCGGCTACCTCTGGTACTTCCCGCGGACGCCCACCGAAATCAACGTCGGGCTCGGGTTCCAGATGAACGAGGAACCGATGGAACTGGTCGAAGCGCTCAAACGGGATCTACGCGAGCGACCGGAGTTCGAGAACGCGACCGTCGAGGACAAACTCGGCGCGGCACTGCCGACACGTCGGCCCTACGACTCGGCAGTCGCACCCGGCTACGTCGCGATCGGTGACGCCGCTGGTCACGTCAATCCCACCACTGGGGGCGGAATCGCTGGTGCAGCCTACGCCGGGAAATACGCCGGCGAACAAGCGATCAAAGCTATCGGCGAGGACGACCTCTCCGAGGCGGCGCTGTGGGAGTACAACGAGCGCGTGATGGATCACTTCGGCGCGCGCTACGCCGCACTGGACGTCTACAACATCTTCACAACGGCCTACGACCTCGACGACCTGATGGCGCTGCTGGCGACGCTCCCCGTCGAGAACCTCTCGGAAGCGATCTACTCCGGTTCGACCAATATCGGGCTGTGGCTCAAACTCAAGACGGCGATCAAGAGCTTCGGCCACTGGGGAACGATCCGGGACCTCTACCAGACCAAGCGGTTGGCAGACGACGTTCTCGACCACTACGAGGCCTATCCATCGAGTCCCGGAGCGTTCGACGACTGGCAAACACAGCGCGACACGCTGCTGGATCGCGTCTACGAGGCGACCGGCGCGGAACCGAAGTACTGAGCGGTCTTCGATATTGTTCCGGTCGAAGGTGGTCGTCAACTTTTAAGTAGTTGATACGCAACGTTCTAGACGAGCACGCACCAGGTGGGGCCTCGCGATCGCCGCCGTCGGGCTGTGGGGAGTTCGGCGGCGGACGATCGACGAGCATCCGGGTTCGTGCACAGGGGGAAACCAATGCACACGCTACAAGACGACGACCAGGCAGTCTCACCGGTCATCGGTGTCATCCTGATGGTCGCGATCACAGTATTGCTCGCAGCAACAGCCGCGGTGTTCTTCTTCAATTTGGGAGAAACCCAGGACGAGATGGCTCCGACCGTAGCCTTCGATGTCGACTACGAACCGGGGAGTTCGGACGTCCTGACGATCACGCACAACACCGGAGACGACCTGACCGTCGGCGATCTGACAGTCGTCGTCTCCGGTGCCGATCCGAGTGGCGTCAACGAAAGACACGCCGTCGAGTCGATCTCGGCGTACGACGCAGAAAGCACGCTGAACGCCGGTGATTCGATCACGATCTCCGAAGGGTCGCTGACCGGGAGCGACCTCGACCTCAGTGATGCGACAGTCAAGATTGTCTGGAATGGCCAGGGAACCTCCCAGAGCCGAACGCTCCGGGAGTGGCCGAGCGGCTAACGTTTCCGGGCAGTCACTGTACACCCAGTATCGCTCTCTGGCGGTCGCTATTCGACCGGCGGGAGCCGTAGGATCGCCCGCGAGAGTACGTCGACACCGATCGACAGCGACGGTTCGTCGACGTCGAACGTGGCAGTGTGGTGACCGCCAGGGTGGTCGGTCCCGATTCCGACGTAGGTAGCCAAGCCGCCGCGTTCCTGGACACGCTGCATGAGGAAGGTCGCGTCCTCGCTGCCGCCCAGCGGCGCACGTTCGAGCAGTGACGTTACCGATTCGACATCGTCGGCGGCCTCGGCGACGATATCGACGAGCGCCTCGTCACTCTCGGCGCTCGGGGCCTCCGCATGGGTAGCGATCGAGACCTCGCAGTCGTGCATCGCGGCGGCGTGTTCGAGCACGCGATCAGCCTTCTCGGACATGTACTCCATGAGAGCGTCGGTCTCGCCGCGGACTTCCCCCTCGATGTAGGCGTCTTCGGGGACGATGTTGGTCGCCGACCCGCCACCGACGTCACCGGCGTTGATCCGGGTCGCCCCGTCTTCGTGGCGCGGGATTGCATAGAGGTTCTGGACGGCGGTCGCCATGGCCTGGACGGCGTTGCGGCCGGCCTGCGGGTTCGCGCCGGCGTGGGCCGACTCGCCCCTGAAGTCCGCACGGAAGTGCCGGACGGCCAGGAAGTCACCGATCCCGGCGACCACCTCGCCGGTGGGATGATCGAGTCCGATATGCAGGGCAAAGAGGTAGTCGACGTCGTCGAGGTGACCGCTCTCGGCGATCGCTCTCCCGCCGCCGACGACCTCCTCCGCGGGCTGGAAGACGACTTTGAACGTGCCCCGAAAGTCACTGTTGGCGATCGCTTCGAGGACACCCAGGCCGATCGTCGCGTGGGCGTCGTGGCCGCAGGCGTGCATCGCGGGCGTCTCAGCGCGGAACCCCTCGGCCGCGGGCAAGTGCTCGTCGTCGGTCGACTCCTCGCGAGGGAGGGCGTCGATGTCGACTCTGAGTGCGACGGTCGGTCCTTCGCCCCGTTCGAGGACGGCCATCGCGCCCGTCTGGCCATCCCGAAGTCGGTCGAGCAACGCGAGGTCGACGTCTCGCTGGCGCGCCCGTTCGAGCCACGTCTCCAGGTCGGCGTCGTCGGGCACGGCGGTTCGGCTCTCGGTGACCAGCAGGTCGGGACCGACGACGAGTCGGTCGACCCCGATTCGACGACACTCCTCGACGATGCGCACAGTCGTATAGAACTCCCGCCAGGCAGGTTCAGGGTGGCGGTGGAACTCACGTCGGAGCCCGACGAGTCGGTCGTGGTCGATCGTCTCGGACATGCGTGGACAGAGACGGGGCTGGTGTTTATATGATCCGGCGATCCGGGTTCGAGGGAGGGCGATTGGGAGTCCAATGTCGGTGGCGTTAAACCGCTGAGAAGAGTACGGATCTGTGAAATGGTCCGTGACCCGTTCGCGGACGAGGACGCTCCTGAGTTGCAGGACGTACTCGATGCACTCGACGACCCGGAATGTCGGTCGATCGTCTCGGTGCTGGACGAACCGATGACCGCCAGCGAGATCTCCGAGGCGAGCGACGTTCCGCTGTCGACGACCTACCGAAAGCTCGAACTGCTGACGGAGGCGTCCTTGCTCAGTGAGGGCGTCGATATCAGACCTGATGGCCAGCACGCGAGCACCTACGAGATCGACTTCGAGGAGGTCGTCATCGCGGTGACCGACGACCGGGAGTTCGACGTCTCGATCGCTCGCCGTGCCCGGACGGCCGACGAACGCCTGGAGAACCTCTGGTCGGAGGTGCGCAAAGAAACATGAGCCCGCATTTCGACATCGGCCTCCCGAGCGCCGTCGTCGCGTTCAAGACGATGACGCTGCTGCTCGGTGGCCTCATCACGTACTTCTCGTATCGAGCGTACAAGCGAACCGGCTCCCCGGCACTCCGGGCGCTGGCGATCGGCTTCGGCTTCGTAACGATCGGCGCCTTACTGGCAGGCGTGACCGACATCTTCGTCGATGTCCCCATCAACCTCACGCTGGCGATCGAAAGCGGGCTGACCACGCTCGGATTCGCCGTCATCGTCTACTCGCTGTACGCCCAGGAGTGAGACGGTCCCTCGCCCCCCGGCCGGACTGACTGCGCATGAACGCGCAGGCGTGTCGGCCGTCGACAGGTCACGTCTCCCGGCTGGACTGTTCGCGCATAAAAGCGCTCACGAGCCGGCCGTCGACAACTCACGTCTCCCGGCTGGACTGACTGCGCATCAACGCGCAGTCGTGCC
>Ga0207718_101100_pt1 | contig 16135 bp, 11 predicted proteins | sample A23M2SouthBayCA_FD_187749 | JGI IMG/M metagenome (GOLD analysis project Ga0207718, IMG submission 187749) | Aerobic enrichment media microbial communities from Eden Landing Ponds, California, USA - A23 M2 (SPAdes) | ecosystem: Environmental > Aquatic > Marine > Unclassified | place: Emeryville... | reverse complement strand
CTGGCGTCGGCGTGGTGGTGGTAGGCGTCGGCGTGGTGGTGGCTGGCGTCGGCGTGGTGGTGGTAGGCGTCGGCGTGGTGGTGGCTGGCGTCGGCGTCGCCGTGGGAGGCGAAGGGGTTGCCGTGGTTGGCGTAGGCGTCCCCGTTGCGGGCGTGGGGGTCGCGGTAGTAGGCGTCGGCGTCGCCGTGGGAGGCGTCGAGGGCTCCTCGACGGCGAACGAGATGCTGGCGCCGCCGTTGATCAGGGCCGTCGCGTTCCCCTCGCCGCTCGCGTTCAGCGTGTAGTTGCCCGGCGCCAGGTCCGGGAGGGTCGTCGTCTCGCCCGCGGGGACGGCGAACGATTCGACGGTTCCCGTCTCGCTGGTCAGGGTCGCCGTCGCGTTCGCGTCGGCGGGATTGGTGACCGTGAGCGTGGCGTTCTCGACCGACGCGGAGAGGTCCACCTCGCTGGCCACTTGCGCGACGGAGACGTTCAGCGTCGACTCGCCGTTGAGGGCGACCGGTTCGCCGGTCTCGGTTCGCGCCGTGAGGGCGTAGTCGCCGGGCGCGAGCGGGAGCGTCGCGGTCTCGTTCGTGGCCACGGTCTCGTTCTGGACCGCGCCCGCCTCGTCGCTCGCGGTGACGGTGACGGACGCGTCGTTCGGGTTGGTGACCGAGACGTTGCGCTCGCGCTCGACCACGGTGAGGCTCCGGGCGACCGTCGGGCACGTCTCGACGGCGACGTCCAGTTCGGACTCGTTCTCCGCGGTCAGGGGCACCGTCGTCCCGTCGCCGGTGCTCGCCGTCAGCGCGTAGTCGCCGGCCGTCTCCACCACTCGCCGGGTTTCCCCCGAGGCGAGGCCGAGTTCGTCGGTACCGTCCGGCCCGGTGACGGTCAGCGACACGGGCACGTCGTTGGGGTTGGTGACGGTGACGTTCTCGCAGGCGGTCGCGACGCCCAGCGGCCGAATCCGCGGCGGGTCGTCCGGGTCGAGCGGATCCGTCCCCTCGTCGACCTCCGTCCCGTCGAGGAAGCCGTCCCCGTCGGTGTCGGGGTCGCTCGCGTTCGTCCCGATCTCCTCCTCCGTCTCGTCGGAGAGGCCGTCGTCGTCGGCGTCTATCCGGTTCGGATCGTTGACGTCGAGCGGGTCGGAGCCGTTCCGGACCTCGACGCCGTCGGAGATGGTGTCGTTGTCCGTGTCGGCGTCGAGCGGGTCGGTGAACGTCTCCGTCACCTCGATCCCGTCCTCCAGTCCATCACCGTCGGTGTCGGGATCCTCCGGGTCGGTCCCGAGCTGTTGTTCCTGGGCGGTTCCCAGGCCGTCCTCGTCGGGATCCGGGGGCGCGGGGTCGTCGGCGTCGGTCGGATCGGTGCCGCGGTCGAGTTCCGCCGAGTCGGTGAGGCCGTCGCCGTCGGTGTCCGGCGCGGTCGGGTCGGTCCCGAGGTCGACCTCGGTCCCGTCGCTCAGGCCGTCGCGGTCGGTGTCGTGGGCGAGCGGGTTCGAGCCGTACGAGTTCACCTCGGCTCCGTCGTTCAGGCCGTCGTCGTCGGTGTCGTCGTCGTCCGGGTCGGTCCCGAGGTCGCGCTCCTCGCCCAGCGTCAGGCCGTCACCGTCTGCGTCCGTCTCTCTCGGATCGTTCGGGTCGAGCGGGTCCGAGCCCCGCTCGATCTCCTCGCCGTCCTCGATGCCGTCGCGGTCGGAGTCGGCCAGCGTCGGGTCGGTACCGCGCTCGACCTCCTCGCCGTCCTCGACGCCGTCGCCGTCGGTGTCCCGGTCGCGCGGATCGGTTCGCTCGACGAGCACCTCCGTCCCGTCGTTCAGGCCGTCGTCGTCGGTGTCGACGTCGTTCGGGTCGGTGCTGATGAGGCGCTCCTGGTCGTCCGAGAGGCCGTCGCGGTCGCGGTCGCCGGGCGCGCGGAACTTGTCCTTGCCCTTCTTGTACCCGTCGCGGTGGATCTTCGACGGCCGGTGCTCCCGGTCCTCGACGGCCTTCTTCGTGGTCTCGGCGGCCGCGACCTGGACGATGATCTGGATCTGGACGACGTTGACGATCTGCACCTGGGTCACCTGCCCGAGTGCCCCCTCACAGGCGCCCCTGGCGGCCGACTGGATCTGCGTGACGCTCGCCGACTGGCTCTGGGAGAGCGCGCCCGACGCCGCGCCCGCCGCGGCGACCTGTATCTGTTCGATGCTGACCGTCTGGCTCTGTGAGATGGCGCCGGCCGCGCCCCCGTAACCCGCCGCCTGGACCTGTCTGACCGTCGCCCGCTGGCTCTGGGCGACGGCGCCCTTCGCGCCGCCCAGTGCGGCCACCTGCACCTGCTTGACCGTCGCGTGCTGGGCCTGTTCGAGGGCGCCTTCGGCGCCGCCCCTGGCGGCGCCGTAGGTCTTCTCGGGCGTCGCGTGGCGTTCGAGCGCCCCGTAGGCCCCGCCCTGTGCGGCCTCCTGGATCTTCGCGACGTCGGGGACGCCCCGCTTGGCCGCCCCCCTGGCAGCGCCGGCCGCGGCCCCCGCCGCGGCGCGCTGCACCTGCGTCAGCGAGACGCGCTGGGCCTGCGCGACCGAGCCGTGGGCCGCCCCGTAGGCCGCGCCCTGTAGCTGGGTCACGTTGGCCGACTGGCTCTGGGAGAGCGCGCCGTCGAAGCTCCCGGCGACGGCCGCCTGTATCTGGGTCGCGTTCGCGGACTGGGACTGCACCAGCGCGCCGTGTGCGGCCCCGCGGGCCGCGCGCTGGATCTGCTCGACGCTCGCGTCCTGGTGCTGGCGCACGACGTCGACGATGGCCTCCCTCGCGGCCCGCCGCTGGGCCTGCGCGACCGTCGCCCCCTGCTGCTGGGCCAGTCGGGCCCCCTCCTCGACGCCCCGCTCGGCGGCGGCGCGCTGGGATAGCTGGAGGCCGGCCGCCCCGCCGTCCGGGGCCGCCCGACCGTCCGAGGGTACCGGCGCCGGGGTCGCCAGTACGTCCGGCGACGCGGTCGAGCCGATGGCGGCGCGGTCCCGGATCGGTGCGTCGCCGCCGCGGTCCCGGGTCGTCGCGACGCCGGTCCCGGCGAGCGCCGCGCTCGCGACCACCGTCAGCGCCACGAGCGCGACAAGCAGTCTCCTCGCGGCGACGCGCCGCGGACGTCCGCGTTCAGCCATCCGTCCCTCCGACGGGCGGCCGGCGAGCGGTCGGATCGACCGCGACGGTTCGCGTCTCTCGACCCGCGTGCGTCCGAGCGTCGACCGGTTCGTGCCCGCTCACCGCCTCCGTTACCGCGTCCGCACCGGTCGCGGTTTCGAGGGGTCGCCGGGGGTTGCTAGAAACTGCCACGAGAACTGCTAGCACGCACTCGGAGCGCGGACTTCACTGTTTTTTCGGCGTCCGTATCAGCTACCGCAGGTTGGTCCGGAACACTGGCCGTTCGGTCGACGTTGCGTTTCGGTTACGTACGACTTGGTTCCGTGCTGGTCACCGGAGACCGACGAGGACCGGTGGCCGTCGACGCCGGCCGATCCCGGTGTCACGGCCGGGCGGACTCGCAGGAAGCAGCCGCCGGTGCGACGTCGCTGTCGCTCGGACGATGACCGTCTTTTCGCGTAGACGCGCGCGGCGGTGCGAGGCGCGCGACGTCGTACAATATGCGCGACAGCGGAGCGGCAGTACGCGGCCGGGGCAGCCAACCGGCCCGATCGGTCGGTTACGCCGACTCGTCCGCCTCGCGGATGGCCCGCCAGACGTTCTCCGGGCGCGCCGGCATCTCGACGTCCTCGACGCCGTACGGTTCGAGCGCGTCGACGATCGCGTTGATGACGGCCGGGGTGGCGGCGGTCGTCCCCGCCTCGCCGGTGCCCTTCACGCCGAGGGGGTTGTGCGGGCTCGGCGTCTCCGTCTCGTCGGTCGTCATCTCGGGGATCTGGATCGACTTTGGCACCGCGTAGTCCTGCATCGACCCCGTGAGAAGCTGGCCGTTCTCGTCGTACTGGGCGCCCTCGTAGAGCGCCTGGCCGATCCCCTGGGCGACGCCGCCGTGGATCTGGCCGTCCACGATCAGCGGGTTGATGACCGTCCCGCAGTCGTCGACGGCGACGTACTGCTCGAAGTCGACCTCGCCCGTGTCGGGGTCGACCTCGACGACGGCGATGTGCGTCCCGAACGGCCACCCGAAGTTCGGCGGGTCGTACTCCGCGGTGGCGTCCAGTTCGATCTCCTGGTCGGCCGCGAGCTCGGCGACTTTCGTGATCTTGATCGAGCGGTCGGGCGCGCCGGTGACGTAGAACTCGCCGTCCTCGAACTCGAGGTCCTCCGCGGCGACCTCGAGCTGGTCGGCCGCGATCTTGCGCGCCTCCTCTTTGACCTGCTCGGCGGCGTCGACCATCGCCGCGCCGCCGAGCGCCATGCTCCGGCTCCCGAACGTCCCGACGCCGCCCGGGAGGTACTGGGTGTCGCCCTCCTCGATCTCGATGTCGTCGTAGTCGACGCCGAGTTCGTCGGAGAGGATCTGCGAGAAGGACGTCTCGTGGCCCTGGCCGTGGTCGTGGGTCCCCAGGAACGCCGTCAGTTTCCCGTCCTGGCCGAACCGGACGCGGCCGAGTTCGCCCATCCCGGGCTGGTTCGCGGAGTTCTCGATGATCGAGGAGACGCCGATGCCGAGGTAGCGCCCCTCCTCGCGGAGTTCGGCCTGGCGCTCGCGGAGCGCGTCGTAGTCGGCGTGCTCCAGCGCGAGGTCGAGGGCGGGTTCGTAGTCGCCGCTGTCGTAGACGGCGCCCACGGCGCTCTCGTAGGGGAAGGCGTCCGGCGGGATGAGGTTCTTGCGGCGGAACTCGGCCGGGTCCATGTCGAGTTCGCGCGCGGCGGCGTCGACGAGGCGCTCGACGAGGTACATCACCTCCGGGCGACCGGCGCCGCGGTAGGATGCCGTGGGGGTCGTGTTGGTGTAGCTGCCGACGATCCGGCCGCCGATCTCGTCGATCTCGTACTGGCCGGAGAGCAGCGGCTGGAAGTTCCCCGCGAGCGTCGGCCCGAACGCGAAGTACGCGCCGACCGTGTTGGCGCAGTCGACGCGCATCGCGCTGATCGTCCCGTCCTCCTCCAGGGCGAGTTCGCCGTCGAGGTACCAGTCGCGGGACTGGTAGTCGGCCTGGTGGCCCTCCGAGCGCGTCTCCGTCCACTTGACGGGCCGGTCGAGCTGGAGCGCACACCAGGAGACGACGACCTCCTCGGGGTACTCTCCGCCCTTGATCCCGAAGCCGCCGCCGACCGACGGCGAGACGACGTGGACGTCCTCCTCGTCGAGGCCGAGCGTCCCCGCGAGGTGATCGACCTCCATGTAGGGCACCTGGGTCGACATGGTGACCTTGAGGCCGCCGTCCTCCTGTTCCGCGAGCACCGAGCGGGGCTCCATCGGGTCGCCGATGAGCCGCTGGTTCTGGAGTTCGACGCTGGCGGTCGTGTCGGCCTCGGCGAACGCCTCGTCGAGGGCCTCCTCGTCGCCGAACGGCCAGTCGAACGCGAGGTTGTCCGGCGCCTCCTCGTGGAGCGTGGGGGCGTCGTCCTCCAGGGCCTCGCGCACGTCGACGACCGCCTCGCGCCGGTCGTAGTCGACGTCGATCAGGTCGAGCGCGTCGTTCGCGGCGTAGCGATCCTCCGCGACGACGACGGCGATCGCCTCCCCGGTGTAGCGGACGACGTCCTTCGCCAGCACCGGGAACGGCGTCGGCACCGCGTTCGGCATGATCGGCGGCGCCTGGATGACGCCCGGCGCGTCCGACGCCTCGATGTCCTCGCTCGTGAACACCGCGAGGACGCCGTCGGCGTCCTCGGCCGCGCTCGTGTCGATCGACTCGATGGTGGCGTGGCCGTACTGGCTCCGGAGGATCGCCGCGTGGGCCATCTCGGGTACCTGTACGTCGTCCGTGTACGTCGCTTCCCCTCGCACGAGGTCGGCGTCTTCCCGACGTCGCATCGGTGTGCCGACGAGTTTCTCACCCATGTGTACACCAGTCACACTCACCGCTTAATTATTAATCATTTCCACGTGGCCGCGACTCGACGACGGTGGCCCCTCCACTATGGCCACTCTCGACGGCGGGGCCCCACGGCGCCCCTCTCGACGGCGGCTCCGCCGCCCCTCCGCGCTCGAACGCCTCGGGTCGACGTTTTCACGCCCCGAGAACCATCGACGGGGGTGATGGTCGCTCCGTGCGTATCTCGAGTCATGACCGCCACACAAACTCGCGGAGAGACGACCCGACTCCTCGGCCGGACGGCCGCCGTCGTAGCCGTGGCACTGTTCACCCTGACGCTGCTGGCGGGATTCGTCGGCGGCATGTGGCGGGTCGCCATCGCCGGCGCGACCGGCCACCCGATGCCGATGGTTGGCGCCCACGCCGGGTCGATGGCCGGTCCGGGCTTCCAGCTGGGGTTCGGCCTGCCCCTCGGCGCCGTCGTCGCGCTCGCGCTCCCGGTCGCCCTGCTGGGCGGCGTCGCCTACCTGCTGTACCGGCTCGTCGCGGGTGGATCGGGCGGCGCGCCGGGGGCCGACCCCGCGCTGACGGAACTCCGGACCGCCTACGCCCGCGGCGACCTCACCGACGCGGAGTTCGAGTCGCGCCGCGAACGACTCGACGACCAGGCCCGGTCGGCCTGATTCACGACCACGGGCCGTCGCCGCCCGTGTGTCCGATCCCGTCGCCGGGCGGCACGTCGACGGGACAGGCGGCGCCGACGTCGACCTCGGGGTCCCGCCCGGGTCGGTTGAAGAACCCGACCTCGCCGTCGACCTCGTTCCCGCAGATGACTCCCTGCCGCGCGGGCGGGGCCTCCTCGACGAACGCCATCGCGTAGTTGTCGATCCCCGCGATCCGGTTGTGGTAGCAGTTGTTCCCGTAGCTCGCGAACGTCTCGTTGCCGTCGAACGCGACGCCGGACGGCGAGTCGGCGACGTCGCAGTACCGAACCGTGTTCTGTCGCCCGCCGTGGACGAACGACGGCCCATGGCTGCCGTCGGTCGAGTGCCCGGCGTTGCGATCCGTGCAGTACTCGGCCAGGCAGGCGTACGTCCCGGGTTCGAACGCGACGAAGTCACCGTGGACGTGCCCCTCGCTGTTGTCGATGTGGTGGACGTGGACGTTGTTCGTCCGGTCCCACGAATCCCACGGGTACCAGGATTCGTCGAGCTGGTTGAAGCCGGTCCCGACATAGAGCACCTCGGCGACGTGGTCGATCTCGTCGCCGACGACGAGGTTGGCGCCGGCCATGCCGCTCAGCCTGAACTCACCGATCTCGACGTCGGAACAGCGGATCAGCCGTATCAACACCGACTGTCCGTTCCCCAGCGCCGAGGGGAGCAGCTTGAGATCCCGGAGGTACGTCTGCTGGTCGTCCCGGGGACGACAGCTGATGAGCGGCCCGGGCGCGTACGACTCGACCTCGTCCGGCCGGTCCGGGCGTCCGAGGCCGTCGATGGTCAGCCCGCGCACGTGGACGTGGCTGTGCTTGATCGTGATCGTGGAGAACGCCCCCTCGGGGTGGCGGAGCACCGCGCTCGCCGGCCCTTCGATCGTGATCGGCTGCCCCGGCTCCCCGCTTCGGACCGAGAACACCGCCTGCCGATACTCGCCCGGCGCCAGCGACACGACGTCGCCGGCGGTCGCGCGCGACATCGCCTCCTGCACCGTGGCGAAGGGGCGCTCCCGCGTCCCCCGGGCGTCGTCGTCGCCGTCGGGGGCGACGAAGAACGTCCGCGCGCCCCCCGGGCGCTCCGGTTCGGCCGTCGTTTCGGCGGGTGCGTCCGTCTCGGCGGGTGCGTCCGTCTCGCCCGACGGATCAGCCGCGGGGCGGGCGCTCGTCGTCCGAGGGACCGTGGACCGCTCGGTTCGGTCGCTCGTGGTTCCACGTTCCCCGCCGGCCGACGCGTCCCGGTCGAGGTCGAGCGCGCATCCCGCGAGCGTCGTGACCCCGGCGGCGAGGCCGAGTTCCAGGTAGCGACGCCGCCCCACGGACCGGTCGTCTCTCCGTCCCATCTCGTCCGGATAGCGCACCGGCGTCGAATAAATCCGGGTGTCGGACACCGCCCGCCACGCGACCGCCGCACCCTCGCCGGACCGATCAAATCGCCGTTTGACCCTCCGTGGCCGCTTTATCCCCCGCCGGTGACGTGTCGACCGGATGCGTCCCCACACGTCCGACGCGCGCTCGATCCGGCGCGCGTCACGACCCTCCAGCGGACTCGTCTCGTACTCCCGACGGCCGGCCGTCGGGGCGAAGCCTCCCCGCGTTCAGGGGGTGAGCCGCCCGTGAGCCGGCGCGGCTCGACCGTCGCCCTGGCGCTGATCGTCGCGCTCGCGGCGACGGCGGCGCTCCCCGCCGCTTCGGCCGCCGCCGACGGCGGGGCCGCCTTCGCGGAGTCGATCACGACCGTCGCGGCCGGCGACACGGCCAACGTGACCGTGGTCGTCGACGGGGCGAACGCGACCCGGCGCGTCCACGTCGGCTCGAACGAGACGAACTTCGTCGCGAGCGCGACGGTGGTCGACGCCGACGGCGACGGCCGCGTCAGCCTGTTCGTCGACACCGCCGAGGCGGGGACTGGCAACGCCTCCGCGTACCTCTCGGTCTCGGCGGGCGACGACCTGCGGGCGGCGACCCAGCGCACCGACCCCCTCGACCGGCCGATCGAACCCGGCGACTACGACCTGCGCCTCGGGCCGCGCTCCGAGCCGACCGACGTCGGGACGCTCGTCGTCCAGCGGTCGGACGACGGGGCGGGGGCCGAACGACCGCCGCTGCCCGGCGACGCCGCAGACAGCGCGGCGATCACGGTGCTGCCCACCGAGGCGAACCTCACCGTCGAGCCGGCGACGAACCGGACGATCCGGGGCGAGACCGCGTTCGCCCCGGGGACGAACCTCAGCGTCCGGATCACAGCCGAGAGCGGGCGGAAATACCTCGTGGTCGACACGGCAACGGTGAACGACTCCGGCGGGTTCGCCGCCTCGGTCGACCTCGACGCGGCGACCCCGGGGTCGACGTTCACGCTGACCGTGGTCGGCCCGAACGAGACCCGCGAGGCGGTCCCCGGGCGCATCGCCGGGACGTGGGTCCCGCCGGACGACGGCAGCGAGGACGGCGGCGACGGCGGCTCCGGCGACGAACCGGACGAGGGCGGCGACGCGGAGCCCACGACCGCCGGGCCGTACCCGCTGCCCGACGACCCCGCCGACACCGAGGCGATCACGGTGCTGCCCACCGAGGCGAACCTCTCGCTGGAGGCCGCCCCGGGACGGCTCGTCAACGGCGAGACGGCCCTGCCGGCCGGGACCGATCTCACGATCAGGATGCGCTCGGTCCAGGGCCGGGCGTTCCTCAGGTCGACGACCGCGGAGGTGGGCGCGTTCGGCACGTTCCAGGGCCGGTTCGACCTCGACGGCGTCCCGCCGGGGACGACGTTCGTCCTGACGGTTCGCGGGCCGAACGGCACCGTGGAGACGGTCCCCGGTCGGATCGTCCCCTGCGAGTCGGACTGCGACGCCGCCGAGACGACGCCCTTCCCCGTCGATGGGTTCGGCGTCGTCGCCGTGGCAGAGGCGACCCGGGGCCATCCCGCGCGGATCCCGATCAACCTGAACGACCGCCGGCGGGCGACCCTCGTGGTGGGCGGCGACGCGGTCAACTACCGAACCGCGATCACCGTCCGCGACGGGAACGACGACGGGCGGGTCGTGGTCGGCTTCGACACCGCGGCGGCGGGCGACTCGGCGCCGACGGTCCGGGTCGTCTCCGACGGCGACGAGGGCGAGGTCGCCGTCGAGGAGCCCGACCTCCCCTCGCTGCTCGACGCGGCCGAGTACCCGCTCAGGCTCTACCCGGCGGGGAACCTGTCCGCCGACCCGATCGACACCGGGCGGCTCGTGGTCTACGAGGCGCCCGCGGAGTCGGGGACCGACCCCGCGCGGACGAGCCCCACGGCCTCCGCGACGCCGGCCGGCGGGACGGCCGTCGCGACCGGCTCGACCGCCCCCGGCCCGCTCTCGCCGGCGCTCCTCGGCGTCGGCGGCCTTGCCGTCGGCGGCGTGCTGGCGCTCGCGGGCGCGGTGGTCCTCCTCGGCCGGCGCTGACGCTTCGCCTACGGACCGGCCAGCGGTTCGCAATCGGTCGCTCAGTCGTAGGCGCGGACGACGTCAGTCGTAGACGCGGGCGACGACGACGAGGACGAGTAGACAGCCGAAGAAGAAGAGCACGCCCGGTTCGACCACGTCGAAGACGAGCCAGCCGACGGTCTGGCCCGGGCCGGCGCCGGGGTTCCACGCCGCCGGTTCGACCGCCCCGCCGCCGGCCGGCGCGCGCAGCAGCCGTTCGGCGCCCCACTGGACGAACAGCGCGGCCAGCGAGAGCAGGCCGAGGCCGGCGAGCAGGTCGTGGATCGACCGATCGACCCTACTCCGGCGCTCCTCGTCGCCCACGACGACGATCGGATCGTTCGCGGGCGCGTACACCGACATCTCGTTTCCCTTCACCGAGTACCGGGTGCCGACCGGTTCGACCAGGTCGGCCTCCCGGAGCGCCGAGAGGTGGTAGTGGACGTTCTGGGCAGTGGTGTCGAGTTCCTCGGCCAGTTCCGACGGGGTCGACGGCCCCTCGAACAGCGCCCCGAGGATCGCCCGGCGCGTCTCCGAGGAGAGCGCGTCGATCACCTCCGTCGTCTCCGCGGAGTGGACGTCGATCACCCGCGGCCGCTCGTCCGCGGCGCCGGTGTGCGGCTGGAGTCGCTCGATGAGTCCGGACATGGTTGTCGTGTCTGACCGTCGCGGACGCGGCTACTAAGCCTACCCGTAGGTCAAACGCGCGTTTGATTCCGTCGCGGTCGGCTCCGTCGGCGCCCTCACCGCGTCTCCGATTCGCTCGCCTCGTTCTCACCGCGTCTCCGATTCGCTCGCCTCGTTCTCACCGCGTCTCCGATTCGCTCGCCTCACCGCCCGCCGGCGCGCTCTCGTTGCCCGCGGGTTCGACGGCCCGGATCGGCGCCACGAGGCCGTGGCCGGCGGCGGGGTCCACGCCGGGCGGGCCGACGTCGGTCGCGGTGGTTTCGAGTCGCGCCTCGACCGCCCGGGGGGACAGGTCGGGGTCGGCGTCCAGCAGGAGCGCCGCCACGCCGGCCGCGTAGGGCGCCGCCGCGGAGGTGCCGACGAACGATCCGTCGACCCCCCGGACCGACGCGCGGTCGGGGGCGACCACGTCCAGCCCCAGTCGGCCGTCGGGGGTCGGGCCGCGGGCGCTGAACCGCTCGACCCGCCGCTCGGCGCGGTCGTAGGCGCCGACGGCGAGGACGCCGCGGGCGGTCGCCGGGGCGACCAGGCTCCCCGCGGCGTCCCCGAACTGGAACCGTGCGGTCGGCGAACTCACCGTCAGCCGGTGTCCGGTGGCGTTCGCCGGCCCGCGGACGACCAGGTAGTGCGTCCCGGGGTCGATCCGCGCGACCAGCCGCTGGGTTCGCGGCCGGTCGTCGACGGGCGTCGACCGCGCGACGCGCTCGGCCCGGCGGCCGTCGGTTCGGTACAGTTCGAGCGCGTACGACCCGCCGGTCCCCTGCCAAGAGAGCCACGCCCGCACCGTTCGCGCATCGCCCTGGAGGTAGTTGCGGGTGCCGCCGGCGAAGCGCAGCCGCCCGTCCTCGACGCGGTCGTAGCGGCCGCTCCAGTGGCCCCGGGCGACGTTGCCCGCCGGGGCGACGAACACCGCACCGTCCCTGACCGCGTCGGTCGCGCTCCGCGAGACGGGCGAACTGCCGTCCCCCGGGCGGCCGAAGAAAGAGACGGGGCTGACGATCACGTCCACGTCCTGGCGTTCGAGCCAGGCGACCGCGTCGCGGTAGTCCGCGCTGTCGTCGAACGAGGCGAGGTAGAGGCGGGCGTCGGGGGCGATCCGGCTCACGACCGCGGCGGCGGCCGTCCCGTGGTTCCCGCTCGCGGGGGCGTCGCCGAACGAACGGCTCGCGGCGACCCGCGACCGGACGGCGGGGTGGTCCGCGTCGAACCCGGTCACGTCGACGACCCCGACCGAGACGTTCGCCCCGGTGTACCCGCGGTCGTGGAGGCGGGCGATCGCGGGATCGGGTGCGCCGGCGGGCGTGGATGCGGCGCGCTCGGGCGCCGTCGCCGGGGCCGCGGGACCCGTTGGTACGGTGGCGAGCGCGCCGATTCCGGCGGTCACCAGGCAGAGGGCGACGGACGCGACGAGGAGGGCGCGTCGCGACTGGGAGGGCATGCGCGTCTCGTCGGTGGTCTCGGCGGGCCGACAAAACGGTGACGACACGGCACGACGCCGCGACGCCCGCGCGCGTCCTCTCGATAGCGCGACCCCCGCGTCGAGGCGGAACCTCGTCCTGGCGCCGTCGGCCGCTTCCTCGCTCCCACAGAAATAGAATTTCAGGCCTTGGCGGCGATAACAAACTCGAACTGGTAGCTAAAAGTGTAATTATCGTCGGATTGTTTCGAACCATTTGAGATTTCCACAACAACGCCTGTCAGTGCAAGCTCGTCCCTTACCCGCTTCTGGGTCAAACGTGCGGTGGCTCCCCAGGAGCCGTGATTCCAATGACAGACGACGAGAACGGCCTGTTCGACGACTCGCGGCGATCGTTCATGAAGAAGGGCGCGCTCACGACGAGCGCGCTCGCCCTCGGCGCGTCGACGACTGCCGCCGGGCAGACGGGTAACGAAACTGGGACCGGTACAGGTGTAGAGGACGACGACGACTTCGACTTCGACGACGCCGGCGGGTCCGCGCTGATCGTCGCCGACAACTTCCACCCCTCCGGCCGGTTCGTCTTCGTCTCCGACGTCGTCAGCTGGACGCCCCAGCTCCCCGACGTCCGGGACAGCCTCTGGACCGACTACAACACGTACATGATCCAGTGGCTCGGGACGAACGAGATCGTGCCGCTCTGGGTCGCCGAGGACGCGAACGTCGGGACGTTCGACCAGGAGAGCGGGTACGTGGCGGACCTCAACGAGGACCTCGACCGACCGCAGGTCTGGGAGATGGAGAACGACTGGTCGCCCCTCGGCGACAACGAGCGGCTGACCAACGTCGACTTCGAGCCGGTCGACGAGGACGCCGAGGACGGGATCCTCGACAACGACTCGGTGTGGGGGACCCAGGACCAAAACTAGGGGCCGGCCCAGGACACCGGAACGACGACCGGGAACGAGACCCAGCAGTGACGGACGGGCGTTCTCGCCCGTCGGCTGACTGAGCAGCGGATCACTTCCGGCAGCGATCGGATATTTTTCGACGTAGCGTCCCGCTGGCAACGATCAGGAGGCGTGGTGCTTTTCCCCGGTGCCCCCCGATCCAGTCACGTGGACCTGCACGTGCGGTACGAGGGCGACGACGACCCCGACAAGTGCACGGCCCGGAAGCTGGCGCGGTTCGACCTCGTCGCCCTCCACCGCTCCAACCGTGAGACGCCGTACGGCGTCGTCCTCAACCCCCACGCCGAGCGGGCGCTCTCGCCCGCCGACGCCGACCACGACGCGCTGGTCGCCCTCGACTGCTCGTGGGAGTCGGCCGGCGAGGCCCGCTTCTCGCTGCCCGGCGAGCACCGGGCGCTCCCGTACCTCGTCGCCGCCAACCCCGTGAACTTCGGACGGCCGCTGCAGTTGACGACGGTCGAGGCGCTCGCGGCGGCGCTCTGTATCTTCGGCGAGCGCGACCGCGCGGAGGCGCTCCTCTCGAAGTTCACCTGGGGGCACACGTTCCTCGAACTCAACGCGGAGCCCCTGCGCCGGTACGCCGACTGCGCCGACTCGTCGGACGTCGTGGCGGTCCAGGGGGAGTACCTGGACCGCGGCGACGCCTGAGTCCCGGACGGGCTCGACGTGGGAGTTCCGACCCCGCGCTCGACTGTCAGCCGTTCACCCACCCCTTCGTCAGCGAGCCGACCGCGCCGGCGACGGCGCTGTCGACCGCGAACAGGAGCGTGAGGACGACGCCCGCGAGCAGGACGCCCAGACCGCCGAGAGCCCCGCCCAGCGGGCCGCCGGCGAAGACGCCCGCGAGACCACCTAGCCCGGCCAGCGCCAGCGTCAACACGACGCCGGTGAGCGACCCGGCCACCAGCCCGTGCCACGCGCCGCGTCCGAGACCGCCACCGGCGAGGTAGCCCGCGGCGAAGCCGCCGATCAGTCCCGCGCCGATCTGGCCGACGAGCGGGAGCGACAGCCCCACGGCGCCGACGACCAGGATCACGACGAACCCGACGCCGACCGCGCGCCAGTCAGTCATGGCCGATCGTAGGCTCGCCACGGCGAAAAACGCTGTGCAGCGTCGACCGGACACTCGGCGGGGGCGGAACGTCCCGTGCCGACGCGGCCGACTGCCCGCGCCGCGGCCGGGAGGACACGACTTTTGCCCGCCGGCGCCCCACCCGTTCGTATGCCCGACCGACTGCTGAAGATCAACGCCTACACCACCTTCGACATGCTCGACGGGACCGCGGAGGCCCACGACTTCGAGGAGGAGGCGTTCGCCGTGCTCAACGTCACCGCGCCGCGCCACGATCCCGACCACGTCACGCTGGAACTCGAACTCGACAACTCCCAGCTCGACCACCTGCCCGCCCACGCCGACCGGGTGCGCCTGTCGCCGGCCGAGGCCCGGAAACTGGCCGGCGAACTGGAGCGCTACGCCGACCGCGTCGAGGACGCGGGCGACGAGGCGTAGTGCGCGTCGGACGGGTCCCCGTCCCGGCTGGCGGCCATAGCTCCTTCACTCCGGCGGCCGAACGGCCGCCCGTGACCCGAGACGAGCACCTGGCGGCGACCTTCGAGCGCATCGCGGCGGAGATCCGAGACGGCGAGGCCACGGTCTACGGCTACGACGTCGACCTCGACTCGCCGCGGCGGGAGCGCGGCGGCATCGCGTGCTCGCTGGGCTGGGTCGAGTTCGAGATCTCGGACGCACCCTGAGTCGACCGGGCCTCCCTTGCTACGGCGGCGCGCGTTCCGGTGTGTCGCGCGCCCGTCAGACCGCGAGCCGGGCGCCCGTCAGCCGACCGGCTCCCGGAGCGCCCAGACGTCCGAGACGGGATCGAGGTTCGACGGCTCGGCCCCGCGGGTCGTCAGGATGCCGGCGTGGAACAGCATCGCCTTGAGCTGAAACACCGTCGGGGAGTGGTAGACGGCGCCGTCGGTCAGCCCGTCGCGACGCAGGCGCCCGTCGACGTCGAGCAACCGGCGCCGCACCGCCTCGTCGCCGCGGAGGAACAGCTCGACCGTGAACGAGGGGTGGAGTTCGTGGAGATACTCGACGACCTGCGGGAGCGTCGGCTCGGGGACGTCGTCGTCGTGCATGTGCTGGAGTTCCTCGACGAGCAGCCGCGTCGCCGGGTAGGCGAACACCACGCGGCGGGCGAGCATCCCCCACTTCGGCGCGAAGTCGCAAAAGCGCGTCCGGGAGCGCTTCCAGTCGTCGAAGGCGTCGAGCGCCGCGTCGACGGAGCCGTACTCCCGCAGGCCGAACCGGACGACCTCCCGACCGAGGGGGGTCAGCCGGACGCGGTCGGGCCGCTCCTCGATCAGGTTCAGGAACGCCGCCCCGGTCCGGGCGCCGTCGACGGCGCGGACGACCCGGTCGGCGAGGACGCGCTCGGTCTCGCCGTCGTGGGCCACCGCCAGCGGGTACGCGAGGTAGTTCTTCGGGTGGTTGAGCCCGAAGGACTTGCCCGCGACGCCCTGGGCGCTCGCCTGGAACCGGATCGCGCTCGTCTCGGTCGTCGTCCGGTTGCCGACGAGGCGGGGCACCTCCAGGGGCTCGACGGTCCCGTCGGCCTCGACGCCCAGGACGCCGACGTTGAGTTCGCGCGCCAGCGTCCGGGCCGACCGGGAGATGGCCCGCGCGGGTGCGGCGAGGTAGGCCGCGTTGGCCTCCCCGAGGCGGTCGTAGGCCTGGACGACGCCGCGCTCGACGTCGACGCCGCCCCGCTCGGTGTACCCCTTCGCCTCGACGACCACGAGCGGCGGCTCGTCGCCCAACCGCTCGACGGCCAGCAGGTCGTCGCCGAGGACCCGGACGCCCACGAGGTCCGGGTAGCCCGACCCGACGCGGACGTGGTTGAACGGGGCGAGCGACTCCCTGATCGCCGGGTCGATCGGCTCGCCTGCCAGCCAGCGGTC
>Ga0207718_101092_pt1 | contig 16251 bp, 12 predicted proteins | sample A23M2SouthBayCA_FD_187749 | JGI IMG/M metagenome (GOLD analysis project Ga0207718, IMG submission 187749) | Aerobic enrichment media microbial communities from Eden Landing Ponds, California, USA - A23 M2 (SPAdes) | ecosystem: Environmental > Aquatic > Marine > Unclassified | place: Emeryville... | reverse complement strand
GTCGAACTTGACGCGTTTCGAGATGCGTCCCCTGCAAACGATTTACCCGGAACGCGCCCGCGAGTCGTGATGATCGGCCGACTCGCTGAGGGAAAAGGGCACAGAGTGTTGCTCGACGCCGCAGAGTCGGTGTGTGACGGCGACGTATCGATCTGTCTTGTAGGGGATGGCCCACTATACGATTCGCTCGATGGCGAAATCGAAGAGCGCGGGCTTGCAGAAGACGTCTTTCTCACTGGCTTTCGGGACGATATACCACGGGTACTCGCAGCGAGTGACGTGTTAGTGTTGCCGTCGTATCGTGAAGGGACCCCACGCGTGATCACGGAAGCTATGGCCAGCGGACTGCCGGTTGTTGCGACCGATATCGCCGGGATTCCGGAACAGGTGGCAGACGGTGAATCCGGTTATTTGATCCCCACCGGAGATTCGATGGCGTTAGCAGGCCGACTGGAAGAGTTATTACGTGATTCAGCCCTGCGAGAGCGAATGGGAGCACGTGGATTGGAGCGGGCTGAAGCGTTCTCCGTTGAATCGATGCTGAAAAAAATAGATAGGCTGTACCAGGATTTAGTAACGAATTGAATTATCCCGTCTCGGGTCCGACGAGAAATCGAGAAGTCAGTCTGAATCAGGTCGACCGGTGTCTGGTCTGGAACTGCGTTGACCACTGTTTGATTGAAATGGCCAGGTGAATGTTACGTGCTCCGTAATGCCGACACCGCCGAACAAGAAAATCACCCAGATGAACATTTGGCGGTGCCGCATTGCTGTGCCATAATTTGCAGTTCCGATGCCATACAGAACGACCGCGATGATCAGACCAGCTAGTGGGCCGACTGTTGCAGATGCATGATTCTTTCCGACTGAGCGGATTCCCCAGAGTGCTGCGACAGTGAAGCCAAACGTAACTATCCCCTCCAAGCTGACTAAGAGGTCTGGAATCGTCTCGATCATCCACGGAAACGGCGCATACAGAAAATATGCCGCCCCAATCCAACTGAACGCAACAAATTCAGCGACAGTTCGCGGCACGATCTCGCCCAAATAAACGGCTCGTCCACTTGCGCGGAGCATACGAGTCCGTGCGAGGAATTTGACACCACTCCTGATGATTGGATACGAAATAACAGCCACGACAGGTGTAAAAATAATACCAACGCCTAGTTGCCGTTTCGAGACGTATCCAGACTGAGCGGCATAAATTACGAGTGCTGCAGCAAAAGCCGACACATAAATTAGTATGTTGTCATCCCGGAGTAGAACTGCGATGTGTAATAAGGCGCCAGCGAGAACATAATTAACCAGCCGTGAACATCGTTTTAACGGGAGAAGAACGAGTCGAACCGCTGTAGTAATCCCGAATAAAATGACTGCTTCTCGAAGGAGCGTACTATGAATTGCGACAATACTTGGATAAAAAATCAGCGGTAGTGTTGCAACCACACCGGCCTGAGGAGAGTGATAATGGCGCCCAAGCAGATAGATATTATATACAGCAATAGCTCCGAGGAACGCATTTCCGAGCCTTGCGTAGAAACCACTCGGCCCGGGGAGCAGCCAAAACGGAGCAAGAAACGATCCCCACAGCTGATAGACATCTACAGAGCTCGTCGGAATGAGAATCTGTGAAATATCAACAGCGCCAGTAGTGTATAAGTACGGCTGCCCTTCAGCAGTCCGTGGGCAATTGCCTTAGCGGTGTTACCGAATCCGACTGCGTCACCTCTGGAATCGGGGTTAAGAGTCGTAAATGTCGTAATCACAGCACTAGCGCATCTAATAACAAAAGCAAAAAAAAAAACCGAAGGTCCGACTATATATGCAACTGTGTCTTCCTCGGACCCATCGTTTTTTTGACTGAGGATCATAAAAGCAGAAATTATTAACCTACTGTTAGGTGTTGTTACGTGATTGCTCTCAGTATTGGAATATCCAATACAAATCAATCAAAGAGCTGTTGTGTCGGCCGGCTAAATGACCGCATTGGTCACAATAGGTGACAGCAGATGTCGAGGTTCCGGCTAACATTGTCACAAAAAACTGCCACCTAGTACTCATAGCAAATAATTATTTACAGGGATTATAAGTTTTGCCCCTTCCCGCGATCAACGGGGTCTTGTCTTCGAGTTCGGCAAGCGAATTAAGGGGTCGAATCCCTCACGGACAACGACCCTGGTGTGACTCTCGAAGTAATGTTTATGATTGTTTATACTGCTCTGTTTAATAGCGGACTCTGGGTTACACTGAGATCTCCCCGGTGTTGAGACCACTTCCGTCAGCCACTAACACGCCGACTCAAATTCCGACCACCCCGACTATCACCGCTATTCAAAAGAGCAGTTTATACCGATTCTGAACTCTTCGTTAACGGACTCGCTGCCGACTGCATCGAGCAGCGAGTACATTTCATCGGCGCCACGTTCGACAGCATTGATACTGCTGGCGTTCGTCACTTCAGGTGACGGCTAGCCTGTTGAGTTGGAATCTGAAGACATCGCAGGCCCTCACTGCCGTCTCAAGCCGGTTTCAAATTCTCAGAACGCGATAAGTTCTGCAAGCACAGAGAGCAGACTTGTAGTAGTCATTGTTCACGACAGTAGTCCAGTTGTAGCCCAGAACAAACTCTTGCAGCTAGCGTGACGGCGAAAAATAAAAATCATCGACCAGCCGCGATGTGGCTGTAATCGGCCCACTGTCTGGTAGTGCTTCTGGTCTAAGTTGTTTTGAACATCGTCTTGACAAGGTGCCGCTGGATTTATCACCCTCACTGACACCGATATCGAATATGCAAGTGGAGCGGCCCAGACTCACCTATTTAATTTCGTCGCTACAGATCGGTGGTGCTGAGCGCGGGATGGCCCGACTACTCGAAGGTCTGGTTAATGATTACGATGTGACTGTCGTTGCTCTTAGAGGAGGGGACCGAGGTATCGTAGGCGAACTCCCAGACACAGTTAGAGTCCTTGATTTGGATATCCATTCGTTGTGGGACGTCATTGAACTGCGACACCTTTGCCGGGAACTGACTAACACGGATATACTTGTTTGTTCACTGTACCACGCCGCAGTTATTGGGGCCGTCGTGGGCTGGGCGACACAGGTACCGGCAGTGGTAACTTGGCAACACAACGAACGCTTCGAGAATCGCCGCAGAAGAATCTTGTACGGCCTCGTAGCACGGCTGAGCGATCAGGTTCTCGCCGACTCTGAGACGGTGAGGACGATGATCCAGCGTACGTACAGTCTGCCCGACTGGAAAGTCCGAACGGTGCCGATAGCTGGGATTGACATCGAACGGTTCGCCCCTCGGACCGACATGAACGACGCCGACACGACAGGTGACGACGGCGTAACCAAGGTCGGTATCCTTGGACGACTGCTTGAACAGAAGAACCACGAGGCTGTTCTCATGGCGGCCGACCGACTACGTGACGAACCCATACGGTTCGAAATCGCCGGACAAGGGCCGCGCGAGTCGGTGCTCCGCGATAGGGCCCGCGAGCGTGGACTAAAGGACGTCCGGTTTCGCGGGTTCGTTGATAACGCGCCCGCGTTCCTGAACGAGCTTGACATATATGTACAGCCCTCACACTATGAGGGACTGTGTATGACCGTACTTGAAGCGATGGCATGCGGATTACCGGTCGTGGGGACCGCAGTCGGCGGGTTGACCGAGACAGTTCTTGACGGTGATACCGGCTATCTGGTTGACCCTGGTGATCAAGAGACGTTCGTTGACCGAATCCGTGAGTTACATCTGTCGCCTAAGTTACGTGTCCAGTTCGGGCGACGAGCACGAGAGCGGGTAGTCGAGCGGTACTCATCTGAGATTCTGATAGCAGAATTCCGAACTGCCCTCAATACGATATAAGACGACTAAAACGGTCTGCGACGACCAAACGACACAGACGTGTGTTCGTCACAGACATTACCCCCTCTTGTTGTATTGGGGGATTCGCATGCGTTCGTTACAGGGATAGGTTGCTGTTGGCACTTCGTCATCGGCAGAGACAGCACTGTCTCATGTATGAACATACCGCGGTCATATTTGAGTGTCCAAATGATATTCAAAAGAGATACAAACTCACGAAATGCTATTTTTAATCGTGAGCGTCCTCCTAACCTGTAACACTCTCGTCAGTTCTGATGTCATCGTTCTAAAGGTTGGGAACTGACCCGTCCCGGACATAGCTTACTGGGCAGCCTGTGTCGGTTCTCGTATTTGCCAAGACGTGTTGCGAGTTCGTCGCTCCGTTCGCTCTTCTATCCAACCGCCAACCCGATGAGTCGTTGTTCCATCTGGAGAAAAAGCGAGAGCAGTTAGCTGCTTCTGACCATAGAGGCGTGCCTCGTCTCTGCTCCGGGTGCATATTCCCCTAACCGGCCGCCTGCTACCAGACAGTGGAGCAATTCGATGAGCATAAACATGTACCATCAATCTAAACAGTCAGAACAACTTGATAGCTTTACTATCGCGGGGAGGCCCGGGTACGACTAAATCAAACCTCTTTTATTCTGGCAGTAACGAGCGAGTGTACGTCAGCGATTCCGCTGGCCCTAGAACGAATGAGTCCTAATCTACCACGTCGTGACCAGATTCAAGCACTCATCCGGGTCGGTCATTTCCGACCCCTGTTGACTTGTGGTATCATTGTCGCGAGTGTGTTCGCGGCGTTGTTAGAGGGAATCGGGTTGAGTTTTCTGCTGCCGATAATCGAATTAGCACAGGGCTCGGGCGATATCGGGAATCCAGATGGTGTACTCGGCGCATTCGTTTTAGCTTATGATTTGGTCGGAATTCCATTCTCACTAGAAACCGCAATAGTCGGTGTGGCTGCAGTGATGACCGTTCGCTATACGTCGAGTTTTATCGTTGCGTGGCTGAAATCACAACTTCAAACGAACTATGTTCGTAACCTGCAAACGAGGGCATTCGAGAACGCACTCAACGCGAGGGTCAGCTACTTTGACAACGAGGGTTCAGACGATATCCTGAACGCAATTGTCACGCAGGCGACGTACGCCGGACGGACGATCAACCAGATGGTCAAGATTATGGAACAGGGGCTCTTGAGTGTAATGTACCTGAGTGTCGCGCTATACTTTGCCCCACTAATAACCATCTTTGCAGCCATTCTTCTCGGTGGGTTTACTGTTGTGACGCGTAGGTTTCTCGAATCCGGCTACTCTGTTGGCGATCGGATTGCAGATGCAAACGAACGGTTACAGGAGTCTGCACAAGCCGGAACGCAAGGGATTCGTGAGGTAAAGTTATTTGGGATGACTGAAGAGGTATTTTCAGATTTCGAACGCGCCGTCACTCAGTTCGCGGATTCAACGATTGCCCTAGACCGAAACCAAGCTGCCCTTGAGAACTTCTACCAACTGGTGACCGCAGTAACTGTGTTCGTACTTATCTACGTAGCGATTGCTATCGCCTCGTTGTCAGTGGCCTCACTCGGTGTGTTCCTGTTCGCAATGTTTCGGTTAGCTCCTCGGGTGAGCACTCTCAACAATTTGTTCTACAAACTTGAGGGTGAACTCCCCCATCTCGTTCGCACCCAGGATTTTCTCAGTGAGTTAGCAGTCGAGGCCGAACGGAAAGATGCCACAGAACCACTCCCGTCGGAGGTAAACCGACTCGAATTTTCCTCCGTTTGGTTCTCTTACAGCGACGACGAGCGTGTATTACAGAATTTATCATTCAATGTCGAACGGGGAGAATTTATTGCGTTCGTCGGTCCGTCAGGCGCTGGGAAATCGACAATCGTTTCGCTGCTTGCAAGGATGTATGAACCTGACTCGGGCGAGATAAGCGCAAATGGAACATCGATAGCCAGGTTCGACGTTACCGAGTGGCGGTCTCGAATCGCGGTAGTGCAGCAGGACCCGTTCATTTTTAACGACACATTACAGTACAACATCACAATAGGAAATCGTGATGCGGAACAGGCACAGATTGAACGAGTGTGTGAGATTGCACAGGTGACCGAATTTCTTGAGGAACTCCCCAATGGTTACGACACGGTCCTCGGTGATGACGGGGTTCGATTGTCCGGCGGACAACGACAGCGGATCTCCATCGCTCGCGCATTGCTGAAAGACGGGGATATACTCGTTCTTGACGAGGCGACGAGTGATTTAGACAGCACACTTGAAGAGCGCGTACACTCAGCCATTGAAGCGATGGAACGTGACAAGGCCATGATCGTAATCGCGCACCGTCTGTCGACGGTAATGAATGCCGATCGAATCTACACGATGGACGACGGACGGATTACTGAAATCGGAACGCATGATGAACTCTTGGCCAACGACGGGGCGTACGCACAGTTGTACGCGACACAGACAAAAAGTACCTAATAGAATTAGCGAGACACCGTAGTATGAACCAAACAACTTCCCAAGACAAAACCGGAAATAACTTTCACCGCCGGTTGCACTAATGTCTCAAAAGTTTCTTGCGATTATTCCCGCTCGAAAAGGATCAAAGGGCATCCCAAGAAAAAATGTCCGTGAACTTGGTGACAAACCCCTCATCGCCCATGCAATCGAGACGTGCAGGGAGTCGTCATTCATTGACCACGTCGCCCTGACGACGGACAGTCAAGAAATCGAACAGATCGGACGGCAGTTCGGTGTCGACTCTGTCGTCAAACGGCCAGCGGAGTTGGGGGCTGACGACGTGCCACTCGCGCCAGTAACCCAACATGCTCACCAGTCCGTCAGTGGTGATTTCGAGTATGTTGTTTGTTTCCAACCGACAGTCCCACTCGTTACTACCGCGTCGCTTGACGAAGGGATTGCGTCTATCGTTAACCAAGACGCGGATAGTGGTATATTTGTAAAAGATAGTACACATCACTACTGGAAACAGGTCGAATCTGGGTACGAGGCCGTATCAACGGATCGGAAAAATCGCCAGCAGATGGACCGGATCGTCGAAGAGATCGGAGTATTTGTTACTGGTCAAGAACTAATTTCCGACGGACATCGAGTCGGCGACTCACCGGTATTTTACGAGGTGGAGGAACATGAGGGCATCGATATCGATACTTATACTGATTGGATCCTTGCCGAGAGTAGCCTTGATAGAAAGGAAGTGGTCTATCGACTCATCGGGAACGCCGAGACGGGAACTGGGCACGTGTTCAGAGGGATTACGATCGCCGACCACCTGTTTGAGCACGATATCCGATTCGCAGTCTGTAACTCCGAAGACTTAGCAATTGACGCACTCGAAGAAAGTAATTACGAGTACGATGTTCTAGAGGACGATACTGCTTTCCTCAATTATATCGGTACCAATCCACCAGCAGTCGTAGTAAACGATATTCTAGATACTACTGCATCATATGTTGAGACATTATCCAAACTCGGGCCGCGAGTAATTAACTTTGAGGATCTCGGTGATGGAACGGTCCACGCCGATGCTGTGATTAACGCGCTGTACGAACACTCTAATCCACCAGCTAACCACTATTTCGGCTTCCAGTATTTTTGTCTTAGGAACGAGTTCCGATACGCGACACCGAAGTCGGCAATCCCGTCAGTCGATCAAATCATGGTTTCATTCGGTGGAACAGACGAGAACAATCTCACTGCAAAGACACTCGGGGCACTGTCAAAACTCGACAAACCGCTGCACATTGACGTGATACTCGGACTCGGCTACACTGAACGGGAATCACTGGAACCCCTCATCGAAAGCTATCCAGAGCAGACCACTGTTACAGTAAATCAAGATGTTGACTCGATGGCTGAACACATGCAGGCAGCAGACCTGTTGGTGACGTCCAACGGTCGGACGTTATACGAAGCTGGCTCGCTGAACCTGCCTGTCATCTCGATTGCACAGAACCAGCGAGAGCTACGACATCCGTATGCTCATATTTCTCAGGGAATCGTCTCATTAGGCGAAGCCACCTACGTTACTGAGTCGAATATTCTTACGGCTGTCGAAGATTACATCACAGACGAACAACATCGCGAGACTATGCGGCAGGCACTTGCTGAACACGACATTGAGAACGGAATCAATCGTATCAAAGCGATTCTCTTTGGAGAGGACAATGGAGATTGGTGAAACGGAGACGGCTGCACAAAAGCAGCCGTACCTAATCGCAGAGATTGGCGTAAATCATTTTGACATTGCGACTGATCGGAGCATAACTCCGCTTAAGGCAGCAAAAGAGATGGTCGCAGCGGCTGCGGAAGCTGGTGCAGACGCGGTAAAGTTTCAGTCGTACTCTGCCGATAAACTGGCTTCGAAACGGTCTCCAGCGTACTGGGATACTGACAAAGAGAGTACCGAGAGCCAATATGAACTGTTCAAGCAATACGATGATTTCGGCCGCAATGAGTTCGAGGAGATATCTACGTGGACGAACGAAAACTCCGACGTAGATTTCCTCTCGACACCATTTGACTTTGCTGCGGTCGACTATCTCGACGATTTAGTTCCTGCATACAAGATTGCGAGTGCCGATATCACGAACCATCCGTTACTCAGGCACATCGCCCGGAAAGGCAAGCCAATCCTTCTCTCGACAGGCGCGAGTACGATCGGCGAGATTGACGATGCAGTGCGTGTGATTGAAGCGGAAACATCAGAGTGTGAACTCTGTCTGCTCCACTGCATCCTGCAGTATCCAACGGAAGAAGCGAACGCAAACCTCGCGATGATCGATCATCTCAACGATCTATATCCGGAGTATACAGTTGGTTACTCTGATCACGTTCCACCGGACGATGGGATGATTACCTTGGCAAATGCAGCCATGCAGGGTGCACAGATAATCGAGAAACACTTCACTCTGGACAAGTCGTTGTCAGGAAACGATCATTACCATGCTATGGACCCGGACGATATTCGAACGTTCAGAACCAACATGGAGCAAATTATACAAACGGCTGGCTCGCGCAGGAAGCAACCGATAGCGGCGGAAGCAGACAGTCGGACACATGCCCGACGAAGTATCGTCGCGGCGGTAGCGATTGAGGAAGGTGAAAATATAACGCGAGATTCCGTTGCGTTCAAACGACCTGGGACGGGAATCTCTCCAACTATGGTAGACCGGGTTGTGGGCAGGCAAGCCAGGCGTGATATCCAGGCAGGTGAACCGCTATCTTGGGATTCGGTGTAGCTGTAAACGCAGTCGATATTCGGCGAGTAGACTGAATGCGGTCAACTCGGACCAGAAATTTTCAGGGTTTAGTCCCCTCGATAAACACACTCATGTGCGGTCGCTTGTCGAAGTGTGTCGTACACATCTCCGGTTCAGAACTCTGTCGACAGCTCGACCGTCTAACGTCGTCAAAACCAGCAGATTTGAGGAGACGGATCAGCCGCTTCGGGGTAAACCAATTTCTGTGCCACCCAGGATATTCATCATGCCATTCATTTTTGATTTTCCTTGAGTACGTTTGTAGAAACTCTTTGGTCTCCATCGTTTCGTAATCTTCTCGAACTCTTGAAAAGTCAATTTCATCATATCGGATTCTAGCCAGGTATGTGGCAAAAAACGAAAGTAAGTAAAATTCGAGTTCGTACCCGGGACACTTACTGCGAGCGAAGTAAATATCGTCTGAATAGTTTTCAAGCCATACATTTTCGAACCAATTGATATTGTTTGCTTCATAGTGATTAATCGGTATCTCAATATTGGGCACATTTACTCGGAAGGTTCCACCTGAGTCTAATATCCGGTAGACTTCTGAAAACGCGTGCTTGATTGTGGCATCAGTCAGGTGTTCAAATGTGTGTGATGAATAGACAAGATTATATTCGCCCGTATTGATAGACCAATTGTTCCTTTTTTCCAGATCGACGTTGTGGTCGACAAAGATGCCGTCGTAATCGTACCATTCTGTGTGGTAATCGAGGACTCGCCAGTTTTCTTTGAGAAAATTGCCACCTCCGACGTTGAGAAATTTCGCCTTCTCTGAGTAAGAATCTATAATTTCACTTTTTCGTTCTTCTTTGGACTGGTTCAAAAGACGATTGCCACTGTATCGAAGCCCGCGCCCAAGAAATGGTTTAATACCTTGTTCACGTAGAATTGTTACACCTCGGTTCCAAAGCCCCATATCTATGCTTTATCAATTAGTAGTAAAAGTTCTTCTATGATGCACCGAAGACGGTGAAGCTCTGGGATGATATTTGACGAACAATAAATGATATATGATGTCGTCACCTTCACAATATATGCACCTGAATGCCAACGAATATGCTCAACAACTAAAATCAGATGGTGTAGTAGCTATCGAAGGATATCTAGATGAAGATACTTGTCAAAGGCTTTTTGAGGATATCAGAGACCCTATCAATAACGAGCGAATGGACGTGGTTGATGGGGGAGAATTCAGCTATGAGGAACTATCCAATTGGGATGGTGCTGTCGCGAACAAACGGCACGCTAGAGATGAAGGTATGATTGACGTATTCAATATAGATGATGTAATTCCAGAAGTTGAGTCTTTCAAGCTAGACGCGGATATCAACGACCTGATTAACGCTGCTGCCCCAGAGACATACACGCCCGATAATGTGAACATCTACTGGAACCGGTCGGTGACGACGACGAGAGACTTCCACGCCGACACGTATGGCGGAAAATTCAAGTCTTTCGTCTATTTGACCGACGTCCCGGACCGTTCATATGGGCCGTTCAGTTACGCCAAGGGTACCCATGAAGTGTCTGACGTGAAGGTAAAGACATCGTCACTGGTCAATAAGATTAAAAACAAACCCTCCACTGATGCCGTGTTCTACGACGAGGAGGATGTTGAGTGCTTTACTGCACCGAAAGGTACGCTCATCATCGCCAATCAGGCAGGCTATCATCGAGGACATCCACAAGAAGAGGGGAGAGAACGAATGCTGATGACGACATCTTATACGCCCGCAGAATAGTTCAGCAGGCAATCCGACGATTCAGCAAAGCCAATGTGAGGATTTTAATTTTCTGAGGGTCGCGCTACGACCGTAGAGTGCTAGAGATAGCCGAGGTCACTAAGATTGGCTTTCGTGTCTTCGGTGAGGTCTTCTGCAACGTTTTGATCTTCGAGATCCCAGTCGTGGTACTCGGCTAGATCGGTTTCGAACATTGATGTCAGGTTCGCGGGGACGGTAACGGACTCCGCAACTAGTTGTTGCCAATTAGGACGGTTGGAGTCGAGTTGGTATTCATAAGTATTCTCCAGTGAGTCCCAAACGTACTTTGACTGACCGGTGTAGGCCGCGCGAATTACCCGGTTCCAGTATTCCCGATCTGCCCCCGCTGGAATATCGTCTACTCCAACGCCCATGAGTTCCGCCGGAATTTCTGTGCGGAAGACATCTGGCGTACGGTTGGCAGCAAGCCCAACAATCAACTCGGGAAGTTGGAGGTGCGAAAACAGATCAGTTTCGGTTTTGTCGTATCCAGAGGGGGGGTTAATCAATAAACACGGTACGTGCAAAAGCCCCTCAGAAAGACTGCTAAAATGACCGACTAGGCCATCTTCGGAATCGTATCCCAGGTTCTCACCATGGTCTGCCGTCACAATCACCGTCGTTTCAGAGTCTGAAACCTTCAAAACCGTTCGAATGAAGCTCGCAATACGTTCATCCAGATATTTGAGGGAAAGTGAATATAGTTCGCGTTCGTTTTTCAGATGGCGGTCTGCATCCGACGTCTGTTCAAGAACGATGTCCCAGTTATCGTATGCTCTCGAAGTCCAATCTCGTGGGACTGTGGAATCAGTGTGATACTCACTTCGATACTGTCGGGGCGTATGAGCGTGCATAAAGTTGAGGAAACAGAAGTGTGGTTCTGAGGATCGTTCTATTTGTCTCAGCCCTTCCCGTGCGACCCAAAGCGGCGCGTAACCCGATGGGATGGCTGGAGACAATTTTTCTAGTTCGGTCAAAAATCCGTAACGCAAATTTCGGAGCGGCTTCTCTCCCCGCAGGGTCTTGGAGAGGAACTCGACGTACCTGCGCCAGCCGGCGGCGTCAGAAGCTGTGGCAAGCGGGTTGGAGTCTACGAAAACGTCAAAGAACGTATCGAAATTGAACTCACTGCAGGCATAGGGATTCGAGGAAACACCCAATGTTTGGTAACTTTCAGGAAGGTCAGCTGTTACCGTGTCTTCGGCAGGTATCGTAGAGTAGTCCCAGTTGTACGTATGGACACCATGTTTGTGAGGAAGTTGCCCCGTAAACATACTCCCGTGACTCGGCGCACTCCAAGAACTCGCCGCCCGACATTGCTCAAAAGAGACATCTGCCAGAGCGTGAATTGCGGACGCTTCGGCCTCAAAAACGTCTTTCCGCACAGAATCCAAACAAAGCAGTACGACATTTCTCATACAATGATGTTATATAATCCATATCAAAAGCTTACTGTTCTGCAGTCTTACTCGATTACCGATCCGTGTGGCCTGGTGGATCAAAGGAACTCGTAACGATTAAATTTCCGTGAGCAGTTTGAGTTCATCTGCATCGGTACCATCACTATTCACCCAATTGATTAAACCGGTCACTCGATCCGCCAGTAGAGCGCATCCGCCTTTAAAAACCTAAATGATAGCCGTTTTTTGGCGTAGATTGTTGGTGAGTTAGAGTACTGATTGTAGCGTTGTTTGTCGATCTTGGCGTTCTGAGCGTTGTCGTTAGGAGCGAAGATACGGTGCGTGATGAGCGGTCTGATGCTGAGTTCACGCAGTGCTCCGCGGAGCGCTTGCTTGTCGTAACCTTTGTCTGCCGCCAAGATTCGCAGATCGCCCGCTTTCCGGCGGGCGATCTGCTCAGCGAGTTCAGCTTAGCTTTCTTTCCGAGTCGTTGACCAGTGTACGTCAAAGATTAGTTGAGTCCCTGTATTGACGAGTTTCGTGACTCTTAGTTTCTGTACATGGTAGCTTATTCGCTGGCATTAGTAGCAGCTCGCAGCTGAGCGTTCATCGAATGTAGCGTCGATAACGGCATGCTTCGATGGGTCATTCAGCTGTGCCGACTGGCGCAGCAGCACTTGAGAGGCGTTCATACTGTTCCGGTCTAACGTATTACACAAAGTCGATGGGAAGGGGAGATCGGCCGCTTCGAGGCCGATCCACTAGGCTATATGTGGCATCTCTTTGAGCAGATCAATCGTCATCCGGTAGGACATCTCAAGATAAATCAGCAGCCAATGCAGGGACACGAGGGCATAGTCGGGGAATCCGCCGCCACCTTCCGGGGCGGCCGATTCGTCTCATCGCCAGTATCCCTTTGAGAAACCGGAAGAATCTCACCAGTGAAGCGGGAGATTTGGGTCATGAACAATTGAAGTCTCCCGCTTCAACACCTTCCATTTAGCGAACTACCCTGCTGCCGTCTTGTGATTTGACAGAGCCAGACATTGATGCATAGTTTGTATGTTTGTTTGAATATATAAATAAATTAATAAAACTAACAATTTAATTTTATGAAACCACATATCAGAACACGCTGCGATTAAACGACAACAATATTATTACTGTAGAATTTATACACAGCATAGGACTTGGCTATGGTAAAACATACAATAGCGATTTGTAACTACAATATGGCTAACACATTAGAGCCCTCTCTAAATAGCATTATATCACAGTTAGATGAGACTTTTGAAGTTCTGGTCGTAGATGATTACTCTACGGACGCAAGTAGAGAAATACTGGACAGATTTGACAAAAAATACGACAATTTCAGGTATATCACAAAGGAACATAATAATCTGGCAGAAGCACGAAACACCTCGTTTGAAGAGGCAAACGGAGAGTATATATTGGAGTCCTTAGATGTAGATGATCGGTACGATAATGGCATTCAGGATTTTGTGGAGGTCTTTCATCAAATTGATACGCAACTTGATTTCGATTTCTACTTAAAAGGTGATTCAATAAATATGGCAAAGCGGTCACTCTTACTTAATACGCCTTACAGAAGTATGAACTTAGCGGAAGATGCTGATCTAAGAATGAGATTGGCACAAAAAGATTCGTTTATTTGGATTAAACATGTATCTTTTTGGGAACCAATTGGATATCATCGTTCTTTGGGCGAGAAAATAGAAACAATATTCGAAGTTAAAGTTTCGCGGTTTCGAATGGGAACAACTCTACCAAGTATTATCAAATGGGATTTGCTTGAGCGAAAAAAAACTAGCAAGCGGTATCCTGTCCACCTCTTATTTATACCATTTGCATATTTGGCTGCTCGCAGAAGGGGAATTTATGAACCAATACCTGGTTTTGAAAGTCGATATGCTTATGAAGAGCTCATCAACGACAAAATGACCCTAAGCGAAATAGAGAAAGAATATGATATTACGATAGACAAGACAAAATTGAGTGAAAAAGGCGTCTCAATATTTTACGAAATATAGTATATGATTGAATATCTCCAAATAGAGTCAGAGATACCCTAAATGTTCTAGTTGCGTTTGTGTTTGGTCTGGTAATTTCTCACACTGTTCTGCGTCATTTAGCGGATGTGCTTCTTTAAGCTTAGTTAAACTTTCCCGACACCTTGACATAAGCTGATCTGGACAGTTCTCAATTGAAACTTTTCTTCCGTCTCTGAAAAGTTCCGGCGGTTCATCCGTTGATAAAACCAGTTTTAGATCATTATAATACCCGACACACTGATGTTGGAATGCCCGCCTGTTTATTATATCAGGGTGAACATTTGGATACTGGTCAAATATTGGTGTCATCCTTGCAGGATGCTCAGATATGCCAACTTCATCTTCAACGACGATATTCTCTGAAATGAAATCATTCGTAAGAGTAGAGTTAGAAGCTACACGTTGTACAAGTTTGAAAATATTCTTCAATGACGCGGTCTTGTTTATCTGCTCTTGTGATAACTGAGGATGGATAACTAAAAATGGAACATTTAGCAAGTGATCGCTAACTGATTCGAAGTGCCCAACTCGCCGTTCACCGCGATAATCAATTTCACCGAGATTTTCGCCATGGTCTGAAGTAATAATCAGTAATGTGTTGTTCCTTAGTCCAAATTCCTCCAAACACTCAATTAGACTGGTCAAATGATTGTTCAGAGACACTGCCTCTCCTCGGTAGAGTGTTTGGATAGCCGAAAGGAACTTTTCAGACGGTTCGGAATCACGAAATTCTTGCAGAAAAGCGGCGGGATGTGCAAGCTGATTATATTTTTTCACATCTTTATATGTATGATTAAATTCTAGTTCTCTCTCACGAAGTTCCTTCGGTGGAAAGTATGGATGATGCATGCAATTGTAGTTTGAAAAAATAAAAAAGGGCGAGTTTGATGTAGATTCTCTTTTTAAGATTGAATGAATGAGGTTGGTATTTCTTTTCCGTGGTATGTGTGAGTACAATGGATTAGGGTCCAGATACGGGTGGTCTACGAAGTCAACATCAGCTAAGCTAATTGGCGACTTTTTAAGTCCAGAAACTAATATGTTCCAATAGCTTTTAATTGGATAATTGTCTTTGGTAGCCGCCAGAGTTACATTGGCGAGACGCTTGAGAGGGGAAAATTTTCCATTTGAATCAGGTTTAAATTCAGGATCATAAACGTTCAATGCTTCGCTAAAAAGGCGACTGAGTGTATAATGGAACTCATCGAAATCAGTGCTAAAGCCGTAATGTTGAGAAACAAACGTATTAGAAGAGACTCCGTACGTTCGGTATCCAGATTTATTAAGACTCTGGATCAGCGGTACATCCTCAAAACCGGTTCCGTCTGTATTTATTTGATGATCATGTGGATACTGACCTGTGAACATGGATGCATGAGAAGGAAGAGACCAATACGAAGGAGCGATTGCCTTTTCAAAAGAAATATTTGAAGTAGATAGTTCATTGAACATAGGCATTTCTTCTTCTGCAACGTCTTTCCTAAGTGCATCTAGTACCAAGAATATGATATTTGGCCGACTCATTTTTGATATCTTTCATCTCAGAACTGTCATGAGGGCGTTTATATTTGTCGGCTCAGATGACGCTGTTGGTTTAATCTCACTAACCTCGGGTTGATTATTTCCGGCTTATACTGAAAGCTTAGCGCCAGGGTTCGGTTGTACCCAACTTGCAGGGGTGAAATGAATTTCAGACGAATCCATGAGGGATTGCATCCGTCTTTAGTTAGGAGACGAACCGCGTGACAGCAGCGGCTTATCGAGGTTACTTTTCGGAAGGAGTGAGGAGGAGAAGTCTGTGCACAACTCTCGCTCCTCACCCCGAATTATGCGTCGGCTC
>Ga0207718_101089_pt1 | contig 16304 bp, 17 predicted proteins | sample A23M2SouthBayCA_FD_187749 | JGI IMG/M metagenome (GOLD analysis project Ga0207718, IMG submission 187749) | Aerobic enrichment media microbial communities from Eden Landing Ponds, California, USA - A23 M2 (SPAdes) | ecosystem: Environmental > Aquatic > Marine > Unclassified | place: Emeryville... | reverse complement strand
CCATGCACGAGCACAAGTGTTCCTGTCGTTGTGTCTGCGTCTCGTTATTGCGATCACCAACTACGAACGAGGAGATAATCCGGGAAGCACGATCATCACGGTGTGACAAGAGTTCTATGACACCCTCAGTAGAAGCAAAAATCCAAGAATGGCGACTGACCATTGATTCGTCACTCGATACATATCCCTCATCCCAAGATACTACGAGATACTGACCACTTAATCCGGGTGGTAGCCGAGCGGATGTTCAGTCGTCTCTTACACCGTACCCGACCTCGAGTGTTCAGTACTGGGGATCGCCATTTAATGGGATCCATTGAATCAGTCCGCCGAGTCAGGGTGTTCGTCGATCAGAACATCAACACCGTCTGGCGTCACCGCAAGTCGAATGCCTTCCACTGTAATCCGTACTTCAACGTCCCCGTATGATGAGCGCAGGAGTTGCTCGAGCGCCTCAACGTCGATAGCGTCGTACAGCTGGTACTCGTCTCGATTCAGCCCACACGCTTCGAGCGTCTCGATGATGTCGACAACGAGATCAGGCGATGCCCCTGGCCCAGATCTTGATGAGCAATTCATCTTAACACTCGGGGGTTAGGATAGCTGGCGTTTAAAGGATTTGGAGTCAACTATGGTTGCTTGAAGCTTTTACAGATGACTTAGCGCGTTCTGGATAGCGTCGGCGCAACCACAAGCGATTATGCGCTTTGACGCCGACTGGATGTCTCGCGCCGATGACCGCATTCTAGAGCATCTCTCTGAAGCCGGTCCCGATACCCCGAAGGAGATGGCGGACAGCGATCGGGTTCGTTTCTCCCGTCAACACATCAATGCCCGCTGCAAGACGCTCGTCAAATACGGACTCCTCGTCCACCTCGGCAACGGCGTCTACGACATCACGCGAACGGGAGAGCAGTATCTCGCCGGCGAACTTGACGCTCGTGACCTCGAAGCTGACTGAACCTACTCCTCCAGGAGCGCGACTAACTGGGCGACGTACGGGCTGTTGTCCCAGCTCCGGTGGGGGCTGATCACGCGAAGTAGCGTTCGCGTCTCCTCGTGGGTCATGTGGCCGTTCCGGGCGTAATCACAGATGAGACGCGGTGTCGGGACGATACGCGGCCCTTCGAGCACCGCGTGGATGAGCGGGAAGTTCGTGCCGCCAAATTCGTCGGTGAGAAAGCCGTCGACGTCGAGCGCGTTCGCGAGGACGATGCCATCAGTTTCGCCGTCATCGAGCCCGAACGTCGGTCGCGCGGCCGGGGTATCCTCGCGCGCATACGGATCTTCGACCGTATAGTGGCCACGGGCCGCGAGGACGTTACTCGCCGCAGCGGCGTGGATATCCTGATACTGCGTGATGTCGCGGAGTTCTGCAACCACTTCCGGAGGGACGACTACGTCACAGGAGGTGAGCAGGTACTGGAACGGGTCCGGAACGTCGGACCCGACCGCTGCATCTGCACAAGGCACGGCGAGACTGACAAGCGCGCTCGTGTCAGCGACGACCGTTCGCAGTCGCTGGCCGCTCATCGATCGTCGTCACCGGTCTCGACCGTCGTCACATCCCCTTCGTAGACGTCGACGTCGTCAGGGGCAGCGAGATCGAGCGGCTCGTCCTCGAGATCCGCTTTGAGGAGACGGAGTCGCTGGGCGGTCTCGGCGCCGACCAGTTGCTTGACCGTCTCGAACTCGAGCTGGTTGTCGTAGTACTTCGTCGCGACCAGCTCTTGGAACGTCTCGCTGTCGGCCGTGTCTTCGATGTACTCGCGGATGGCCTCGACGAGGAGATCTGTCCGATCCTTGTCGAAGAGGTCGGCGATGGCATCGAGCCGGTCGACGAGGTACTCCGGCGACTGGAAGTGAACCCGCCGGGGATCGTCACTTGCGCTCATTCTATGTGCAAGTTCTGCACATAGACGCATAACCGTTTCGGCGTTTGCACAGCGCTTGCACATCAGTGCTCGGGAGACGGGACTCGCTCACGTCGGTTTCAGTCGTCGTCCTGTGCGTTCAGTTCGTCGAGGAACTGGCCAGCGGTCGTCCCGACACGAACACCGTCGACGTTGGACATTTCGAGGCCGTGAGTAGCGGTCCGGAAAGGCGTGCCGTCGACGAGGACGCGGTGAACGACGGTGCGGAGGGGATCGGTCCCGTACCTGTCGACGACAGTCGCCATCATCTCGTCGAGATGTGCATCCCGGTGCTCCGTCCGGGGATGCTGTGCGCGTTCGAGGATGAGTTCGACCACGTCATCAACTGATGCGTGCTCGGGATTCTTGGTTCGTTCACAAACGTCGTAGAGAGCGTCGTTATCGGGCATTTCTGTTCACTTCAAAGGATACTCCATGGTGTCAGGGCTCCTTGAGCAATGAGCGAGCTCGCTGCACGTAACTGTTCGCGCCCCAGCTACGGGCGTCGCTAATCGCATCGAGGAGCAGCCGCGCATCGGCAGCTGATAGGTGTTCAGTTCGAACCAAAACCGAGAGCAGCGTTGGTGTCGTGACGAGTCGGGTATCAGCGAGTGAGGCGTGGATCAAGCCAAGTTGGTTGAACTCGTCACAGAGGAAGAGCGCAGCATTGAGGTTATTCGCGAGCGTGACCGCCGCGTTCTCACCGTCATCGAGGGGGAACTCGGCATCGAGGTCCACCGACTGTGTCGTGAATGCATCCACCCGGTCGAGGACGGCGGACGCGGCGTGTCCATGGACGTCATCGTAGGAGGCGATCTCTCGGAGTTCATCGATGACCGCCGTTGGGACGACGACCTCGTACCGGGAGAGACAGAGTGCGAGTGGATCGGGATCGTCGTCAGTAACGATCCCGAGACTCACGAGGGCGGAGGCGTCTGCGATAAGCCGCGACATCTATGCGTCGGCGACCTCGTCGACGAAGTCCTCGTCCAGTTGCTGTTTCAACACTCGGAGGTTTGCCGCCTCCTCGGCGCCGACGAGCGCTTTGAGTTGCTCGAAGGTGATCTCATCGTCGTAATAGGCGGCGGCGATCTCCTGGGTGAGTGCGTCGTCGTGAGCGGCGTCTTGGAGGTACTCCCGAAGCGCGGTCACGAGGACGTCTGTTCGGTCTTCCCCGAGGACTGCGGCCAGTGCGTCGGCCCGGTCGATGAGCCGATCGGGGGCCCGAAACTGCACGCGCTTCTTATCGGTGCTCATAATGTGTACATTGTGAGCCAACGCACTTAGCCGTTTTCGTGTGTACGATGTGAGCGTCACTCGGTCGAGCGTCACTCGGCTACGAGATGCTCCTCGAGATCACGCGTCCAGTACGTTACGAGCCCCCCTGGACTACAGTGCTCGCACAGTTGCAACGGGCCTTCGAGGTGCCCCAGTTCCACACGGAACCGGGTGAGCGCTGCGAGCGTGTCAACGACGAGCCCACACCCGTCGCAGGCGTGGTGATCGTGCTCCTCGGGATCCGGCCGTTCTTGGACGGCACAGTCGACACAGATTGGGTGGGTGACCCGTTCGTCCTGTCCCCACGTATGCGCCTCGCCCATTTCTGACCCTGGCAGCGTCTCGCAGAACGCACACCCGGAAAGCGTCTGTTGCATCAGTTGTCCTCCGCGTCTCTGGCGGCTCTCCATCCGCGATGGAACACGGCGAGCTGGGTGATCGAGTCGAAGGCCTCGCCACTCGGCCCGTGAACGAGGACCCGCTGATCGGGGACCGGCGTCACCACATCGTCTTCAATGAGATCACCCACGAGACGGCGGGCACTCCGCTCGTCGACGTCCGCCGTCGAGACCCGGGCCCCATCCCGGTCCTGGGCAACGAGTTCGGTTTCGAGTCGTTCGTAGTCGTCTGTCGTATCGTCGAGGATATCAGGTCCAGTCATGGAAGCTCTCACTGGACGCGCTTCGAGCGCGCCTCGCCCCTTTGCGGGCGCGAACGACGATCACGTGCGGCCAGCTCGCCCGGCCGTTTGCGCCCTGCTCTTCCCGGGCACGTACGCCGAACCCGTTCCTCTCCTGCTGCTGATGGGCTAGCTCTCCACCGTCGATGGCACACTGCGTATTTCGGCGGATTGCAAGAGTCGATAGCGGGGAGGCTCTCTTCTTTCGGACTGTTAGAGTGCGATCACGAGGCCGGTCACGAGTATTACGAGTCCGAGTGCCAGCCACGTCGTTCGCGCTGCGAGACGCCGCCAGCACCGCTGCCCCAGCTGGCGGAGTTGATCACGGAGGGCTGCCCGCCGTTCTGTTTCGAGGACCGCGACTTCGTCGTAGTAATCGCGGCGATCTGCGGGAAGCGTCCGGAGTGTCGTCTGGCACTCGCTGCAGGTGTATTCGAACTCTGCCCGGACGTGCTGGCGGCGGAATTCTTGCTCGCCGCCCTCGTCGTAGCCTGTGACCTCGTACACAAGGAGTTTCGAGACGAATCGACGGTTCCCACACTCCGGACATTGGTTCATTCTGAGCGTTGGCGTTCCATCCTCGCTGCTTGCATCGTCTGGCCAGGATGTCTGTGGCTTTGTGTCCTCGGTCTCTCGGGGTGGGCTCGTGTGGTTTTCTGACGGCGATGCACTCGCTGTCTCGGAGTTATTGAACGTAGACATGAATTCACCTGTGACCGCACTCAGCTGACACCAGGCTGGACACCACGGCGACTCTCGTGGTGGTGCCCATCGCGCTGAGCGCCGTCACCCTTGGTCGGCGCCATAAACGCCACTGCGGGGGCAGTCGCTTATTCGTTCCACAGTGCTGCGATCCGGTCTTCGATCTCGTCGAGGACGAGTCGCAGGACATCACGATGATCGGTCGGCCAGGAGTCATCGTCACCGGGCGTCGGGGCGGTGGGCGGGGGATGGAAGTGATCGCGCGTATTGTGGGGGTTCGGATGCCGATCCCATCGGCATTCCCAGGTGTGCTCCGAATGAGTCTCTCGATAGTGGATTGTGAAGTCGTCGTTCGTGTACCAGCGAATAGTCAGGGTTGCTTCGTCAACGGGCGCTGGGTAGTACGATGATGCAAAGACGACCTGAAGCTCGAGATGGCCACTTGCATCCGTGATGGCCGCTCGGGAGACTTGTCCGGTGGCTTGGAGCCGTGTCTGAAGGAACTCGAGGATGGGGCGATCGATGGGGGCGGGGCTCCCGCCATCGCCTGTCGGTGGCACCATCGAGCGGGTTACCCGGATGCCTGTTCGCGCTCGCCACCCGTGCGTTGCTGGCGTGCGCGTTCGTAGCGGTCACGCTCCTCGCGGGCGGTCGCCCAGTCGGCGAGGTCGCTGTACACGTCGTCGATGGTCCGTTCGTCGCTGGCTTCCGCGGCGGCGACGGCGTCGACGACGGCCGGTGACGCGGCGTCGTACGCCTCCTCATACTCGGTGATGCGCGTCGTCAGCTCACGAACGCGGTCCTGGAGTTCCTCGACAGAATGGTCGGCTGCGAGCTGGTTGATGCGTCGCCACTCGAAGTACGCGTCATTACGCTCGTAGGTGGCTGGGTGGCCGTCGTGCCGAGTAACGATGCCGAGATCGTCGAACCAGCCCAGATACTTTCGGGCGGTCTTGGGGTCACAGTCGGCGCTGTCGGCGATCGCGCTTGCCGTCGTCGGCTCGCGGGTCTGCAGGATGGTGCCGTAGATGCGTTGTTCGACGTCGTCGCTGGCGAACGCATCCTCAAAGGGAGGTGGCCCATCGGCGGCGTCTGTCTCGGACATACTCAGAATTGCAGGTCTAAGGATATAGTTCTTACTTCAAGGAATAGTTTCCCGAACAACAGTATCCTGCGATAGCCCCCATTTTGCGGCGAGATTGAGCGTAGTTAACCAACAAACAGCGCAATATAGCGAGAACGTTGGTTAATACTTCTATCTCGCGGAACCAGAACTCTCGAGGGAGGGCTTCTCGGATGAAGGTGATGCGGCGCTACTACTCGGACTGGCCACCGAAGAATCGACTCAACATAGAGGGTGATTCTGAATCGTCATCGGTCTCTCTCGCAGTACCGGAGTCTTCCTCGTGAGACTGCGCAGTCTCCCGGTCACGGGTTGCGAGTTCGCCGGTGAGCCGCTCGACCTCTGCTTCGAGAGTCTCGATCCGCTCCGTCTTCTGTTCGAGTGTTGCTTCGAGCTCGTCGACGCGCTCGCTCAACAGTCGGTTTTTCTCCGCCAGATACGCACGACTCCGGTCTGTGTTGCCAGGCGTTCCGCCAGTTGTGACACCGTCAGGTGTGCCGTGAGGATCTGCGGCGTCGTCGCCGGCGTCCGGGTCGTAGAACTCCGATGTGGTCGCAATCGCTCGCTCGATGGTCTTCTCGCCGTACGTCGACCCGTCAGCGTAGTGGACATCGTCCCACTTCTCCCGTATCAATCCCGACTGGCGGAACAGTTGATCCATCTGCGTCTGGTCGCCGCCAGTCCAGAACGCTAGCAAACAACACAGCGCCATGTCGGCCTCGGACTGACTGTCGTAGCCGACCGTATTCCCGTTCCAGAGCCGCTCGAACTTCTCGCCGTTCGATGCGTTTCGCGCTTTCTCGAGGAGGTCCTCGTCTTCGAGGTCGACGTCAACGTCAGCTACACCGGTCGTCGGTGACCGGTCGTCAGCGTCACCACGCTGTTCGGACTCGGGTGCTGTGTCACACTCGGCCTCCTGGACGTACTCACGATGAATCGCTGTGAGCGCGTCCTGCCGGCGTGCAACGCGAGTGGGTGTCCGGTCGACGTGGTCGCCAGTGACGGTGAAAAAGCGTGCTGTGTCGTACAATTCGACGCTCCCGCGCCGGTTCCGCCCCTCGGGGAGTGCGCCAGTGATCAGGACGTGATAGCCGGTACCGGACGGTGACACCTCGGTGTAGGAGTCGAGTCGCTCAATGATGTCCAGCGCTGCGTCGTCGACGTCGTCTGTCTCGGGATCGCGGCAGTCGTCCAGATCGACGCCGACGATGGGATCGTCGTCAGTAAACACGAACCCGATGCCATCGGCGTGCTCTGTCTCGGTGTAGTCGAGTGCTGTCTCGAAACTCGCCCAGGTCTCCGACTCTGTTGCTGACGCGAACCCCCCAGCCTCTGGCGTCACTGGAATCTTCGTCGGTTTGCCGTCTCGCTCCTCCTCCCGCCAGCACACCCACTGGTCTCGCTCGCGTAAGGTCTCCGGAATCGCCTCCGGCTCGTCGATCATAGGTTCACTCATCCTCACGTAGCACCTCGTATGGCTCTCACTGGCTCTGAGCCAGCACAGACTTCACGCTGCTCTACGTCTCGATCCAATCCCTTGGTCCCAACGGGGACCCCCCGTTCTATCCTAGTTGGTTGTTGGGTGGAACACTCACTATCGCTGGTTGCAAACCGCTGGACGTGAGCGTGTTCCACCCATTTCGGCCGTTTCGTAGCTGTTCCACCCATTGAAGATTTGGGTGGAACATGCCGCCGTCGGGTGATTTCCGACCTTCGAGTTTGATTGGATGAGGTCATGATTCAGCTTGGGTGGAACAGGTCTCAAGAAGTCCCGATGATATCGGGAATTGGAGCGTGTACGTCCGTTTCATGGCTGAAAGTCCTCTTCAGATCGGATGCGGACACCAGTGTAATGCGGGACGGGTTCTCCGTCGATTCGCTTCTTCGTGGAGTCCACCTTGATGTGGGTGTTGAGCTTCCGGGTGAACCAACTCTTATTCAGCGGATCGTCGATGCCGTGTGCCTCTGCCCAGTCGTTGTAGAGACCGAATACATCGTCTTTCGGCACGGCTTCATCCGCGTCTTCGACGAGATATTCGTCGACAAACGCTTCGAACGACGGTGGCGATTGGTCTTCCTCGACTTTCTCATCGGCCTGGTCGGTCTGACTGGGTGGTTCGTCAGCGGCCGCTGATTCGGGCGATACCGGACGGAGCGACTCGTCAGTGATTGTCGAGAGTGGCCGCTTCTCACCGTCTTCATACACGACCGATTTCGCCTCATCGTGAAGGATAAGGATGCCGTACGTCGAACGTGTGTAGTCTGGTACGGGGAGGTCGGCTTCGGGGACGAATGGCTTCTTGACACGTACCCAGTCGTCCTCGAACGCCGATTTCGTCTCGTAGATGTGTTGCTCACCGTGCTCGTATACGACGTACTCGTCGGCAGCGTGGTCGTAGCTGTAGATGGCTGGAACACGATCTTTCGAGAGTGTTCCAAGCGACGGGAGGCGGATGTGTTCCGTCCCGCTGGTATCACGAAGGACGATCTCGTCGCCATCACGCTGCCAGATGTTCTGGGTCCCGTTCTCGTCGTCGGTCGCCGGTCGCACGGCCGTCACTCCACCTTCTTCGGTCGCTCCACCGTTGAACGTGAGATTCGAGTCAGTCGTGTAGAACCGGGTCTCACCATTCTGGAGGGTACGGACGGGTGGTGTGAGAATGCCGTCAACGCGCTCGGCCCACTCAGTTTCGTCGTTTCCTGGTCGAACGACAAACAGCGGGATATCCCCTTCGTCTTGGGCCTTCCGGAGATTCGTGAGTACCTTCGCGGGATTCTCGGGTGTCGTCGTTTCGACTTCGATGGCGAATCGATCGGCAACGTCGGGGTGGCTCGCCCTCGCGTCAGGTTTCTCGCTGCCATCCTGTGCGAGAATCGAGACGGTGAAACCGAGTGCAGTGAGTTCTTCTTCGATCTGGCGGAGTGCTGCGTCGTGGGCACTCCCACCGGCGGCCTGCACGTCACCAGTATCGGGCCTCGCGACCTTTTCTCCGGATTCAGTGAGCCGGATGCGGAGCTCGTCGGCGTCGATATCGACGGTCGTATCGAGGTATCGTGATCGTTCTCGAATATCCGCGAGTGCATCATACGATGGCGGCTCGGCGTCGACGTCGTCAAAGAGTCGTCTGAGTTCGTCGTCAACTGCTTCAACGGCCACCCAGCCGTTCTCCTCGCGGCACCCCTCTCGAAGCTGCAGACTCCGAACCACCTTCGCAATCGCGACGTCCAGGTCATCGGTCCCGATATCGAGCACCTCGTGTCCGTCGGTCGGTGTTCTCGTTGTTGAGGCGTCTGTTGCAGCCGGCACGCCGTGTTCGTCACTGATGTGCTCGTGCATCGAGGAGAGCGTCTCAGTGAACTGCTCCTCTTCACGCGCTGTGAGGGGCGATTCACTCTCGGGGTGGCCCGGTGGAATCGGGAGTGGTTCGAGACTGAACGGATACGGCCCCGTTTCACCGAACGTCGGGCTTGGCAAGCTGGCGATCCACTCCCCTCGTGGCAACGAACGAATCCGATTGGCGAAATCCGCGGGGTCCATCTCTTCGTGGGCCATCGCTCGCGCCAGTTCCCGGTCGACGTTGATTTTCCCGATGAGTGAACTGCCGATGTTGTTCAGAGCATTCAGGTAGATCTTCCGCCCACCTTCAGCCTCCATCTGTTCGGGGAACTGCATCGACAGGCCAACAGAGAGCCGGAATCCCCGGCCTTTCTCGAGGAGATCATTCATGATGTCGGAGACCACAACCGATGCTGCCTCGTCGACGAGCAAGTTCACGACGTAGTCGTCCGGGTGCTGGGAGAGGGCCTGTTTGTGGTCCTTGAGGGCTGCATCGAGATTGGTCAGGATCACACCGGTCATAATCCGGGCGGCGTCGTCGCGGAGGTCTCCGAGGTCGAAGAGGATGACCGTATCCTCGTCGAGGACATCCCGAAAGTCAAACTGGTTCTCGGTATTGTTGAAGATCTGCCGCAGGTGCGTATCCTGTGAGATGTACGCAAGGCGGTTTCCGACACCACCCATCACGTTCGCGAAGGTGTTCGAATCTAACTGGAGCTGCCGTCGAATCGTCCGCGTGACTTCCTCGTCGCTCGACCGTGGGGCGTCGGCGATGTTCTCGTTCGGTGGCCCGGCCTCCCAGAGCTGGTCGACGACGTGTTCGAGCTGTCGGTGGGCGAAGTAGTCCGTCGACGCTCGGTAGAGCCCGTTCTCACGGCCGTATTCCTCGTCGAACATGGCCTTGATGAGTGTCTTGATGAGAGTCGGGGCCACAGTCGCCCGCTCGTAGCGGTCGGTTCCCATCACGAGCTTCAAAATCTCTTCGTAGTGGTCGGCCTTCCGTTGGACGGCGTCTTCGCGGTGTCGTCCGCTCTCCATCGACGGTTCGAGATCGAAAAACGAGAACCCGGGGAGGACGTCCGGAATCGGGAAGTGGACGACGTTCTCTTCGAGGTCGGTCATTCCGAACCGACGCGCGTGAGCCCGCATGTAATTCTGGGCCATATCGTCGTTCTTCGGGATGATGAGGATCGTCGGCCCCTCGGTGTTGTCGTACAGCGACAGCATATCGTTGATGAGGGCTTTCGACTTCCCAGAGCCGGTTGTTCCGAACCGGCCGTAATGAGTGGGCAGCAGTCCGGGTGGAATGTGTGTCGGCACGTCTTCGGCCTCGCCAGTGTCGTCGAGAGCATACCCGATTGCCATCCCGTCTCGGAACTCACGCATGAGGTCCTGGTGCGGACGGGGCAACGGATTCCGACTCTGCTGTTCCGCACGCGTCCCCCGTGCCCCTTCGACAGTAAGCTGTTCCGAGGAGGGGACGAGGACGAAGTGCGCGAGTTCTCGGCCGCTCAGGACGAACTCCGGTCGGCTCTTCCCACGGCCGGTCGTGATCTCACGATCCAAGAGCCGCTGCAGCGCCGCTCGTGCATTCCGTTCTTTCGTGGCTGCCCGCAAGCCGCTGTCGCGCAACCGTTCGGCCTCCACCTCATAGTACGGCCCGTCAAGCGGGTCGAATACCGGGACCAGTGATTGCATCCGCTCATCGAGATCATCGCGACCGTCACTACCGGATGGAATCCCGATTGCGCGGATGTTCGCGGTGAACGACCGCTTCGGATTTTTCGCCTCGATTGCCGCGACACGTTTTGCAACCGCGTCGCTCAGCTGGTTTCTATCCCGACTCTCCGGTTGATCATCGAGTTCGAAGAGGGAGCCAATAATCTCCTGGGCGAGTGTGTCCCGTCCGTCGATGACGTCCTCCTTGCGAAGGTCGGCATCGGACTGCCAGCTCTCGCGTCGTTGGAAGACGACTTGGAACGCTACTGGTGCTGTCGCCTCCATCAGGTGGTCGACGAGCGACGCGAGCGCACCTCCTGGCTGATCGACGGCTGGGAGCTCCGCTTCGTCGTTGGCAGTAAATGGCGAGAGTGAGGTCATCCAGTCCTGCTTCCGGGTCGCCGACCCCTGCCACCGCACGCCGAGTGGGGAGACGGTCTCGGTCGCTGGCCGGGCGAGTATCGTCCCCTCCGATGTTACCGTTGGTTTGGCAAGCGTCGTGAGTGGCTCATCCTCGGGAATCGCATCTGGTGGGGCGAGTTCGAGGGCAGTATCACCGATCTCGATGAAGTGGTCGGGAGACTGGTCGCCGACCGTCCCTCCATCCGCGACTGATTCGGCGTCCCCTGGCCCCGCTTGACTGTTGTCGTCAGTACCACACTCGTATTGCTCGTCAGGGCCGAACTCGTACGTGAGCTCGCCTGAGTCATAGTGCTCGACGAATGTCTCGCGATCGAATTCGACAGGCTGTACGAGTCGGGATGCGATATCGACCTCGGTACGCTCGATGTCGAACGTCTCGGGATAGACCGACCGGAGCCGTTTCTCAAGGGTATCCAGATGGTCGTCGGCACCGTAGTAGAATTCGACGGGGTCATCTTTCCCCTCGCTGAGCGCGAGGAACTCGAATCGTAGCGGTGTGTCGCTATGTAGCGGATTGAGTTTGTCAGCTAGCCCTGCCGAGTCCGTTGAGGTCAGTTTGTGGAGGCTCTCCAGTGCCTGCGGCAGACGCTCCGAATTGAGCCGTTCGGAGGTTGGCGTCACGCGAAGGTACTCACGCATCGTCGTCACCTCCCGCTGCGCCACCATCAGTCTCTGCTGGCGTCTGCTCAGGTGGGCGTTGTCCGTTGTCGGTCGTTCGGCTTTCAATATCGTCTTGGAACGCCTGCACCTCCGCGTCCACAGCATTCTCACCAGTCCCCGGGAGTGAGTCTCGCCGTTGCTCGGTTGGCTCGAAGTCGATGACCTGCTTCTCCTTGGGCATCGCTTTGACCTGGATCCCACGCCATTCGCCGTCGACGCCCACGAGGGCCTCGGAGAAGCCGGCGTCCTCGTTGCCGGGGACGGCGTCTTGGACGAACCGCATCTGTGCGTAGTTCAGCCCGAACTCGTCGGCCCACTCATCATCCATCCCGTCGAGGCGGTGGAACTGCTTGACCGCACACTGGTCCAGGATGGCCTCAGATTCGGCGTGCTCGAAGAACTCGTCGACGGTCTGGGTGACCAGCCGGATCGAGAGGTCGTGGTGGCGGTGGTGCCGGAACACCGTCTCGAGGAACGCCAGACTCGCGGCGTCCTGCATGATGTAGCGCGCCTCGTCGATGTAGAACACGACCTCCTTCTCCGAGACCTTCGCCCGCTCGTACACCAGCGAGATCAGCAACTGCATCGTCAGTGCCGTGCTGCTGTCGACGCTGCCCTCCTGCTGAGCGAGGTCGAGGTAGATGACCTTCTCGTCCCGAATGTCGAAGTCGGACTCCTGGCCGAGGTTGGCGTGGCGACCGTCGTCCTCGAAGGGGCGGAGCTGATCGAGCAGCCACGTCGCGTCCTCTTTGATCTTCCCTGCCTCTTCGTCGGACCGAACGACGAACTCCTCAGGGTCGTCGACCATATCCTCGAAGACGTCCATCATCTCGCGGATGGTCGGACTCGGATTGTCGTGCGTCGAGATGTCGTCGGTGATGCCCTGGCGCTTGTACGCCCGCTTGAGCCCGAGTTCGAGCGTTGTCCGGCGGTCGCCCAGCGAGATGCCGCGGAGAGCGAAGAAGTTCGTGAGGAAGCTCATCGCGTCGTCGAGCTTCTCGTTGAACGGACTCGCGTCCTCGCCCATCGCGCGCTGGACGTGTTCGGGCGTCTCGCGGATCTCCAAGGGGTTCAGGCCGAGCGTCCCACCGACGGTGATTCGCTTGGCGTCGAGTGCCTCTGAGACGCCGGCCCAGTTATTCAGCGGCTCGAGGATGATGCCGATACGGTCCTTGCTCTGCTCGATGGAGCGGATGAAGTTCTGCTTGGAACTGAACGACTTCCCCGAGCCGGTATCGCCCACGGTGAACATCGCGTACCCGTTGTCCCGGGCGAACGGGTCGATGACCACGGGGCTCTGGTTGTCCTTGTGAATCCCGAACTCGACGCCGCCCTCCTCGAGAATCGTCGCGTTGTGCGGCGAGGACAGCAACGCGCCGACGGCGCCGCCGAGCGCGATCGACGTCCGGCCGAACTTGTTGTCGCCGATGGGCGCGGCGGACTGGAGAGCGAGATCCTGCCGACAGATAGCCGTCTTCGGCGTGAGGTTCGCCGGGTCGTCGCGGAGCGCGCTCTTGACCGTCTGGACGGCATCTCTGAGCTTGTCTTTCTCGTCGGCTCTAACCGTGATGAACATCCCCTGGTCGAAGACGTTCGCGCCGTTCTCGACGGCCTTGTACGTCGCTGCGGCCTCGTTGGCGCGCTCTTGGAGATACGCGCTCCGGATACTCTGTTCGAGGTCAGCATCCACCTGAAGGTCGTCAGCGATGTCCTGCAGTTCGTTCCGGGCACGCTCCTGATTCTTCGGCGTGATGTGGGCCGTCAGATCGAACTGGACATCGGTCATCTCGAAGAGGTCGCTCAGATACCCATCGTTGGGATAGTCGGCATAGTTAGCGATGTACAGCGTCGTCGTCCACTGCTCGCCGACCCGTGCGGCTCGCGTTTCCCACTCGACAGCTCCGGGTGCGGTCACTGTCTTGTGTGACTCGGAGATGTCGTCGAGGAGCTTGCGTTCGGCCTCGCCTTCTTCGAGTGTCTCCTCGTCGAGGACATCGGTGAAGTCCACGTCTGGTTCATCATCCGCAGTGACGCGGTCCCAGAGGTACTTACTGCCGACGCCAAGGCCGAGACCCATCACAAGGGCAAGTACTGCACTCTCTGCTGGCGTCAGGTTCTGGAGCCACCCGACGACGGAGCCAAGCGCACCACCACCAGTCTGGAGGATCACATTACGCATCGTGTGGATCCTCCCGGCGCGAGTGGCCGATGATCGATTGGTCTCGAACGACACGTTCCGCCTCGTCGTAGTCGTGTTCGCGACCGTTCCAGAAGTCCATATTCAGAACGAACAACTCGACCGTGCTGAGGCGGCGTGCGGACCATCCAGACGCCTGCTGGATGAACTCGGATCGAACGTCGTTCACGCGACTGTCGAGCTTCTCGAACATCTGCGCGCGGCGCTCGACGTCAGTAAGGTCCTCGCGGCGGGTAACAAAGGGGTTGAACAGGAAGCCGATGACCGGGAACTGGGTCAGCTTCTCGGCGGGGGTGCCCTCGTCGCGGAAGCGGTCGTAGACCTCTATCGGGCTAACTTCAACGCCGATGTAGTACCGGACCTGCTGGATGCCCCGGTCACGCATCTCCTTCGGCCGTGTCTCCCGGTACTCTTCGAGGAGTTCCCGGAAAATCGGGTTCTCCGTGACGTCTTCGTCAGTGAGGCGCTCCTCAATGGTCTCGGTGATCTGCTCGACCGGAAATGAACAGGTTGTGGCGTGGAGTTTGAGCTTCGAGTCCAGCTCTTTGTTAGCGAACTCTTCGCCAGCATCCTGGAGCTGCGCCCAGTCGTCGGACATCGCAAAGTCCATGTTGGCCGGATCGATCTCGATAAACGCCTCCATCGCGCCGTCTTCACGCTGGATAGCACCAGCGCCCGGCCACGCCCGCTTGATGTTCGTGAGGTCTTGCGTTCGCTCGTCGGGCTTGAATGGCGTGTAGTTCGCGAGTCCGCCCTGGTTCCGCTCTGACTCGTTGGTACTCGTGTCGGCGTCGGCGGGCGCACTGAACGTGACCTGAGGCCGTTTGAGGTAGCGGTAGACGTCTTTGGTCCACGTCCAGGCGTTCAGGTGGGTTGGTGAGACGTAGATGACGGCGACGCCAAAGCCAAGCCCGCCAGCGACGAACGGGAGGGCAAGCGACTCGATCCCGGTGAGGCCAGCGATAAACAGCCCAATAATGGGGAAGGCGATGAGCATGCCGACGTCTCCTTCCTCGATATTGAGATACGGGATGCGACTCTCCTCGCCGAACTGATCCATGATGCGCCGTGCGGCCGCGTCTTGATCTGCTGACATTGTTAGTGGATTCCTCGATCAAACTCCATCCCACGGTCGTCACTCGCCGATTCGGCTGTCGCTCCACCAGGGTCATTCTCTGTTCGACGGTACGATGGCGTCCCGCCATCGTCTCCTCCATGACCACCGCGGGCAGCCGCTTTTTGCGCGACGGCGTGGCCAGCGGCGGCTTTCGGCCCCCACCGAGCGGCGGTCGTCGCGACGCCGGCGCCACCGACGTAGGCTCCAGCGGCGACACCGCCAACGAGTGCTGCGCCTTTCGTTGCACCGCCGACGACTTTGGCCGTCAGCGGAGTCGCGTATTTGAACGTCTTCCACGTGATGTAGAGGGCGACCAGCGGGAGGGACGCAGCGACGAGATATTTGAGGAACGCTGTTCCTGGCGTGAGCGTCCCACCGCCGTAGATTAAGTCGTACCCCTTGAGGACCATCGCTGCCGGGAGCGGGAGGACAGCCAACGGGACAAACCGTTTGCAAAACCCCATCGCGATATCGGATACGACCGGAATATTTCCGTAGGCCAGTGCAAATGCAATCGGCATTCCGTACAGGTAGACATACAGCAGAATCATCCGGATGTAGAACAGCGCCTCCAGCGCCCACATCGAAATTCCACCAATCACGGCGAACAATAGCCCCAGTCCTGGGTTTGTGATGGCTGCACCCAAGAACTGAAGCATTGCCGAGGCTACGGAGGAAAGCTCCGGCATCAGTGCAATGGTGAACCCGTCGACGAGGTAGAGCCCAAGAGTTCCAACCCAATACCACGTAATGATTAGAAAGGCCCCGACCCAGGCCGTCTTCTTCGTTTTTCGGGCTTCGTAGGTACTTCCAATATTGAAGATCCGAACCGTGTGACGCCCCTGGACACTCATCACGAGGAGCAAAAGAGAAACCAGCATGATTTCGCCGCCGATGAGAGCATCGTGAATCGCTGGCCAGGGTGCGTTGGTTGGTTCACCGAAGACAAATGCTCCGTTCGTCTCTGGGGTCGGGGTTCCGAACATCCCCTCCGACAGAGTCTCATACCCCGACCTGAGACCGTCCATAAACAGCCCGATGAACCAATCAACGACGCCTTTGATACCCTCAAGGACGACGTCAATGAGATCAACCATCGTCAGGCCTCCGTGATCGTGACCTCACAGTCAGTCATCTCGTCAGACCCGGAATACTG
>Ga0207718_101087_pt1 | contig 16361 bp, 15 predicted proteins | sample A23M2SouthBayCA_FD_187749 | JGI IMG/M metagenome (GOLD analysis project Ga0207718, IMG submission 187749) | Aerobic enrichment media microbial communities from Eden Landing Ponds, California, USA - A23 M2 (SPAdes) | ecosystem: Environmental > Aquatic > Marine > Unclassified | place: Emeryville... | reverse complement strand
CAAGGAGACCTTCGCCGAGGCACCGTTCCCCGTCGCCCGGTGGGCCCAGCGGGAGTTGCTCGCCGACCTCGAACGCGAGTCCCCCTGGCTGGCCGATTTCGACTACCTCGCCTGGTTTTTCCTCCCGGTTCTGTTCTCGAAAGACGGCCGCGAGACGACCCGGACGTTCTTCGAATCGGACGCCGCGGGTTTTCCCGACGCCACTCGCGAGGAGGGACTGGCCTTCTACGACGAGTTCCTGAAGACGGGGGTCCTCGAGGACCACCGCTACACGATGGCGTCGAAACTGGGGACGAGTGAGTACAACGACGTCGGCCGGATGCGCGCGACGATGGGCGAGTTCGACGCCGCGAAACTGCTCGCCGACGCCGGCTACGAGTTCGTCCCCGAGGTCGAACGGGACTCCGGGCACGCACTCGATTTCCTCGTCGACGGGACGCTCGTCGAGGTGACCCGGCCCCGCCCGCCGCGCAATCGCGCCGCCGGGACGGCCGTGAGCGCGCTCAAACGCACCGCCGAGTCCAAGACGACCGACCAGCTCGCCGCCCACGGCGACGCCCTCCTCCTCGTCGACTGTACCTCCTTCACCGACGAGGACTGGAACGCCGTCCGGAGCGAGCGGCCCGACCTCGCACACGAACCCGCGGTCGTCTTCCGATACCGTCCCGACGGACGCTGTGAGGGGTATCGATACGGCGACGTGCCCCTGTGGTTCGGCGACGCTATCGAGTGGGTGTGACCGCCGGGCGGCGCGGCGTCGGAGTCGCGTCCGCCCCGGTCACCCCAGAAACGGCAGTCCGCCGTAGCGCAGATACACCATGTCGGCGATGAGCAGCAACTGCATCAGCCCCTGGAAGCCTCCGAGTTTCGCGTTCTGCTGGCCGATAGCGGAGATGACCGACGCATCCGGATTGTCGGAGATCATCTGGGCGTAGATCCGTATCTCGCCCGGCAACAGGAACCCGAAGCCCTGCACCGACAGGACGGTCACGATCCCGAGTGCGACCATGACCGCGGGCTCGGTCAACTGGACCTCCCCGATGGTGAACCCGACCCACGCGAGCGACGCCACCGAGAGCACGACTGCGGGGACCTGCCAGCGCCAGTCCCGCCAGGCGTTCAGCCGCCAGCCCAGCAAGAGCAGAATCGGGATCACGTTCGCCGCGGTGAACAGCGCGAGCCACGGGCCCGAGTGGGGGAAGACGCCGATACGCTGCGCGAGCGTGAGTCCCGCTGCGATGGTGACGAATGCAAGCGACGGCAACAGGAAGAAGGTCTTGGGCGTGAGTCGCTCGAAGACCGCCGCGCTCTCCTCCTCACTGAGGCCGCCGATGACGGGACCCAGGACGGCCCCGATGAAGATGTCGATGCCCGTCCAGAGCACCCCCGCCATGACGTGGACGTAGGTGTGTTGCTGGACCGTCGCCACCGTGTGTGCGAACCCGATTGCGACGAGCGCGACCACCACCACCCCACCGGCGAACGCCGGATTCGCGCGCTGTGCCATCCCACCGATAGTGCCACGGACCGTCATCTACGCCCGACCTGTCGACCCCGTCGCATAAACGCTGGCCTGTCGGCAACGATTCGAATCGAACCCGCGGGGACCGTTCGAACGTGGGATCGCTCAGTCGCTCGTCGCCGTCCCGGAGTCCGCGTCGGGGTCGACGTCGGCCTCCTGACCCGGCAGATCGCCGCCGAGATAGCGGTCCCAGAGCACCAGAAGACTCGGGAGGACGACGACGCTCGCGAGGAAGGCGTAGACGATGGCGGTGCTGGTGACGAGGCCGAACCGCTGGAGCGACGGGACGAGCGCGAAGATCAAGACGCCGAACCCGCCGGCGGTCGTGACCGCGCTGGCGAGGAGGGCCCCGCCGGTCCCGGCGACGGTGGCCTCGAGCGCCGCGAGCGCGTCGCCGGTCCGGGCGCGCTCTTCGACGAACCGTTCGCTGACGTGGATCGCGTAGTCGACGCCGATACCGATCGCGATGCTCGCGATGATCGCCGTCTCGCTGTTGAACGATATCTCCAGCAGGTACATCGTCCCCAGGATCCACGACAGCCCGAAGACGACGGGGACCATCGTCACCGCCCCCAGCGAGAGCGTCCCGTAGCGCCGGTAGAAGATCCCGGTGAGGAAGGTGAGGATGACACCCAGTGTGATGAGGAACGTCTCGACGAGCGTCTGCAACAGTCCGGTCTGGACGATCTCCGTGACGACCGGCTGGCCGGTGGCCGTCACGCGGAGGTCGGTGTCGCCCTCGATAGTCGTCGCGACCGCCCGCATCTCCTCGGTGACGACGCCCGTGTCCGAGCCACCCGTGATCGCCACGCTCACTCTGAGTGCCCGGTACTCGGCGTCCTGTCGGTAAAATACCGCTCCCGCCCGGTCGGGTGCGGCGTCGTACACCGCGTCGTAGACGGCCGTGAGGTTCTCGTCGGGGACGCCGTTCCCGTCGGCGTCGTTGCGCTCGACGACGGCCGCGACCGTCTCGTTGGTCGCTGCCACGTCCTCGACGAGCGACAGCGGACTCTCGACGGTCGGGTCGCCGTTGGCGAGCGTGACCGGCGTCTCGCTGTCGGCTATTTCCTCCTCTCCGGCGGCGAGTCGCTCCAGCGTCCGGTCGTCGGTCACCGGTCCCTCGACGAGTATCTCCACCCTCGACTGGTCTCTGGACTGGACGAAGTTCTCGTTGAAGAAGACGACGTTCTCGTAGAGGGTGTACTCGCTCGGGGCGAACGGCTCCGGGAGCGAGTCCATCCAGTCCGGGGCGTCCCGTGGCAGGAAGTCCACCTGATTCAGCGAGGTGTCGATGTCGGTGGCGGCGTAGCCCCCGCCCGCGCTGACGAGCAACGCGACGACGACGATCGCGACCGGGAGTCGACGCGCGCCGGCGGTTCCCACGCCGACGAGTCGGTTCGCGACCCCGTCCGTGCCGAACGCCCGCTTGCGGCGGTCGAGACCGACGCGTTCGAGCAGCGCTTCGAGTTCGACCTTCACCGCAGGCAACAACCCGGCGAAGACGACGAACGCCGAGACGATTCCCGCCGCACTGACGAGGCCGAACTCCGCGATGGAGGAGATGGGGCTCACCGTGTTCGAGAGGAAGCCGACCGCCGTCGTGAACGTCGTCGCCGCCAGCGCCACCGTGACACCCGCGAGGCCGACACGCATCGTCTCGCGTGGTGCCCGGTCGGAGTCCTCGGCCTGTGCTTCCCGGTAGCGCATCACGACGTGGAGCGCGTAGTCGATCGAGAGTCCGATGAGCAGGAACGGGACGGCGATGATGATCTGGGTCACGCCGATCCCGGCCCAGCCCATGAACCCGCCCATCCAGACGAGCGTGACGACGACGCCGACCAGCGCCAGCGCGACGTCGAAGACGTCCCGGTAGGCGACGACGAGCACGAGCAGGATGAACGCGAGCGCGATGGGCGAGATGACGGCGAAACTCTCGCCGGTCGCCTGTCCGGACTCTTCGTCGACGATGCCAGCCCCGAAGACGAACGTATCGCCACTGATGGTGTCCCCGGCGATGTCGCGGGCTGCGAGCTGGGCGTCGACTATCGCCGCCGGGAGCGAGTCGCCGTCGCTCTCGACGTGCTGGAAGACGAACAGCACGCGCGCCGACGCGGTCGTGCTCCCGGCCTCGTAGTCAGTCGACAGCAGCGTGTACGGGTCGACCGGCCCCGCCCGGGTACGGTCGGGGTCGAGCACCGTCGCCACGACCGACTCGACCTCGGCGGGCGACATCGACTCTAACTGGGCGATCTGCTCGTCGAGTGTCGGCGAACCCGGCGGACCGGCCTGCCCACCGGATGCGTCGGTACTGTCACTCCGTTCTCGCTGGATCGCCGCGATAGCGACCTGGTTCGAGAGTCCGGCCGTCGCGCCCGACTCGGCGAGGGTGGTGTTGACCGTCGCGTTCTCGGAGAGCGCGCGCTGGAACCGCAGCGTCTCCAGCAAGGATGTCTTCGAGAGGACGTTCTCGCCACGGATGACCACCTGCATCGCGGTCGTGTTCTCGTTGCCCGTCGAGAAGTTGGTCCGGACGTAGTCGAGTTTCTGCGCCTCCGTCGAGTCGCTGCCGAAACTCGCGATCGTCAGCCCCGAATCGACGTCCGTGACGCCGCTCCCGACGAGGACGGTCGCCAGCAACAGCACGACGAGGACGGGACGACTGTACCGCATCAGCAGGGCGGCGTAGCGCGCCGCGAGTCCGGTGGCCATGATCGTTCGCTACCAGCGGTGGATCTAACTTAAGTGTTTGTAGATATCTACAATAACTATGATCGGCGGGGAGCACGACACGGCGACAGAGAGAGGAACAGACTTACTCCCGGAGACAGGGATATTCGGCCGATGAGCGCACACGAGGCCGTCGAGGCGTTGCGGGAACTCGGGCTGTCGAACTACGAGGCCCGGGTGTTCGTCGCGCTCCAGCGCCTGGGAACCGGTACCGCACAGGAGGTGAGCCAGGTGTCGGACGTGCCGCGCTCGCAGGTGTACGGCGCCGCCGACGACCTGGCCGGTCGCGGCCTCCTCGAAGTCGTCGAGTCCTCGCCCAAGGCCTTCCGTCCCGTGAGTCTCGCCGCCGCCCGCGAGCAACTGACCGCCCGCCTCGAACGCGAGCGCGAACGCGCCTTCGAGAATCTCGACGCCGTCGAGCGCGAACAGGCCCAGCGCGATACTGATGGAACCGTCTCGACGCTCCGGGGCGCACGGCCGATACGCGAGCGGGCCGTCGACCTCGTCGCCGACGCCGAGGAACAGGTGATGGTCGTCGGGATGGACGACGAGTTACTGACCGACACCCTCGCCGACGCGCTTCGCGGCCGCGCCGCTGCCGGTGTCTCCGTCATGCTCGCGACCCGCGACACCGGCGTCGAGGCACGCTTCGCCGACGACCCGGTCCGCGTGATGGTCGTCCCCGACACCCACCACGGTGGGTTCACTGGTCGCACGCTGCTCGTCGACGACGCGACTGTCCTGCTCTCTGTCCCGACCGAGGACGGCTCGCCCGAACCCTTCGAGGAAGTCGCGCTCTGGACCGCCGACACCAGCATCGGCCGGATCCTCGCACGATTCATCCACGCCGGGATGCAGACGGGTCTCGACGACTATCCGGCCGACGCAGTCGGTGAAGATAGAGCGTAGTTCTCTGTCAGACCTCCCAGCGTGTCGGTCTCTGGCCGGATCGAAACGGGTCGCCCGCGGGCCTCGTCGAGTTGCTCGCGTCAGAAAGCGCCCGAGGCGGGATTGTGAACTTCGGTCGGAGCAGAGCTCCTCCCTGGTTCAAATCCCGGACGACCGCGCTCTGATTTCGTGCGTGGCGCGGAGATGGAACTCCGCGCCGTTGAAATCAGAGAAGCGCCCGAGGCGGGATTTGAACCCGCGTCACGACCGTGACAGGGTCGTATGATGGGCCACTACACCACCCGGGCACGCAACTATCGCTTTGCCGGAGGTGAATTTAAGACTTTCCAAACGACGACGGCGTGGTGACCGCTCACACCCGACGCCCCCGACCTCTCTCCGAAACTGACTTCTCAAAATTGAGAATACTGGGGCAATCTACTTGTCGTTCCAGTTCGTCGAATCGAACAACGAGCAATCGCTACTGCAGGAAAGTCAATATGAGTGTCAAATCTGATTCGAATGGGGACGGAACGGGACAACCGTCGAACGTGTTGCTGCTGACGTCAGCAGCAAACGACTGTGAGACGGCGGCCTGTCGGGAGCTGTCGGAGACGACACACCCCTCCCGGTCACACGTGGTACTGGCGACGGGATTGCAGTCGCCCCGGGAGCGACTGGCCGACTGGGAGGACGACGTGGGTGTCCGACCGGCGGAGACGACAGTTGTCGACCTGGCGACCGCGACGCGGTCGGCCGCCGCGTCGACAGGCGCTTCCTCGGGCGGAACAGGGTCGAGAGACCGCTGGCCCGACGCGACAGTCGAACACGTCGAGGCGGGTGACCTGCTGGGGCTCGGGGAGACACTCGACGCCGCGCTGGACGACAGCGACCGCTCGACGACGCTCTGTGTCCGGTCGGTGAGTGACCTGTTGCAGTCGGCCGACGTCGAGACGGTGTTCCGGTTCCTCGAAGCGCTCACGCGGAACGTCGACCGGGCCGACGGGGTCGCCCACTACCATCTCAACACCGACGTCCACGACGCCGAAACCGTCGAGACGCTCGCAGTCCTGTTCGACACGGTCGTCGATCTCCGCGAACGCGAGGGGGCGGACGCCTGACCTCCTCACAGAGCCAGTGATGACTTCGAACGACACGACCCAGGGTGGGTCCATGACTGCGTGCCGGGAGGGTGGCGACGCCCGGAGGGGGCAGGTCGTTCTCGTCGCCGACGGCGACCCGACGGTCACCGACGAGATCGCCGACGCACTCCGGGGTCACTACGACGTCCGGACGGTCGATTCCGACGAGGACCTCCTGGCGACTCTCGACGAGGACGTCAGTGCCGTCCTCCTCGACCCGACACGTTCCGGAGCGGCGAAACTCCTCGACCGCCTCGCGGCCGACGTCGACTGTCGGGTCGCCGCACTGGTCGACGACCGGCGCGAGAGCGTCGACGAGCGCTTCGACGAGCGCGTCAGGAAGCCGGTCTCGCGGTCGGCGCTCAGAGCCACCGTCGACCGGCTCTGTCGCTGTGTCGCCTACCGCGACGCGCTCGACCAGTACTTCGCCCTCGCACAGACACTCGCTGGCCTCGACCAGGACGACCCCCAGCGCGAGCGACTCGCCGAGCGCCTCGACGCGCTCGAAGCCGAACTCGACGACACCGGCGCCCCGCTGGACACCAGCGACGTCTACGACGCTGCCCTCCGCGAGCAGTGACGTCTGACGCTCAAACCGCCGTTTGACCGTTCGCTGCCTTTTGGGTCGTGGGGGTCGTCCGTCCGGGTATGTCCCCCCTCCGTCCCCTCCGACGCCACTTCGACGCCGTCGACGACCCCGACGACGCTGTTCGCCCTGCCGACACTGCCTCGAGTCTCACCGACGCGCTCGATACCGCCGCGTCCGGGTTCACCGCCGTCGCCCGGACCGTGGGCTTCTGGCTCGGCGTCGTGTTGCCCTTCCTCCACCTCCCGCTGTTGTTCGGCCTCGGACTCACCGAATCCACGACGCCCGCCCTCGTCGGCCTCTGGGGGCTCAACGCCGTCGCCATCACCGTCGGTTCCGGCCACGAACCCGCCGGCGGCGACACCGGGGCCGGAACTGCCGACGCCGGGGCGGCCGAACCCGACGCGGAGGCCTCCGGGCCGACGGCCGATTGAATCGGCACTCTACCGCGACACGACCCGTCGACGACTGCCGTCCCTGAAATCGGCACCCTGTCGACCGTCCTCGTCACCGAGCGGACCTTCTTGCCCGTCGAGCGCGTAGCTGTCGGTATGCCCGACCTCGACGAAGAGACACAACTCGTCCTGACGAAGGCCTACGCCGACCCCGACCTGACGCCGGGGGAAATCGCCGCCGACCTCGACGTAGAGGAGGCGACCGTCGAGGGGATCCTCGAGGCCCACGACGAGGAGGCCGTCGTCGAAGCGGCCGAAGGCACCGACTGGGACGACCCCGAGACCTGCCCGTTCTGTGGGGCCCACCTCGTCGACGGTGGCGCCGGGTTCATCGACCACATCGAAGAGAGCGAACCCTGTCGACTGGGATTCGAAGAGTGGCGCGAGAACATCGCCGGCGACGTCGGCGGTGAGTGGGGCGGCTAGCACCACAAAACGTAGGTACTATCGCCGCCCTCAGTGACGGCAGCACGATGTCGCTGCTCTTCGAACACGCCGTCGAGGTGTTCGACCGCGACGGCGCGTCGCTGGTCGCGGCGTCGGACGCGGCGCTCGCGACCGCCGAGCCGCGGGTCCCGGTCCGCCCCGTCGCCGAGTTCGCCGCCCACCACGACTCACTGACCGATCCCGAGGACGGCTGGACCTGTCTCCCGCTCCACGGCCCCGACGACGCGGTCCCGACCGACGAGTACGTCGCCTACACCGACCACGAGGTCCGGGGCGAGGTCTTCGTCGTGATGCACGACGGCGACCACGAGGCGGTCCCCGCCGACCGCTTCGGCCGGACGGCGCTGGCTCGCCGGGTCCGCTTCTGGCACTCCGACTACCTGCCCGAGGAGCGACCGCCGGGGTACGACGCGCCGATCGACGACCGCGAACCGCCGCGCAACCCCGTCGCGGGCGAGGACCTGCTCGACGAGTTCGCCGCGTACGTCAGGGAGGAACGCGACGCAACCCGGGAGGGGAACGTCGACCGCGCCAGCGCCCACTCGCCCCGGGGCCTGTACGACCGCGGTGAGTCGGCGGTCCCGTCACTCACTTGCGTCGGCGAGGACGAGCAGGGCTACCGGTTCCGCGTCGACCTCGACCCCGAACTCGACGGTCGCCGCGACGGCGACTGGGCGTACTTCGTCGAGAGCGAGTTCGGCGTCTACGAGGGCAACGAAGTGCTCGTCCACGCCGCTGGCTCTGGCGGGCGCGACCGGGGCGGCGAGACTGACGGAGCCAGTAGGGCCGACAGGGCCGACGGGACCGACCGGGCGGGATTTCCCGCCCCAGCCACGGTCGAGCGTATCCGGGGGTTGAACGTCTGGTTGTCCGTCGAGTGGGGGCGCGTCGAGGACTCGGCGGCCGTCGGCGCGGCGCTGGCCCCCGACCGCGAGTTCGGGCTCTCGGAACTGCTCAACCCCGTGCCCTTCGACCGCGAACTGGCGGCCATCGAGACGGTCCGCGAGCGCCGCCTCGGTGAGGTGCTGGCCGGCGAGCGGCCGGTGACGTTCGCCAACGAGGCGGCGGCGCTGAGCGATGACCTGGACGAGGACCTGAACCAGGAACAGCGACTCGCCGTCGAGTACGCACTCCTCGCCGACGACCTGTTCTGTATCCACGGTCCGCCGGGGACCGGGAAGACCCGAACCTTGCTCGAGATCGTCCGTCGGGCGGTCGCGGCCGGCGAGGACGTCCTCGTCTGTACCGATTCCAACCAGGCGCTCGACAACCTCGTCGCCGGCGCGTCCACGCTGGGCGAGCCGGATCCGGGGTCGCTGCACGCCTACGGTCAGCACGGGAACGGGGAGTTCACGCTCGACCGCGCGAACGCGAAACGGTCGACCCACGCCGTCGTTCGTGACCGGTACCGCGACGTGTCGGGCAGTCCAGACGTCGTCGCGGCGACCAACAGCAGCGCCGCCACGCTCCACGGCGAGTTCGACCTGCTCGTTCTGGACGAGGCGACCCAGTCGACGTGTACGGCGTCGGCGATCCCGCTCGCGCGGGCCGACCGGGTGGTCCTCGCCGGCGACCACCGCCAGCTCCCGCCGTTCAGCGCGACCGAGGAGCCCCCCGCGTCGAGTTACGGCCTCTCGCTGTTCGAACACCTCTACGCCGAGGGCGGCGTCTACGAGGGCGTCGGGCTCCAGCTGAAGACCCAGTACCGGATGCACCGCGACGTCGCGTACTTCCCAAATCGTGCGTTCTACGACCGGACGCTCCGCAACGGGCGGGCCGTCGACCCGCTGCCAGACCGGCCCGCCCTCGAAGGGTACAGCGTCGGCGGCCCCGTCGACGTCGTCGACCACTCCCGGGCTAACGAACTGGAGGCGCGACTGGTCGTCCACCTCGTCGGGGAGTTACTCGACGACGTCTCGCCCGGAGAGATCGGCGTCATCACGCCCTACACGGCCCAGGTGCGACTGATACGTGACCTGCTGGGCGAGGCAGTCGATGGTGTGGATGACGTCACAGTGGACACGATCGACTCCTTCCAGGGGGGCGAGAGGACCGCGGTCGTCCTCTCGCTGGTCCGCAGCAACGGCGAGGGCGATCTGGGTTTCCTCGGCCGACCCGAGGACGGCCCGCGGCGCCTGAACGTCGCCCTGACGCGGGCGAAACGGTACTGTGCCGTCGTCGGTGACTTCCACACGCTGCGCTACGAGGCGCCGGACAAGTGTACCGACCTCTACCGGGAGTTTCACGACTTCTTCGAGTCGACCGGCCGACTCAACGAGGTCGACCCACAGTTCGTCCCCACGTTCGAGGGTGACCGGGCGTGAAACCGCTCGAAAACCTGCCCGAGACGCCCCTGGAATCTGAACTTCGACACGCTGTCGAGGGACTGGCGACCGATAGTGGTTCGTCGCCAACCGGTGACGGGTCACTGCCGACTGTTGTGAGCGTCAGCGATATCCACGGCTACCTCGACACGGCGCGGAGCGCACTGCTGACACTCGCCGACCACCCCGAGTTCGACCCCGTCGTGACGTCGACCGCGGACGGCGGCCTCCACTGGGCCGACAACGACTACGTTCTCGTCTTCAATGGCGACCTCGTCGACCGTGGGCCGGCCAACGACGAAGTGCTGGCACTGGTCGCCCGACTCGTCGAGGAGGCGCCGCCCGGTCGCGTCCGCGTCACGCTCGGCAACCACGAGGCCATCGCGCTCTCGCCCGACCACTTCGGGTTCGGGAACTGGTACTCCGGGCGGGTCGACACGGCGGGACGCCTGGCGCTGCTGGACGCGATCACCGCCGGGTTCGTCGTCGCGGCCTACGAGGGGTACAATCTCACCTACGCCCATGCGGGGTCGTCCGATCCGTACAGCACCGCCGCTGTGAACGACGAACTGCTGGCGGCCGCCGCCGACCTTCGCGAGTTCGCGGGCACACTCGACGACGCCGACGCCCAGCGGTGGGTCGTCGAGGAGTACGCGCGCGTCCTCGGCGTCGGCGACCGCGGCCTCAAGGGGCCCGGTGCGGGCCTCGTCTGGCTCGATTTCGCCCACCTCGCCGCCGACGCACAGCCACAGGTCGTCGGTCACACTCGTCACCACCGGCCGACGTCGAAGGGGGAGGTACATTGCCAGAACGTCATCCGGAACAACCTCGACAGCCGGGGCGGCGAGTGTGTCTTCGTCGAGACGCCCGGTTCGCTGTCGGCGCTGGTCCGTGAATCCGACGGGGGTGTGGTCGGACGCCCGCTCGCGAGTTTCGGGTGAGCGCCGAGAAGAGACGAGGTGGTCGCTGGTGGCACACTGCCCGCAGACATTTATCCCAGGACGTGCCAGTTTGGCCGTGGAAGCGTACAGGGATCACCGTCGACTGGCGTCGTTGCTCGACGGCACCGCCCGGAACGAGGACGGGGAACTCGTCGTGGGACTCCCGGCGCGAACGGTCGATTTCAGGGGCGAAGCGGTGCTCTACCAGACCGAGTACGCCTACGACGAGGCGGCGCTGTCGACCGCGGAACGACGCGAGCGCCCACTCGAAACGCTCGTCGACGAGTACGCGGCGCTGGCGGAGACCTACGGTAGCGGAGCTCCGCAGTTAATCGACGGCGAACCCCGTACTGTGACCCCCAGCGTCTACGGTATCCTGGACTGGCGGAAGGGGAGCCTCGCGAGTTACTTCGAATTACCCGACCACGTGGCCGACGAGGTGGTGCAGACACTGGCAGAGCGACGCGAGTGAACCCGCAAATCCTGCTCGCCCGCCCCGCTCGCTGCGTGCGCTGGGACTGCCGTGGTTCAAATTCCCGATAGAGCTTTCGCTCCTCACGTCCGTTCGTCACAGAAAGCCTAGGCCGGAATTTGAATCCGGGGTCTCGTCCTTACCAAGGACGCGCTTTACCGCTAAGCTACCCAGGCGCGTTCTGTCAGTAGCCGGGATTCGTCTTTAGGGGTTTCGATTTGCACCGGGGTCAGTAATCGACCGAGCGCGCGACGTCGCTCCCGTGGGCGTCACCGTCGACGTGTGCGGCGAGGTCCCGGACGGCGCCGTCGGTGACCAGCGTCTCGGCGAGCGGGAGCGACTCCTCGGATCGAGCCAGTCCGGCGACGTGCTCGCGAAGCCCCGCGGATGCGCTCACGCCGACGGCCGTCACCCCGGCGACGGCGCCGAGTTCGAACACGTCCGCTTCGAGGTTACCGTCGAGTGAGTCGTCGCCGGTCGTCCGCCGGGTCGTCTGGTCCCGACCGAACGACTGGACCGTGGCGACGGCGTCGCCGGCGGCCTCCGTGCGAGCGAGCAGGTAAAACCCCCGAGCGACGAGGATGTCGGCGACGAGGATCGACATGTCGGCCTCGGTCAGGTCCGTCTCGGCGTCGGGGGCGGCGACGTCCTCGGGGTGGCCGGCCGCGTCCACGGCGTCGCCCGCGTCGGCCGGGCGGCCGGCGCCGTCGGTCAGCGAGCGGGCGTGCTCCCAGGGCGGGTCCTGTGCGAGCGAGCGAGTCAGGCGCAAGCCTGCGTAGATGAGTTGCACGCCGGCACCTCGCTCGGCGACGGCGTCGAGTGCGAACTCCCCGGCAGGCCCCTCGCGCGATTCGCGGGCGGCGCGGGCGCTCGACACCGCCAGCACGCCGGGAGCCAGCGACCCGTCGTCGAGGTGGTCCCGGATGCGCTCCCGGAGCCCACTCGGTTCGACGTCGTCGACCGCGTCCAGCGCGGCACGCCGGACCGCCGCGACTTCGTCCATCGCCCCCGACTAGCGGAGGGAGGGGCAAAGACCTTTGGAAACGACCCACCCACCTGCACCCATGTGCCGTCCCTCACTCACCCGCGCTCGACGGTGGTCGCCGTGATCGAAACCGAGACCGACGAGGGTGGGGAGGGCGACAACGACGTCCGCGTGGTGACACTCGACCGCCCGGATCGTCGCAACGCGCTCACACCCGCCGCCCTCGATGGCCTCGAAGCAGCGGTTACCACGGCCGACGCGCCCGTCGTCGCCGTTCGCGGTGCGGGGTCGGCGTTCTGTGCCGGCGCCGACCTCGACGCGGTCGCCGGACTGGCCGACCGGGAGGCTGCCGAGCGGTTCGCGGCCCGGGGCCAGCGGGTCGCGCGAGCCATCGAAACCTGTGACGCAGTCGTTGTCGTCGAGATCGACGGTGCGGCACGGGGTGGTGGGGTCGAACTCGCGCTGGCCTGCGATCTCCGAATCGCGACGCCCGCCGCATCGTTCGCCGAATCCGGCGTCACGCTCGGTCTCTTCGGGGCCTGGGGCGGGACCGTTCGCCTGCCGGCGGTCGTCGGCCCGAGCGACGCGATGGACCTGGCACTCACCGGGCGGGTCGTCGACGCCGCCGAGGCCCGCCGGATGGGACTGGTTTCCAGAGTCGTCGACGACCCGCGTGCGGTCGCCCGGGAGGTCGCCGACAACGACGAGGCGGCGCTGGCGACGCTCAAGCGACGACTCCGCGACGACGCCGACCGAGAGACGCGCGAACGGCGGGAACGCGAGGCCTTCGGTGAGTTGTGGGACGACTTCGAGCGGTGACCGGCCCGCCGGCGTCGACCGGTTCGACAGCGCCGTCTATCGGTTCGACAGCGCCGTCTATGGTTCGACAGCGACGTTTCTCGACGGGATCCGGGCACTATTCGGCCGCTTCACCGACCGAAACCGTTGAGAACCCCGACCCCCGAATAGGGTGCAATGCCGGAGTGTGACTACTGTGGGGAGTCGTTCGCCGACGAGGACGCGTACCTCGACCACCTCGCGGCCGCTCACGAGGGGGAACTCGGACGGATCGACCGGCGGCGGGTCGCCGACCACCAGGGTGCTGGTGACGGCGACGAGGGGTTCGGCCTCGGACCGATCATCCTGGTGGGACTGCTCGCGCTCGCGGGCCTGCTCGTCGTCTACGTGACCTTCTTCATGGGCGGGGGCGGAAACGGCGGGGACGGTGCGGGGCCCCGGGAGATCCCCGACGACCCGCTGCTTTCTGCCGCGGAGTCGTTCCCCTCGAACGGCGTCGACCACGTCAGCCAGAGCACGGACATCGACTACGAACGGATACCACCGCTGTCGGGGCCACACTACTCGCGATCCGCCGGTCCCGGTTTCTACGAGGAGACGCCCGCACTGGGCAATCTCGTCCACTCACTGGAACACGGTTACGTCGTCATCTACTACGACCCCGGGGCGATCACACCCGAAGCCCGGGCCCACATGGAGAATCTGACGTCGACCTACACCGAGCGCTGGCAGAGCGTCGTCGCGGCGCCGAACCCGAACGACGACCCCGCCGCGCCGTACGTCCTGACCGCCTGGCAGGTCCGCCTCCGCATGGACGAGTACGACCGCGATACTGTCGACGCCTTCTCCGACGCCTTCCGCGGGCGCGGCCCCGAAAATCCGGTCCGGTGACGGGCCGCCGCCGACTCGTCGGTCCCGTTCGCTGTCTCGCCGCTTTTCGGTCCCTGGCCCCTTTCTCACCCTCCCTGACCCGTCTGTCCACTCGCGGCCGACCGTAACGACCACAAAAAATAATAGGTGAGAAATGTAATCCCGAGTTGATTTATGTTGGAACTGTTCAGGAAACCTGAATACACGGAGGCAAACAGGTGTCTTCCCTGCACCGTCCTCAACATGGCGATCGCGGTAGCGCTCGGGGGCGGACTGAGTGGGGCCGTGGTCGCGACGGGGGCGGCGACAGCGACACAGGCAGTAGCGGCCGGCGTTGCCGTCGTCTGTGTGTCGGCGGTCGTGGTCTACCTCAGGGGGTATCTCGTGCCCGGAACGCCGGCACTGACGAAGCGATACCTCCCGGTGTCGGTCCTCCGACTGTTCGGGAAGGAACCGGCGGGACCGGCGCGGTCCGACGGGGGTGAGTCGACGGTCGACCCGGAAGCCGTCCTCACGGGGGTCGGCGCGATAGAACCGTGTGCCGACCGCGAGGACCTCTGTCTGGCCGACGACTTTCGGAGGGCCTGGAACGACCGGATCGAGACCGTCCGCGAGGCGGGCGTCGACGGCGAGGCCATGGCCCGGCGGCTGGACATCCCGGCCGAGGACTGTACGATCGAGAGAGCCGGCGACGCACGAATCCTCAGACACGACTCCTCGTTCGTCGGTCAGTGGCCGTCCGACGCCGCGCTCGTCGCCGACGCCGCCGCCGCGGATCTGCTCGAGGCCCGACTCGACGACTGGGAGGCGTTCTCGCCGGCGTCGCGGGGGCAACTGCTGAGCGGCCTCCGCCTGTTCGTGACCGACTGCCCGACCGGCGAGGGTGGCGTCGAGATCGGCGAAGAGACCGTCGAATCGTGCTGTTCGACGACCGAGGTGGTGGCCGCCACCTGCGAAGGGACCGGCGAACGACTGTTCGAACAACCCATCCGGGGGTGAGCGGACGAGGGGTGCCGACGGGTCCGTCAGTACAGCGGGTAGTGGGTGGTCTCAGTACAGTGGGTCGGGGCCCGGGGGAGCTTTGCGCTTGTGCGCGCTGCCCTCGTAGAGTCCTCTGACCTTCTCGACGGCCGATTCGTCGACGCCGACGTGGCGAGCGGTCGCGCTCGGCGAGAGCGGTCCGTCGACGTGCAGCGCCAGTATCGAGTCGAGCGTCTCGTAGTCCATCCCGAGTTCGCCCTCGTCGGTCTGGTCGAGCCACATCTCGGCGCTGGCGGTCTTCTCGGCGAGGTCGTCGGGCACGCCGAGGTGTTTGGCGAGCTGGCGGACCTGTCCCTTGTAGAGGTTCGCGATGGGGTGACAGTCGACGGCGCCGTCGCCGTACTTCGTGAAATAGCCCACGAGCGCCTCGCTGCGGTTACCGGTCCCGACGACCAGGGCGTCCTCGTGGTTGGCGACGAGGTAGTTCAGGACGGCGCGAGTCCGCACCCGGAGGTTGCCGGTCGCCAGCCGGTCGTCGGCCGCGTCGGGATAGGCGTCGAGGACCGTCTCGACGATGGGCTGGATGGCGACGACGTCGTACTCGATATCGAGGAGTTCGCTGGCGACGCGCTCGGCGTCGGACATGTTCTCGTCGCGGTTGACCTCGCTGGGCATGACCAGTCCGTGGACGTTCTCGGCGCCGAGTGCCTCGACGAGCAGGTGGCTCGTGAGCGTGCTGTCGATCCCGCCCGAGAGACCGATCACGGCGCGGTCGACGCCCGCGGCGTCGAGTTGTGACTGGATGAAGTCGGTGATGTGTTCGCGATAGCTGTCGAGTTCTGCCTCCGAGAGGCTGAGATCCAGCGGGTCGTCCGCTCGCACGATTTCCTGCGTGACGCTCATGGCGGGACGTTCGGCGTGATGGGACTAATACCCTCGTTTCGGACCGGATCGCTGGACGGACGTCCATCGTTCGGGGCGTGGGTCGGCACCCCTCGGAAAGCGCTACGTTCAAGTGAGCGGCCCCGCGACTAGCGACGTGGACTGAGGCCGCGCTGCCGCGCGGTGCGCGCCGATGGTCCAGTGGTAGGACAGTGGCTTCCCAAGCCACTAGCCCGGGTTCAATTCCCGGTCGGCGCATGCGAGGCCCGAACGAAGTGAGGGCCTCGAAGTGAGCGGTGAACGCAGTGAACCGCGAACACACTTCTGCGAGGGTCTCGCGA
>Ga0207718_101079_pt1 | contig 16465 bp, 10 predicted proteins | sample A23M2SouthBayCA_FD_187749 | JGI IMG/M metagenome (GOLD analysis project Ga0207718, IMG submission 187749) | Aerobic enrichment media microbial communities from Eden Landing Ponds, California, USA - A23 M2 (SPAdes) | ecosystem: Environmental > Aquatic > Marine > Unclassified | place: Emeryville... | reverse complement strand
GGAGGTGGCGCTGATGAGCGCGACTGTCCTGGCCGGCGCTTCCCAGATTATTGCCGTCGAATTGTGGGCTGACCCCGTTCCAGCCGCGACGGTTGTACTCGCAGTCTTTGCGGTGAATCTGCGGTACTCGCTGATGGGCGCAGCCCTCCGGCCGTGGTTCAAGCATCTGTCGGCAACACGGACCTACGGCAGCCTGTTTTTCATGGCCGATGAGAACTGGGCGCTGACGATGCGGGACCTCACGTCCGGGAGTCGACGGGGCGCGTTTCTACTCGGTAGCGGCCTCGCTATCTGGCTGTTCTGGGTCGCCTCGTCAGTCATCGGTGTCGCCGTCGGTGGCGTGATAGACGACCCCGCCACGTTCGGACTGGATTTCGTCCTCGTCGCGACGTTCGTCGCGCTCGCGGTCGAACTCTGGGATGGGGCGTCGACGGCCGTCCCGTGGGCAGTCGCACTGGTGACGGCGCTGGTCACTGCACAGGTCCTGGCCGGCCAGTGGCACGTCATCGCCGGTGGAGTCGCTGCCGCCGTCGTTGAGGTGGTCCGTCGTGACTGACCCACTCGCGCTTAACCCAACAGTTGTCGCGGTTATCGCCGCGATGGCTGCTGCGACCTATCTCACGAAGGCCGGTGGACTGTGGCTGCTAACACGTTTCGGAGTTAACGACCGCGTCGAGGCCGCCTTGGAGGTGCTGCCGGGCGCGATTGTCGTTGCCGTTCTCGGGCCGGAACTGGCTACCGGCGGCCCCCCAGAATGGCTTGCTGGGAGTGTAGTCGCTGTCGTCGCCTGGCGGACGGGAAATATCTTCTTGGCCCTGGTCACCGGTGTCGGGGCCGTCGTCGTGCTCCGTGCTATGCTGTGAGCAATGGGAAGCGACAGTTTGGAATCCTCTGGAGAGTGCACTTCTCAGAGGACAGCTGTGCCTGGTAAGGTGAGTAGTGCAGAGTCCGTGAAGAAGTCTACCAGCAAACGCAGCCCGTCGCTGTCCGGTAAGTCCGAAAGCCATATACGACAGATTAGGCCTACCTAAATTATGGACGAGACAGGTGATGCAGAAAGTCTCACACGACGGGACTACCTTGCTGGCAGTGGTGTACTGCTCGGCACGTCAATCATTGCTGGCTGCTCCAGTAACAGTGGTGTACCACCCAGTACAGGGACATCGAGTGCCGGAGGAACAGGCACTTCGATGCCGACAGATGACGGCTCCTACACTGCCTCGCTTTCTCCAGTCGGTGAGATCGAATTCAACTCCATGCCGGAGAACGTCTTCACGATGTACAATCAGTATGCAGACATGTTAGTTGCACTTAACCACGGTGACGCGATCAACTCGATGTTCGTGCCAGATATGGCTGGGCCATCGATGAACCACTACTACGAACGACTTTCTGGCGTCTCTTTTGATTGGGAAGACCTTCCGAACCCCTACGATAATTTCAGCAAGGAGTTCTTCTACAGCCTAGGCAGCGACGTCCATTTCCTCGACCCCGCCTGGGCGATCACCCAGGAGAACTGGGACGTGAACGACATCAAGGAAATTACCAACAACGTCGGCCCTTTCTTCGGAAACTTCTACAGTGGGACACACGGTGAGCCACAGGAACCCTACAGCCAGAACTACCAATATTACACACTATGGGAGCTTTTCGGTCGTGTTGCCACAGTGTTTCAGGAGCGAGAGCGCTACGAGCAACTCAAAACTGTTCACGACGAACTAATCAACACCATCCAGACGAACCTCCCACCGGAAGAGGAGCGTCCGACCGCCGTTCGAGTTACACTGGGGGACGGTCAGTTTTGGACCTACCACCTGAATCGACCGGGGTTCTGGCTTGCCGATACCCGGCCGCTCGCCGCCAACGACGCCTTCGGGGATGAAACGTGGGACGGTCTCTGGGGTTCAGTGGGCTACGAAGCGATGCTGGAAGCGGACCCTGACGTAATCCTCCACCTCTGGGGAATGACACCGCGCTACGACATGGGCAACGTCCGGGAGAACCTCGCGTCCCACAGCGTTGGGCAAGAGCTCTCGGCAGTCAAAAATGACCGCGTGTACGCACATGGAATGCGGTATCACGGGCCGATTATGAATCTCTTCCAGATCGAAATGACTGCGAAACAGTTGTACCCGGATATCTTCGGCGAGTGGCCGACCTACGAGAGCGGGGACCACTATCCAGAGATTCCATCGGATGAGCAGCTCTTCGACCGCGACCGTGTTGCCAGGATAATTATGGAAGGGTAACAGCCCTCAGAAGGGTTCCTACGGTAGAAGCGGAAAGGAACTGTCTGTTGAGATTACAGCATTGTCAGACTATCTGCGGGAAATTGCTAACTGGAGTCGTTTGGTGAAATTTTTGAGTCGATGAGCAGACCGTACGAGACGTTGAGTAATTCGGCATCAAGAGGCATAGTACAACGATGGCAGAAATACAGATATGAAGATTGCTCTACGGGCCACTGCGGACACCACGATGTCTGCAGTAACACAGAGATAGAGGGGCTCTAATTCCCTGTTACTGCGGACATGGTGGCGTCTGACAGCGAGTTGGACCGAGCTTCGAGGAGGAACACCACGATGTCCGCTGTTCTAACAGGGCTTGAGAAATCATAAGTCGATTACTGCGGACATGGTGGTGTTATTTCGATTCGGCCACACCACGATGTCCGCTGTTTTTCGTCTCCCGTTCCGGAACAGCGGACATCACGGTGTGTGAATGGACACCAAAATCAGAAGATCAGCCACAAAACGACTGAGCGGCCGGAATTGTGAATTGAAGAAGAGAGAACACTCCCACCCCACTTTGTCCGCTGTTCTTCGCAAAGAGTCGGGGAGGGATAGGATGGCGGCAAGATTCGTCGGGAAGAGCGGCCCGTCTGATCTGGATATACTACTAGACACTGCTGTAGCGTATCACTCTACGCTTGGTGAGTTGCATTACGGTCTAGCTCTCAGCGGGTTATTATAAACTTTTCCATAATTTATAGTTCCTCTAATCCACCCCCTCCCACTATATTCTAGTTACTCCGGACATAGTGGGGTGGGAGGGTCCCCCCATTCTTTTATAAGCCGGAGAACAGCGGACACTCCGGACACTGCGGACAGGGGTGGTTTTATATGGATTCCTTCCAATACGTCAGGTAACGACTATGGGGATGTTTGAACGCGACACCGAGATTTACTTGGACCGGGATGCCCTTCGGGAGGATTACCAACCAGAGAATCTCGTCGGACGTGACACTGAGCTTAATCGGTATCGAGCTGCCCTCCAACCTGTGATTAACGGTGAACAGCCCAACAATATCTTCTTATACGGTAAAACGGGGGTCGGAAAAACTGCTGGCACGAGGTACCTGATCGACCATCTCGAGGAAGACGCAGCGAAATACGAGGATATCGACCTCACGGTGAAGATGTTAAACTGTGACGGCCTCTCCAGCAGTTACCAAATCGCCACCCGACTCGTCAACGAATTCAGGGACGAGACGAGCCAGATCAGTACGACGGGGTACCCTCGCGCAACGGTGTATGACATGCTGTGGACCGAACTCGACTCCTGTGGTGGAACCATCTATATCGTTCTCGACGAGGTCGATCATATTGAAGACGATAGCATTCTCTATCAACTCCCGCGTGCGCGAGCCAACGACAACCTGAGTTCCGCAAAGATCGGGATTATCGGCATCTCGAACGACTTTTCTTTTCGCGATGATCTCTCCCCGAAGGTCAAGAGTTCACTCTGTGAGGAGGAAATCCAGTTCCCCGCATACGATGCGAAAGAACTGATCCAAATCCTGCAACAGCGTGCTGATGTAGCGTTCCACGACGGCGTACTCGAAGACGGTGTCATCGAGCTATGCGCTGCCTATGGTGCCAAAGATGCTGGTGACGCACGGCAGTCACTCGACCTCCTCATGAAAACGGGGGACCTGGCTCGTGACAAAGACACGGACACGATTTCGGAAAACCTCGTTCGAGAAGCCCGCGATGTCCTGGAACGGGGCCGGATTCAAGAGGGTATTTCCGGACTTACTCAACACGGTCATCTCGTCGTGTACGCGATGGTTACACTCGATCAGGAAGGGAAGACGCCAGCCCGGACACGAGATATCAGGCCCCGATACACGAACTTCGCCGAGAAGGCAGGGATTGATCCGCTTGTCCCACGCCGGATGCGTGACCATCTCGGTGAACTGTCGATGTTGGGCATTATTTCGGCCATCGAACGGAACGAGGGACGTCGCGGGGGCACCTATCGTGAGTACTCGCTCGAAATGGACCCCGAGATGATTCTCGCAGCGCTTGAGAAGACCGTCGACGATGTGGGTATCCACAAATCTGTCACTAATCTCGTTGACAGCGAAGCGACGCTCTCGGACTTCCAGTCTACATAAGAACTGCGGACATGGTGGTGTCGAAACCGATTGAAGTAGAGCGGTTTTCAGGATGTAGAACAGCGGACATGGTGGTGTTACAACCGACAGTTCGTAATCTTCTGGATGTATTATCGAGAGCGTACAGAACTCCGGACACGATGGTGTCGAATCACGACGGCTCAATCTTTGATATCGGTGGAAACAACTCGGAAGTTATCGATACTGGCTTTTGAAAAGAAAACAGATCCAGTCCGTCAGCGGCTATTCTCATCTCGGCAAAGAAAACTATCGGATCGTATAGTTCCACATCAAATACCTTCTTGTTCGAAAATTAGATGCTATCTCATCTAAGTCTGAGACTATCTCTCTTATTCGGGAGTCACCCGTATCAACGCTCCTTCCGGCACGCCCTATCGGGGTGAAACGCCCCGAGGCACCCGTCGTGCTCATCTGTAGAGGAGTCCGCCCACCAGCCTCAGTATTCCGAGTGCCCCGCCAGCGAAGGGGAGTCCGCCAACCCGGCTACCGTTTCGGCCGTCCACCAGGGGCAGACCATATCCCGGAGTCCATCGTTCCGCTTTCGGTGCTCCCGTCAGCCCTGGTGTTGGGATCCATACGGTATCGGGCCCTGTTCAATGATCGCTTCGCTCTGGGGTAGTCACCGTCGGGACTTCGATTCGAAGGTGCGCTCACACAGTGATGATCGGGAGTGGGATTGGTTATCGGAAGTGTGATGCATCTGCTGGAACAGCACCTGTTCCGGTCATCTGGAACATGACTGTCCTATCGTAGGTGTCGTCCCTTGGAGTTGCTCTTAAGATACTACTCTCCAGAGCCGTTCTCAACTGTGGAAACAAAATATGATGGGCCGTACTCATATGATTATAAGCCGCAATCGCATTGAACTATGTCCACGTAGATGACACTAGAGGCGGACTCACGGAGTGAACACATATGCCTGAAACTACGGACGACACTCGACTGGTCACGATCCTCCTCCTCATCATCGGTGCCTTCGTCATCTTTCCGATGGTCTTCATGGGCTTCGGGATGATGGGATTCGGGCCGATGATGGGCGGTATGTGGGGCAGTGGAATGTGGGGCGCCGGAACGATGCCGGGCTGGATGTTCGTCGTCGGAATCGTGATGCAGCTCCTGTTCCTGGCTGCCATCGTCGCCGGTGGCTACCTCGTTTACAGGGCCGTAGTCGGCAGTGACAGTGACTCGGATCAAGCGTTCGAAGAACTCCGGCTCGCCTACGCTCGCGGGGAGCTGACGGATGAAGAATACGAACAGCGACGGGCGACACTCGAACGCGATACAGAGTAAGCTTCCAAGCACGCGCGGGCCAGCCTGATACCCTGTTCAGTCGTCGCTATCGACAGGTGCCTCGGTGCCGGCGTCGCGAACCTGCGTCGCCTCACTCTCCACGTTGACGCCTTCCCAGTCGTGGTCCGTGTGGAACCCCTCGCGTTCTTTCGCACTCTGGGCGACACGGATGAACTCCGCCTTGTCGCGGGCCGCAGCGATGGTGTGCCCGCCACAGTAGGAGAGCCCGGAACGGATGCCGGCACAGAACTCCTCGGCCACGGCAGTGACAGAGCCTTTGTACGGGGTCAGTGCTTCGACCCCCTCGTCGGCGCTGACGTTGTTCTGTTTGTCATCACGGTCCTCGGCCGCGGCGGTGGTCGCCATACCTCGTGACCGCTTGTACCGCGTGCCATCGACTTCGACGACTGCACCGGGGGCTTCCTCCGTACCGGCAAAGAGGCTCCCGAGCATCACGGTGTCTGCCCCGGCCATGAGGGCTTTCACCGCATCACCGGACGTGCGGATCCCGCCATCTGCGCAGATAGTGGCGTCTAGGTCCTCGGCAGCTGAGGCACAGTCATCGACGGCGGTTAGCTGGGGAACGCCGGCACCTGCGACCTTCCGGGTGGTACAGTGGGACCCGGGCCCGATGCCGACTTTGACGCAGTCGGCCCCGGCAGCGGCGAGGTCTTCGACACCCGCAGGCGTCGCGACGTTGCCGGCGATAAGGTCGGTGTCGGGAAATTCGTCTGCAAGGGTTTCGACGGCGTCGAGCGCCCGGTCGAGGTGACCGTGAGCCACGTCAACGACGAGCGCATCAACACCGGCCCCAATCACTGCAGCGCTCCGGGCGACGTAATCCTCGTTGATACCGACTGCTGCGCCGACCTGTTCGTCCGCTGCTTTCACCTGCTCGACCTGCTCGGCCTGTTCTTCGGGCGTAAGGAACCGGTGCAGCACCCCGAATCCGCCCGAACGCGCAAGCTCGATTGCCAGGTCTGCCTCCGTGACGGTATCCATCGCGGCGGAGACGAGCGGCGTATCTAGTTCCACGGTCGGCGTGAGGGGCGACGAGAGATCGATGTCGCTCCGACTGTCGACCGGTGACCGCTTCGGGACGAGGAGAACGTCGCCGTAACTCAATCCAGTGCGTAACTCGTTCATACCCCGCTAACGGAGTTCCGCCTGCCACAAAAGTATCTCGAATTACAGATACTCTGATTGGCCCTGCAGATATGACTCCTTTTGCGTGATTTGGTCGCTGTGCATACGGCTGTGGCGACATCCTAGAGAGAACGGTGGGTCACTCCGCATCCGACAATGACTAACTGGTCTGTAACCTAGATGAAAGCCGACAATCCCGGCGCAGTATCACGAACAAGAATTAGCACAAACGATTCATAAAACAGCGCTGTGTAGTAGTGATAATGAATCATGCAGAAGGCGGCACTGCCGGGGGCATGCATGTTCTGTATGTGAACGACGATGCCGATTTTGCCGAACTTGCGCGGACGAAACTGCTGACCAGCGATATCGACTTCGAGGTCACGACCGTCGGAACCGCTGAAGCTGCGCTCGAACGGCTGGAAACGTCTGCCATCGACTGTGTCGTCACTTCCTACTCACTGCCGGATAGCACGGGTATCGAGCTTTTGGAACGGCTCCGGTCAGAACGGGATGAGTTACCGACGATCCTGTTCACGGGACGGGGAAGCGAACGGATCGCGAGCGAAGCGACACAGGTGGGCGTCTCTGATTACATCCCGATCCATGCGGACCAGAATAATTTCGAGTTGCTCGCAGGCCGCATCCAGACACTCGTTGCGGCCGCGCGCAAACAGAAGGTCGCCGATCGGATGTCCGACCGGTTCCAGCGGACGCTCGAACGCGCAACTGACGCGATCTATGCCGTCGACGACGAGTGGCGCATCGAGTACATAAACGAAAAGATGGCCGAGCGCGTCGACCGTGACCCCGATGCTGTCGTCGGTGCCACTCTCTGGGAGGAGTTCCCGTCGATAGTTGGAACGGTGCTCGAAGACGAATACCGAACCGCGATGGAGACCGGTGAACCGGTGTCGTTCGAACAGCGCCTGGGAGCGCCGTTTGATTACTGGGTCGAAGTGCGAGTCTTCCCGGACGATGACGGTCTCACCGTCTTTTCACGCGAAACCACGGTTGAACGGGAGCGAGAACTCGAGCTAGAGCGCAGCGAAGCGATCCTCGAAAACATCCACGATGTCGTGTTCGTCCTCGACGAGGAGGGGACGATTGAGTTCGCGAACGCGGCTTCGAAACGGCTGATCGCCGAGGACCGGGCAGCCCAGATAACGGGCCAACAGCTAGAAACGGTCGTGGGTGACCGCATTTCTGCATCCGACGCGGAGCAGTTCACAAACGCGGTCGAATCAACGCTCGAGGAAATAGAGGGCGACGGAGGCGTCACGGGGTTGTACGATGCGGACCTGCAACTCGACATCACGACTGAAGGCGATGAACGGACGTTCGACGTCCGCGTTACGCCGTTCCGGAGCAATGAGAGCCGTCAAGTGCTCGTCGTTGCTCGGGACATCACGGAACAAAGCGAAGTCAAGCGACAGCTGGAACGGGAGCGTGACGCACTCCGGGAACTCCAGACCGTCATGGCAAAGAGCGATGTTTCGGCCGAGACACGGCTTCAGGAACTGCTTGAGCTGGGGTGTCGAACGCTCGGTCTCGAGATCGGAATCGTCTCACACGTTCAGGGCGACGATTACACGGTCAAGGCGGTGCACGCACCGGAGTCCGAAATCGAAGCCGGTGATCAGTTTGACCTGGAATCGACGTACTGCGAGGAAGTCGTGGGAACCGATACGGTCTGTTCGTTCACAGACGCAGTTGCCGATGGGAAAGCGACCCATCCCGCGTATCGTGAGTTCGAGTTGGAATCGTATATCGGCGTGCCACTCGTCGTCGATGGAACCCGTTACGGGACGGTCAACTTTTCAAGCCCCACAACGCGAGTCGCTCCCTTCGGGGCACTTGAGCGAACGTTCGTCGAGCTACTCTCGGAGCTCGTAAGTGCCGAGATATCGCGGGGGCAGGACCACGCCGACCTCCAGCGTCAAGAGTTCCTGTTCGAACGCGTGCAGGACATCGCAGACATCGGTGTCTGGGAGTACTTCCCGTCGACGGGCACCCTCGACTGGTCTGACGGAGTCCGCCGGATTCACGGTGTTGACGACGATTACGACCCGGTTCTCGATGATGCGATCGAGTTCTACCATCCTGACGACAGAGACACGATTACGAAGGCCGTCGAGCGGGCAATTGCGGACCGAGAACCGTATGATCTCGATCTCCGAATCGTTCGGGCTGACGGTGACGTGCGCGATGTTCGGGCGTGGGGGGAGCGCGTCGACGACACACAGGACGACGAGCCTGTGTTGCGGGGCGTGTTCCAGGATATCACGGAGCGAAAAGCCCAGGAACGCGCACATCAAGAGCTTGCCGAAGAGTACGAGGCACTGCTCAACACCTCCGGTGACGCCATATTTCTGCTCGATGTCGACGCGACTGGTGACGATCCAGCGTTCGAGTTTGCTCGACTCAGCCCCGGCTACGAGTCACAGACAGGACTCACTACCGACGAAGTTCGCGGCCAGACGCCACGGGAGGTCTTCGGTGACGACCGCGGTGCTGAGCTCGCAACGAACTACACTCGCTGTGTCGAACAGCGTGCCCCAATCTCGTATCGCGAAGAGTTGGACATCGATGATGACGCACGGTTCTGGGACACGAGCCTCGCGCCAGTCATCCTCGAAGGCGAGATCGTTCGAATCGTCGGCATTGCCCGCAACGTGACTGAGCAGGTCGAGCGGGAGCGCAAACTCAAAACGACGAACAAGCGACTGGAATCACTCATCGAGGCGACGCCACTCACCGTCATGGAAATCGACGCTGATGGGACCGTTATCCGCTGGAACGACGGGGCCGAGAACATGTTCGGCTGGTCGCGGGAGGAGGTGCTTGGCGAGTTCAATCCGATTGTCCCGGACGAGCAGCAGGCCGAGTTCGCCTCCCACCGACAACGCGCACTGAGCGGTGAGCCGATTCGTGGCAAGGAGATACGGCGGGAAACGAAAGACGGCGAGGAACTAGATCTGCTCCTGTCGGTTGCCCCGATCACGGCTCCAGATGGGGAGATAACGAGCATACTGGCCGTTCTGGAGGATATCACTGAACAGAAGCGATTAGAGTCGAAGCTCCGGTCACTACAGGAAACCGCACAGCGGCTCAGTGGTGCACGGTCGAGTGACGAGATCGGGGACATCGCTATCGAGGCTGCCGCGGAGACTCTGGGATTCGAACTCACCGGGATCTGGGAGTATGCCGACCAAGCCGACGAGCTCGTCCCGCTGGCGACGAGTGCGGCAACGAGAGAACTGCTCGGTGAGCTCCCGCGTTTGGAGTCCGGAGAGGCGCTTGCGTGGGAGGCGTTCGAGGCGTCTGAGTTGCGTAAATACGACGACATCCAGTCCGAAGTGACACTCGGCGAGGCCGACGCGCAACTCAGGAGCGGCCTGTTCGTACCTCTGGGCGAGTTTGGGCTTATCGGCGTCGGAACGTCACAGGAACAGACGTTCTCTGATACGGACATGGACCTGTTCCAGATACTGGGTGCGACTGTCGAGGCGGCATTCACACGGGCAAGTCGGGAAACCGAACTAAAGCGACAGAACGAGCGGCTCGATGAGTTTGCCAGTGTCGTCGCCCACGACCTCCGGAATCCGCTGTCCATCGCCATCGGGTTTCTCGACATCGTCGAGGAGACAGGCGACCTCAGTCACCTAGACCGGATCGAGGCGGCACATGACCGCATGGAGCGGTTGATCGACGACCTCCTTACGCTGGCACGCGGCGAGAGCACAGTTACGGATACGAAGCAAATCGACCTCGGGACCGTGACGACGGAAGCGTGGGGATACGTCGACACCGCTGAAGCAACGCTGACGGTTGCTGACACCGCCCCGACAGTGGCCGGTGACGCCAGCCGGTTGACGCAGCTGTTCGAGAACCTCTTCAGAAACGCTATCGAACATGGCGGGGAAGCCGTCACTGTAACCGTCGGGGAGCTAGACGGCGGTGTCGGGTTCTACGTCGCGGACGACGGCGACGGGATTCCTCCGTCGAAGCGTGAGGAGGTGCTCGAACACGGTGTCACGTCTACCAAAGGGGGCACTGGCTTCGGACTCTCGATTGTGGAGGACATCGCCAAAGCGCACGGCTGGAGCGTCCGCGTGACGGAGGGCACTGCTGGCGGGGCACGGTTTGAATTTCACTACTGAGCGTGGCGTTAGTCGCGGTTTTTCGGCACCGACAGTGACAGCGGTTTAACCCGTGATGGAACCGGCGGAAACAGTGTTACGGCCAGAGTCCACGCGCTTCGTGGGCCGCTGCGATACGGGACAGTGCGACGATGTACGCCGCATCTCGCCACGTGATGTCGCGGTTTTCGAACTCCGTCCGGACTGCGTCCCAGGCCGCTCGCATCTCTTCGTCGAGTTCGTCGTTCACTCGCTCGAGAGACCACGACCGGCGGTTGATGTCCTGTAGCCACTCGAAGTAGCTCACCGTGACGCCCCCGGCGTTCGCCAGAATATCCGGAATCACCACGACATCTCGCTCGGCGAGGATCGAGTCCGCGGTGGACGTGGTCGGGCCGTTCGCCCCTTCGACGACGAAATCCGCGGCTATCTCGTCCGCGTTCGCCTCGGTGATGACGTTCCCGAGTGCGGCCGGGATGAGGACGTCGACATCGAGCGTCAGCAATTCCTCGTTCGAAATCACGGTGTCGGCGTACTCGGTGACGGCTTCCGGTTCCTCGTCGTGTGACGGCACTGTCGCCGTATCGATTCCGGCGGGATCGTACATCGCCCCGTTCACGTCGCTGATCGCGACAACAGTCGCGCCCTGTTCGTCGAGCAATCGTGCTGCGTTCGCACCGACACTCCCGTAGCCCTGTACTGCGACCGTGGTCTCCGCCAGCGGTTGGTCGTAGTACTCACAGACGAGTTGTGAGATGATCGCAACGCTCCGGCCGGGCGCGTCCTCACGCCCCTCGCTCCCGCCGACAATCGGCGGCTTGCCGGTGACGACACCCGGGGTCGTCTCGCCCTCTTGCATGGAGTAGGCGTCCATCAGCCAGGCCATCGTCTGTGGGTCCGTCCCCATATCCGGGGCGGGGATGTCCCGGTTCGGGCCGATAACGTCCCGGAGTTCCTGTGCGAACCGGCGGGTGAGCCGTTCTTTTTCGTCCTCGCTCAGCGTTTTCGGATTGACGGCGATACCGCCTTTAGCACCCCCAAAGGGCAGGTCCATCACCGCGCATTTCCAGGTCATCCAGATTCCGAGGCCGACGCATTCGTCCCTCGTCACCTCGGGGTGGTACCGAAGCCCGCCCTTGAACGGCCCCCTGACGCTATCGTGCTGGGCTCGGTACCCGGTGAACACGTCGACTGTGCCATCGTCCCGCTCGATGGGGACGGTGACTTCGTGGACGTTTTGCGGATGCCTGAGTCGTTCGACGATGTTCGGGTCGATATCGAGATGGCTCGCGGCTCGGTGGAGTTGCAGACGAGCTGTTTCGAGCGCCGATTCCGGTTCGGACGACGTCGACGAATCTCCCGACGGAGCGGAGCTCAGTTTCGGTCCCATCGCTATTCGAGCGGCGTCTGTCGATTGCGCATCTCACCGCCACAGTCCCGACAGTTCTCCGGTTGGCTCTCTGCAGCGATGACTTTGCCACACGCAAAGCACTCGTACGGTGTCTTCTCGTCGTGGTCTTGCTCTACATCTCTCATGGGTATTCACGAGTGGCGGTTTCCGACCGCCAGTACTCGATTAAGGAATAGAAGGACATTAGGGGAATATTAAGAGGTTAATCAAAGAGGTAGAGCGAAAAACAGTGGTTTATTATTAAACCGGTTTCACGACTCACGACTCGATACACTCCGTTCTTCGAACAGTGCTGTGAACAGTTTCCGCTGGACGGTCCGTACGTGCTGGTAGAACGCTGGCGGAGAGATTTCAAGCATCGTTGCGATGTCCTCACCGGACTTCGTGCGCGGGGACTCGAAGTAGCCGCTGTAGTAGGCGGTCTGAATAACCTCGAACTGCCGCTCCGTGAGATCCGTGAGGAACTCCGAACCGCGGTCGTGTTCGATACCCCGTTCGAGTGTCTCCTTGCGCTTGAGTTCGACGCCGGAGAACGTACTGTGAACCAACTGCGCGATGTTTCGAACCTCGACACTCTGTGGTACATCGACGACAAGGGTCGTTCTCTCCGGGTCTGCGGTCGCTTCCCGAAAAATAGCCCCGTGGTCGGCCAGTTCCAGCGCGAGGAACGGCTGAGACAACTCCAGTCGCAGGACGCCGCTCTCGGTGCCGTCCTCACTGATCTGTGTGACGTCGTCTATCGTCGTCATGTCCGCCGCAGCTGCCGCCACCGTGCGCACGTCTCCGTCTTCGACGGTAACGAACACGCTGTCACCAGCCGGGGCATGCTGGATGCCACCCTCGTAGGAAAGGGTACACTCCGCCGACCGGGCGAGTCGTGACAGGAGGAACCGCTCGTCGTCGATGACGAACTCGACGCGGGTCACCGAGGTCGTGAGCAACGCGTGTTTCCGTTCGATGGCGCTGAGTGCCGAAGCGATGGTCTCGCCGAGCTCGCGCAACACTGTACGCGTTGTCTCGTCGAAGGCGTCTTTCGTGTCCGCGTAGATGGTGAGAATCCCGTGCCTGAGATCGTTGTACACCAGCGGGATGCTCAACACTGAGAGGAAGTCACGCGTGAGCGCGTCCGAACGCCACGGCGCGCTCCGGAGATCGGCGGCGACGTTGGGGATCATCGTCAGTTCGCCGGTCGCAGCCGTCTGGCCCGCGGGCTCGGTCTCGGAGTCCGCGACGGTGATCGACTGATTGTCGAGATACCCCTGTTCGCTGCCGGCCCACGCACGCGGTTCGACGGTGGTACCGCCCGGATCGACGCTCCCGATCCACGCGAACTTGAACCGGTCCGTGTCAGTCAGCCGTTCGCAGACGGTGTGGTTGATCTCTTCCTGCGTTTCGGCGCTGACGATCGTCTGGTCTATCTCCCGAATCGTGTTGTTGATGTGATTCAGGGCGGTCAGTTGCTCGTTTTGCCGCTGGAGTTCGCGGTCCTGTTCCCGAAGCTGAGACTCCCGGGCGACCCGGTCGAGGGCAGCCTCGGCGGTCGCTGCGAGCAGATCAGTGAGCTCCTGTGTCACGTCGTCGAACACCCCGACGGCCGTCGAGCCGGTGACGAACACGCCGTGGTTGCCGAGCGGAACGAACATGACGCTACGGAGATCAGTTGCGCGGTTTTCCAGTCGGTCTGACGTGTGGACGTCGTCGAACACGAGTGTCTCGTCGTTGACGAAGCTGTGGCTCGGAAGTGTGTCGTCGTTCGTGCGGACGGCCGGAAGCGGACCGTGATGTTCGGTCATCGCCTGGGACTGTGCGACTGGCTGGAGTTCGTTCGTCTCGACGTCGAACAGGTAGATGGCACTCGCGGAGACGTCGAAAGCACTGAGCACGTCATCGACGATGTGCTGGGCGATTTCCTGATTGGTCTCCGTATAGAGGAACTTCCGTGCGGTTTCCTGCATCGTCGCCAGCGCTTCCTCGCGCTGTTTCCGTTTCGTGATGTCCCGGCAACTGTACAGCAGCGTCCCGCCCTGAATCTCGACTTCGCGGACGTTGACCAGCAGCGTGTGCTCGTGGCCCGCTTTGTCGGTAACAGTACACTCGATGTTCTTGAGAACGCCCTTCTCGGCGAGCTCCGCACGGTCGAACAGGTCCTCGCCGAGAAGCGTGTCGATCGTTTCCTGCTCGCGGATCTCGTCGTCGGTGTAGCCGAAAATGAAGTGGACGTTCGGACAGACGTAGGTGTATTCCCCGTCCTCGTTCGTCATGAGGACGGTGTCGGTCATATTACTGAGTGTGACCCGGTGGAGTTCCTCGGACTGGCGAAGGTCACGGTCGAGGGTGACCTGGTCCGTGATGTCTATCCCTTCAATCACAATCGAGGTCACGTCGCCGAAGTCGTTCTCGACCGGCCGAACCGAAAGCTCGATAACGCGGTCTGTGGCCGTAGTCGGCCGGTGAACGACCGCGTTACCGAACTGCCCATCGCGTGCGGCCTCCACGAGTTGCCGGATATCGCGTTCGGTCGCCTCGGACTGTGACCACCACGGCAGCGTCCAGAACAGATCACCGATAACCCCGTCAACCGCCTCGTCAATCATCGCCCGTCCCGTCTGGTTCACACGGGCGAGCGAGCCGTCCGGATCGAGAACCCACGTGGCTGTCTGTGTATCGTGAAAAACGGCGTCGAACTGCCGTGCCCGTTCCCGCTGCGTGATCGCTCGCCGAGCGGACTGGAGCGCCTTCCCGGTGCGCTGGATCAACTCGTCTATCCGCAGGCCATCTGCTCCGGTCAGTGGGACGTAGTCGGAAACGCCAGCCTGGATTGCCTCGCTCGCCAGGGCCTCGGTACCGTCCGTGGTTCCGAGGACGACTGGGAGGTCCGGAGCCGAGTCCCGGAGCTGTCGGACCAGCGCAACGCCGCCCCCGTCGTCGAGTGTCTCCCCCGTGACGATACAGTCGACAGACCGCTGTTGCACGGTATCCAGGGCGTCCGATGCCGTCTCGACGGTGCGAACGGCGGCCTCGGTGCCGGCGCTGAGAGCCGCCGTGAACGGCTCGGTCCAGGCCGTCGAACCGACGACGAGAACCCGGGCTGTATCGAGGGGACTCCCGGCGTCGCTCATCTGATTCCTCCGGACACAGAGCTATCACTGAGACCGGTGGCGCTACGCGTGGCCGCTCGGTCCGATTGCTGCCACCGGTCGGGAAATGGGTACTTCAGTTGCCGCGTTTTGGCTGGCGGGTTCAATAGTAAACACCCGGTGTCCGGAAGGCTTTGTTGCTAAACAATTTAGTATTTGCTCATTCCGGCGTTCGTTTCGGTCGAGTGCCATCGGTCGACGGCCGGTACTCCTGAAGACACATGAGAGACGTCGCACAGACGCCGAGACGGTCGCTCCCTGCCCGTCGTTCGGGCAGCCGTGAAACGACAGTTCCCGCCGATTCAGCTCAGCTACGATGGACGTTCAACGTCGCTTGACGGAGAAGCGAGCTATCAGGCACGTCGAAGCACCGACGTCGGTGCCAGTGTTCCGGTCCGTGACGCGGGTCTGGCACTTCCCCACCGGAGACGTCCTGCTCGAACGCGCCGAGCATCGTGACTGTCTGATTCCGGACGTCGACAGGGTCGACGTTCCAGTGAGTGGAACGGAACAGGTTGCAGACGCCGTGGCACTCGATACGGACACCACTGTTCGGGTGACAGATAATTCAGGAAACCTAGTAGTAACAGAATATGATATGAACGTGAAAATAGGATAAAAATTTCGAACTAAAAGGCCGGTGTAAGCCTCTCTATTAGTCAATACTATATCATCTGGTATAGTAAAATGTCTGGTAGAAATAGATAGCTTTTGGTATCTCGATGAATCTGGTGGATACATGTCTGATGTAAATCCGTACCAGAGCCTGCGGACGCAGATCGACGCTGCGGCCGAATACATAGACGTCTCAGAGGGACAACTGGAACGGTTGAAGACCCCCGAACGGATACTGGAAACGAACCTGTCCGTCGAGATGGACGACGGGTCGGTCGAGGTGTTCCGTGCGTATAGGTCACAG
>Ga0207718_101069_pt1 | contig 16659 bp, 14 predicted proteins | sample A23M2SouthBayCA_FD_187749 | JGI IMG/M metagenome (GOLD analysis project Ga0207718, IMG submission 187749) | Aerobic enrichment media microbial communities from Eden Landing Ponds, California, USA - A23 M2 (SPAdes) | ecosystem: Environmental > Aquatic > Marine > Unclassified | place: Emeryville... | reverse complement strand
ACGGACAATTCGGGCGGTCACACTCCGACAACGGTGCGAAACGATCTAACGAGTGGATCGAGGACTGGGTAAACAGTCGTGACGACGACCGGCCGTTCATGCTGTTCGTGAACTATCTGGAGCCGCACCTCGAGTACCGGCCCCCGGAGCAGTACGCGAATAAGTTCTTGCCGGATTCAGTTTCGTTCGACGAAGCGATGGACGCGAATCAGGACGCGTGGCAGTATATCGCCGGCAAGGTCGAGATGACCGACCGGGATTTCGACGTTCTCCGTGCCCTCTACGACGCCGAGATCAACTACCTGGACGAACAGATAGCGTCGCTCGTCGCATCTCTCAAGGAGGCAGACGAGTGGGAAGATACGGTGTGTGTCATCGTGGGAGACCACGGGGAGAACATCGGTGACCACGGGTTGATGGATCACCAGTACTCCCTGTACGAGACACTTGTGAACGTTCCACTGATCGTTCACGGTCGAGGTTTCGGTGGCAACTCAACGGTTGACCAGCTGGTACAGCTGACAGACATTCCCCCAACGTTACTCGATGTCGCTGGGGTGGACGAAACGGCATTCAATTCGGAGTGTCAAGGGAAACCCTTGCCAAGTCCGGCGGCCCCATCGACTCGGGAGTTCACCGTCAGCGAGTATCTCGCCCCCCAGCCGTCGATGTCAGCGCTACAGAGACGTGTCGGTGAACTCCCTCCGGAAGTGTATCAGTACGACACCAGCCTGCGAGCGATTCGTACACACGAGTGGAAGCTAGTGCGGCAGGAGGACGGGTCGACCGAACTGTACGACCTCTCTGAGGATGCCATGGAGATCGAAAACGTAGTTGACGAGTACGGAGACATTGCCGAGACATTGGAGGAACAACTCGACCAGTGGTTAGATTCGTTCGAACACGCTACCCCAGGTACCGGCGCCGAGATGAGTGAGGAGACGAAAAACCGCCTTGAGGAACTCGGGTATCTCCAATGAGAGGAGACGGCAAGTGGCGTCCGTGGCTTGAAAAACGTGACCGAATCGGTCCAGTTAGCGTCCAGCGAATAACTCATCCGTATATGTCGAACGTGTCTGAGCGAGGAAGACATTGAGAGGACAATGACTGAGATAGTACTCCGAGGCGGATTGGGTAACCAGTTATTCCAGTACGCGGCAGCGAGAGCTCTTTCCCTTCGATCGGGAACCGAGACACGAATAATTACAACCTTGTTGAACAGCGATTTTGGCGAGGACGTCAGCGAACGAGATCTGCACTTACACAACTTCGACATCAAGGCAGAGACGTACGGTAGCTCCGCTCTCTCGAGGGCCCAGCGACTGTACTATCGGGCGGAACGAAAGACGGGGGCTGTGCTGGGTCGCTTGGCGGCCGACGTTTTGGGAGTCTACACCGAACAAGAGCGCTTTGGCTGCGATCCGAACTTCGGGACCATTCCGGGGAACCTCCGGCTGTACGGCTACTGGCAGTCGGAACGGTACTTCAGAGACCACTCCGACCTGATTCGAGCGGAACTGACTCTCTCCTCAGACATGAACGATGAGAATCGTCGGTGGCACGACCGGATCACCGATGCGAGGAGCTTGAGCGTACACGTCCGTCGCGGGGACTACATCAATCTGGGGTTGGATTTGCCACCGGAGTACTACAGAGCGGCTCTGACACAGGTGTCCGACCGCGGCATCAGCGATGTATTCTTCTTCTCTGATGACATCGGGTGGGTAAGAGAGAACGCCGATCGACTAGTCCCGGAGAGGATGGACGTAGCTGCCCATTTCGTCGATTGTAATAGTGAGGTGGGACCACACGAGGACCTACGGCTGATGCGGGCATGTGACCACCACGTCATCGCGAACAGTACCTTCAGTTGGTGGGGAGCGTGGCTTGACGAGAGCGACGAAGCGTTGACCGTATCTCCTGCTTACTGGTTCGACGTCCCGACAGACGAGATTCGAGTGATACCCCAACGGTGGAAGACAGTAGACTGGTGATACGCGGGGAACTACGTTTCCCACCGTAGGAGGAGGATCAGCGATAGTTGCGCACTGTGACACCGCCAGTATAGTATCAACTCGTTGTAGTTTCCGAGACCTTGGATACGGTCGGACCTAAACGCCGTCCAGAGTGACCGCTCTCGACGCGTGTGCGGATGCCACGGAGCGAACGTCACGGACAGTCGGTAATTAGATACTCACGGTGGAGAGCGGACACGACGTGGACGAGAGCGGTGTCGCTACCTCGTAGACAGCGGGAATGAGCAAGGTATTAGTTCGAGATACACGATTGTGGAGGCATGCCAGATTTCAATCGTGTGGTGTCTATAATTGAGAAGGAGGGGTTTGGGCCGTTTTTTTCGACGTCACTTCACTACATGAGAAACAAACTGAAGGGAGGATACTCGAACAGGGAGCGTGTCGAAGCAGTATCGGGACTACTGCGGCCCGCGTTCAGCCAGTGGTTCAACTACAGGTATCACGCTGGGGATCAGGTGATGGGAAAAGACTGGGATACGTTAGTCATACTGGATGCGTGCCGATTCGATACCTTTCAGGATGTGAACGATCTCGACGGGACGCTGTCGAAGTCGATCTCCTGCGGTGCGGATAGCCCGAGGTTCTTGGACGGGAATTTTCGGAACGAGACGTTCCACGACACCGTGTACGTAACTGCGAACCCGCACGTATCGAGACTTGGCGAGGATGTCTTCTTCTACGTTGACGACGCGCCGGTTTCGAACTGGGATTCGGAACTGCAGTGTGTGCCTCCCGAAGTAGTGACGGATGCCGCGAAGTCGGCCCACGAGTCTTATCCGAACAAGCGGCTGATCGTCCACTACATGCAGCCACACGATCCACCAATCGGCCCAATTGGGCAGGCGATCCGGGAGGAGATGGACATTGCCGGTCCGACTCCGGAGAGTGCAAATACCGACACGGGAGAGCGTATTATGAGGGCGGTATCCAGGGGGGAAGTGTCCGTCGAGCGCGCGATGCGAGCGTACGAGGAGACCCTACAAGTGGTGTTGGAGGAGACAGACGAGCTGGCCAGAGCGGTGGACGGGAAGACGGTCGTCACCGCCGACCACGGGGAACACTTCGGAGAGAAGTATCCGATCCTCGGAAAGCTCTACGAGCACTTTCGGCACCCTCGGACCCCGGAACTCTGCGTCGTCCCCTGGTTCACGGTAGATGATGGCTGCGAGCGGAGACGCGTAACCGAAGACGAGCCGGTAGGGAGCGACCGGATTAGTCAGAGCGACGTCGCCGACCAGCTTGAGGCGCTCGGGTACAAATGAACGCTGCGGATTTCAAGTCACGCCTCTCAACCAGCGATTCCCTTCAGAAACTCGGGAGTCAGGCGTACGACCACTACCTCGAGTGGTCTGGGTACAGCGAATTACGCCACGACGATGTACTGCGCCAGCAGGGCAGGGGGATCACGAATCATAGGCTCGGGGAGACAGAGGAACTGGCCTTCGATACGACCGACCGGGCCTCGCTCCCGGTGTACCACCGCCAGGCGCCGGAACGCGTCAGTATCAAACCACCGTCAGTGACTGAGGTCAGAGACGGGCGGTTAGTCGGCCGTGACGGCGTCGTCCTCACCCAGCAGGATCAACTCGTCGTCGAGTCACTGTACAACTCCGATCAGACGCTGAGAAACTCCGGTGGGAAAGTGAAGATTCTAAAGAATTTGATCTACGATTCCGTTTCGAACGACCCCGAACACGTCGAAGGTCGGTACTGTCCGCTGGTCAACGGCTGGTCTGACGGGTACTTTCACTGGGTTGCCGACTGTTTGACAAAGGTCCAGCACTTGGTTCGGCATTCAGACGAGACCTCGCGGACGCCAACGCTACTCGTCGAGCCGGACCCTCCACAGTGGAAGGTCGACTCGTTAGAGGTCGTACTGGACGGTGAGTTCGCGTGGGGGGAGTGGGGAGGTGGTGTAATGTCGTTCGACGAGTTGGTCGTGCCGTCGCTGCCTCGTACCGGCGATTACGTGTCGACAGAGAGCCTGCAGTGGTTACGACGGAGGGTCAGGAACGGCGTCGATGGCGGGTCCGGTCACCCGGAGCGGATCTATATATCTAGAAGAGACGCTGACTCGAGATATATCGTGAACGAGGAGGAAGTACTGGAGCGATTAGGAGAGTTCGGGTTCTCGGACTACTGTCTGGAGACCCTGTCTTTTGAGGAGCAAGTGCGCCTGTTCGAGAACGCGGAGATCGTCGTCGGTCCCCACGGTGCGGGCTTTTCAAATACCATCTTTGCGGAGAACGCCGACGTGCTCGAAGTGTTCGGGCCACGGTCGCTCTCACACTCGCTCTGTTACTACAGTATCGCCAACTCTCTCAACCTCGAGTACCAGGCCGTGCTCGGAGAACGAGTCGATGATGGCCTTCACGTTGACCCGGACGTGGTCGCCGAACTTGTTTCAACAGAGTTCGTCGAGCAGTGAGCAGCCAGTATAAAAAGCCGGGAACGATTCACAGCGACAGAGTCATCCTGTCGGTCGAATCCACGGAAGTAGGTCCCGCGAGTTTTTTATCCATAGGCGTGAAACTTGGGTCCACTAATGAATGTTCGGCTCTACATTGTGACGTACAAGGGATTCGAACGGCTAACACAAACCTTGGAGAGCCTCTTCAGTAGCGACCTCTCGGCAGTAGATATCGATGTCACACTGATTAACAATCACTCAGATTTCCGCCTGGAGGATAAGTTCGAAGACAGGGTCTCTGTCATCCACAACAGTCCTCGGCCGGACTGGAGTAATGGACACCTGTCGAGGAACTGGAACCAGGCACTGCTAAACGGGTTCGAGCGTCTCGATGACCCGGCCTGTGACATCGTCGTCGCGGCACAAGACGACACGATTTACCGGTCAGACTGGATTCCAAAACTACTCGAACTACACGAAGAGTACTCGCTCGTCCAGAACGGACTGGGAGACCAGTTTGTGAGTTATACTCCCGAGGCGGTGCGAAACATCGGGCTGTGGGACGAGCGATTTATATTTTCGTACCATGCGGCAGATTATTTCTATCGAAGTGCGATCTACAACAAAGAAGACACCTGTATCAACGACCCAGGTCACAACCGAGCACTGAATCCGATCTACCCTGATGACCTCGAGAAGTCTTCAGGATATCTGGTTAACGAAGACCCGAGAGAGATCGACGAAGGGTGGGACCAGTCTTCGTACTCAGTAAAGGTTGGTGAAGCGCTCATGGAGAACAAGTACTCCGGACTATCGTTCGAGGAGGTGAAGTCGGACCCGCAGATCACTCCGATGCTGGAGAGTTACGTCTTTTATCCGTACTTCGAGAAGGACGTCTCTAATCTCGCCCGGAAAAATTACCTCTGGGAGGATTCGTGGAGAGGCGATCAGGAGAGTGGTGGCCTGTGGGCTGAACAAAAGAACCTCATGAGAAAAGCTACTGTTCAGGCGGTCATCCTGCTCGCCCGACAACTCGGAATAAAGGATGAGGTCAAGTGGGTCCGGAACATGATCCGGAAGTTTTGAGCGGACGTACAGAACGTATGAATCAATACGGACATTACTTTCCCGCTGGTATCTCACTCACCTGTCGCGGCTTCAGATCCTATGGTGTAGACCCGTTCTGTCGTGAATCAGACCGCCGATGACTGGGGTCCGAGCGGTCATAAAGTCGCGACTCGCTACGAGAATTCGCAGACTCCTCTATAGGTCGGTTAGTCGACGAGTCGTCTATCGAGATGAGCTCTCGAAGCACGCTGTTCAGCAGTACTCGTACGGTCAGCGGTCGACAGTGTCTACGAACGTAGTACCGGCCTTCGACGGACACGAAGAGTACAAACAGACGTACTCGATAGAGCCCTGGCACATATACGAGTTGCCGGAGATGATACTGTTCAGGCCAGGAGGGACTGCGCTGACCGAGAGCGGAGACGTAATTCTTGAGTCGGCGGCCGACAATGTCTGGAACCTAGTCGAGCGATTGTATCATCAAGTCAAGAACCCTCAGCACTTCTCCAATCTGGTCGGCATGTATCGTCTCATGTACGGTCAGTCTTGCCCCGACATATCGGAGCAGTATGGAGTCGTCTTTCCGATGACGTATCAACCCTACAGTGGCTACTACCACTGGGTAGCAGAGTACTTGCCGAAACTGAGATACTACGAACGGTATCGGCAACAGCCGGGGATCGACCCCCTCATTCTCGTTGGATCGAACGCGTCGAAATGGGTCACGGAATCGATCGAGATGATCACGGATGCGAACGTCATGAGGTGCCCCCCTGGCCCGGTCAAGGTCGACAAACTAGTACTCCCGTCACACTACCGTCACCACCCAGAAGATTACAATCCGCGCCCGGAGGAGTATCGGTGGGTCCGTGAACAGATGGTCTCGTCCCTCCCCGAAACTGGCTCCTCCGGTCCCGCCCGTATATACGTCTCGAGAGAGGACGCGACCGACCGCAGGGTCCTGAACGAGCGAGCAGTCGAATCGGTACTAGCCGAGTTCGGATTCGAGAAGCTGGTACTGTCGGAACTGAGCGTTCACCAACAGGTATCGATATTTTCCCAAGCAGAGACGATCGTCGGGCCCCACGGTGCGGGGCTAGTCAATATGATCTTCGCGGAGAATGCCGACGTACTGGAGTTGGTCCCCGAGAACCTCGTGTTCCCGTTTTATCAGTGTCTGTCGGATCATTTGGGACACGAGTACGAGCACCTCACCTGTGAACTCAGCGGGACCAATCTGGTAGTGGACCCGGAGACCGTGCGAGAAGCAGTCGCGGACGTTTTAGCGACCGGATAACCGTCGCACGTGGAATACAGGGTATCAGACGGAGGGAAGGAGCGGGGGTGCCCGAACACACAACCGTCGGTTAGACACATGCAAATCGTGGGTCACGGTACCCGACCCTCCGAGGTATCGCGCCATCGTAAAGCACGGAGGACACGGCGACGGTACCGGATTTCGTGAGATTGACCACCGCGAATAGTGGTGTTCAGATAAGGATTGAAAGGTGAGGCGTTGCGTTTTCTGAGTGATTCATGCCCGAAAACGCACGCCTCAGCGAATGTTTAGACGAGATCGACTTAGAGCTTGTTGGACGCGAAGCGACACCGCAGCTGCTGATGAAGCTCAGTATTCAGCTGCATCTCGCGGGACTTTCGCTTTCGAATACTGTTTCGTTTCTTGAGGTATTTGGTGTCAGTCGTGCTCGTTCGACCGTGCACAACTGGGTTCACAAGGCTGATTTACAGCCGGAATCGGGCCGATCACCGGATCACGTTGCGGTCGACGAAACTGTGATCCGCATCGATGACGAGCAGTACTGGCTGTACGCCGTCGTCGATCCTGACTCGAACGAATCACTCCATACAAAGCTTGAACCGACGAGAACAAACGCTCTCGCAGAGATGTTTTTCGGCGATCTCCGCGAGAAACACGACATCGACGACGCCGTGTTTCTCCTCGATGACGCCACCCCGCTGAAAGAAGCCTGCCACCGACACGGCCTCGATTTCAGATACGAACGGCATGGAAATCGCAACATCGTCGAACGTATCTTTCGTGAGGTGAAAAGACGAACTGATTCATTCTCAAACTGTTTCAGTCACGTCGATCCAGCGACTGCCGACGACTGGCTCAAATCATTCGCGTTCGTATGGAACCAGCTTATCTAAACACTACCCCGCGAATGATGGAAATATTTATATCGTCTACCCGGATATTTGAGGTTGTACTCTACTGATAGCGGGTTCGAGCAGGAGTCTATTCAATGTCTAATAATGTCGTACTCATTTGTTTAGACTCGGTCAGGAAGGATTCGTTCGACGAAGTGTCCAGCGAGATAGCGTCGATCTCGGACTACTCGTTGAGCCAGTGCCGAGCGGCGAGTTCCTGGAGCCCACCAAGCCATGCGAGCATGCTCACTGGCGTACTACCGTCCGTCCATGGGGTTCACTCGGGCCAGTTCTACTTCGATGCGATCAGCGACGAAGAGACGTTCCTGTCTGACCTGACGTCACATCGCGTCGTTGGAGCGAGTGCCAACACCCACGCCAGTTCGGTGTTCGGCTTCGACAGGTACTTCGATGACTTCCGCGACGTCGCCGACGGTTCTGTGTTCCCCGAGGCGCTGAACGTCAAGTCCGCGGCCAGGGAGTTCGAGACTCACGGGCTGGAATTGCTTCGTGACACGCTCGCCGAGTGTCTCGGAGACAACTATCCACTACGGAGCATAGCCAATTTGGTGGGAACGAGAGTCGAGTCGGTTCTGGAGCACTCACCCCTCCGGGGGTATCTCGACAACGGGGCGACCACTCTGTCGAACTACGCGCTGTCACAGTGTGGGGACGAACCGGTGTTCCTGTTCCTCAATTTCATGGAGTGTCACGAACCGTACTACCTCAAGCGATACCATTCATCCAGCGGACGCGTGGACGAGTCGTGGCACTCGAAAGACGTCGACAAGTGGGACGTGACGTTGAGTGACACGACTCCGGAAGGGTACGTCGACTCGTATCGCGAGTTGTACGACCTCGAACTCGAATATCTGGATTCGGTAGTCGCGGACCTCATCGGACGACTTCGGTCGCAGTTGAATCGGGATACGACGTTTATCGTCACCGCAGACCACGGGCAAAACGTCGGTTACGACGCCGAAAACGGACTACTCGGCCACAAGGCCAGCCTTAGTGAGGGACTTTTGCACGTCCCTCTGGAGATCATAAACCCACCGGAGGACCTCCAGATAGAATCGGACCAATTGTTCTCTCACCTCGATCTAGGGAGACTGGTCACTGCGATAGCCACCGATCAGAAGTTCGAGCCGGCATTCACCGGGGAGTGTACGCCCGCAGAGGTACTGGGTATTGGAACTGAAGTCGACCACGTTCCAGACCAGTCGACGAGCTACTGGGACCGGACGATCCGATGTGTGTACACTCGTCGGCGAAAGGTCGAGTGGGACTCGTGTGGCCAGGTGCAAGAATACGGTATTTCTCCCGACGCACTGTCGCACCAAACGTTGGTCACAGACGACGGGCAGATTCCAGAGTGCGCGTCGAGCGTGTTCGATGTCCCGATAGAGGAAGTCACTACAGACCACACTGACTTCGAGGAAATGAACGACACGGTGCGAGGTCAGCTTGAGGAACTCGGGTACCTATGAGAGGACGGGTATGACCGCCAGTGAGACGAGCGCGTGGGAACCCGCGCCGAGGAGGCGAACGTATCGCGTTCGTCTCGTCACGAGTGCTCAGTTCGCATGAGTGCTGAGATAGCTATCGCATTCGCGTTCGGCCCGGGATGGCTCGGACGCCAGGCACAGTATCTGGCGAGGTCGATAGCGGACAACACAAGTATCAGCGAGGTCTTTGCATACACGACGCCTTCGGAGTACGAGAGAATCGACGACCGAGTACTGGAGCGTATCTCCGATTGCTGCGATGTCGGCGTCACGGACGAGGGTATATCGGAGTATTCGATCTCACACAAGCAAGCCGCGCTCAAGTCTGCGTCGGAGCGGTCAACCGCAGATTATCTCCTCTGTTTGGACTCGGACACGGTTGTGCTTGATTCGGTAGGCGTCCCGGACCCTACCGCTGATCTCATGGTAAAGCCGGTCGACATCGGCGGTCAGTACTACGCGTCTTCGGACTCGTTCAACGAGTGGGAGTCTCTCGCTTCTGGACTTGGCTTCGAATTCCCGGGCTCTGTGAGCAGGAGTACCGTCGATCAGAAGTGTATCCCACCGTACTGGAACTCGGGTGTCGTCCTCACGCGAAACAACGATCTTCCGAGTCGGTGGTTGTCCCTGACGAAGACACTGTGGAAGGAGTTCGACACAGGGTATTTCACCGACCAGGTCGCATTAGGCCTCCTCTCGACGGATTACCACTCGCAGACATTGGACGAGACGTACAATTATCCGCTCACGCACCGGTTGTACGTCCCGAGCGACGTGAAGGTACTCCACTACAACGACATCAAGCATCTGGGGAGGGTGTACTCGCCAAAGGTACTGCGGAGGCTGTATCGCACTGGACTCTTTTCCGATACGGAGTTCACGATTGCCACGCTACCTCAACTGATCGAAGAGGCGTCGAAGACTGTTTATCGTCGACTGAACTTTGCCCGTTCGTTTCCGTGAGGGCCCGACTATCCCAGATAGCCCATATCCCTCAATCGGCTCCTGACAGATTCTGGTTCAGAAACCTGTTTGGAAGTGTCGACGTCTCGTATTTCCAAACGTTCCATGAACGAGTCGACTTCGATAGATGCTGATTCCATCGGTCCGTCACCGTGGACACGCTCGTCGGTCGGGGTCTGGTAGACGTACTGGTTCCCTGGACCTGATACGCCACGGAGTGGCCTGTCGTACTGCTCGATGGTGCGTTCGGTCGCATCAAGTTCGGTCCACCGGTTGACGTCGTCAGCCCGTAACCCGTGGGACTCGACTAGATACTTCGAGCCGGGCGCATCACCGAGCAGGTTCCGGCTGTGCGCCGTCTCGTACTCCGACTGTGTGACGCCCGCCGCTGAGAGGACTGTTTGGTAGACGTCGATGAGTCCGACCGTTCGGTCTTCCGTTCTCGATGTCCCGCTGTCTTCCCAAACCGTGAGTGGGACGTGTGTTAGCTCTGGATAAATGCCCAGCCAGTGCGCCCAGATGTCGTACTCACCAAGCAGCTCGCCGTGGTCAGAGGCCGTAATTACGATATCAAAGTCGTCGGAGAGAAGTCCGAATATGTCACGGTACACGTCGGACAAGTAGCGAACGCAGTCGTCGTACGCTTGATTAAGTGCATCGAAGTCGACGTCCGACTTGAACAACGTTTCCGGTTCAGTGTCGTGGGCATTCAGGTCTATTGTTTGGTACTCCTCTGGCGGATCGTACGGAGTGTGTGCTTCCATCAAGTTGAGGAACAGGAATTCGTCCTGATCGAAGTCCATTCGTCGGATAAGATTCCGGATTGCTGTCGCACCTTTTCCAGATGCTCCCTTCTTGAGTAATCGAGCTCCCACCCGCAACGAAGGGATCGTCGGCGTTTCATTGTCCATAACACAGCGTGCGACCGTATTGAGTTTCCCCAAGGCGTTCGAAGACGTTTCGACCTCTTCTCTTGCCGCTCTCCAATTGAAAACCGCTGGTATCGAGCCTGCGTTCCCGTCCCAGCCGTAGATCTCGGTCACCACATCGTTGAGGGTACACATGTGACCCGAAATCTCGTCGTCGAAACCTCGTTCGAATCCACGCGCCTCTAGAAGTGGGTTCGCATGAAGCGACCGCGTCGTAAACCCCTGCTGTTTGAGGACTTCGGGTAACACCGGTCCAGGGTAGTCGAACTGTTCCGATTTCGCGTGAACCCCAGCTTCGCTTGGATATCTGCCTGTGAACATCGACGCGTGGGCTGGGACCGTGTAGTGGCTTTGAGACCACGCGTTTTCGAAGTGGATTCCGGGTAGCCAGCCGAAGTGGGCGTCAAAGTAGTCCTTCCTCAGCGTGTCGAGCACGACGAGCGCGATCCGCGTCACGGCATAACACTCCGGGTGCGCTCAGTGGTGTGTCTCCGGCGACTGTCAGCCAGGTTTGAATCTTTTCGTGTCGAATACACAGGCAGCATGGTGTTGTGTGGGTCGCGGATGTGTAGGCCGCTTGCAACCGAGCGACAGTTTCATTTCGTTTCCAGAGATGGAACCAGAGGGTGTCTCCGACGATACGAAAGCCACCGATTATATATTTTGCTACCTCGCCATCGTACGGTTGGCACAAGTCACTACAGCCAAAGAAGGCGTTCATCGGGAAGCAAAATCTGAATACTCTCACGCTCTGCGGTCGCTCCACGGGCAAAATCCGTATGTAAAACACTACCACACGGGATTGGCCTACTGCAAAGTACACTCAAATCACCTAAATGGGCGTGTCATAGACTCAGTCTCATAGCGTGAGTTTCTCTCGACCGGGGTCGTCTCCTCGTTCGTGGTTGGTGATTGTGACGACGAGTCGGAGACACCGCGAAACAAACACTGTACTCGTGCGTGTGGGCTGCGCCTTCGGGGACTTCGCGCCCGAGGCTGCAGTCTGTGACCGCGTCGTTGGTTCGTTCGATGCCTGTCCGGTGATTGTACGTCTCATCTAAGACGGACTGCTTGAGCTGAACGTCCTCGCTGTGTTCGGTGATACGTTCTTCGACCCTGTCCTCGATGCCTTTCGGATTATCAGTGTTTCGCGGGGTGTACGGGGCGATTGGCACGCCCCCTGCGGACCACAGGGGGCGTGCCAATCAAGGATATCGTAGGCACCGTCTCCAAGCATCCAGATCGCATTCTCGACGGCGAGCACGTCACGAGTGACGCACATCGCCGTCTCTTGGGATGCTTGCTTGGCTTGTGTGAAATCCGCCGCTATCGGGATCTTTGCGCCGGTCGAAACGATCGTACTGCCGAATCCGTAGTAGTACTCTTCAGCTGTTGGATCGTGATTCCACGAGGCAGTGTCGTGATACCGGTTCGCCTCGATGTAGGTCGAATCGATGGAGTGTGTGGAGTTGAACAGGCCGCGGATAGCGGTCTGCTCGACGAGCCGGTCGAAGAATCGTCAATGACGTGTTTCAGATGGGTAAGAAACCGGCCAACCGTGTCTCTGGATGGCGGTTTGTCGAGTCCGCAGTAGTACCAGACGAGACCGTGCTGGAGTGCTCGCGTAACCGGACGCGTGCCGTACACATCCACGTAGTAGCAGTGCAGAAAGCCGCAAAAGAGGTCTGGTGGCTCGTGGACTTGTGTTCGCCCCCGCTTCGAGGGGACGAACACGTCGTATTCCAGTAGAAAATCGAACTTGATGCTCTGTTGAATAGCGGTAGTTGAGTAGGCAGGCAGAATTTGAGTCGGCTTGTGAGCGGTTGAGGGTCGCGGTCTCAAAATCGGCGTTGCTTCCTTCGAGCTTAGAGGTCACTATTCAACAGAGCAGAACTTGAGGTGCTCAAACAGCGGTACTGTCTCGGTAGCCGCCGCATTCAAGAACTCGTCTACCGAAGCTACGTCCTGCAGGGTTGCGCTTGTGCTGGACACACATTCTGCACCCTGCAGCTTCCTCTGTGAGGCTTTCTATGTCACGCTCTCTATTAGGGGAACTCAATTCGGCTTCCAGAGGCGTTCAGACCAGCGGTTGTGGTTCCTAGTTAGAATACCGCGACCGTCTGAACAATCTCCTATGTAAGAGCGTATCTGTGATAACCGGAGAGGCGGAAGTTGTATAAAGTGCGGATGCAACAGGTCCTCACAGATGGACATCGAGGAAAACGATAGAGTCGTCGTCGACGTAGATGGGGTTCTCGCAGAAAGCGCCTCGGAAAAGGTGTACCGGGATCTTGAACCAGTTCCGGATGTCGTCGAGACACTCCGACAATACGAGCGCGAGGGGTTTTATATAATATTGTATACTGCCCGGAATATGCGGACGTACGAAGGAAGGGTGGGGAAGATCAACGCCGAAACTGCGCCGACGCTGGTGGAGTGGTTAGATGAACATGACGTGCCGTACGACGAAATCCACTACGGGAAACCCTGGTGTGGCCACGATGGGTTCTACGTCGACGACAAGGCGATCAGGCCCTCGGAGTTTCTCGAAAGTGATCTTGAGGAGATCCGGCAGTTACTCTCCGAAGAGGCAGCAAAGATCGACAAGCGAGAATGAGTGACACGTTACTGATCCCGTCGGCCATTCTTGTTCCCGATGAACTGAAACTTGAGTTGGGTCCCATACCGACGGGTCTGATTCCACTCGAGGGACGTCCGACGCTGGAACATATCGCACGGTCACATCAACGGGCTTCGGACGCGGATCTGGAACGGGTCGTGGCTTGCCACGAGCAAAAAGAGAAGATAGTCAAATGGACGGAACGGTCCGATTACTCGTGGGAAGTCATCGATGTCGGTGAGACCAGACGGCTCGGGGATACGATCAACCAGGCGCTGGCTGCTATCGAAGGGATGGGAATGCTCGAAGAAGGGGATATGACCATCCAGTTCGCAGACACGCTGGTGTATCCGCCGCAGACACAGGGTGCGGTCGACTCTGTCACCTACGAGACAGTGGACCATCCTATACGGTGGACGACGTTCGAACGGGGGGCTGACGGGAAGATAAAATCAGTCTCCGAGAAGTTCTCGGACCTCGCGAAGGAGCAACTGAGTACGTTTGTTGGGGAGTTCTACTTTACCGAGCCGAGGCAATTCCAGATGTCCCTCGAACGCGCGCTCAACGGTACTGACGATGACGACAAATCGCCATTTTACCACGCCCTTCTGACATACCTTGACGGGCGGGAGTACACGCTGCGACGCCCGGACAAGTGGATCGACGTCGGCCATCTCGACACGTACTACCGCGCGAAACAGGAGTTCATCAATTCGCGTGAGTTCAACGACATGGAGGTAGACCAGAAGGTCAACACGATCAGGAAGGAGAGTGACGACTTTGATATCCTGTTGCCCGAAATAAACTGGTACACGGAGTTGCCGAAAGAACTCCGTCCGCACATCCCCCAGGTGTTCGACTATGATACCAGCGACCCGGCATTTTTAGAATTGGAGTACGTCGGGTATCCGACTCTCAGTGATCTCTACATATACGGAGACCACGGAGCACACATCTGGAAAGGCATCTTCGACTCGTTGTTCGGGATGCTCAAGGCGTTTGGAGAGCACACGGCGGCGAATACCGCTGCGATAGCGGACGCGCAGCGGGTGATGTATCACGACAAGACGACGCGTCGTCTCAACGAACTCAAAGCCACTAGAGACTTCGGCCCGTTTTTTACCGATGTCCCCGTGACTGTCAACGGCAAGAAGTACGTTTCAGTTAGCGAGATATTGACCAACCTTGAATCTGACCTTCGGGAGATGGGGCTACTCAAGCCCGTCGATCCCACGATTATCCACGGGGACCTCTGTTTCGCTAACATTCTCTACGACGTTCGAACGTCGCTGATCAAGCTTGTCGATCCCCGCGGCGCCTTCGGGGTGTACGATATTTATGGGGACTACCGGTACGACCTGGCGAAACTCCTGCACAGCGTCGACGGAAAGTACGAGTTTATTATTAATGACCGGTTCGATGTCGATGTAGATGTGTCTGGTCCGCGTGTCGATTACACGGTGTTCACCGAGGACGAACACTCGCAACGACAGAAACTTTTCTATTCGATGCTGGAATCAAAGTATCCAGTGGAGACAGAGCGCGTTCGCGCCCTGGAAAGTCTCCTCTGGTTGAGTATGGTTCCGCTGCACAGCGACAGTCCCGACAGGCAGTACATGATGCTGGCACAGGGAATCGAAAAATACAGTCGTGCGTTCGGGTACAGATCATGAAGATACTCATCACAATGGCCGGCCGCGGGAGTCGATTCAAGAACGAAGGGATCGAAGAGGAGAAACATCGTCTGAGGGTCAGAGGGAAACCCATATTCAACTGGTCTCTCTCCTCGCTGACGGCGTTTTTCGACGAGGAGTTCGTGTTTGTGACCAGAGAGGAAAACGACGACGAGTCATTTATCGCCAAACAGTGCAAGCAACTGTCGATAGACCAGTACGAGATCATCCAGTTGTCCGGTGTCACCGACGGTCAAGCGTCGACCGCACTGAAGGCCGATGAAGTCATCAACGACACCGAGTCGGTGGCAATCTACAATATCGACACCTACGTCGAAGAGGGATCGATAACGCAGGACGATATCGACGGTGACGGTCACATTCCGGTTTTCTCCGTGTCTGGGGAGAAGTGGAGCTTCGTCGAGAGAGACGCGGGCGGGAAGGTCCAGGCAGTCGCAGAGAAAGAGCGGATCTCCGATCTGGCAACGGTCGGCTTCTACTACTTCGACCGCTGGAAGCTATTTAAAGATGCATACGAAAGGATCGGTGAACAGACGAAGTCCGAGTACGGGGAAGTGTACGTGTGTCCGCTGTACCAGTGGCTGATAGACAACGGCTACGAGGTGACCGCGAGCGACGTTGATGCCGACAGCGTCCACGTGCTTGGGACACCGAGTGATGTCGTGCTGTTCGCTCCCGAGTTTGCCGAGGAACACGGTCTCGAACTCTGAACATCGGTCTCTTGGATCAAACCAACGTAGCCTTGTCGGTGGACCCAGTACTCTCTAGTAGCGGTGAAGAGATTTCTCACGGAGGGCGGCTTTCGTTACCCCACATAACTCGTCCCGCCTCACAGCGAGTTCTACGAACGGCGTGGCTTTAGCAGTCGAAACGCGGACAAGCACGCCAGGCGGTCAGCGAGTCAGCACGGATTAGCTACTGGTCGCTACACTGATAGTGGTTATTGTAGATTCGCTCTTGCGTAGGAGATTGTTGACGCTGCTGAGCGGTAGCTGTGGAGTCGAAGAGGACAAGGGCACCGCGTCAGCGGTGCCCGACACGAATGATTTCGCTGGATGTGTTTGGGTCGGAATCGGTCGCAGCGGACCTGCTCCAACAGGTCCGCTGGCGTGACGGTGTTACCTGTCCTCGCTGCCGTTCTGACCGGACGGTCAGAAACGGCAGCTACAGAGAGTTTCAACGGTATCTCTGTAAGAATTGCGACCGCACGTTCAACGATAAGACTGGCACAATCTTCGCTCATTCGAAGATTGCGCTCC
>Ga0207718_101067_pt1 | contig 16671 bp, 10 predicted proteins | sample A23M2SouthBayCA_FD_187749 | JGI IMG/M metagenome (GOLD analysis project Ga0207718, IMG submission 187749) | Aerobic enrichment media microbial communities from Eden Landing Ponds, California, USA - A23 M2 (SPAdes) | ecosystem: Environmental > Aquatic > Marine > Unclassified | place: Emeryville... | reverse complement strand
GGTACGTCCTCGACCAGGGCGACATCGTGTATCAGGGGACGACCGAGGAGCTCGAAACCGAGGACCTCGACGAGTACCTCGTCGTCTGATACCCGAACCGGAGTTCGCTTCCGCTTCCGTCGGCCGGGCCGCTCGACGGTCACACCCCGCGCCGGTAGTATTATTCCGCCGAGGCCGTTAGGACGGTTAGATGACGAACCGTAATCGGCGACAGTTCCTCGCTGCGCTCTCGGCGTCTGCCGTCACCGCCACCGCCGGCTGCCAACGACTGGGGGGATCGGAGTCACAGGGCCATCCCGTTTCCGAGCCGATCACGTCGTGGCCGACGTTCCGAGGGGAGCGACACAACACCGGATACACGGGAGCGGCCTCAGAACTCGACGCGGACCCGACGATCGCGTGGACGTACGAGGCGGAGGGGCCGTTCTGGGGAAGCCCGGCGGTCGCGGACGACACGGTGTTCATCGGCAGCGCGGACAACACGCTGTACGCCGTCGACGCCGGGACGGGCGAGGAGACGTGGACGTTCTCGTCGGACCACCGGATCGAGGCGACACCGGCGTATCACGACGGGACGGTGTACGTCGGGTCGTACGACAAACACCTGTACGCCGTCGACGCGGAGACGGGCGAGGAGCGCTGGTCCCGCTCGTTCAACGGGCTCATCCGAGGGAGTCCGACGCCGTGGAACGGATCGATACTCGTCGGCGTCGGCTGTCACAACCTCGCGTGCGCGTGGTACGCCGACGAGGCCGAGGTGCCGGAGAGCGGGTGGGTCTACTCGCTCGACGCGGAGTCGGGGGAGACCGACTGGCGGGTCGATGTCGGCGCGGAGGTCGTGAGCACGCCGGCGGTCACCGACGAGACCGCGTACGTCGGTGCCTCCGACGGCACGCTGTACGCGCTGGACCCGGCGTCGGGCGACGAACGGTGGACGTACGAGACCCGCGACATGATCTGGTCGAGCCCGGCGGTCGCCTACGGGGCGGTGTACATCACCGACTGGAACGGGAACGTTCACGCCGTCGACGCGGAGACGGGCGAGGAGACGTGGTTCTACGACACGGCCGGTCGGTACATCTCCGGGTCCGTCGCCGTCAACGAGGACGCGGTGTACGTCGGCCACACGCCGTACAACACCCTCGACGATCCGACGACGAACTACGCGAAGGTGTTTCGGCTCGACCGTCGAACCGGCGAGGAGGAGTGGGTCTTCGAGACGTCCGCCCTCGAAGTCGGGAGTAGCCCGGTCGCCACGACGGACCGGGTCTACGTCGGCAGCCACCGACAGACGGACGGCGGCAGTAGTACCGTCGGAATGCACGCGCTCACCGCGGACGGCGACGAGGAGTGGTTCCTCGACATCGGCGGCCGAGGCGTGGGGTCCAGTCCGGCGCTCGTCGACGGGACGCTCTACTTCGGGGGGACCGACTCGACGGTGTATGCGGTCGAGTGAGGCGGGCGACGCACTGGCCGCCGCCCCGACCGACGCTTCGCTGTGCGGTGGCGATCACGTCGTGCCCGGAGCGGAGTTATCGGAGAGATCGGTGGTTCCACCCCGTTTTGCGGCCCGGTTCGGGGGTGATCGGTGGGTTTATGGAGAAAAACTCGTATTCTATGGTAACACACATGACGGCGAATAACACGCAAACACTCGGAGACCGCCCGTCGCTCGAGGTGGGATTCGAATGATACCCACGGTACCGCCGCTGTCGGTGTCCGCGATCCTGAGCTCTATCGAACTGTCGCGTGAGTTCTTCATCTCGCTCGGCGCACCGGGGCTGCTCTTGCTCGGATTCCTCGAGTTCTTCTTTTTCCCGATCCCGCCGATGCTCGTGTTGATCCCGCTGACGGTCGCTAGTCCGGAGCTCGCGCTCGTATACGCGGCGGCCGCGACGATGGGATCGGTCACTGCCGGCGTCGCCGGGTTCGCACTCGGACATCGAGGCGGGCGGCCGATCCTCACGTCGCGGTTTTCCGCCAACCGGATCGGACAGGCGGAGCGCTACCTCGAGCAGCGCGGCTTCGCGACCGTCGCGTTCGGCTCGTTCGCCCCGATACCGGAGGCCCACGAATTGCTCTCGATCACGGCCGGGTCGTTCAACATGCGATTCCGGACGTACATCGTCGCCGCCGTCCTCGGGCGGGGGAGCAAATATTTCATCGTCGCGATGCTGAGCGTGGCCCTCGGCCAAGCCGCCCGCTCGCTCACCGAGGTTGAGGTGTATTCGATTCTCGCCGTCGCCGTCGTCGTCGCTGGCGTGGGATACGCCCTCCGGGGGCGCCTGCGACCCCGCCCGATCCGGTGACCGGCGACTCGCCATCCCCGCCGCTCCTTCTCAGTCGGGACTGATCGGAGAGAGTGATCGGTCCCGCTCGCCGGTGGCGACCCAGCACGTGCGACGTACCGCCGACGCAGATCGCCGTTACGTAGCCGACCCGACGGCGAAATGTACCTGATATAGTATAAAATTCCATTAATTATAAGTAGGGTTGTTGCGAGGGATCAGTACGCGTATGTGGAAAAGAAGCATGGGGGGCAGTAACAACAGCGGTAGCACCGACGATCCAACGGCCGTTGGAAGGCGGGGGTTCATGCAGGCGGCGGGCCTCAGTATCGCCGGCCTTTCCGGCGTCTACGGCGCCGAGGCCGCGAGCGCGCAGGAGGAGGTGATCCGTCTCGAAGCGAGGCGGGACGTCCAATCTCCCGCGGCGTACGCCGACGGCGACGGGATCGTTACAGAACAAGTAGGCGTGGAAGCCGCCACGGAAGACTGGAAGGAGGGCTGGATCGATACGGACCTTCTCACCTCGACCATCGACCACTGGACGATGGGGGAGCCCGCGACGGGCGACGGAGGGCCGTTCTTCTGGCGCGGCGTCACGCCCGACTCGATCAGCGATCAGTCCAACCCGGCGCTGGACCTGATCGACGGGTACGAGTACACCATCGAGATAACCAGCGAGACGATCGACGCGCACGAGTTCGTGATCGTCGACGACAGCGACAACGCGTTGGAAGACGCCGTCACCGTCGACGAGAAGGGCGAAAGCCAGTCGATCACGTTCACGGCCTCCACGGAGATGGCCGAGTACTACTGTGCCAACCATCCGAACGAGATGCGCGGCACGATCGACGTGGCCAACGAGGTCAACGACGTGGTGGAGTTCACCGACGTCCTCTTCCTGGGCGGCGTCGAGGACGGCGCCACCCACTACAGCACGGACCTGATGCGGGTCCTCACGCCGTACATGCTGGAACGGGGCGTCCGGATCCACTACACGGAGCGGCAGGACGACCTCAACGCCGACACGCTCGGTAGCTACGACGCCGTGATGCTGTACGGCAACCGTCTCGAACCGACGGAAGCGCAGATCGACGCCCTGATCCAGTTCGTCGAGGACGGCGGCGGGTTCGTTCCCGTCCACGCCGCCTCGGCGTCGTTCGTCAGTTCCGATCGGTACATCGACCTGGTCGGCGGGCAGTTCCAGTCTCACCCGCCGATCCAGGAGGTGACGACCGATCGACAGCAGCCGAACCATCCGGTGTTCCAGGGCGTCGACGTGTTCTCCTCCGACGAGGAGGCGTATCGCCACACGAACGTCGCGGACGACATTACGGTCCTCGAGTACGGCGCCGGGTCCGGCTTCGACGGGACCTCGAACGAGCCCTGGACGTGGACGCGCACGCAGGGCGCCGGTCGCGTCTTCTACACCGCCTGGGGCCACGACGCGGTCTGGGAGAACGACGGCTTCAAACAGCTCCTGACCAACGCGCTGCTCTGGGCGAGCGGAAACGAGCCGCAGGCGAGCGTCGAACAGGGCTTCCCGGAGAAGTCCTTCACGAACGTGAGCGAGTACGGGCACAGCTACATCCCGAACCGGGGGCGCGAAACGCCCGACGCGGTCAGTTCGAACGACGACGGCGTGTGGGACCTCGTCCAAGACGAGTTCCCGGTCGCCGACTCGATGCAGCACAGCGTCACCCCGGCCGAGTTCGAGCTCCAGTACTTCGTCAGCGAGGACATCTTGCCCGAGGGCGTCGAAGGGGAGATCCTCGACATGGCGTTCGACGCGTCCGGTCGCTGTTTCCTGTCGCTCACGCTCGACTACCCGAACGAGGGCGGGACGGGCGAGGACAAGATCGTCCTCTGTGAGGACACCGACGGCGACGGCGTCGCCGACGAGTTCTCGGTGTTCCAAGAGGGTCTCTCGATTCCGCACAGCCTCATTCCGCACCGCGACGGCGTCATCGCGGCCGAGGTCGGCGTCGACGAGTCGGGTCGCGTCGTCTACTTCGGCGACGAGGACGGCGACGACGTCGCCGACATCGAAGAGGAGATATTCAGCGGCTACGGCACCGGCGACACGCACGCCGGCCTGAACCAGCTCTATCGAGGGCTTGACAACTGGATCTACGGCGTCGTCGGCTACGCCGGGCTGACACCCTCGATCGACGAGAGCATCTCGTTCAGCCAGGACGTGTTCCGGTTCCAGCCCGACGGCTCGGAGATCGAGTTCGTCGGGAGCGGGGCGTCGAACATGGCCGGCGTGAAGACCAACGAGGAGGGGCTGCTGTTCTGCTCGTCGGCGACCGCCGGCAACAACGTCACGACGTACGCGGCGATCCCCAGTTCCTGGTACGACCACATCAACGGCTTCACCGGAACGACCACGGTCGACATCCGGTCGGAGACGATCCTCAGCCGGAGCAACAACACGAACCGCGCGCTGCCGATCAACGACCGCTACCGGGCGTTCGACTTCCAGGGCGGGTTCACGGCCGCCACCGACCAGGAGTTCTACACCGCGCGCGAGTTCCCCGAGCAGTACTGGAACAGCACGGCCTTCGTCGGCGAAGGGACGAGTCAGCTGATGTCCACGTACTACGTGGAACAGCAGGGCGCGGGGTACGAGTCGATCTACCACCACAACCTGTTCGCCAGCAACGACGAGTGGTCGTCGCCGACATACGTCAACACGGGGCCGGACGGGATGGTCTGGATGATCGACCTGTACGACTTCATCTTCCAGCACAACCCCACGCCCGACGAGTACAGCACCGGCGACGGGAACGCCTACGAGACCGAGGTCCGCGACAACCAGCACAGCCGACTGTACCGCGTGACCACGGGCGACGACGTCGACCTTCACCCGCACGACCTCAGCGACGCGAGCGCGTCGGAACTCGTCGACATGCTGTCCGCGGACAACATGTTCTGGCGGAAGACGGCTCAGCGAAAACTGATCGAGCAGGAGGCCACCGGGGTCGTCTCGGACCTCGTCGACCTCGCCACCAGCGAGGACCTCGACGACATCGGACTGGACCCGGGTTCCATCCACGCGCTGTGGACGCTCGACGGCCTGGACGCGCTGGCGGACAACGAGAGCGCGCTGCTCGCGACGCTCTCTCACTCCTCGGCCGGCGTCCGCATCAACGCGCTGCGTGCGCTGCCGCCGACGGCGGCCAAACGCGACGCCATCGTCGACAACGGCCTGCTGGACGACGACGACGGTCGGGTCCAGATGTGGGCGTCGCTGGCGTTGGCCGAGACGCCCGAAGATCCCGCTGCCGGCGAGGCGATCTTCGAGATGATCGACGACGACGCGGCCTTAGAGGAGGACCTCTTGGTCGACGCGTCCTCGGTCGGCGCGGCGACCCACTCCGACGGGTTCATCGACGCGTATATGGAGACGTACGGGGAGAGCTACGAGGGCGTCAACGTCCTCGAGGGCGACGGCAACGGCGGCTTCGAAGAGGTCCAAGCCACCGGTCCGTCCGCGTGGACGCAGACGCCGTTCGGCGGTACCTACACCTACACGTGGGCGGACGGCACGGCGAGCTCCGGCAGTCGGAGCCTCGCCATCACGTCGCCGAGCAGTAGCGACGGTGCCGACGCGGCGTGGACGCAGACGGTCAGCGTCGAGCCGAACACGGAGTACACCTTCACGGCGCAGGTGAAGACGGAAGACGTTCAGACGGTCGACGGGACGGGGCTCTACGACGGCGCCCCGCTCGGCGCGACGATCAGCGTCGAGCAGCTCGCGAACGACGGCTCCGGCCTCCCGCCGACCGCGAGCGCGATCGCCGATCCGCTGACGGGCACGAACGACTGGACGGAGCTGACCGTCTCGTTCAACAGCGGCGACCTGAGCGAGATCCAGTTCAACTGCCTGTTCGGCGGGTACGGGAACGCCACGGGGACGGCCTACTACGACCAGATCAGCGTCGTGGACCCCGACGGGAACAACATCCTCGACAACTCGGACATCGAGAACGGCACGACCGAGGAGAGCCCGACCGGCTGGAACACCCAGGCCTTCGGAGAGACGACCGGTGAGTTCTCTCTCGACACGTCCGCGTCTCACACGGGGGAGAACAGCGTGCAGATCTCCTCGCAGGACGGGCTCGACGGCACCTGGTACACGGAGGTCAGCATCGAGGACGGCGGCGAGTACACCCTCGTCGGCTGGGTCAAGACGGAGAACCTCTCGAAGTCCGACGCCGCACTGGGCGCGCTGTTCAACGTCCACCTGTCGGACGTCGAGACCGACGCGATCACCGGCGGGACGAACGACTGGACCGAGGTCAGCGCCACGTTCAACAGCGGTGACCTCAGCGACGACGCGTGGACCGACGGGCGCGGCTCGTCGATCAGGATCAACGCGTTGTTCGGCGGCTACGGCACCGCGACCGGGACCGCTTGGTTCGACGACGTCGCGCTGTACGACCCCGACGGCGAGGTTCAACGCGAGAACCTCATGGCCAACCCGAGCGCTGAGAACGGATCTGGATCGAGTCCCGACTCCTGGTCGACCGCCACGTTCGCCGGCACTGCCACGGGAACCTGGGCGGAGGGGACGGCGAGCGACGGGAGCCGAAGCCTCCAGATGGATTCGGCGGAAGGGGCCGACGCGGGCTGGCAGCAGACGGTCTCCGTCGAGCCGAATCAGCAGTACGAGCTCAGCGGGAAGATCAAGACGGAGAACCTCCAAACGGTCGATGGAACCGGACACGGAGGTATCGAAGACGCACCGTTTGGCGCGGCCATCACCGTGGGTCAGATCGCGAACGCGTCCTACCCCGACCTCAACTACAACGCGATCACGGAGCGGTTCACGGGGACGACCGACGGTTGGCAGGAGGTCTCGACCACGTTCAACAGCGGCAACAACCAGGAACTGGACATTAACGGACTGTACGGCGGCTACGGGAGCGCGACCGGAACCGCCTACTGGGACGACTTCGAACTGGTCCAGCTCACCAGCTCCGGAAGCGGTATCGAACAGGTGTACAACCGCGTGAAGCGTCACGAGGATATGACCGGCGTCACCGCGGAGTTCACGGCGTCGGCCACGTCGGTCTCGACGGGCGAGGAGGTCACCTTCGACGCCTCCGCCTCGTCGATCCCCGACGGCTCCATCGAGACCTACGCGTGGGACTTCGGCGACGGGTCGACGGCCGCCGGTGAGACGGTCAGCTACACCTACGACAGCGTCGGTGACTACACGGTGACGCTGACCGTGTTCGACGACAGCGGTAACGCCGACAACACCACGATGACGATCGGTGTCGGCGGCCTCGATCCCGCGACGACCATCGAGCTCGACGGCCAGACCAGCGGTTGGGTCGGCACGGCTCCGGCGAGCATCGACGGCCAGACCAATCCGGAACTCCAGCTCCGCGAGGGCGAGGAGTACACGGTCGAGTGGCTGAACGTGGACGGCCGGAGCCACAACTTCGCCCTTCTCGACGACTCCGACGAGGTGATCGAGCAGACCGAGCTGATGGGTACCGAGGGCGAGACACAGACGTACACGTTCACCGCGACCGCGGACGTCGCCGGGTACCAGTGTACGCCACACGCCGCCGGGATGAGCGGGACGGTGGATGTCATATGATCCGACGCGTCACCCAATCGACGGAACGCGGGCTGGTCGGCGGCGACGCCGACCGGCGTCAGCCCGTCGTCGACGGTACCGGCGGGTCGAGCGCTGACGGACGAGACGAGAGTCAGGAATCGCGGACGAAACCTGACGAGACCCGGATCGAGACGGTCGGAGAACAGGAGCAGAACGGAACCGCCGTCCGACCGCGGAACGGCCGGGACACCCCCGCATCCGGGGGTGATGTCTGATGGGCCCTGAGATCGGCCGTCGCCAGCTCTTGGCGACCGGTGCGGCCGGCACGGCGCTCGGCGTCACGGGGCTGTACACGAGTCTCACGTCGACGGTGTCCGCGCAGTCGTCGTCGCCGTCGCTGGACAAGTGGGCCCAGTCGCTCCCGGTCCCGTCGGTCAGAGCCCCCGACGGCACGCGAGACGGTGCCGACTTCTACGACGTGAAACTGGAGGAGTTCGAACAGCAGCTCCACCCGGACCTCCCGGCGACGACGGTGTGGGGCTTCGACGGGAGCTACCCCGGACCGACCTTCGACGTGCAGGTGGGCGAGCCGATCAAGGTCCGGTTCGACAACCGGTCGCTTCCGAACTCCCACCTGCTGTCGGTCGACACCGACATCGGCGGCACACAGCCCGCGGACTACGACGGCTACGACGGCGAGGTGCCGGAGGTCCGCAACGCGATCCACGTCCACGGCGCGAACATCCGCGCGATGGACGACGGGCAGTCAACGTCGTGGAAATCGCCGGACAACGTCGCCGGACCGGGGTACGTCAAGGACGTCCAACACGTCCCCAACGCGCAGTCGCGGGGGACGCTCCTGTATCACCCGCACGCGCTCGGCATCACGCGGCTCAACGTGTACGCCGGGCTCGCCGGCGTGTACCTGCTCCGCGACGAGGACGAAGCGTCGCTGAACCTCCCGACCGGCGACCACGAGGTTCCCCTCGTCCTGCAGGACCGGTCGTTCAACGACGACGGGTCGCTGTCGTACCCGGAAGAGTTCACCTCCGAGTTCATGGGCGACACGGCCGTCGTGAACGGCGCCGTGTGGCCATACATGGAGGTCGAACCGCGACGGTACCGGTTCAGAGTCGTGAACGCCTCGAACGCGCGGGCGTACGACCTCTCGTTGCGCAACGACACCGCCGACAGCGCCGACGACGTGCCCGCGATGTACCAGATCGCGACGGGTCACGAGTTCCTCGAAGGCGTCGTGGACATCGGCCCGGGCGGGGCGATGAGTTCGCTCCCGCTGACCGCGTTCGAGCGCGGCGAGATAATCGTCGACTTCTCGGAGCACGCCGGCGAGACGCTGACGCTGACCAACGCCGCGGACGACATCAGTGAGGTCGTCCAGTTCCAAGTGGCCGACACGACGGTCGACGACCCGACGGCGGCTCCGGCGGACCTCGATCTCCCGCAACCGACGGACTACGACCCGGAGTCCGCGAGAGCGACGCGGAGAAACACGCTCGATAGGGATCTCGGCGGCGATCCCCCTCACCTGCTGAACGGGAAGGGGATGCTCGACGACGGCGTGACCGCCCGCCCGCACCTCGGAACGACCGAGGTGTGGGAGTTCGAGAACACGACTACCCAGACCCACCCGATCCACATGCACCTGGTGAAGTTCCGGGTGATCGGCCGCGGACCGGACGGAACCGAAGACCCGGACCCGAACGAACTCGGTCCGAAAGACATCGTACGCGTCGAATCCGGCGAGACCGTCAGGGTCGTCGCCGAGTTCGGCGACTACGTCGGCAAATACCCATGGCACTGTCACATGCTTGAACACGAAGACCACGCGATGATGCGGATGTTCGAGGTGATCCGCGGCGAGATCACCCAGTACGCGAACAGCGACGGAATTATCACGAGATCCGGCGTCGACGCTGCAAAGAGCGATTGGAAGGAGAGCGAGATCGACCGCGAGGTGCTCTCGGACGTGATACACCGCTGGCATAGCGGCGAACCCGTGGAGGGGGGACAATGAGCCGACGCGGAATCCCGTCGACGCTCGTCGTCGTCCTCGTCGCGTCGCTCATGATGGCCGCTCCCGTGAGCGCGGCGATCGGCGCGGGAGCCGGCGCGCCGGCGATCGGCTCGTCGGACACCGCTCCGACTCCGGCGCTGGACACGAGCGGCCACAGCATCCAGATCACCTCGGACTCGGGCGTCGACGGCGCGATGAACCAGTCCGTGGCCGTCGAGACGAACACGACGTACACGCTGAGCGGCTGGATCAAGACGGAGAACGTCCAGGCGGGAAGCGGATACGGCGCGCAGCTGAACGTCCACGAACTCGGCGAAGCGTCGCTGACAGAGTCGGTGACCGGGACGCAGGAGTGGACGTACGTCGAGACGACGATCAACAGCGGCGGTAACGAGGAGCTCCAGATCAACGCCCTGCTCGGCGGATGGGGAACCTCGACCGGCACGGCGTACTACGACGACATCCGGTTCGAGAACCCGCAGGGCGAGAACCTGCTCGCGAACGGCGACCTCGAAACCGGATCGCTGGCCCCCTGGACGGCCCAGACGTGGGAGGGGAGCGGCGATGGAACGCTCACCAACCAGGAGTCGGTCGCCACCGGCGACGTGAGCTCCCGGACGGTGCAGAGCCACACGGTTCAACCGGGTGGGGAGACGCTCGTCACGGTCGACGTCGAGACGAACGAGACCGAGAACTTCACCGTGGTCGAACACTTCGATCCCGCGTTCGACAGCGTGGAGATCGTCGACGCCGACGGCGCCGCCTTCGCCGAGGTCCGCAACGCGAACGACGCGGTGTTCGCGACCTACACCGACCGGAGCGAGGCGACGCTCACGTACCGGGTCACGCTCGGTGACTCGTCGTCGGTTCAGGAAGGCGACAGCTACAGTCTCAGCGGGTTCACACACTCGGACGGCGACCGCAGCGCGACCGGCGGCCAAGACCAGATCACCGTCGGCCCCGAAGATATCGGCCAGCCGCTCGTCCAGAGCGAGCGAACCGTCGACACCGGGGATCTCCAAACGGACGGAACGGCGACCGTCACCGTGAACGCGAACCCCGGTGAGGCGTCCGACTTCATCATCTACGAGGACTTCGCGCCGGCCTTCGAGTCGGTCGACATCGTCGACGCCGACGGCGCCGACGTCACCGGAGTCCGGAACAACGAGTCGCTGTTCGCCGCGTACAACGAGCGCGAGAGCGTCAGCCTCGTCTACGAAGTCGAGGTCGGATCGGCGAGCAGCTACTCCTTCGACGGCACCACGAACACCGAGACGACGAAGGGGACGTACGATCGCCGGACGATCGGCACGGACACCCTCACCGTCGACGGGCCGGGCGGTGGCGACGACCCGTCGACCAACGGCACGGTCCAGTTCGCGCAGGAGGAGTACGAGTTCGCACCCGGCGAGACGCAGACGCTCACGGTCGAGACGGACGCCGACTCGGTCGCGGGCCACCAGACCCGCATCGAGTTCGACCCCGACATGGTGACGGTCGAGAGCGTCGAGGCGGGCGATATCGGCTCGGCGATCGTCGTGAACCGTGACAACGAGAACGGCACGGTGACGGCGGCGCAGGCGCAGGCCGGCGAGACGGACGCGCCGACCCTGCTCAACCTCACGGTCACGTTCGAGGGCGACGAGGGCGATTCGGCTGAGCTCGCCTTCGATCGAGAATACACGTCGCTGTTCGACGCCGAGACCAATGCGATCGACGTCGCCTGGCGCGACGCCACGATCCAGAGCGGTACGCCCGGCGACGTCAACCTCGACGGCGAGGTCGACACCCGGGACGCGATCCTGATCCAGCAGTACATCGCCGGACAGGATCCGGGCGGCGAGGACACCGTGTTCAACCCGGCGCTGGCCGATATCAACGGCGACGGGTCGGTGACGATCACCGACGTGCTCGCCGTCCTCGAAAGGGGGGTCGATAGCTAGGTCGGCACGTCCGCAGCACCAGCGTAGCCACGCCACCGCATCCGTCGCCGCATCGCGGCGATTTTTATGCTGTCGGTGGCCGAACCGGCTTTCAGACCGCGGCTCCGGTCCGAGTTCGCGCTCGGACCACGACACCCGACCGGGCTCACGCCCATCCAACAACCAATGACGACCCACACACCATCCAAACGACTGCTCGTCTGCCTCGTCGCTGCGACCGTCGCGCTCGCGCCGCTTCTCGTCGGCGCCGGTGCGGCAGCGACGGCACCCGACGCGACCGAGCGCACCGAGCAGGTCCAGACAGACGGCGCACTGACCTTGGAAGTGACCGAGCGGACCGACGACACCGTGACCGTGACGCTCTCGACGACCGTCGAGAACGTGGCGGGCTACCAGACCCACCTCACGTTCGATCCGGAGACCACCGCGGTCGAGAGCGTCGAGGGCGGTGAGGGAGCGTTCGACGCCGATCCGGTCCAGACCGTCGACAACGCGAACGGCTCCGTGAACTTCAACCAGTACGCCGAGGGCGCACCCGACAACGCCGTGGACGCCCCGACGATGGCGACGATCACCTTCGAGACGCCAGACACCTCGACAGCGGTCTCCTTCGTCGCCGAGGACTCGCTCGTGGCGACGGGCGACCTCGAAGACGTCACCGACCTCACCCGCAACGGCGTAACGCTCGCGTCCGACGGGAGTAGCGTCGGTGACGGCGGAGACGGCAGTGATGGCGGAGACGGCAGTGACGGCGGAGGCGGGAGCGACGGCGGAGACGGCAGTGACGGCGGAGACGGGAGCGACGGTTCAGACGGTAGTAGTAGTTCAGGCGACGGCGACGGAGCTGACGGGAGCGACGGTGGAGACGGGAGCGGTAGTTCAGACGGCGACGGCGGTAGCTCCGATGAAAGCGATAGTTCAGACGGGAGCGACGGCGGAGACGGGAGCGACGGGAGCGATGGAAGCGACGGTGGCGGACCCGTCCTCGAAGAACAGTCGCCCGGCTTCGGTCCGGTGCTCGCCCTGATCGCGCTGCTGGGGTCCGCGCTCGTGTTCGGGCGGCTGAACAGGTAATCTCGAAAGCAGCCTGCCAAGTGCGTCCGGCCGGACGTCGGTCGGCCGCTCTCCCCGCGGTTTTTCGCGTGCTTTTCTCGCTCGGTTCGCAGTACGGATCGTCGAACCGTTCGAACGAGCCGGCGAGCAGAGGGCGTCGCTCCCGACGATGTCGACGAGGGCCAGCGGCTCAGCAGTGGGAGCCCGATAGATAACGGGAAAAGGTCGCGTCGTCGCCGCCGGTACCCTCGTACGATCCGGCGGGAGCGTCCGGTCCGCGTTCAGAACTCTATCGACTTGAACTTGCGTGCCTGGTTTTCGATCGCGTCTTCGGTCGCGAGGCGTTCGATGCTCGACGCGCCGAAGAACCCGACGATCCCCTCCGTGTTGTTCAAGACGTACTCGGCGTCATCGGGCCACGCGATCGGGCCGCCGTGACAGATGACGTGGACGTCGTCCCGGACGGACTTCGCCGCGTCGTGGTGCGCCTGGACGCGCTCGGACGCCTCGTCCAGATCGAGAGCGGTCTCCGCGCCGATGTCGCCGGAGGTCGTCAGCCCCATGTGCGAGACGATCACGTCGGCGCCCGCCTCGGTCATCGCCTTCGCCTGCTCCTCCGTGAACACGTACGGACAGGTCAACATCCCCTGATCGCTCGCCTCGCGGATCATGTCGACCTCCTTGTCGTACCCCATGTTCGTCTCTTCGAGATTCTTCCGATACGTGCTGTCCTCGTCGATGAGACCGACCGTCGGGAAGTTCTGCACGCCCGAGAAGCCGCGACGACGCAGGTCCTCGATGAAGACGCTCATGTCTCGGAACGGGTCCGTCCCGTTGACGCCAGCGAGCACCGGCGTGTCCTCGACGACCGGAATGACCTCGTGGCCCATCTCGACGACGATTTCGTTCGCGTCCCCGTACGGCAGGAGCCCCGCGAGGGATCCGCGTCCGTTCATCCGGTACCGCCCCGAGTTGTAAATGATGAGGAGATCGACGCCGCCGCGCTCGGCGAACTTCGCCGAGATGCCGGTTCCGGCACCCGCCCCGATGACGGGCTCTCCCGCCTCAATAGTCGATTCTAGCCGGTCGAGTGATTCCGAACGTGTATACTTCATACAATTTTAGTGGGCATCCCGCGTCACTTTAATATTGTGGAACAAACAACTAGGTTGGCGTTACTCGGTGGTCCACCGGGCCGGCGGAGCAGCTGACGCGACGGTCACGAAACGAGCTGCGCGCGAAAACGGGAGTCCAACGCGGGCAGAGCGAAGTTCGCGGTTGCGGCGGTACGCCTCTCGTGAGAGCGCGATCAGACGTCGGGGAACTCACCCGGCGGGAAGATCGTCGCCTCCGCCGCTTCGCGAATCTCGGCTTCCGGGCCGGGCGGACAGTACACGGCGAGGAACCGGAGGGGTTCCCACGAGGTGTTTATCGTGCTGTGTTCGACCCCGCTCGGAATGTGGACCATCTCCCCCGCCGTGACCGTTCGCTCCTCGTCGGCGATGGTCTGTTCGCCTTCCCCGCCGAGAATGTACAGTATCTCCTCGCTGTCGGGATGGGTATGCCGCTCGTGGCCTTTTCCGGGTTCGAGCATCACGACGCCCGCGCTGAATCCGGACGAACCGGTCACCTCCGGGGTGTTCATCCACTTGAGCGTCCCCCAGTCGAGCTGGATGGTCTCTACGTCTTCCGGGCTGACGAAGCGTTTTTCAGCTACCATAATACGTGATAACAGTCAACGGTCGATGATAAATATATTGGTGATGCATGTGCTAGCGAGCATCACGATCGGAGGGTGATCGATGAGATCGCTCGCCCGACCTCCATGCAACACAACAACTCACATATCGTAAACGAATTCGGAGTGGGGTGAGTGAATTGTGTTTAATTATTCAACATATACAGATCTGGATCATGCGGGGTTCCGCGTACGTCAGGAGAGATCGATGTGTCCCGACGGAAGCACACGGACGACATCGCCGGTAATATCGGCAGCGAGCCGTCTTCTACGCGATTTCGACGGCTGTCACCACCTTCGCCACGATCGGCGGTCGCGGCCGGACAGATCAGACGTTTGAACAGTAATTGACGGCGTTTGACTATATTCACATATCGTGAATACGGTGTTCCGTCGACCGGTCGATCGACCGTCTCGCCGGATCACGGGACGCGCCCGCTGGATGGATCGATGTCAGTGTCGAGAAGTCCGGACCGTAGTATTACAAACATAACTTTGTAATTTGAGGTAGTTTCTCATGATAGACAATCACGATCAGCTTGCCGCTGACACGGGCAGGTACAATCTTGCGAACGCTCGGTTCGGCGGAGAGTCGTTCGTTTACGATATGTGATTTCGGGTCACAGATTCGGGGCGATCGAACGGCCGCGGTCCGTCAGAAGAATGTGGCAGCGTGGAGCGCCGCGACGAGCACCGTGAGCACGCCGACGCTCGCGACGGTAGTCGTAAAGATGGCCGTACTGAGGTACTCGGGCGCTGTGATCCCGTCGACGACCACGTCGTCGGCGTACTCGATCGTGAGTGCGAGCGGGATGACCGCTGCCGGGGTCGCGCACTCCAACACGAACACCTTCGCGACGGTGGGGTTGTTGAACCCGAGGGCGAGCGCCAGCGCGAGCCCGACGATCGGCGCGATGACGAGCTTTAGGGTGGAGGGGAGAATGGACCGCGAAACCGCGGAAACGTCTGTCCCCGCCATCTGGATACCGAGGATGAGGAGCATCACCGGGACCGAGGCGTCGCCGACGAGACCGACGGTCTCCATCGCCGCCGAGTCGGCCGGCGGGACGAGTTCGAGCGCCCGCATCGCGACGGCGGCCGCGATGGCGTATATCAACGGGAGCCGAAACACCTCGAGCACCGCGTCGAGCGGCCGGCTGTCGGACCCGCCGGACGCGATATAGACGCCGAGAGTGTACACCACGAGGTTCTGGATCGTGAGATAGAGGACGGCCGTCGTTCGCCCGATCTCGCCGAAAGCGAACTCGGAGAGCGGGATTCCGACGAATCCCGAGTTCGGGAACGCCGCTGCCAGCATCAGTGCGCCGAGGAGCGGTCCGGACTCCCCGCTGAGGCGTCCGACGCCCCACGCGATCGCGATCATGACGACGGCGTATCCGGCGACGCCGACGCCGAGTTTCGCGACTTCCCCGCCGCCGAGCGTGGTCGTCGCAATGCTGTGAAACGCGAGCGCCGGGATGAGAACGTACAGTCCGAGCGTGTTTATCGAACCGACGTCGATGTCGGTCGCCCGCGCCAGCAGATACCCGACGACCGCCACCGAGAGGATCGGGAGAATCGCGTTCGTGAACGCGCCCGTTATCGACATTCCCTCGCACCCGCTTGCGCGTTTCGCGATTGGTCGACCAGTTCGACTGCGGCTGTTTGCCGTAGCTGTCGCCTCACATACCACTCATACACCTTCGGGTACAAATAGTATCGGAGATTGGCTCGGAGCGCGACGTGGACGGCGAGGGCCCCGGTCAAGTCCGCCGGAGAGCCGATCGAACCGCTCGCTCGCAACGACCGTCGCTCTGGGTTCCCTGGAGTCCGAACGAGAGAAAATATCCGCGTGGGGTAGCTTTATTCCCGTGGACAAACGAGATGTCAACGCTATATGACAGAGGTTACTCTGCGGCGGACGCAGCTTGCAACGCCCGCGAGCGACGAGAAGATGATGCACTCGGCGGCCGACAGCGACGCCGACGAGGTGTTTCTCGACTTGGAGGACTCGGTGGCGCCCAGCGCGAAGCCGGACG
>Ga0207718_101064_pt1 | contig 16705 bp, 19 predicted proteins | sample A23M2SouthBayCA_FD_187749 | JGI IMG/M metagenome (GOLD analysis project Ga0207718, IMG submission 187749) | Aerobic enrichment media microbial communities from Eden Landing Ponds, California, USA - A23 M2 (SPAdes) | ecosystem: Environmental > Aquatic > Marine > Unclassified | place: Emeryville... | reverse complement strand
CTGCAGCTGCGACGAACCACGGGTACGAGAGATCGATACTCCCGAGATAGCCACCAACGATAGCGGCACCAGCACCAACCGCGAGCGCTGCAGATTCTCCTCGGCCTCGAACGTGTGCAAACTCATCTTCCGAAAGGTCGTCGGTGAGCGTGTCGTAGAGCCATGCATCCTCACTCCCGGATCTGAAATTGTACCCCGCAGACCAGCACACATAGAGAACCGCCAGCGCGAGAAACGACTCAGAAAGGCCAATTCCGAAGAGCGTTACAGCGATCGTCACCGTCCCGATAAGGAGGCTATTCCGTCGGCCGACGCGATCCCCGATGTACCCAGTCGGAATTTCACCGAGTAGTGTGGTGAGATTATATATCGCTTCGAGGATGGCGATTTGCGTGAAGTTGAGTCCCTGTGCCAAGAAGAAGAGGTACATAATCGGCCGGTAGAATTCGACCGCTTTGGTGGATTTGTAGAAATAGTATTTGATGATACTACCACGTGCGGACTCTTTCAAGAGGGACCCAGAGAGACGACCCATTATTCGGACATCGATAGGAGAGACTCAATTACGTTCCGTTATTTTGATTCTGAGGAATCGTAATAACAGGGTCCTAAGTAGCTCTCAACGCAAGTTCACATATGCGAACGAGCCTCAACGTTCCACAGGAAGTACTCGACGCATTCGACGAGACGTGGAAGTCAGAGGGGATGGAGTCGCGATCACGAGCCGTCCGTGAAGCGATGCAAGAATACATCGAGCGCCACACTCGGTTAGAAGAGATTGAAGGGGAAGCTATCGCGGCAATAGCGTTCGACTATGAACACACACTCGTCATTGGAGAGCTCCATACAATTCAACATGAGTTCGAAGACGTCATCGGAACGACTCAACATATGCATCACGGGGACTGGTGTCTGGAGACCATTTTCTGTACTGGTCCCGCAAATCGGATTCGTGAGTTAGTGTATCAACTCCGGGATTTCGATGCTGTTGGACGTGTGAACGTCATGTTCCTCCAGCCAGTAGCCTGAGTCTGTAGAACTGACTCGATTCGTCGTTTGAATCGGTTGGCTTTCGAGGGGCGATAGATTAGCAGGGCACTGTTGAAATCACCAAACCTTGACAGGATGTGCGTGCAAGATACAGGGCGCAAATCTTGCAACACCTGAGAACATGTTCCACGGATTCAATTTCCGCCTTGAGACCCAATCTAGTACACCTCCTCCAGAAGAACACGTCTCTATGAAGCGAACCTCGCTGGAGCGATGCCAGGCTGTTTATTTAGGCCTGTGACGTAAGTAGCTTGGAGGTTTCCTTATAGTAGTGACGTCGCTAGGCGAGCGTGCTAATGTGACTGATGGAGCGGACATCGCTTCGGTGATCGAGGCAATCCGACAAAATGGTCGGCTTCCCGGGCCATTTGAACCACTCGACAGGCACGAAGATACCTTCGGTCACTTCGTTACGTTCTCCGAGGAACCGGCAAATCCCTATTCGAAGCTCGTTCCCTACATCGTCGACGGTATCGAGCGAAACGAGCGGGTGATCGCTCTCGTCGGCAGCGGCAAGCGGGAGACGTTGAAGGCGAGACTTCAAGCCAGAGGCGTCAATGTCGATTCGGCACTCGATTCGGAGACATTCCTGCTTCGCCCGGCCACAGAAACTACGCCCTCGGCGTCAGCGGTTTCGGAACGTCATCTCGTCGAGTACCTGAACCAAGCTACCGATGCGATCGACAACAATGAGAATGCGCGAATCGTCACCGATATCCCCTCTATAAGCGGCGACGACCCGTTGAGGGAGGATATCCTGGCATACGAGCGATCGCTCACAGACGCCTGCAAAGAGTCGAGCCTCGTCGGCCTCTGTCGATACGACCGAAGCCAGCTCTCGGCAGCACTTGTTCGCGACATTATTCATGCGCACCCGTACCTGGTGACCGACGGCGGGGTGGTGCCCAACGTGTACTTCACGCCGCTGGCCGAACTCAGTGGCCCGGACCACCCTGAGAGACAAGTCGAGCGGATGCTCAATACCGTTCAGGACCTTACCGAAGCGAACGCGGTGCTCACCGAGAAGGAACGCCAGTTGCGACAGACCGACGAGCGGCTCCGGCTCGCGCTCGAAACGGGCGGTCTCGGGACCTGGGAACTCGACCTCCGGAGTGAGACAGCGCCCGTCCGGTCGCTACAGCACGACCGCATCTTCGGGTACGACGAACCACTCGACGACTGGAGTTTCGAACGTTTCCTCGAGCACGTCCACCCCGACGACCGAACAACCGTCGAGGAGCGTTTCGAGGAGGCGTTCGACGATGGCGAGTGGTCGTTCGAGTGTCGGATCGTCCGCGCCGACGGCGAACAGCGCTGGATCTCGGCCGACGGCGAGTTCTTCTACGACAGCGAGGGCGAACCGATTCGGGCCGTCGGCGTCGTCGAAGACATCACGGACCGCAAAGAACTCGAACGCGAACTCCGGACGGAGAAAGAGCATTTCCGGCTGGCGCTGGAGAACTCGCCGTTCACGGCGTTCCGTCTGGACACAGACCTCCGCTACACGTGGATCGCCAGCCCGCACTCGGACTTCGACACCGGGGCGGTGATCGGCAAGCGCGACGACGAGCTCCTCCCCGAGGACGCGGCCGAGGTGATTATGGAGCCCAAACGGCGGGTTCTCGAAACCGGCGTCGGCGTTCGCGGGGAGTACACCTACGAGCTACCCAGTGGCGTGGTTACGTTTGACCTCACAGTCGAGCCGTTGCGCGACGAATCGGGCGAAATCCTCGGACTGACGTGCGCCGCACTGGACATCACCGAACGTAAGCGGCTCGAACGGACGCTCACGCACCTCCACGAGGCGAGTCGCGACCTCATCCAGGCGGAATCACTCGTTGAGGCGAGCCGACGAACCGCCGAGGCCGCGATCGAGGTGTTCGACGCCGACGGCGTGGTGATCTACCTCTTCGACGACACTGACAACACGCTCGACCCTGTCGTCGTCACGGGCGATCTCGATGCGATGGTCGAAACGGTCCCGTCTATCAGCCCCGGCGACGCGTCGATAGCGTGGCAGTCGTTCGTGAACGAAGAGACGCTTCAGTGCGACGACGTGAGCGAGAACGAAGATACGTCCCTGGCGGACATACCCGTACGGAGCGGTATCTGGCTTCCATTCGATGACCACGGCGTCCTCGCTATCCTCTCGACGGAGGTCGCCGGGCTACCGGAACAGACCCAAGATATTGCGGATCACCTGGCGGCCACGGCCGGGGCGACGTTCGGCCGCATCGAGCACGAGGAGTCCGTCAGAGACCGAGAACAGAAGCTCGCCGCCCAGAACCGCCGATTGCAGGAACTCAACCGGGTCAACGACATCATTCGGGAGATCGACCAGGTGCTCGTCCAGGCGACTACTCTCGAAGAGATTGAGTCGGCCGTCTGCGAACGGTTGACCCACGACAACCGTTTCGCGCTCGCCTGGATCGGTGACGTTCACGATGGCCAGCTTGAGCTCCAAGCATGGGCCGGCGACGTGCAAGACTATCTCGACGACGTCGACCTCAGCGCCGACGCGGAACGCGCCGAGCCCACCCTCGCGGCCGCGAGAACGAACGAGCCCTCGCACGTCCCGAACGTCGCCGACGGGCTGCGTGAGGAGCCATGGCGGAAGGTTGCGCTCGCAAGCGGTCTGCACTCTGTGCTCAGCATCCCGATCCAGTACAACGGCGTGCGATACAGGGTCTTGTCGGTATACGCCGCCGAGACGGGGGCGTTCGACGCGCTCACGCGCGATGTCTTGATCGAGCTTGGGGATACGATCGCCAACGCGATGAACGCGGTCGAGACGCGCCGAGCCATGCTGACCGATAGTGTGGTCGAACTCGAACTTACGATCGAAGATGCGGAGACGGCCCTCACCAGGCTCGCAGCGGAGACGGAGGGCGAACTCGCCGTCCGGGGGACTATTCCGCAGCAGGAGGGAGGCACTCGCGTCTTCGTCGCCGTCCGGGAGTGCCAGCCGGACGTATTCGCGGACGCTGCCGACCAATCGAGGCGAGTCGACTATGTGGCGGCGCTGGATGGTGATGACGAATCGACAGACGAACATCGATTCGAACTCGTCGTGACCGGGGAGACGATCCCGGCGGCACTCGCAACGTCGGGAGCGACTGCTCACACGATTACGATCACGGCGTCTGGGGCCCGTGTGGTGGCCGAACTCCCCCAGTCGATCGACGTGCGGACGTTCATCGAGCGGATGGAGGGGCGCTTCCCCGGGATTGACCTGGTTGCTCGTCGTGATTCGGAGCGCAGCGAGCCGACCGGCAACGATTGGGCCAGCGCTCTCACCGAGGACCTCACCGACCGTCAGCGCGAGGTCCTCCAGACGGCGTACCTGAGTGGATACTTCGAGTGGCCGCGCGACCGGACGGGCGAGGAAGTCGCCGAATCGCTCGGGATCAACCAGTCAACGTTCAACAGACATCTCCGCGTGTCCGAGCAGAAGCTCTTCGCGCGGCTATTCGACCAGCGCTCGCCACCAAGCGAGTAACCGGTTCAACACATGTGGTAGGTGTCTTTGGCGATGCCACAGGCGTTGAAATCACCCCTATCTCCATCCTTCGCTTTTAGCCCTGTATGGACTCATCAACCACTACGGCTGATGCAATTTCGCGCGTCGCCCGAGATAAAACCGTCACTGAAGCAATCGTCGAGACCGTCGCGGAGGTAAAGGGAGTCGGCCCGCTCGATCTGATCCCTCTCTACGATGTCATCGACCCTGACGCCTTAGAGACACTCTGTCGGCTCAAGTGGAGTCAACCGCCGCAGTCCCTATCGGTCGAGTTCCAATACGAGGGCTGTAACGTGATCGTCAGTGGTGACGGGGAAGTCACGGTACGCGAGCTGGACATGACCGAGAGTAGCGCCTGAGGGGGGATGGAGTACTCACCTGTCATGCCCGTTCTCTGTGTGAGCGCTCACAAGCGCTGCGATCACTGTGATAACCCGATCGAGACGAGCGACTGGTATCCAATTGCAAAGGAGCGTAATTCAGATGACGAACTCCGATTATACACCTTCTGCAGTGAAGCGTGCAAGCGGGTGTGGTCCGAGGGGAAAGCCGACTGAATGAAGGTGAAGATTCGCGATGAACGCTCTGTGCCCCCACTGCAAAGATGGAGAAGGCGAAATCGTCGAGCGAGCGCTCGTAGAGTTGGTTCTCTCATTCAATTCGGTACAATACGCGATCACCGAGTCGGTTGAGGACCTGGAATTCCTTCACGTTTGAGTGAGCTCGTACATTCGCCTCGAAATCGTCAGTATCGCCGCCGGTCACCCACAGATACGGCATGACCATGCTGCCCGTGGGGACGAGGCGCTCAAGTTCAATGTGCATCTTGGGTGGTGGAGACAGGACCTGCCCGAGCAGAAACGCCTCATCGTCGATAGTGAACTCCAGGATAACGCTCATGCCGCCCGGTAGGAGCGCCACAGTAGGGGTTGTGCCAGGAGCGTTAAGGTTCAGAATAGACCGACCAATATGCACACCTACCTACCGGCTGTTTCAGCGGGAAAAGTGTCGAGACAAGAGGATTCCAATAGAGCCGGATTATCCAAGTGTACTGATGAACAACGTCAGTCAGTCGTCATCACTGTATGCAAGAATCTCGAACTGCTGATGGTCACACTGTGGACACTCATCTCTGATGGGCAGTACATCTTCGATACTCTGTTTCCATCGTCCAATCCGTGTCTTTCCACAATTTGTGCATTTGATACTATATGGGAGCACGAGTTTCGATCGTTTCTCAGTGGGTGATCCAGTATCCCGCAGATCTGATTCATTGGCAAAGTGCCAGTCTCACGGCAGTAGTTTGTCGAATTTCTAGAGTCAGCATTGGCCTGATACGGCGCCTACGCCGGCTCTGAAGTGATGATGGTGATCACTGAGGGTCATAGATATAGCCTCGACCGTTGGCGTTGATGACGACCTGATACCCCTGATACTCGAACTTGACACTGCCGTCGAGTCGCGTCGGTGGGGTTCGTGTTGGGGCGAAGAGTTGATCCAACGAATCAGGATCGACGGCGCTGTATAATGGTGGGACGTCGAGAATATTGTCTTCAAGGACCTCCGAGAGTGTACTGATTAGGGCAGTACTCGGACCGCCGGAATGCGTCCATTCAAACTGGGTAATCGGTTCTACGTCAGATGATGCCATCGAAGCCATTACACTACTTTCTAGCGTTCTCGGAGTCCTAACGATGGCATAGCCAAGTGGAATGGGTATATATACTGTATCGGTAGCTCCCGGGGTACGGCACCCACTATTCTTCCGGATCGGGGAGTAAGGTGGCTACAATGAGGTTTCGAGTCCCTCGTCGAAGCCGCTCAGAAATCGAGCGATACGAGACGCCGAGTTCAGCTCCGAGTTCTTCTTGTGAAACCTTTCGGGGCTTATCGAAATAACCCTCCCGGTAGGCCCGGATCAACGTCTCTCGTTGTTTCGGTGTCAAGGTTTGGCGGTCGCCTTCGACTAACTCTGCAAGGTCGTAGATCCGGGTCAGCGAGATCGGGATGCCCTCCTTCTGAAACACTTCTTGGAACTCGATGAACGCGTTTCGGTCTTGTGCCCGGACTTCGAACCGCCACTGTTCGGCAGTACCTTCGGATTCCAGAATGGTCGCCTTCAGATCACTGAGCCCCCTGACGAGTGTCGCGTTCGGCGACCATTCAGCGCGAAATAACGCGCCGTTCTCGACTGCTTCCAACATGCGTGTGTTCGCGATTTCTTCCTCGTTCTCTGCCGCATCCATGAAGTGTTCCGGGTCGCTCCCCCAGACCCAGAAAAACGGTAACGCTGATTCAGCGGTGGGGACGATCCGTTCGACCTCGATTCGCATATCTGGATTCTCCACGAGCGTATCTCCGAACGGAATGGCCTCTGGTGGGATGGTGAATTCGGCGACGAAGCTCATACGTCTCATTCTTCGATGGACAGTCATAAGACACCGGGGGCTAATGGAGATCGATCGGGTTGGCAGAGTAGGTAAGACCGCTCAGTCGAGCCATTTCGACCGCGTGAGGCCAGAAGAGTACGAGAGAACAGGTCTTTCTCGCCGGGGTGCGTCATTTCGTGCAATGGCAACAGAGGCGACGTTCACGGTCAACGCAAACGAGTTCCCGTTGGGAACCATCTTCGAGCAAGTGCCGGGTGTGACGGTCGAACTAGAACGTCTGGTCCCGGGAAACGACGTGATCATCCCGTACTTCTGGGTCCGTGGCATCGTCGTAGACGACATCGAGGAGGCGTTTTCCGCCCACCCTGGCGTCAAGACGATTCGCCTGGTAGATTCGGTTGCCGACGAGTACCTTCTGCGCGTCGAATGGGACCCAACCTACGAAGGGATTCTCAGCACACTCGCCGAGACACAGGTCCCGCTCGTCTCAGCTGCAGGGACGGACGATCAGTGGACGTTCGAGATTCGTGGGGACGAGCGGAGCGATCTATCCACGTTTCAGCGGCTCTGCCGGGAGCGCGACATTCCGGTCACGCTGACGAAACTGCACGCCCTCACCCCTATCGAGTCCGCTACTGAAGCGGCTCTCACCGACGCCCAACAAGAGGTCTTGGTCCTGGCCTACGAACGCGGCTACTTCAACTCGCCACGCGACGTCACAATGGAAGAACTCGGAGCTGAACTCGGAATCTCACAACAGGCCGTTGCCTCTCGACTCCGCCGGGGGATCCGCAGCATCCTCGGGGAGACACTCTCTGCATTGGAGGCCTGATTCTAGGGCTGGGTATTAAAGGAGGTTGTATAGCCAAAAGTCACGCTGAGTTGAGGCAGTTGCCTTAGAGTCAAGTAACTCATGCCACGCAGTGAGGATCCACCTGACGACTCCTATTCTGGCCTAAACGCAGCCGTCGCTGACATGCCGACACCCAACGACGTAGACGAATTGTTCGCGTGTTTGGCCGATCAGCAGAGACGACTTCTGATCGAATGCGTCGCAGAGCACGCCGGGCCACTCGTGATCGAAGAACTCGTCCAGCACATTTCAGATCGAGAAGACGGTGCAACTCCTGAAACCCAGTCGAAAGGTGCGTTGGTTGAGACTACAATCGCGCTACTCCATCAGCATCTCCCGAAGATGGATGAGGCACGGATAATTGACGTCGATCATGAAACGAACACAGTCCAAGAAGGGGAGTACTTCGATGTTGCCCTCGCAGTTTTAGAGGTGGTCTGAGTGCAGATGGTCATGTGTCTGTCGTGCGGGGAGTTCGTTCAAGCGATTCCCGATGGAGAGACGGTGCAACCCAGAACAGACGAGTGCCCGGAATGCGGGGAGACGGAGTTCAAGGATAACGACACTGGGACTACCTTTGACACCAGGGAGAATTGACTTCCTCCTCGCCGTGAAGGGCGAGGATTCCTCCGAGGGTAATCCAACCAGTAGTTACCCCGGCTGTGAACGTACTAGTTCGCTGATGCTGGTTTGGTAAACGGAGAGGTTTTGCGCCTGTTTAGTCCATAATTTCTGCTATCCCGGTCCGTATCCATGCCATATACCCTCGACGAGGAGGCGGTATAACATCGGCCGTAGTTCGGTGACTTCAGGTCTCTGAACGAAATATGGTCTTAATTGTAGATGAATTGGGCCAAATACTGAGAGTCGTATTGGAGTCGAACTGTCTCTCAGGACCAGGCGATGACACGGTTGGCGTCCTGATCGTAGTTGATGACACCGAGGCTATCCATCTTCGGCAAATGGATGTGATGCAGTTCCGTAGCGATCTGGTCGATAGTCGTCTCGTCGAGTGCAGCCCCGTTCATCTCACGTTTACCGATGGCGGCCGCCAGCTCCTCGAGGTCGACGGGGAAGTTCAACTCCGCCAGGGCAGTTAGTGTCGTCCGGCGTCGCTTCACTGCCATCAATCGATGATATTCGCTGTCGGTCAACGACTCTGTTCCTGGGTACGTCTCTGCGTTGTGCTGCGTAGTCTGGCTCATCGTGATTCCCTCTTTAACCAACCGGGATCGACCGGTCTACTCTGTGATTGTCCCCGCTTAGTGTAGTGCTACCGCCTACAATATATGGTGGTCGCCACGTGGATTTGGAACCAGTTGCTCCCTACTTGCCACCGGTCCCGAGCTGGATGTTTGTAACTCACATACGGGTGAAACCGTATGATGGCTTGTCACCCCCCTCCAACGACGGAGTCTTCATACTTGCTCGGAGCATTGTGGGGCGCAATGGCAAGCAACTCACTGACGGGCGCGCTCCAGGAGACCCTCGCGCTTTTCGACAGCCGAGTAGCGCCGCGGACGACGTCGGAGATCGCAAATGAACTCGACTTAGGCCGCCGGAGCACCTACGACCGCCTCGAGCGTCTCGTCGATCAGGACCGCTTACAGACGAAGAAGGTGGGCGCAAACGCCCGCGTCTGGTGGCGACCACCGACTGATGACGACATCGATGGGGGAGCCGGTCATCCCCAATTCGATTCCCTCGTGGACGCCGTCGACGAGTACGCCATCTTCCTGCTCGATCCCGACGGCTACATCCGGACGTGGAATTCCGGGGCCGAGGAGATCAAGGGCTACGCCAAAGAGGCGATCGTCGGCGAGCATTTCTCGACGTTTTACCCGGCGGAACATCGTGAGGCCGACGTCCCTGAGCGAAACCTCGCGCAGGCCGCCCGCGACGGCTCCGTCGAAAACGAGGGATGGCGCGTGCGCGCAGATGGAACGGAATTTTGGGCGAACGTGACGATCACGGCGATTCGCGACGACGAGGGCGATCTGGAGGGCTTCGCGAAGGTCACCCGCGACATGACCGATCGCCGCGAAAGAGAACGACAACTCCGTCGGGAGCGAGACCTGGTCGAGCGCGTCCTGGAGACAGTCCCCGTCGGCGTCGGCGTCGTTACCTCCGACGGAGAACTCGTCCGAACGAACACACGGGCGAAGGCGATCCTCGGTGGGGACGCCGGGGAGGACTCCGGGATCGAGGATCGCCGGATTTACGACGCAAATAGCGACCTGGTTCCTCCAGAGGAGCGGCCTTCCGCGCGCGTATTTGAGACCGGCGAGTCTGTGCGCGATTGGCGGTGTCAGATCGACGACCCCAACGGCGGACGCCGCTGGTTGACGGTGAATGCCGCCCCGCTGGAGGGCGAGAACGGCGAAGTCGAGAATGTCGTCGTGGCCGGCGAGGACGTCACCCAAATCAAGGAACAAGCCCGACGACTTGAACGGAAGCGTGACGACCTGGAGAGCGAACTGGAGGAGATTTTCGAGCGAATCGACGACGGCTTCTACGCGCTGGACGAGAACCGCTGCTTCGTCCATCTCAACGACCGGGCGGCCGACGCGTTCGGCGGTGCCGCCAGCGAGTTCATCGGTGAGCACGTCTGGGACGTCCTCGAACCCGGTCCGAAGGCCGAGGCCGCCTTCGCGGAGGCGCTGGAAACCGACGAGTCGCTGACGTTCGAGGAGTACTACGAACCGCTGGAGACGTGGTTCGAAACCCACGTCTATCCCTCCGAGACGGGGCTGTCGGTGTACTTTCGGGACGTCACCGAGCGAAAGCGCCGTCGACAAGAACTCGCTCGCTATCGCAGCGTCGTCGAAACGATGAGCGAGGGTATGTACATCGTCGACGAGGACGGACACTTCACCCTCGTCAACGACCAGTACGCGTCGATGGTCGACCAGCCAAAGGACGAGCTCCTGGGTGCGCACGTCTCGGCGGTGATCGACGACGAAGCGACGCTGGAGCAGGCGTCCCGCCTCGAAGCGGAGTTAGTCGACGGGGAGCGAGACTCGGCGACGCTCGAAGCCGAACTTCAGCGGTCGGACGGGGAACCGTGGATCGGCGAGGCGACCTTCACGGTGACGGCGACTGACGGCGGCCACGAGCGCATCAGCGTCGTGCGAGACGTTACCGAGCGAAGGGCACGCGAGCGGAGACTCGAACAGTACGAGCAAATCGTCGAAACCGTCTGGGACGGCGTGTACGCACTCGACGAGAACGAGCACTTCGTCCTCGTGAACGAGGCATTCTGTGACCTCGTCGGCTACGACCGCGCGGAACTCCTTGGGGAACACCCGACGCTAATCAACAGCGAGGCAGTGAACGAGGCCGCCAACGAACTGGAAGCAGAGGTCATCGCCGGCGATCGCGAGGTCGGCGTCCTTGAGTTGGCGTTTGAGACTGCGGACGGCGATACCGTGCCCGTGGAAACCCGACTTGGTCCGTACGAGTATGGGGACGGGCGCATCGGTAGATGTGGGGTGACCCGCGACGTCAGCGAGCGCAAGGAGCGCGAGCGCGAGCTCGAACAGTACGAAACCATCGTCTCGACGATGCAGGACGGCATCTACGTCCTCGACGACGACTTCGAGTTCGTCAAGGTGAACGACGCCTACGTGGAGATGACCGGCTACGACCGCGACGAACTGCTGGGAACGCACTGCTCGCTCGTCGTGGACGACGAGGTGACGGCCGAGTCGGCCCAGCAGCTCGAAGAGATGCTCGCCGGGGCGACCGACGCCGGTGTGATCGAGGCCGACATTCACCGGGCAGACGGGACGACGCTCCGGGCGGAGAGCCGCTTCACGGCGATCGGTGGGGACGACGGGCAGCACACCCGCAAGATTGGCGTCGTCCGCGACGTCTCCGAGCGCGTCGAGCGCGAGCGAGCCCTCGAACGCCAGAGTGAACGCCTGGCTGCCCTCAATAACCTCCACAATGTCGTTCGGAACATCACGGAGGGTGTGATCGAACAGTCCACGCGCGAGGAGATCGAACGGACCGTTTGTGAACATCTCGCGGCGTCGGAGTCGTACGCCTTCGCCTGGACTGGCGACATCGACGCCACCACCGAGACGGTGAACCTGCGAACCGAGGCTGGCGTCGAAGGATACCTCGACGACATGACGATCTCCGTCGACCCCGACGACGAGCGGGGGCAAGGGCCGACCAGCAGAGCCCTCCGCACGGGTGAGATCCAAGTCACACAAGACATCGCCGCTGGTCACTCCCACGACCCGTGGTGCGAGCATATCGAACAGTACGGGTTCGAGTCGAGTGCGGCGATCCCGATCGTCCACGAGGACACCGTTTACGGCGCACTTAACGTCTACGCCGACCGCCCGGACGCCTTTGGCGGCGACGAGCAGGAGGTGATCGCTCAGCTCGGCGAGATCGTCGGTCACGCCATCGCCGCCACCGAACGCAAGCGGGCGCTGATGAGCGACGAACTCGTCGAACTCGACTTCCACCTGGACGGGATCCTCGACGAGATTGGCATGTCGATGCCGGCCGACGAACGGATCACGCTCGACCACGCAATTCCACTTGAGGACGACGACTTCCTCGTCTACGGAACGGCGACACCCGGCGCCGTCGACACCGTTCACGAGATCGTCGACGTGCTCGACTACTGGGAGTCAGTCGAGTTCCGCGATGGTGGTGACCCGCTACGCTTCGAACTCGGGATGAGCGACCCGCCGGTGCTGTCGGCGGTTGCCTCCCTCGGCGGCTACGTCGAAGAGGCCGTCGTTGAGGACGGCGATTTCGACCTCCGGATTCACCTGGCTCCGAGTGTCGACGTCCGCCGAGTCATCGACGCCGTGGAGGAAGCCTACCCGACCGCCGATATGCGACGGCGCAGACAGATCACGCGCACCGCCGCCGACCCACAGCGGATGCAGCGCGAACTCCTGACCGATTTGACCGAGAAACAGCAGGCCACGCTGGAGGCCGCCTATCATGCAGGCTTCTTCGGCTGGCCGCGGGACGCCTCCGGTGAGGATGTCGCCGACTCGCTGGGAGTGGCGGCACCGACGTTCCATCAGCACCTCAGGAAGGCCGAGGCGAAGGTTTTCGACTCGTTATTATCGGCCGAAACACCTTCGTAGCGGTCATATACTGGGGACTACTGAAGCAGGACGACGCACGCTATTCCTCTCCACGTGGTGGTCGCACCTCGGATTCGTCGCGACGATCAATATCTCCTCTGTATTCAGCACACCCGCAGATATCCACTATGTCCCTGTCAGAACATCGTGCGAGATTCAGAGCGCGAGTCGGTCACGGGAGACTGGCCCCAACGGTCGGGAGTGGCCAAGAGTAACGTTATACCCCGACGTGACTCTCTTCTCCACCGTGGTTGATTCAGAAACAACGGGGCAGGGAGTTGCGCTTGGTGTTGGCGTCGGCCTCGCTCTCGGCGTCGCCGTGGGGGTGGCCATAGATAATATCGGGCTCGGAATCGGGGTCGGGATGGCGCTCGGAGCGGCACTCGGTCTCGTGTGGGATCAACAGGAGGCGTAGTTCACGAGACACCGTATCTGCACATGCTTTCGGTCTCCCGATTCACCTCTCAGATGTGGAACAGAGAGCGGTGGGATGCATACACCCTCTATATTCAGCACGGCCCAAACAAACTATCAGCGACCGAGGATTTCAACAGAGCCATTAGCAGGAGTTTTTCACCCCCGAAAGGGGTGCGGGGGAATCGAACGTACCCCTAGAGGCGAACCTAATGAAAGAAACCAACGAGACGACAGCGTATCGAATAACGATCACTCTCGATAGTGCGAAACTCCCCGTCGACGAGCAAGCCCACAACGCGCTTCTCACCGACTTTCGCTCACGAGTCGGCCATCTCGTCGAAGGGCTTCGTGGCATCGACGTTGACCAAGGTGACATCGACATCAGTACGGGCTTCCGCTATGCGCAAGTTCCGGCGACGTGCCCACTCTGTAGCGAGTTACTTGATCTCCAAAGCGTCCATCTCGATACAGAGAACGGGGTCCTAGCAAGCGCGGTGTGTTCGAGCGATCAGTGTAACTGGAGCGGTGATGCAGTCTACCGAATCATCGACCTCGAGGGCAGCGAAAGCGACACCTTCGAGAGCAGCATACTGACCGGGGATATCGCTCCGAGCTACCACCCGTAGTAAACTATCCCACCCTACTCCCTCGGCGCTACGCGCCTCAGTCCTTGAGGGTGGGGCTTTGATGTGGACTCTCGACAATCAGTCCCCGGCAACAGGCCGATGACTCTCGCCGTTCAACGTCCCACCATTTATACGCACGTCTACTTGTGCGTCTCCGCTCCCCGACTTGGGCGAGGAACGGAGTCTGTGTGTCCGCTTCCGGGCGTACCGTAGCCCGATGTTCTTCGCTCCGTTGTAATCCGCGTTCACCTCGTACCCGCACTTCTGGCAAAAGAAACGTTCTCCGTGACGGTTGTCCTCGTGCGTGAATCCACAGTCCGTTCGAGAACAGCGTTGAGACGTGTGGTTCGGCTCGACTTGCTCCACGGAGACACCCTGTTCGGGGGCCTTGTAGGAGACGTACTCGTACAGGCGTCGGAACGCCCAGACGTGGTGCCACTTTGCGTGTGGAAGTTGCTCGCGCATGTCGGTCAAGTTCTCGAACACGATCACGTCGCAGTCGTGTTCGACGGCTTCCGTGACGAGTTCGTTGGCAACGGTGTGGATGTACTGTTTCCGCCACGCATCTTCACGCTTGCCGAGTCGAAGCAGGGCGTTGTGCGCGGCTTGGGTGCCACGCTGTTGCATCCCGCCACGTCGCTTCTCGAACTCGCGGCACCAGTGGTCGTAGTCATCTCCTTGCCAGAAGCGTCCGGTGGAAGAAACGGCGAGACTGTTAACGCCGAGGTCGATACCGAGGACTGTTTGGTCGGGGTGCCCGGTATCTTCCGAAACCTCTGCGTCGTTGCCGTCTATCCGCCGAGTCGAGATGTTGAGAGAGAACTTGTCGGTCGTCGCGTCGTACCGAAGCGTACTCTCACGGAACTCGTAGTCCTCGGAGAGCACGTACCGCTCGTAGGGTGTCGGGCTATCCGATGGGAGAACGAACGAAGGTTCGACCCGACCCTCAACAGTTGCCAGCGACACCTTGTTGCGGTAGAAGGTCGCGCTCCGCGTGTCGTAATCCATCGTCTCGGCGGTGAACGTGGGACAAGAGACCCGCTGTCCCTTGATCCAGCGTTCGATGACGCCTTTAACCGCTTCGACGGCGCGACGAATCGCGGCTTGGACGAGTTGTGCCTGTAGGTCTGTCTCCTCTCGAAGTTCGGAGTAGAGCGCGTCACGAACCTCTCGCTTGTTGGTCTTACACTCGGTGTAGGAGGTGTCGGACCAACAGAACTCGGCGGTTCGGTTCGCGCAGTACAGGTATTGCTCGGCGGTTCGGTGAAGTGCGCCGCATTGCTCGTCGGAAACGGCGAGTTTCACGACGGCAGTTCGACGCACCTCCATACTTCAGAGAGGATGCGTCGGTACTTATACGCTCGGTAGTCGATCGGTCGCAGTATGTTGGTTTTCTCTCCGACATACTCGCTCCATTCGGTGGCTCTTTGAAGCCGGAGGCTCCAGCTTGAATTCCGCTGGGATCTCCGAGGTATCCGTGCCGAACCGACAACGTAGCAGCCCCTACAGGAACCAGCCCGGTTAACCACCAGGACTCATCCAGTAGCAACCAGTGTTGGTTAACGGCTAGCCGCCGGGAGCAGTTTTTCTCCCCCAGAAAGGGGCGCGGGGAGAGTTCCCGCGTTGATTCATCATGGCACTCACTGCGAGTACGACCAGCAACGCAGCTAGCGAAATTGCAGCTGCTCGGCAGGCTGACCACGTGGCGTTCCTCCATCGAGTTCCGTTTGCTTTTGACGCTCTCGGACTCGGTTTTCTCACCGGATTTCGGGAGGACTGTACCTACCAACAGCAGCAGTTCAAAGCGTTAGAGTTGCCTGTCGGGATGCTCGATAACGATTTTCGAAATCCAGACCTTGATCAGTACATCGAGCGCTTTTTTGAGCACGAACCCCAGGTCGGGGTGATTGGTGATGCCTACGGAATCGACGAGGTGGACCGATACGTCGCTGCTGCTCGCGAGATCAAAGGAAGCTACCCAGAATCGGACCTCGTCATCGTCCCCAAATGCCGTGGCGCGATTCACGCGGTCCCTGATGACCTCGTCGTCGGGTACTCCCGGGGATACGCCGACCGACTTGCTCACGAGTTCTCAGAGCCGAGTGATTGGCGTGGTCGTCGCGTCCACATACTTGGAGGGAGTCCGCCGAAACAACTGGACGTCATTAAGCAGCTCACCCGTCCCACGCTGACGGGGGATCCACCCGCAGATATCGTCGGCCTCGACTGGAATGGGCTTCACCGTGGCGCACAGTTCGGCGAGTTCTGGACGGCTAATGGGTGGGACGACAGCGGTCGCGACGCCGATCACGTCACCGTCCGAAAGACGGTTCGTCACAGCCTCGCTCGTGTCCGTGAGTTCTGGAACACTCACGGAATCTGGCCCGAAACGACACCGCAAGACGAGGGGCTCGACGTCGAGTACGAGGGACCGAGTCCTGCCGATCTCGAGCACGCCGCCTGTACCGAGTGCGGGGCGAACGTCTGGCGAACTCGCCGCGGCCCGTACGTCGCTGAATACGATACCGGCGCAATCTGTGGATACTGCAGCTACGAGTGCTACTTTTCACATCGTCACCGGAACAACCTCGAGGAGATCGCCGGAGAACAGAGTGTCTACATCCCGCCGGCGTGATGCTGTTCCGCCGACCAGAGAGACGAACGTAGATCGACCGAGATCATCACTCGAAGCTGTCGGGTTTGAGTCTCGACAGCCGGAGCGCGTTCGT